>Ga0310124_10003775_pt1 | contig 10113 bp, 5 predicted proteins | sample CB11b_AW_Bot5_MG_FD_203507 | JGI IMG/M metagenome (GOLD analysis project Ga0310124, IMG submission 203507) | Marine microbial communities from Western Arctic Ocean, Canada - CB11b_AW_Bot5 | ecosystem: Environmental > Aquatic > Marine > Oceanic | place: Canada: Western Arctic Ocean | collected...
ACCTGATGCTGATTGTTCAGCCGAAAACGAGCTACCACTGTTACGCCCACATCTCCAGCAACGACCTCGTGCACTGGCGCCATCATCCGATCGCCCTTGAACCGGGTGAAATAGACACCGCAATTTTCAGCGGGGGAGCGTTTGTCGATCGGGATGGAATTCCGACTATCAGCTACTGGGGACTAAGTGGGAAGGGCGGGATTTTCCTCGCCACCAGTTCGGACGACGAGCTGAATCACTGGACGAAGCACCCCGCCAACCCCGTCATTCCCATGAACAAAGACGGGTATGATGAAACTCCGGACGGTGAGCCCTTCGCGGTTGCCGACCCGTCGGACATCTGGATTCACGAAGGCAGATACTACATGCTGACTGGAAATCTTCCCGTGCTCAGGATCTTCGGGCGAGAGAAGGATATGGACGAGCATAAGGGCGATACCGCCTACCTCTTTGTCTCCGACGACCTGGCGAAATGGGAGTACCTTCATCCTTTTTATACTTCCCGGCGCGAGTGGACCGAAGCCGATGAAGATTGCATGTGTCCGGACTTCTTTCCGCTGGGTGATCGACACATGCTGCTTTTTATCAGTCACAATCACGGGTGTCAGTATTACATAGGCCGCTACGAGAACGACCGGTTCTATCCTGAAACGCATGGCCGGATGAGCTGGGAGGACTATCATTTCTTTGCCCCCGAGAGCATCGTGGATGACCAGGGCAGGCGCATCATGTGGGCATGGATTCGTGATCTGCGTGAGGAGGAGACCATCAAGGAGAGCGGCTGGTCGGGGACCCTTAGCCTTCCCCGGGTCCTGTGGCTTGGAGATGACAAGACATTGCGGATGGCGCCCCCGGTTGAATTGGAGCAGCTTCGCTATCAAGCTTGGTCGATCGATTCCCTGGCCGTGGATGCAGACCAGGAAGTCGAATTGAAAGAGATCGCAGGCAGAGATCTTGAACTGTACGTGGAGATGGAGTCGGGAGATGCCGCCGCGTACGGTGTGAATGTGTGCTGCTCGCCGGAAGGGAAAGAACGCACGACAGTTTTCTACGATTCGGAGGCAAAGAAGCTCTGTATCGACACTCGCAATGCAAGCTTGGGCGAAGGATCGAAATCCGTGGAAGGCGGACCCTTCGAGCTTGCGCCGGAGGAGTCTTTGCAATTGCGGATATTCATCGACCAATCCGTGGTGGAGGTCTTCGCCAATGAGCGGCAAGCCGTCATGCGGCGCATCTATCCGACGCGCGAGGACAGCGTAGGTGTCTCCGTGTTCAGTCGCGGCGCCGCCGCTACCGTTCGCAGCGCACAAGCCTGGAAAATGGCGCCTAGCAATCCGTGGTAGCACGGGTGTCCGACCCGTGTAGCGGAGACTCAACCGGAGCCTCGGTCTTCCGTAGCACGGGTATCCGACCCGTGTAGCAAAGCCCAACCGGAACCCCGGTAACAATAACAAGGCGCATTCTCATGATGAAACCGGGAGAGAAGTCCCAACGTAGTATTGTCGCACTGTTTCGAAAATTTCCAATATCGAATGTTCAATGTCGAATTTCCAAGGTGGAGAGAATTGCCGAGGAAACAACCTACTTAGACCTTCGATATTGAGCATTCGACTTTTCACGGCTGGAATTTGCTTGGGGCTCTGTGCTCGGGGCTCCGCTACACGGGATACCCGTGCTAGGGCTTTGAGCTCCGGTTGAGTCTCCGCTACATGGGTCGGACACCCGTGCTACGCCGAGGTTGCGTCAATCTGAGGCTAGCCCGCATTGTTCACACTTTTTCGTCACGAGCGGATGGAGGTTGCACCAAATCAAGGAGTTATCCCGATGCGGCGGGCAATGGCATGTAGGCACATGTAGAGGTCGCCGCATCGGGAGAACTCCTTGATTTGGTGTGACAACCATTCGCGTAGTAGAAAAAGTGTGAACAATGCGGGCTAGTACTCGCCCCAGATCTCTGCCTCACTGCCCGAATTGATCACGTCATTAAGCCTTGCGTACGGCAGTTTCCGCCATGACGTGTTCAGAAGATATTCGGGATTGACCGGTACCTCGGCGCTGATTTTTCGGTCTCTCCATACGCCGGTAATTCGCTGCTTCGACTCCCGGGTAGTTCGAGAGAGCCTGGCGTTGGACATCGCATCAGCAAACTGCGCAATCCCTCCCGCTTCCTCTTCGCTCTCAACGATGAACAGAATCGGTTGCGTAACCGTCCACGGCGGTTTACGCGGCCGGCGCGCTTTGAGTCGGGCGATGATTGCGTCATCTTCCCAGGCGATCGAGATTCGTTGGTTCGAGCGAACTCGGAATCCCAAACATACTCCTAGGGACGCAACGATCGGGCTGTCGGAACCTTGTAGAGTTACCGGCTCCTGGTCCCAGGCCTCCCCATTGATCAAGACCACGGGATCAGCGCGACGATAGCCCAGCACCATTTGGATCTCCACGGTTTTGACGTCCGGTGGAACGTAGACAGAACCGTATCCAATTTTATTCTTGGTGAGTGGGGCGGATTGGCTTGCGCGTTCGAGATCTTCTTCCGGCCAGAAGCGCCATCGAAATCCACCCACCACGAGATTCCGATCCTGATCGCTGTAGAATTCGAAGCGGTTGGGCAGTCCCTTCGCGAAGGTTATTCCTGCTTTCCCATCCAGTCCATACACGGATTCGAGCAGCACGTCACTGGCGCCGTATTGCGCGCCATGCGCACTGCCTACGGCATAGGTCTCATTCATCCACACTCGTCTTCCCAGGCCGGCGTGGCGGGAAGCGAGTGTCATATCGAGGGGCAGCATTTTCCCAAGCGCAAGATCGAGAATTTCGGGCGGGGCCATGTAGTCCGTCAGAGCATAGTTGGCGTTGTATGGACTGTCATCGGGCTGGTGGATCCCCAGTTGGCAGAAGAAGGCTGTGTGAAGCATGCTCATGGAGTAGGGGACGGTGTTCTGCCGGCTTTTCGGACCGGCGAACAAGCCGCTGCCCGGATGATAGTGGAGGCAGGCTTCCGTGTAATAATACTCCAGGACGCGGTGCACCTGTTTATGGAACACCTCATCCGCCGGCACTTCAGCCATGGCTTCCAGCGCGGAGATCTGTACCGCGGTATAGGTTGTGCTGTTAAACTCGGTAATCCCGAATCGATCCGTGTGGCTGAGCCACTCCTGCCATTCCACGTAGCCCAGTGTCCGCATTCTTTCGCTGCCGGTCAAATCGGCGATCAGGAGCTTGGAGAGAATATTCAGGAGATAGATGTTGCCGTACGCCCATTGGCAGCGGTGAGCCAGAAGGGCATCCCCCCCCCGCGCTACTGCCTCTGTCACGCGATCGGCCAGCTCCTCTCCAATGAGGTTGCGGTGGCGGGTCACGAGGTAATGGAAGTTCGGAACCATAAAGCTTACCGCATTCGGATCCAGGACTTCCGTCAGGTAATCCATCCAGAACCAGTTGCCACAGGTGTGGGAATCTTCGCGAAGATCCTGGTAGCGGAGTGTTTCTTCGACTATGCGGCGGGCGACGTCAGCGGATTCACCGGTTTCCGCCAGTGCGATTGCGAATTCCAGACTCTCCTGGGCCACATGACCCCCCGCGCGATCGGGACGGGTGGGATGGAGATAGGATAGTAGACCCAGATCCTCATTGTAGCGGGGACGGCCTGCCCGGACTGCGCTTTCGAAGAGGGTGCGGTTTCGTTCGCGGCGTTGCTGAATGCGCGGATCTGGTGCCGAATCGGTCATGGATTCACCTCGTACCAGTTCAGATCGTCGAACCAGGCGAAGCCGTCGCCCTCTACTTCCAACTGGCAGATAAGATAGGGCAGGTCTTCGCTGGAAAGTTCTACCGCCACGTGTGTCCAATCATCGGAAGGGCCTACCGATGCGCTGACCGCGTGACCAAAGTAAGCCGCCGCCGTGTACCATATGCGTCCGATAAACAGGCGCCCCAACGCGCCCTCGGATTTGATCCAACCCTCGAATCGGTACGTCGCGCCCGGCTTCACGTGCACTGCTTGCCCGCCGGGCGTCAGACGTACGATTTTGTGGGGAAAGCCGTTGACACGAATTGAACGATTTCCGGAGTGCCCTTCATCTTTGACCCAGGCAACATGATCGGTCAGCGGGGTCGAGCCGCGGATCGCGCGACCGCCGTCCTCCACCTCGAACAGGCCTGATTTGCTGTCATCGAGAGGCCAGATCTGGCCCGGCTGTGGAAGGGTCGGATCCATGGGCCCTTCCAGATCGTTGACTTGGCCAAAGATGAAGCCCGGCACTCCGAACCGCTCGATCTCCTCCTGCGACACGGGAACCTGCTCTGCCGCATCGATGAACTCACGGAGCGGAGAGGGCGGAACATTCAGTAACCTGAAGGTGACTTCCATATCCACTCGTGTGCCGTCGCGCATCTGTTCCATGCCGGCGGCTTCGAATGTCAGATGCTCGTCAAACCACATGTCGCAAGTTGCGGAGACGACCGGCACGGACGAATGCTCGATAACGGTTACGAGGTTAAAATCCTCCTGGACTCCCCACCCGATGAATCCCTGATGAGCAAGTAGTTTATTCCGGGCAGGATCGCTTGCGCGGATTGCGCAGGTGAACGCAGGATTGACGGGCATCTTCCAAAGCCGTCCGTCCGCACCGCTCCACAGTGTGTACTGCCACTTGGCGCCTGAAGGCATTCCGTTCCCAAGATGTTTCGGATAGATGTTACAAAATTCTTTCCTTCCCGGCTCCGGCAGAGCAAGAACCTTGTGAATTCGATAACAATATTGAGCAGTCTCCGGATCGTAGCTCAACGTCAGCGTGTTCGTACTCCGCTCTCCGCTCTTGTAGTCCGCCTCCACCGTGAAAACCAGGACGGACGGATCATCGAGATTCCAAGTGAGGGCACATCTCTCAGACGGCCACCGGAAATTGCCACCGACCGCCGGAAGCAACATCGCATGCATGTTGATGTATGTCCCCATGTCGTACCGGGGATGAATGGTGAGATCGCGCCCAAGTGAAGTAAACGGCGAGAACTCGAAGGCGTCGAGCAGGAGCCAGTTGCTCCGAATGTAGGCAATGGGCTTCCCGTGATCGCGAATCCAGTACCCTCCATCGTGCTCGATCCAATCGAATCGAGGCACGTAGGGCTTGGGTTCCACGCGGCAGGCCTCGAGGAGGCGAAGAGTGTGGGAGTTGGTAATCTTGTCGGTAGTCACTCTGATATCCAATCTTTCTCCCAATCATAATCCCGATCCTTGCAGAATCAAAGCAGATCGATGCAGGAGGCTTCAATTGCTGTAAAATGCGATCCGTATCTCCGAGCGCGGAAACAGTTCCAGGCAACGCTTTGGCTCCGAATAATTCCAATCTTGATCCCGCACCAAGGATCTGACAATCTTCCGAGATTGAAGCGCCATCACATTTGATAGTTGGAAGGTGAGACTTTATCGTGAGCGAAACCATCCTTACCAAAGCCCTGCGCGGCGGCATTTCCCAAGGCCGACTGAAAAGCCGGGCCGATCGTACCCCGGATCTGCATTTCCAACCGGTGGACGATCAATTCGTGTGGGTCCTGGACGGCGATACGCGCGTCGGGTTGATCGACAAGAAAGGCGCAACGCTGGAGTGGCTTGCTCCCCACCCGGGCCAGGCGCCGCCTCGGCCCGCCGAAATCGCCAATCCTTATCATGCTCCTTCCTACCAGGGCGGACGCCTGATTCTGCAATGGTGGATCAATGACAGCGGCGACGGCTTCACTTTGATCGGCGGTTCCACCTGGCGTACACCTCCGGTACCCGGGTTGCCGAAGAAAGACTGGGGCTCGGATGCTCAGGGGCGGAAATACAAGCCGACAATGGAGTGGTCATTCGGTGAATCCGGAGGGCCCGAAATCACTTTTCGGATCAGCGAATCCTATCCGCACGACGATAGAATCAGGGGTTCTCACGAGATCCGTCTTCTCTACGATCCGTTACCCGACAGCTATACGGCGGAAGTGAAAGCAGAACTCGAGTCGCCCGATCCGTATATCACGGAATACGTCAACCTGTATGCTGGGGGCCTGTATGACACCCGGCCGGAATGCAAGCGGTACAGTTGCACGGTCTGGACGAATCCGGACGGGCGGATCATCCGGTGGCCGCACAATCCGGTCGGATACATGACGCCCGGCATGAACGACCAGGACGAACGGAGCGTGGCAAACGGAGGATTCATCGGATATTTCACCGATCCCCATACCAATCCGGTGATCGAAGTTCTCCATTCCAATCCGCCTACCGCTTGCGCGACGTGTTGTAACCTGTACGACGAACACTTGCTTTTTCATATGCAGAAAAAACAGGAACAGGGTCCGTACAGATGGGAGGCGCAGTTTCGTTTCTTCAGTATTCCCGTGAGTGTCGCTGAAGGATTGATGCGACAGTCCGAGCCGATCAGGTATGGCGTTGACCCGACCCATCCGGACCCGGTTCAGAATGAGTCGGACCGCGATGACCGCGACCTGCACGGGTCCATCGTGTATAATCCCCAACTGCCGGGGTTCTTCTACGGCCGGGTCAGCGACTTTGAGGAGCCCATTCCGTATGACCAGACCGTTTCCGCGTCGGTCCTCTTTGTTTCGCTCTCACCCGATCACGAGTTATACTGGGATTCATCGCGCGGACATTCGGGAACCCGATCCATTCGCCTCCGCGGCCGCGGCCCGGATGAACTGGTGCAGGCGAAGCTTTCAGGTGGACCCACTCCGCATCTCTATGGGAGCAGGCAATACCGGCTCAGTGGATGGATTCAGTGCGAAGGTGTGGCGGGAAAGGGGGCGCAAATTCGCTTTGACGAGGTCGGCTTTCGTCCCCGCGATGGCGGCATATCGCATATCGCCGGGCCCGATGCGGGTAACACGGAATGGACGTATTTCGAAGAAATTTTCACCACTGCGGCGGACACGGAATTCGGCTGGCTCTATCTCGAGTTGGAGGGACCAGGGCAGGCCTGGTTTGACGATATTGGCCTGGAAGAGGTCTAGTGTACCGTGCCCGATTCTCCGATTCCCCTCGTTGTCGTCGGCCTGAACTTCGGCAAACGCATTGTCCGTGACCTGACCGGAAATGGCGGCAATGCTTATGTGCGCCTGGCAGGTCTGTGCGATCTGGACCGGGAAAAGGCGGCGGCGGTTTCTACCCAACACGGATCGCTACCGGTCTATGACTCCCTCGACGACGTTCTCGCTGACTCGGAAGTTGCCGCGGTCGGCCTGTTCACCGGACCCCGCGGTCGTGCGGCCTTGCTGGAGAAAATTATCCGCGCCGGCAAGGACGCGATGACAACGAAGCCTTTTGAGGACGATGCGATTGCGGCCGCGAGCGTGCTTGAGGAAGCCCGAAATTTGGGGCGGATCATACATCTGAACTCGCCCAACCCGGGCATCAGCCCGGATCTGGATGTGATCGTAGGGTGGAAAGCGACAATGGATCTGGGTCCACCCGTCGCCGCCCGGGCAGACGTTTGGGCTCACTATCGCGAAGAGCCGGACGGACGGTGGTACGACGATCAGGAGAAATGTCCGGCCGCGCCGATTTTCCGCCTGGGCATTTACCAGGTCAACGATCTGGTTCGGCTCTTTGGTCCGGCAAGATGCGTCAATGTGCTGAGCACAAGGTTATTCACGAAACGGCCTACTGCCGACAACGCGCAGCTTGGCATCGAGTTTGAGAATGGCGCCCTGGTAAATATTTTCGCGAGCTTCTGTGTGCGTGACGGGGACCAGTACCGCAACAGCCTCACCGTCAATTACGAGAGAGGGACAATCTATCGCAGCGTAGGACCGCATCGCGAAGGAAACGGCGCCGAATTGAGCGTAATCATGAATGACGATGTTCTGAAGCCGCGCCGGATCGCCGACTCGGTCCTGGTCCAGACCCGAAGCGGCGACTACAACTGGAGAGGATTCGCAGCCGCCGTTCGCGGCGAACCGGATGCGCCGGGCTACGAGATCGAACACATTGTGGAACCACTCCGAATCGTCGCCGCAATGGCCGAAGCGGAACGAACCGGAACTAAAGTCGACGTGGCACGGGTATCCGACCCGTGTAGCGGAGTCCCGGTATCGGGACGAGGGCGAGGTGCGGGGGAAATGAATACGTAGCACGAGTATCCGACCCGTGTAGCGGAGACTCAACCAGAACCCCAGTTCAATATCGAATGTCCAACAAACTACTTCGACATTCGATATTGAGCATTCGATATTCTGAATTTCACGGTAGAAATTTACTTGGGGCTATGTGTTCTGTGCTTCGCTGCTGCTTTGGGCTCCGGTTGAGTCTCCGCTACACGGGTCGGATACCCGTGCTACTGGGGGGCCTTCGGAAGAGCTTCGCTCGTGGCTCAAACCGCACGTCTTGATCCAGCGGAAATACGGGCCGCCGGCATTTTTTATGCCCTAGCTTCCTCAGATTTGCGCTGGTGGCGCCGGGAGTGTCGACGACCAGCCGGCGGGCACACCAGTCGTCGAACATGTGCGGCTGCGCATGTGGCGTCTTGACCACAACTACATCGAACTGCTTCGGGTCTTGCTGGTGGGCAAGAAAAAGTGATCGATCATACAGGCTGACCGGCCGGGTCGTGGCGACGATGATGTGAGTGCCGACTTCCAGTACGGCCGTAGGCCCGGCATCCCAGGTCGTCCCGTGTGACTCGTTGATAAATTTTCCATCAGAAAGCATGAGAACCCGCGCTTTCACCTCAATCGGATCGAATCTCTTCGGATCCAGGACGCCACCCAGCACGGTCTCAATCGATTTCCCTTTTCCTGCTGCAAATGCCAGTTGCACTGCCGGAGGATCCACCACGGGGGATAACACCGTTCCGGAAAAACCTGCATCCATAAACGCGCGCATCACCGCATTGCTGTCTCCCGACGCGCCGGAGCTGGTGGCATCCGCCGGATCAAAAATTGCCACCGTGCCTTCCGTGTTCTCCGCAATCCGGATCGCTTCCGCCATGGAAGTAAGAGGCTGCTGAAACTTCTCGTGCTCCCGCCAGAAATCATCAGCCAGGCGAAGCGCCTTGCGCTCCGCCATGTTCGAATCATCGTCGGTGACCACGAGACTGTAACTCCGCAGATCCGGTACGTCCGTGAAAGGATTCCCGATCACCATTCCGGCCGAGAGTCCCGGGCTGGTGGCCTCGACCTGCTGCGCTGACTTGACGATTTCACCAAAGAGACCGGTTTCGGTTCTCAATTCGTCGCCGCGTACCAGCGCGGGAATCTCCACTCTCGCCGAGACGGGATGCAGGTCTTCATCCAGGATCCGTAGCAACAGACGCGCTGCCCGGGCGCCGGTTTCGAAAAAATCGACATGAGGATAGGTATGATACAGCACCGCCGCGGTGCTGTGCGTGAGCATTGCATCCGTGAGTACGCAATGAAGATCCAGCGAGATTACGATGGGAATCGATTCGCCCAGGATCTTTCGCGACTCAGCGAGAAGAAAGCCCTCCGCGTCGTCGTACTGTTCGGTGGCCAGCGCTCCGTGGAGACAGAAGTAGAAGGCGTCCGCGGGGGGCGCGACGCGAATCTGCTCGAGAAGCTCGCCGGCGAGACGATCGAAATCGGCGGCGGCCATCGTTCCCCCGGAGGTGATGTAACGTGCAGAGTAGGTGGGATGGACTTCGACGTCCGGCCGCGAATCGAACACGCTGAGGGCGCCGCTGATCTCCAGTCCACCGCCGCGATAGGCCTGGAGAATTGTATCGCCGGAGGTGATCGCGAAATCTTCATACCGGGTCAGGACCGGACTAAACGTCGAAACTTCCTTCGAGCACTCGGCAATGAGAATTTTCATTTCAGCGGGGCCTCTGGACGCGGTTGTCGGTGTTCGGTTTTCTGGTCTCTTGGTCTGAGTCTTTATGGTTAGCTGAGTTATCCTCAGAAACAAGCCCCGGCCCCGGGGCGCTCCTGATCATGCATATCGAAAGTTCGTTCATCGTTTTCCGTAATCGTCAACCCAATCTCCCGGATCACGATTACGGAGTACGATTCTTTTCCCAGGTCCGCAGGCGAACTCTCAGGTTAGACTGCGGCTAAATCCTAACCACGGTTACATGCACCGCATGGGATCCCCCCGATGCCGGC
>Ga0310124_10003778_pt1 | contig 10109 bp, 6 predicted proteins | sample CB11b_AW_Bot5_MG_FD_203507 | JGI IMG/M metagenome (GOLD analysis project Ga0310124, IMG submission 203507) | Marine microbial communities from Western Arctic Ocean, Canada - CB11b_AW_Bot5 | ecosystem: Environmental > Aquatic > Marine > Oceanic | place: Canada: Western Arctic Ocean | collected...
CGCTGTTCGGTATCATTCAAGGCGGCACTGATCTGGATTTGCGAACCGCGTGCACGCGGCGCGTGATCCAGCATGATCTGCCCGGTTACGCAATCGGCGGAGTCGCCGTCGGCGAGGGCTATGCGGGTCTGAAGTCGGTGGTCGAACACACGGCGCCGCAATTGCCCGAAGACAAGCCGCGATACCTGATGGGCGTCGGCTACGAGCGCGACTTGCTCACCGCGGTCAGGGCCGGCGTTGACATGTTCGACTGCGTCCTACCGACAAGAAACGGCCGCAATGCGAACGCCTTTACGCCGGATGGGCAGTTACGCCTGCGCAACAGCCGCTATGCCCGCGATAAACGGCCGCTTGATCCGGCATGTGACTGCCCGGCTTGCGCTGGCGCGGGCTTCAGTCGCAGTTTCCTGCGCCACCTGTTCCTGGCCGGGGAGATGCTCGGCCCGATCCTCGTGAGCCTGCATAACCTCCGCCACTTTCATCGCTACCTGGTGGACATGAGGCGTGCGATCGTCCACAATGGCTGGTCTTCCCTGGTCGCGACCTGGCCTGCAAGCCGGCCGCCGGATGCGTGACTCTGCCCGACTGCGACAAACACCCGCAGCAAAGGACCTGCCTTCTCCATGGACCACACGCTTCTTCCGACACTGGCCCAATTCGACAAACCGAAAGTGTCCGAGAACGGTGCGCCGCCCGGCAACGCGACCAGTGACGGCCCGGGCTCCGCCACGACCAAACAGGATGGCCAAACGGGGAAAGTTGATGCGACGCCGAGGTCGGGGATGGACGGGAACATGATGCTCATGATCGCGCTCATGCTGGGCCTGTTCTTCTTTATCATGATGGGCGGCCAGCGTAAGGAAAAGAAGAAGCGTGCCAAGCTGCTGGCGGCCATCAAGAAGGGCGACAAGGTCCAGACGGTTGGCGGGATTCTCGGCACCATCGTGGAAATGCGCGAAAACGAGGTGCTGCTCAAGGTGGACGAGAACGCGAACACGCGGATCAAATTCACCCGGTCCTCCATCCAGTCGCTCGTTTCTGAGCGATCGGAATAAGCAGTCGTGCTCCGCAAGTCCAGGGGACACGAAACACGATTACGCACGCGAGCACGAATGAAACAGGCCGGATGGCACACGCGGTACGACGATATTAGTAGACGGCGCGATCGTCCGTCCTAAACCGCTCGAGTCAGGCAGCGCGATGCAGGCCAATCAGATCTGGAAATCCGTGCTGATCGCCGCCGTACTCGCCATTGCGGCGGTGTCGCTGTACCCGCTGGACAAGAAGCTGAAGCCCGGCCTCGATCTGGCAGGCGGCACGGTGTTCATTTACCAGGTCGAAGTCAAGTCGAACGACGATGCCAAAACGGTCGTCGAGTCGGTGCTCAGCGTGATCCAGAAGCGGCTCGATCCGAGCGGCGTCCGCAACCTGGTATTCAGGCCCCTGGCCGGCAACCGCATTGAGATCCAGGTGCCCCTGGCACCGAAGGAAACCAACCAGCTTCGCGACAACTATAGCGCCGCGCGCGACGACGTGCTCAAGGCGAACATTCGTCTCAGCCGCCTTGACAGCGCCATACGGCCGACGTCGTCCGAGCAACGCAGCTCCGAGCTGGACAACATCGCCGAAGGCGACGCCAACTTGCGGGCGCAGCTCGACGAAATGGCCATGGCGTTCGACGCCCTCACCGAAGCCACGTCGGCGTTCGACGGCGTCAACGACGAGTTGCGGAACGCCGAGCAGCGCCGCGGCGACCTGCCGTCCAACGCCACCGAAGACCAGCGCCGACAGCTCGATCAGACGATCGCCGATCTGGCCGAACGCATCGAGACCCTCCGCAAGGCCGAGCAGGAGGCCGAACAACAGTACGCGACCCGGCGCTCCGCGGTGCTTGAACGGAACGTCACCTCGCAGGACCTGGAGACCGTCCTGTCACCGGTGGACGACTGGGGCAGCCTCAATCCCGGCCGGCGCACGAAGGGCGAAGAGACCTTCCGCGCCGAACTGGAAAAGCTCGAGGCGCGCCACCCGGATCGGCAGGACCAGATCCGCACGGTGGCCGAGACGTTCCTCGCATACGCGAAGATCAAAGGACCACTCGACGACCCGAAAGACCTGGTCGCCCTGTTGCGCGGTTCCGGCGTTCTGGCATTCCGCATCGCTCCGTCGCCCGACCAGATGGACGACGTGGACGCTTACCGTCAGCGGTTGACCAAGCGCGGCCCGAAGGTCGGGGCCAACCTGCCCTACCGATGGTTCGTCATCGACGACATCAGCGAGTTCGCCGGCAAGGAAGCGGACCGCGTCCGGCTCGAGGCCTCAGTCGAAACGTATTTCGAGTCCCGAGAAATGGTTGGCCATCGCTACCGCGACGGGATCTACATGCTGCTCGGCAACACGACAGACGACAGCATCGCCGATGCCGAATCCCAGGACGGCTGGAAGCTGGTCAACGCGCGATACGCGGTCGACCAGAACATGATGGGGGCGGTCAGCTTCGAACTCGACTCGTTCGGCGGCAGGCTCATGACCGATCTGACCCGAGATCGCACCGGCATGCCGATGGCGATCGTCCTCGACGGACGGGTCATCACCTCCCCGAATATCCAGACGAAGCTGGCGCAGAACATCCTGGTGACTCGCGGCGTCGGCGGCTTCAGCCAGAGAGAGCAGCGCTACCTGGTCAACACGCTGAATGCCGGCACGCTCAAGGCACGACTGAGCCACGATCCGATCAGCGTGCATCACATCGGCCCTCAGCTCGGGCAGGACAATCTCAACCGCGGCAAGAAGGCCGCGATCTGGGCCCTGATCGTCGTGGCGGTCTTCATGGCCGGTTACTACCTGTTCAACGGGATGGTCGCGAACTTCGCCCTCGTCGCCAACATACTGCTGATCCTCGGAACTATGGCGACGCTGCGGGCCACGTTCACGTTGCCCGGAATCGCGGGGATCGTCCTGACCGTCGGCATGGCCGTCGATGCCAACGTGCTCATCTTCGAGCGCATCCGCGAGGAACTCCAGCGAAAGGCCGACCTGCGCACTGCGATCCGACAGGGCTACGGCAAGGCGCTGGTCACCATCATCGACGCGAACCTGACCACGCTGATCATCTGCATCATTCTGGGTTACACCGCCACCGCCGAGGTCAAGGGATTCGCCGTGACGCTGGGCATCGGCATCGTGGCGACGCTGTTCACGGCGCTATTCTGCACACGCGTGATCGTCGATCTGGCGGTCGAGGTGGCGAAGATGCGATCCATGCCGATGTTGCCGATGCTGGTTCCCGCGCTCGACCGATTTCTGCGCCCCAACATCAATTGGATCGGGCTTCGACATGTGTTCTTCACGGCCAGCATCCTGCTGATCGTCGCCGGTGTCGCGGCCGTCTACACGCGCGGCGCCGATTCGCTCGATATCGAGTTTCGCTCAGGCACGAAGGTGGCATTCAACCTGAAGAAGGGTCAGTCGTTGACCCTTCAGGAGGTGCGCGACCGACTTGACGACGTGGGGACGAAGAAGGACATCCCGCAGTTGACTCACAGCGCCGGGCCGTCAGTGGTCACCATGGGGGATACCGAGGCGCAGGGCGCTACGGTTCGGGCCACGGCGTTCAGCGTGTCCTGCCTGTCTCAGGATCAGAACCTGGTGAGCCAGTCGGTCAAAGAGGCGTTCGCCGACGTCCTTGACGCCGAGGTGTCTCTGACGTTCGACGGCGCGGGCACGGGCGACGAAGCGCCGAATCTGCGACGCAGCGCCGAGGTTGTCGTTCCGGTGATTCACCCCTCGCTCGGCGACAACTTCGACCGGCCAGACGTGCGCCACGGCGTGACCGACTTTCTCGGCGGCGTGGCGATCCTGCTCGAAAACATCGTGCCTTCGATCACGCTGGAGGATTTGACCGAACGGATCAATCGAATGCGTTTGACAGCGCGATTCGAACACCTGCCCATCCAGGAGTTCGAGGTCGTCGGCGTCGCGCTCGACAACGTCGCGGCGGAGGTCGCGGGGGGGGAGGAAGCACGGTATCGCTCGGCCGTCGTGATCATCGCGCCCAACGAGCAGACCGACTACCGCGAAAACGAGCAACTCATCAAATCGTTCTACGAAGACGCCAACGGTCTGGCCGCCTCCCAGTGGCAGGTCGTCCACGCCGCCATGCGGCGCGACACGAGCCTCCAGGGCGTCACCCAGTTTTCACCGCAAGTTTCGAGGACCATGAAGACGCGCGCCATCGTGGCCATGCTGCTGAGCCTGATGGCCGTCGTTGCCTATATCTGGCTGCGATTCGGCAGCCTGCGCTACGGGCTGGCGGCCATCGTCGCCCTGGTGCACGACGTAACGATCGCTCTGGGGCTCGTCGCGGTCTGCGCCATGATTCACGATTCGGCTTTCGGCCACGCCTTGGGGTTGACCGACTTCAAGATCAACCTTGCCATGGTCGCCGCCGTACTGACCATCATCGGCTACTCGCTGAACGACACCATCGTGATCTTCGATCGCGTCCGCGAGAACCGCGGGCGTCTGGCCACGGTCACACCGGCGATCGTCAACGACTCGATTAACCAGACGATCAGTCGAACGGCCCTGACGTCCGGAACGACGCTCCTGGCGGTGCTCATCCTTTACATCTTCGGCGGCCAGGGCGTGCACGGATTCGCGTTCGCGATGATCATTGGCGTGTTCGTGGGGACCTACAGTTCCATCGCGATCGCCGCGCCCCTGCTGACGCTCGGCCACGATCGCCAAAGCGAACACGCAGACGGCGCGCAGCTTGCCCCCGGACGGGCCGTGTAGGTCGAGTCGCAAGTCCCAGGTCAACGGCCTCAACAGCGAGCTTACTCGCTAAAGTCGCAAGTCAAGGAGGGGACGGTTCGGCGCGTCGCCACATGTCGTGGCCGAACACACTGCACAAAATGGTCGGTCTCCTTGACTTGCGACTTTGGGACTTGCGACTTGAGACTCCCCCTTTCGTGCCTCGGTCACAGCAGCAGCGCCTCAGCCGTCACGCGGTACTGGTCTCATGTGCTCATCACTCAGATTCCCGTCGGCGTCGAACGACAGTGCTCGCGGATCGCTGAGGATCTCCAGATCGTCGCGGTCGCGGGCTTCCGGCAGACAGGCGGCTGAGCACTCCACCTCGGCGACGTCCCGCGTGTTGCGGATCCACATCAACGTCGAGTCGGCCGGCTCGGAAAGACCCACCTGCGACAACATCGCCACGATCATCTCGCGGTCGGTATCGAAAACCATCGGGATCATCGACGCCGTATGGTGGCCGCTCGTCAGGCTGTTGACGCGCGTGATCGTTTCGTCGCGTTTCTCAAGCAGACGTGACCGGCAGAACTCGGCGAGGCCCATTCCCTCGGCGTTGCCGTAGCTTTCGTCCGCAAGATCCCGCAATCCGATCATCTTGATCTTCGGGTATTCATCGTCGGCCGCTTTGTGCGTGTGATGTCTTCGGCCCACGACGCTCAGGTCGAAACCGGTTCCGCTGATGTTCTTGCCGACCTCATCGATCAGAAGAATATCGGCCGTCCTGAACGGTACCCGCGGCATCCATTGCCTGGCTTGCACGAGCAACGCCTTTTCCCGCGCCTCGAATCGCTCGGGCGGTACCGCTTCGATCCGGGCGGTCCGGCCCCACGCGTTTTCGACAATGGCGACGCCCGCGAGAATCGAGCACCTGGTCAGAACTTCGTGGCCCACGCTTCTGACGATCCGGCCGAAGCTGAAATCTCTGATGGCCCGGTGATAAATCGTGGCGCCGGCGCGCTTGCCCAGCCCAATCAGCAACATTTTCATCAGGCCGCTTTCGATATCTCCCATGAACTGCGTGTGCGGCCTGATTCGATTGCACACCACGACGTGGTCAGCGGCATACGCGTGCTTGTCGAAGTGGACCGGGAATCCTTCGGCCGCTTCGCAGACGACGACCGTCTCCATGCTTGCCCTAATCGGGCATCCGCAAAAGCGTTCGTTGATTCCATTGGATTCGATGATCTTCAGTTGCCCTTCGACCGTGCCGCCCCCGTGGCTGCCCATCGCCGGCACGATGAACGGCTCAGCGCCGACGCGCTTCAGGTGGTCGACCAGGGCTTTGATGATGTGCCGAATGTTCGCGATGCCCCGGCTTCCCACGGTGATCGCGACGGTCTGGCCGGATGCAACCCTTTTGCCGAGCGACAGGCTGGACAACTGCGCCTCAACTTCTGCGGGCACGTCGTCAAGCGTCGGATCATCAAACTCTTGTCGAAGGCGAAAGACCAGCGGGGTGTCTGACATGTTGTCACAGCGCAGTGATATGTGGACCCGGCATGGGGCGGCCTATTTCGTCGCCTTCGCGGCCTCCCCGGCCTCCTCCAGACGCGGCACCATCAACTTGATCGGTCGCTTCTCGCCGAGATCGATCTCCTGATCGAAGTAGCCGTCCGTGTCGGTGTCCGTCCAGATGACGTGGCGATAGGATCCCGGCGGGTCCTGTACCCGGCGATAGTCGATCAGGCCGTCGCCATTGTGGTCCGCAACCTCAACGTTATCTCTGACCCAGCTGTTCCTGTTGATGGCGCGCCACCCGGTCGCTTCGCTGATCACCTCGCGTTTCTCCGAACAGCCCGACACGAGCACGAAGGCCAGAAGTGTCATGATGAATCGGAACATGTTTGCCTCACTCTATAGGTCGTCGGGCAACGCAGTTGCGTCACGGTGTTCGGAATCAGTAGCCGTACCTGAAGACGCCAAGCTGGCACGACTCGCACCGTACGGCCTCGACGTTTGGCGAGCTCCACCATTCAATTTTGGGCGCAGCCTGGATCCAGCGGCAACCGTGTACGCCTTATCCTTCTTTGTCCATCGCAACGCCAATCCCTTACCGGTGATATATCCGTGCGACATCGATCCGCCGCATCTGGGACAGGTCATTGCAGCGAGTTCTTTCGAATTCGCAAATCCGGTATGAGATCAGACACTCGACGCTGCACATCCCTCAGCCGCTGTGGCATTTGCCTGCCTGCCCCATGTACACATCGTAGCGAACGCTCTTGCCCGCGTGACTGGCGGTGGGAACCCGATCCGTCATTGCCGCGGCGCGCAGGGGGCGTTTGACGACCACGCGGTGCCGGGCCACACTCAGAGCGCGGCAAAGCAGACTCTCGGCGTCTTCGTCCGAACCCACTAGACGGCGCAGGATGCGCAGAGGCTTGACCTCGGTGCCCTTGCGGGGCGGGAACATCGGGTCGACGTAGACAACATCCGGCTGCAGAAACGCGGCCATCACGTCGGGCAGGTCGGCGGTGCACTTGCCGCGATCGGACCGTCCCATCCGCCGAAACATCGCGTCGGCATCGGTGGTCACCAGGGACAGGCGCTGGAACACCTCGGGCCGTTTGGACGCGGCTCGCAGGATTCCGTCGCGCAACAACGTCGCCACGACCGGATGGCGCTCGACGGCCAGAACCTCGCACCCCAACGACGCCAGAAGCGCCGCATCGGCGCCCCAACCGGCGGTGGCGTCGATCACGGTCGGCCGGCGCCGCATGATGTCCTTTACACATCGCAGCCCCACGGCGCGAGCGATCGGCTGTTTCAGACGCCGCCCGGCCGGTGACGTCGTGTCGAGGCGCAGGAGGTCCACGCAGAACGGCCGCCCGCCTCGAATCGTCGAAGACCCGCCCACCACCCGCAGCTCCAGACGATTCGGAGCCACCACGAGAAGCATCTCCAGTCCGCGGACGCGGGGCTTGGCAAGAAACGGCAGGCGCAGGTCCACCGCGACTCGAGCCGCCGCTCGCAACAGGGTCCGTTCCTTGCACGGATCGGCGCAAACCGCCATGGCGACCGGCGATTCAGGCTGGTCCGTTCGATTGCGGCGTGACATGGGTTGTCTTTGAATCCTCGAACTGCCTGACCTGATCTTCGTACCGCAGTCGGTTCGTGCGGTTGTCCATCAGCAGAAACACGCGATCGCGATGCTCGGCTGGGATCGCCTGTTGGAGCACCGATCGGGCCGCCGCCATATGAGTGCGCCGTGAAAGGTGCGTGAGCACGACCGCTTCCGCATTGCTTCTCTTGAGAAGCACGACGATGTCGTCGACGTGCAGGTGACGGCCTACCGCGGCGCGGTGGCGATGACCCGGCTCCAGGAAGGTGCACTCCGTAATCAGAATCTTGGCGTTCAGCACGTCGGGGCGATCGAAGTGTGTCCCCCAGATCGTGTCGCCCGTAAAGCACACCAGCGGGATCTGGAGCGACTGCGTGATCTGCTCGCCTTTCCCCTTCAACTCAAGAAGCTGCTCCTGCGACAGGCCGGCCAGGTCCGGGCGCAGCTTGCTGCGCCGCTCGACAACGACATATCCCAAAGACCTGACGGTGTGGTCGGTGTCGAACGCGCGCAGGTAGATATTGTTCTTGATCTCGTGCTCCTCGTCGGGCGCGAGGGCGACGACGCGGTACGGCGTCTTCTGAGATTCCAGACCGATCCAGGCGCGCATCACGTTATTGATCGGATCGACGATCTGGGGGTGGCAGACGACCGTGCCGCCGTCCATCCCCTGGAACTGGCGCTGCGAAAAGTAGTAGGCCAACCCGGCAGCGTGGTCCATGTGACCGTGCGACAGGGCAACATACTTGCTGGCCAGCGCGAAACGGGGGCAGCGGCCAATGTCGAAACACACATCCAGCTCCGGCACCTGCACGGCCGTTTCTTCGCCGGCGATGGACCAACCCTGGACGCGATACGGAGGCAGGTAAAGAAAGCCGGCCTGGGGCGGTCTGGGTGGTGGCTGTGGAATCATGGCATCAGCCGTCAACGCGGGCCATCAGCGCGGTTCAGACAGGGCCTTGGCGTAGGGCCTGGCGCGCTCCATTCCGGTGCGCTGATGGCTGTCGCGGTTGCGGCTGTGCCGGCCCGAACGCCCTGTCAAATAACAGGCCGCTGTGGGATTCGAACCCACGCGAAGCCCTGCCGACCGCGGAGTTGCGGCTGGCACGGCCTGAAAGCAACGTTTCGTCGCTATGGATCAAGATATGGTCGTTTCATCCGGCATGTCAAGCCGAGGACGGAAGATTCGCGGTACACAGCGATCCCGGACTTGCCTCACGGGCCGGGGGTTCCTAAGGATTAGACGTGTTGAATCATGCCGGGCTCCGTTGCTGGACGGCGGGACAAGGCATTCCGTCGCTCGCTGATCACTCGCGACAGCACTCGCGACCCCGCCCTGCTTATATAATTGGCGGTGATACGTTCCACGAGCAGATGAGAGTTCCTCCCACCCGCACGGTCGATCACGACACTGCCAATTGAACAGGCAGTGCATGGAGGCACCGTGAAGCAAAGGTTGACCGCCTTCATGGGTCCCAGCCGTCTGGGCGCCGCCCCGGCCATGGCGATCGTGCTGTGCGCGACGATCACCGCGCGGGCGGATTTCTTTGACGACAATCCGCTGGCCGGAGGCCTCCACGTCGGCGCGATCCGGACAATCGTGCTGCCGCTTGAGTCACCCCCGATCGGTGGTTTCACGCCTCTGGTGGTGTTCGGCCTCACTGACGAAAAGAAGTCCGACCAGGGCGACTGGTTCGCCCAGGCCACCGCCCCGCCGGGGGGCAATTCCCTGCCCTTCGGTCTTCCCGCTCACTATGCCGTCGCGTTCTACGACACCGGATCGCAGGCGCATCTGTTTCGCGAAGACGACATGGCGATCTTCGACCTCGCATCGGTCGGCCGCGTCGGAACCAGCACGCAGGTGATCTCCGGTCTGGCCGGCACCGAGACTGCCACCATTTCCGATCCCGTCGCGGTCTATATCTCGGGGTTCGACGCAGCGACGGGTGGTGCGTCACTTTCGGTGAACGCGTCGGCCCTGCAGGGACACATGAACGTCGCCATCCTGACCGGCGAGTTCGGCTCGATTTTACCGAACATTATCGGTGCTCCGATTTCCCACCAGTACACGACCGTCATTCGCAACGATCAGCCGCAACAACTCGTGATCGGCAGCGAGACGTTCAACTCGCCGCTGGTCGAGCTGATCCCTCGCAGCAATTCGAACCCCAACTCCCTGTTTCCGGACACTCAGTTCACGGCGACGCTTTCGGTCGAAGGTCTGCAGGGA
>Ga0310124_10003779_pt1 | contig 10104 bp, 6 predicted proteins | sample CB11b_AW_Bot5_MG_FD_203507 | JGI IMG/M metagenome (GOLD analysis project Ga0310124, IMG submission 203507) | Marine microbial communities from Western Arctic Ocean, Canada - CB11b_AW_Bot5 | ecosystem: Environmental > Aquatic > Marine > Oceanic | place: Canada: Western Arctic Ocean | collected...
CTGGCGACCTACGAACGCAGCTACGACACCTTCTTCGAAAAATCCGACCGAATGCACGTGGCTACCGTCGATTTCACACCCGGCGGCCCGGTCAGTGTGCGGACCGCACCCGCGGTTCCTTCCGCGCCGGCGGCACCTGTGCGCGAACTGCGCGGAGTGGAAGAGTTGAGTTTTGTCAGTGGCAGTTTCCAGGCGTCGGACCTGATCCCTGGCCTGGCACCCTTGGTCGACGACGGGAGAGTGGAAAAGGTGGGAATCGGCGGCCGGGCGCTGGGTTCCAACGCACAGAACTTGGCTCCAATTGGTGCTCTCGGCGCATTCGGAGGCAGTGTCGATCTGGCCATCTCAGCGGTGAAGCTGAGTGTGGTTGGCAGCGCCTTCGACTACGCCAACACCTCACTTGGTGGTGGTATTGTCACCATCGAGGGGAGGTGTCAGCCCTCATACCTGGAGATTTCGATGGCGATGACACAGTTGCCTATGACGATTTTTCATGTTTGTCGACAACTTCGGCACGGGCACCTGAAACCACGACTGTTTATGCCGCGATGCTGATCTGCCTGCTTGCGGGCGCCGTCGTTGTCCCCTTGATCACATCAGACTCACAGAAGTTTCCCCTCGCGCTGAATATGCCCAGGAAACTCAGTCCCAGTACTTCCCATACAAGAGCCGCAACCGCGCCTTCGCCTTCGCCGAAATCGCCTCAGGTGAAGTAATCGTCGCAAACCGCGCGGCACTCAGACAGGCACACGAAGAGACCTCCGGCAACAATCCCGCCGCCACCTGCACAACCCGGTTCGCCATCTCCGCATTCGCCCGCAGAATGGCGATCACCGCTTCCACCGAGACATCCTCCTCCGTCTCATGCCAACAATCGTAGTCGGTGCCCATCGCCAGCATGGCGTAACACATCTCCGCCTCACGAGCGAGTTTGGCCTCGGGGATCGCCGTCATACCGATGACGCTGGCATCGACGGCGTTGCGGTAGAAGTGTGATTCCGCCCGCGTCGAGAACTGCGGTCCTTCCATACAGACGTAGGTGCCCCCTTCATGCACCGTGGCTGAACAAGAGCGCGCCGCCTCGGCCAGGAATTGACGCAATTCGTCGCAGAATGGGTCGGCCAGCGAGACGTGACCCGCCACCCCATCGCCAAAAAATGTCGATGGACGGATGCCCTTGGTGCGATCGAATATCTGATCCGGGGTGACCATGTCCCCTGGACGGATGTGCTCCTTCATGATGCCCACGGCACTAACCGCCAGCAGGTGTGTGACACCCGCCGACTTCATCGCATGCACATTGGCGCGATAGGGCACCTCCGATGGCAGCAGACGGTGTCCCTTGCCGTGGCGTGGCAGGAAAAAGACGGTGCGCTCCCCGACGCGGGTCTCCACCAGCCCATCGGAGGGGGGACCGAATGGTGTCTCGATCTCGTGCTCGCCGACAATTTCGACGCCATCCATCTGATATACACCTGAGCCGCCGATAACCCCGAGTTTCACGGGGGTGGTCTCGGTTTCACTCACTTCTTCCATTCTCCCGCAGAGATTTTTGTATTTCAGTGCCCCAGCCACCACATCGCGGGAAGCTAACCTGTTATATTCCAACGGTCCACGAATCATCACACCATGCCCGACGACTCCCTACTACAGACATCCGTCCGCGACCTCGTCGCCTTCTGCCTGCGCTCCGGCGATCTCGGTTCCTCTTTCGTCAGTGCTCAACGGGCTGTGGAGGGCACACGAGGACACCAGTACGTGCAGGACCAGCGTCCACCCGAGTATCGCAGCGAGGTCTCCGTCCGCAGCCGGGTCGATGATGCCGACAGCGACTTGTCGCTGCAGATCGTCGGCCGCGTCGACGGCGTCCTGCTGGCGGGGGATGAGTTGCTCGTGGAGGAGATCAAGACCACCTACGGCAATCTGGCCGAAGCTCGGCCCGACAACCTCCACCACTGGGCGCAGGCCAAGATCTACGCCCATATCCTGGCCGAGGAACACAAACCCCGCCGCATCGAGGTTCAACTCACCTACGTGCAACTCGTCTCCGGTGAATTGCACGAGGATCGGCGCGAATTCACCGCCGAGGAGTTGCAGGCCTTCTTCCTCGAAATGGCGCAGCGTTATCTGCGCTGGGCCCGCATATGGCACCTGTGGCGAGCCGAGCGCGACAGCTCCATCGACAAAATGCCCTTCCCCTATGACAGCTTCCGCCCCGGTCAGCATGAACTGACGGAGGCCGTATTCGAAACGGTCGTCTCCGAGGGCCGCCTCTTCGCCCAGGCCCCCACCGGTATCGGCAAGACCGTCTCGGTGCTGTTCCCGGCGGTTAAGGCCATCGGCGAGGGGGCGGTGGAAAAAGTGTTCTACCTGACGGCGAAGACGAGTGGCCGCACCGTGGCGGAAAAGACGCTGGAAGACATGCGCGACGGCGGCTTGCGTCTCAAGTCGTGTACGATCACGGCGAGGGATCGCATCTGCTTCAATGCCACCAGTGGCAAACCCTGCGACGCAGAATTTTGCGATTTCGCTTTAGGCTATTACGATCGCATCAACGACGCCGTGGAGGACACCTTCGCCTCGCGCGACGACTTCACCCGCACCACCATCGAAGCCGCTGCCCGCAAACATCAGGTCTGCCCCTTCGAACTGGGTCTCGATCTGTCCTTGTGGTCGGACGTGCTGATCTGCGACTACAACTACGTCTTCGACCCCAAGGCCTACCTCAGACGCTACTTCCTCGAAACCGGTGGCAACTACAGCTTCCTCGTAGACGAGGCGCACAATCTGGTCGACCGCGCCCGTGACATGTACTCCGTTCAGATCCGTCGAAGCGAGATCCGCGCCGTCATCAAGGCTCTCGGCGAACAACTGCCCGCCGTGCGTCACACTCTCGGCACCCTCGACCACTACTTCAAGACCCAGATCCAGCGTTGCGCCGACGAGGGTCGAGGGGATGGGTGGTTGGATCGTGACCCGCCGGAGGATCTACCGCCCCTGCTGCAACGGGCGCAGGCCGAGATCGAACCGATCCTGACGCGAAATCGTCCGACGGCGTGGAAGGATGCACTCACCGATCTGTTCTTCACCATCGTCGCCTTTTTGCGTGTCTTCGATCTGTTCGACGAGCACTACGTCACCTATGGCGAGAAGCGTGGCACAGGAGATCTCATCCTGCGCCTCTACTGTCTCGACCCATCCAATCGCATCCGTGAAGCCTGCAAGCGCGGCCGCTCCGCCACATTCTTCTCCGCCACCCTGACCCCCGTCGATTATTTCCGCCGTCTGCTGGGAGGGGAACGCTCCGACTTTACCATAGAGCTCGACTCCCCCTTTCCACCGGAAAATCTGCTCGTCATGGTCGCCGACCACATCGACACCAGCTATCGTGGCCGTGGTCAGTCATACGACGACGTGGCGCGCTCCATCGCCGCCGCCGTCAGTGGCAAACGGGGCAACTACATGGTCTACTTCCCCTCATACAAATACCTGCAGGAAGTGCTGCCCCGATTCGAAGCCGTGGCGGCGCGCAACACGCTGGTCATGATGCAGGTACCGCGCATGACGGAGCCGCAGAAGGAACAGTTCCTTAATGTCTTCAATGTCACCAACCCCGAGACCGTCGTCGGTTTCGCCGTCATGGGCGGCATCTTCGGCGAGGGTATCGACCTGGTGGGCGAACGACTCGTGGGCGCCATCGTCGTCGGTGTCGGCCTGCCGCAGATCGGTTTGGAGCGCGATCTCATCAAGGGCTACTACGACGATCACGAGAACGCAGGCTTCGCCTACGCCTACACGTATCCGGGTATGAACCGCGTCTTGCAGGCGGCTGGACGTGTCATCCGCTCCGAAGTGGATCAAGGACTGTTGCTGTTGATCGACAAACGTTTCTCCCGCGAGGACTACCGGGAGTTGTATCTGCCATCGTGGGGTACGCCGAAACGGACGGGCAGCATCGACGAAATCAGCCTCGCCGTGAGTCTGTTTTGGGGTTGACGGGACCACCGATTGCCGCTCCGGATGACTTCCCGGTTACCTGGCTGGAGCCGAAGGACGCCGAACGGACCTGGCATCAGGAGCGCACCCATTGTCCAGATTCGACAACCTTGCTCGGCATGGATTTCTGGGAGGTCGTCTTCGACTGCATCTCGCTGACGGAAGAACGATGATGTTGGGATCTTCAGAGGCGGGTCGCTCGTGGCTGGCCGATCTCGCCACGTTTTTGGATCGATACGGGCACCGGGGCAATCACTGGGGACTGCAGCACCCGACTTGGATCGAGGATCCAACCGAAACGTTCGCCACCCACGCGGCCGAACGCGAAGCGGCGGTGATCGAAGTCCATGCTCGACTGCAAGGTTTTCCCGCACCCGCGGCTGCAAGACGGGTGAACAAGGGTGACATCCTGAGTCATTGTGCCGTCGTGGCGCGCGATATCGGATTCCAGCCATCGTCGGCCTCGAGGATGCACGAAACAGAATCACCGATGGGCAATGGAGCGAGGTAGATGGGGATGCGGGTGTGGTCCGTCTGATCGATCCCGAGACTGTGGAAAAGAGCTATAAGATGACGCCGATTGATCTGAGAGGCACCTGGCAGCTTCGCGGGGCCGGGGAGGCTGTCGCCGTAGAAATCCCCGGCGACAGCCACAGCGCCTTGCTGGCAGCCGGAAGGATTGCCGATCCGTACTGGGGCAAAAATGAACTCGACCTGCAGTATCTGAATGGGGAGGACTGGGTCTTTACCCGGACCTTTGAGGTGGGGGAGCAAGTGCTGGCAGCACCGGCGATATTCCTGCACTTCGACAGCATCGACACGGTGGCCACAGTGTTCGTAAATGGCCAGCTGGTGGGTGAGTGTGACAACATGTTCTGCCGGCATCGATTTGACGTGCGGCAACAGTTGCGTGTGGGCCGTAACGAGGTCGAGGTCAGGGTGCGCTCAGCGGAGCAGGTCGCCGCCGAACGGGTCGGGCGCATGCCCTACGAGATTCCCGGATCGGATTACCCGGTGCAATCGGCTCACCGCAACATGGTGCGCAAAGTGCAATGCCATGCGGGGTGGGACTGGGGCTGTTGTCTGATGGTGGCGGGCATTTACGGCGACGTATATGTAGGCGCTCAAGCACCTGGCCGCATCGAATATGTCTACACCCGGCAACGGCATGAAAGCGGCCACTGTGAGGTGGAAGTTTGTGTGGAGGTGGAAGTGGCAGCGGCGGTGAATTCGGAATTGGTGGTGGAGTTGGCGACACAGCAGGTCCGACGGCAAGTATCCCTCGAGGCGGGTTTGAATGTGCTCAAGGAAACCGTCGTCGTGCAACAGCCCAGGTTGTGGTGGCCCAACGGACACGGCGAGCCAGAGTTGTACTCCTTGTCCGTGCAGATCGCAGGGGGCGAGATGCATAAGAAGGTGGGACTGCGGCAGTTGGAATTGGTGGCGGAGCCAGACGACATCGGACTAGGTTTCACCTTTCGCGTCAATGGCCTCGACATCTTCGCCAAGGGGGCGAACTGGATTCCGTGTGATGCCTTGCCCTCTCGACAGACACGGGCGGCGCTCGACGATCTGTTATCCAGTGCCGTCGCAGCGCACATGAACATGGTGCGCGTGTGGGGTGGCGGGCAGTACGAGTCCGATGACTTCTACGATCTCTGCGACGAAAAAGGCCTGATGGTGTGGCAGGATTTCATGTTCTCCTGCTCCACGTACCCGGCGACACCGGACTTTCTGGCCAGCGTCGAACAGGAGGCAAGGCACCAGGTCAAGCGTCTGCGCGACCACCCCTGCATCGCGCTGTGGTGCGGCAACAATGAGGATCTGGGGGCACTCAACTGGTTCGAGGTGTCGCGGGAAAATCGCGACCGCTACATCGTCGACTACGATCGACTCACCGAGGGTGTGTTGGGTCGTGTCGTCGACGAGTGTGATCCGACGCGGACCTACTGGCCCTCCTCGCCCTGCGGTGGCCGCGGGGACTACTCGGACAACTGGCACGACGACAGCCGCGGTGACATGCACTACTGGCAGGTCTGGCACTCGGGCAAGTCCTTCGACTCCTATTACGATGTGACACCCCGATTCTGTTCAGAATTCGGCTATCAGTCGTTCCCATCGCTGGAGACGATTCGTACCTACGCTCCTGAAGACCAGCTGAATGTCACAGCGCCGATCATGGAACACCACCAGCGCAACGTGGGGGGCAACTCCAAGATCACCGAGATGTTCACCCGCTACTTCCGCATGCCCGATGGCTTCGGAAACTTCGTCTATCTGAGCCAGGTGCAGCAGGGGTTGGCCATCAAGACGGCAGTCGAACACTGGCGACATCTGCGTCCGGTCTGCATGGGCACTCTCTACTGGCAGCTCAATGACTTGTGGCCAGTTTGCTCCTGGTCGTCGCTGGAATACGGTGGCAAGTGGAAGCTGCTGCACTACATGGCCAAACGGTTCTATGCACCGACGATTCTGTCCGCCTTCCAGACCCGGGACGATATGGTGGAGGTGTGGGCGACAAACGACTGCAACCAGGCACTGCAGGCGCGGGCCCGCCTGCGCCTGCTCGATTTTTCCGGTCGTGAAGTCAGAGTCCTCGATCTGGACCGGGAGATCCCCGCGGCGGGGGCCCTGCTTCTGGGGCGTTATCCGGTGGCTGAACTGGCCCCGGAGCCAGAACAGGTCTTTGCCGTGCTCGATCTTCAGATCGGCGACCTATGCCAGCGCAACGAGCATGTCTTCACGACCTGGAAGTCCTGTCAACTACCCGTCGCTCAGGTAGAGCTGGCAGTGCAGCCGATGGCTAGTGGTGATTTTTCCATCGCCCTGACGACGGATGCACCCGCCTTTTATCTGACCGTCGAAGCTGCAGGTCTGCGCGGCGAGTTCGACGACAACTGTTTCACCCTGTTGCCGGAAGAAACCAAGCGGCTCGTATTCACCAGCAAGGGCGAGGTGCCGACGACTGCGGCGCTGCAGCAGGCGCTGACCGTGCGCCATCTACGCACGACCTACAACTGAGGTGTCATGAAGCTACAATACATCCTTGCCTCCTCCCTCTACGGGACGTTGCCCCTGTCTGAGATTATCCCCGAAGTCAAGCGGGCAGGCAGTAGCCACATCGACATCTGGCCACGGGTTCATGGGGATCAGCGTGAACAGATCGAGGCGATGGGCAACGACGCCTTCGCCGCTCTGCTCGAGGCGAATGACGTACAGCTGGGGATCTCGACCCGATTCGATCTGGGCCCCTTTGAACTGCAGCAGGAGATGGCCTTCGTCAGCAGCCACAAGGGCTCGCTGTTGGTCTGCGGCAGCAAAGGCTCCAAGGACTTGCAGGGGGACGAACTGCGGGCTGCCGTGGCCGACTTCGCCGAGGCCCTGCGACCACACATCGACGCCGCCGGGGAGCACGGAGTCACCATCGCCATCGAGAACCACGGCAATGCGCTCATCGAATCCCCCGACTCGATGAAGTGGCTCATCGAGTTCACGCGGTCACCACATCTCGGGATTGCCCTAGCGCCATATCACCTACCCGACGACAGCACCCTTGTGGCCCGACTCATCGAAGAGCTCGGGCCAGGCCTGGCCTTGTTCTACGGCTGGCAGCACGGCATGGGTTGTCACGAGAAGCTGCCCAAGGAACAGGAACTGATGCAGCTGCCTGGGCGCGGCACACTGGATTTCCGTCCCTTGTTGGCGGCCCTCGAGAAGATCGATTACCGCGGTTGGACCGAGATCTTCATGCACCCCGTACCGCGGGGCATTCCGATCCTGGAAACGGCCGGGCAGGTGACGGCCGAGCTCGAGCGCGCGCGGGTCTATCTGGACGACCTGGTGCAGGATCTGTGAGTGGCCGCGCACATCACCATCGGCCTCGGCTCGTCTGCTCACGGCGGCGAACAGCGCCCGAAACACCCCACGTCGGCGCGCCTCGGAGTGCACATAGACACTCTGGATCCACCACAGATTGCTATCGCGCCAGTCGCTCCACTCGTGGGTGATCATGAGACAGCCGATGACACGTGCATCGATCTCGGCAACGAGGTAGAAGCCGGCGCCCTGCAGAAAACGCCTCACGCCACGCGTCACCGTCGGCAGATCCAATTCCTCCTCTTCCGTCTCCAGTGCCAACGCACAATTGAACTACGCGATCAACTCCGCGTCCTCCAGACGCGCCGCGCGAATCGCCAGATCGTTGGCATGATCAGTTCCCTTGCCAGTCATCGGGCAGGTCTCGCGTCGGTTTCCAGCCCGCTACCCGCGTGGCGGGGTCGTCGGCCAGCGCCGGGTCGAGATGCGGTGGGATCGTCGTGTAGGTGATCATCGGGCCGTCGGTGCGTGGTGGCCATGCCACGGGTTCGTCGGCACGAGCCTCGGCGTAGAGCCGTTGATCCTCTTTCGCCGCCAGATCGACCGCCTCCGGATCGAGGATCGCACGGAGACGCGACTCCATCTCGGCCACCACCGGTGCGTGTTCGGGTGTCTGCGCCAGGTCGTGTAGCTCCTCCGTGTCAGCGGCGGCGAACAGCTGCGGTTCGTCATTGTGGTAGTGCACGTACTTGTGCCGCCGATCACGCAGCATGTATACGGCGTGACGTGTCGCCAGCGCGTGGTTCTCGCACAGGATCGTGCGCTCCGCATCCGCATGACGAGCGATATCCAGCAGCGACTCACCGGGGATATCGGCATCAGCCGCTGTCGGTGTAGCGCCGACTGACTGCATCACCGTGGGGAAGATGTCGACGAGAGAGACCGGGGTTTCACAGACATGTTTCTCTGGCACGTCGGGGCCAGCCAGCAACAGCGGCACCGCAGCCGATTCGTCGAACATGGTAAACTTGCCGACAATGCCCCGCGCCCCCATGGACTCACCATGATCTGTGGTATAAATGACACGCGTGTTCCGCCCCTGACCACTGCTCTCGAGTGCGGCCAGCACCTCGCCCACCAGATCGTCGACGAAGGCGCATGTTCCCAGATACGCCGCATTCGCTTTGCGCACGACCTGTTCCGTGAATGGCTCCTCCAGGTTGAGGCGATTGCGCAGAAATTTCATTGCCGGGTTCTGCGGCCAATCCTGCTCGCGCCAAGCCGGTGGCAGGGGCACGGTGTCGGGGTCAAACCGTGCGTAGTACTCGGGAGGCGCGATGAAAGGTGTGTGCGGCGAACCGATACCGAGAAACAGGGCCCACGGTTGCTCGGCAGCCTCCGTCGGTCGGTCACGGAGCCACTGGCAGGCGTGGTCGGTGTTGCGACGATCGTAGCGCAGATAGGATGAGTCCCCCGGACCGGCGGCATCGAAGTCGATGCGCAGGGTTCGCTTCGGCATGTCGGCACGGGCACAGGCTGGTACATCCCCTGAACCACGGCGATACAGTGGAAAGTGCTCCTGCGAAAAACCATTGTCGTCCCCCTTGTCGCCGCGGAAATGCAACTTGCCGATGGAGTCAACGCGGTAGCCCTGCTGCCGAAGGCGGTGGTGCCAACTGTCGGTGCTGCCGTTGTAGGGATGGGCGTTGTCCCAGGCACGGATCTGATGCACGTAGCGCCCCGTCGCCAGAGCCGCCCGTGCCGGCATGCAGATCGGACAGTTGGTGTAGGCATTGGTGAAGCGTGTGCCCCGCACCGCCAGCGCATCCAAATTCGGCGTGACGTCGAGGGGGTGACCGTAACATCCTGTCATCTGTCGATTGTGCTGATCGGAGCAGATGAACAACAGATTGGTGGGAGCCATTTTCAGTCTCGTCTCGTGAAGTGCTTGAGGGCCTCTTCGTCGACCTCGACGCCAAGGCCTGGTCCCGTCGGCACGTCGAGATAACTGTCCTGCGCCTCGAATCTGGTCGTGCACAGTTCGTCACGAATCGCACTCGGCGTCTGATCAAACTCCATCACCGGCTCCTGGGCATATGGCAACGGGTTGCGCGCCGGTGGACAGGGCGGCAGCGTCGCCGCCAGATGCAGACTGGCGGCGATCATGATCGGTGAACCCCAGACGTGGGGGCAGACCTGGATGCCGCAGGCGTTGGCTATGGCGGCGATCCTCTGCATCTCCGTCAATCCACCACAGTGGGCGACATCCGGTTGCACGATGTCGAAAGCCCG
>Ga0310124_10003781_pt1 | contig 10103 bp, 8 predicted proteins | sample CB11b_AW_Bot5_MG_FD_203507 | JGI IMG/M metagenome (GOLD analysis project Ga0310124, IMG submission 203507) | Marine microbial communities from Western Arctic Ocean, Canada - CB11b_AW_Bot5 | ecosystem: Environmental > Aquatic > Marine > Oceanic | place: Canada: Western Arctic Ocean | collected...
AAGACTGCAATTGCACGGCCTTTTCGGTCACGGCGGATTTGAAGCCATCCGGCTCCACGGCCCGATCTAGATAACCGACTTCTGCCGCCACCGTCGGCGAATATAATTCCGCGCCCAACGTGGCGGCGCTCAAATGGCGGGCGTCCAGACGGTCGCGCGCCAGTTCTAGGGCGAATGTGGGTAGGCTCAGACTGATCGCGGTTTCGTTCAGGCCAATCTTGAAATCACCGGAAACGCCTATGCGCTGATCCCCTGAGCACAGCAACAGCGCACCCGCCGCCACCGCATGGCCTGTGCAGCCGATGACCACGGGCTGCGGGTGCATGTAGACTTTCATCAACAGTTCAGCCCCTGCCTCGACCATGGTGCGGACGCCGTCCTTGGGACCATTGATAACCTTTAGGTCAAAGCCGGCGGAGAGCAACCCGGTCCGGCCCATGATGACCACTACGTCCGCCAATGCCGCCGCCCGGTCCAGACCCTGGGTAATCTCCGCTATCATCTCAATACCAAGGGCATTCACCTTGCCGTCATCCATCGTAAGGGTGGCGATACCCTCGTGCATATGGTAGCCCACTAAATTCCTCAACTACCCTGCTCCCTTGTTATAAGTATCTTATAGCGTTGTGATTGACGCGCCACCCTTGGCGACCAGTTCCGCCTTGCCCGGCGATGGCGGTACCAGAACACCACGTTGGCAGCCGGGCCGAGCCGCCATAGCCGCCATCCAGCGTTCCAGATGGTTTAGGCCGTCGGTTGGCACGCGGGCCCATTTGTGGCTGCGGATCCAGGACCAGTTGGCGATATCGGCGATGGAATAATTCCCGGCCAGCCATTCGTTGTCCGCCAGATGATAGTCCAGAACCTCATAGAGACGCCGAGTTTCGTTGTGATAGCGTTGGCGCGCCGGCGGCACATCCTCGGGGAAATAACGTTCGAAGGCCACCGCCTGGCCCTGCATGGGCCCGATGCCGGACATCTGAAACATCAACCATTGCATCACCGCCATTCGGCCGTATTTTTCCGTGGGCAGCAGACGTCCGGTCTTTTCTCCCAGGTAGATCAGGATGGCGCCGCTTTCGAATATAGTTAGATCATCCGCGTCCCCATTCGTATCATGGTCCACGATGACAGGAATGCGGCCGTTCGGGTTCATTTTTTTGAACCACTCCTGGTGCTGTCTGCCCTCGCTCAAATTCAGCACGTGGGTTTCATAGGGCAATTCCAACTCCTCAAGAGCAATGGCAACTTTCCAACCGTTTGGCGTGGGTGAAGTGTATAGATCAATCATCCGATGTTCCTCGCTGCGCGCGCGAAATACCTTAAATCACCTTATAGGCAATGGCCATGCATCGGCTTTGCCGCTAGCCTGCGGGGCCAACCGACGCTTTTGTTCCTACTTCTGGGGAGATTCCTACGTGATCCCATTGATCGGTTATTGCGACCGCCTGTCGGGCCGTCCCGGCGACACTATCGAGTTCAAGGTCAGTTCCATCGCCGCCGCGTCCTTCACGGCCCGGCTTTACCGTTCCATCTCCGCCGACCCCAACCCAGCGGGGCCCGGCATCATCGAACGGGCGGTACCGTCCGCCATGGATGGCAGTTACCCCTCGCGCATACAGGCCTTCCATCCCGGCTCCTACGGCACCGCGGATGATGACTTGCCGCAAACCATTAGCGGCGGCTTTCGCCTCAGCGCCATGATCTGGCCCACCCTGCTGCGAAAACCCGGCATGGTAACGAATGGTACCCAGGCCATCCTGTCCTGCGGCGATATCGCCTTGATGATAGACGGCAACGGCGCCATCGCCGGGCAGGCCGGAGGCAAACAGGTCACCGCCTCCGAGCCCCTGCACCTCCGAGCCTGGTACCGGGTCAGCCTGTCCTATGACGCAGACAGCGGTGCCCTGACGGTCAGCCAGGAACCCATCACGCACGGACACGAGGCCCACGGGACTATTATCGCACCGGGCCTAAGCCTGTTCGGCAGACCGATCATCGGGGCAAAGAAAAATGTCCCCGGTCCCCGGCCGGGCGATATTCCCGCCGCTATCGGCGCGCACTTCAATGGCAAGATCGAGGGGCCCACCATTCACGATAGTGCCGGCAACCTGGTGGCCGCCTGGGATTTCACCCAGGGCATCCCTACCACTAAGATCGTGGATACTGGCCCCCATGGCCTGCACGGGCAGTTGATCAATCTGCCGACCCGCGCCATGACCGGGGCGGCCTGGAACGGGGATGAGATGTGCTTTCGTCATGCACCCGAGCGTTACGGCGCCGTTCATTTCCATGAAGACGACATCTATGACTTCCACTGGGAGACGGATTTCAGCTTCAGAATTCCCGATGACCTGCCCTCAGGCGCCTACCTGGCCCGCATTCAATGCGACGGGCACGAAGATGCCATACCGTTCTTTGTCTGCCCGCCGTTAGGCAAGCCAAGCGCCAAGCTATGCGTGTTGGTCTCCACTTTTACCTATGTCATCTACGGCAACTACGCGCGCCCCGGTTATCACGAATCCTGGCATCAGCGGGTAGCCGAATGGGACGCCTATCCCTGGAGCCCCTCCGTGCATCCCGAATACGGCTGCTCCACCTACAACTTCCACAGTGACGACAGCGGCATCTGCCATGCCTCGCACAAGCGCCCGTTGTTCAATGTGCGGCCCGGTTTTTTGACCACGGGCCTTGGGGAGGATTCCGGGCTGCGACATTTCCCCGCCGATGGGCACCTGCTGACCTGGCTGGACCAACAGGGCATCGACTATGACATCATCACCGATCAGGAATTGCACGATGATGGCTATGCCGCCATCGCCCCGTACAAGACCCTGACCACGGGCAGCCACCCGGAATATCACACCGCCCAAACCCTGGACGCCATCGAGGCCTACCGCGATCAGGGGGGCAATTTCATGTATCTCGGCGGCAACGGTTTTTATTGGCGCATCGCCCTGCACGCGCATGAAACCGGCGCCCTCGAAATCCGCCGGGGCGAGGGCGGCATCCGAGCCTGGGCGGCCGAGCCGGGGGAATATTTCAACGCCTTCGATGGTGCCTATGGTGGCATGTGGCGGCGCAACGGGCGCCCGCCGCAATCCATCGCGGGCCTGGGCTTCACCGCGCAAGGCAATTTCACCGCCTCCTACTACCGCCGCCTGCCGGCCAGCATAGGTGCGGACGTGGCCTGGATCTTCGAGGGCGTCGAGGACGAGGTCATCGGCGATTTTGGCCTCTCTGGCGGTGGCGCCGCAGGCTTCGAATTGGACCGGGCGGACAAGCGCCTGGGTACACCAGAAAACGCCGTCATCATTGCGCGTTCGGAAAACCACGACGCAGAGACCATCATGGTGCCCGAGGAAATGCTGACCCATATCATGAACCGCCCCCTGGAGACTACCAAGGAGCTGATCCGCGCCGATATGATCTATTACCAGACGCCGTCCGGCGGCCAGGTCTTCTCCACCGGCTCCATCACCTACTGCGGCTGCCTGCCCTGGAACGGCGGCGACAACAACATTTCGAAGCTGACGGGCAACGTGTTAAGGCGATTTTTGGAGGAATAGCGAGATTGCAACGTCCTGAAGCAACGAAGAATTAAAGGAGCAAATTCGACTCGGTTGAAGCCCTGCGCACGATTTATAAACAGGCTGGCGGACGGTTAGTACAAAAGTAGTTGAATTGTCTCGATATCCACTGCCGTCACTTCATTAGCCTGTCGCCCTTCCTGGTGCTGGGGACGCAGGCCAACGACGGGATGGGAGATGTAACGCCACGTGGCGATGCGCTCGGATCTGTCGAAGTGCCGGACGGCCGCATGCTGTTAATTCCTGATCGGCCAGGCAAAAACCGGTTGGACGACTACAGCAATATTTTAGGAAACCCGGAAGTGTCATTGATGTTCCTAATTCCGGGCGTCAACAAAACCCTCAGAATCAATGGTATCGCGGAAATTCGGAATGATGCTGATCTGTTCGGGATGTTTACCGTCGCCCATAAAGCGCCCCTACGGTTCTAAAAGTAACTGTGCGGGAAACCTATCTGCACTGCGCCAAGGCGCTCATGCGCTCCAAGCTGTGGTCGCCGTGCGCGATTATAGCGCGCACAACCTTGCCCTCCATGGGGCAGATGATCAAGGACCAGATCAACTCCAAGGGTCCGGTGGAAAGCCAGTCCGACATGGAAGCCCGGTACGAAAAACGGCTCTACTGACGAATGCGACAGCCTTGGCGTTATCGGGGAATAAGGTGAACTCAGAAATTCAAGAAACAAGATTCGCCCCCATGCCTTACCACAAAATGAAAGACTTGGCTCCTTCCCCTCATCGCATTTTTAGCCGCCTGTAAACTTTGTAGCGGCCACAAAGGCACTACCAAAAAGACCCAAAACAGCAGCCAGAGCACTCCAGATCTGGGTCGGTCTCAATCCATTAAACAAATGGCCGATTGTGAGGTCGACAGGATTGCCGCTTAGAAAATCACTGTGGCGCTTTTCGTTACTGGCGGCGGATTGGTCCAATTTTGACTTCCAGTTGGCCGATATACCGTTGAACTCTACGGAGCTGAGGAAGGCGCTCGCGGGTTCCCCGTCCTAACCTGCCTCCATCACTTCGCGGATGCCGGCGATGATGCGGTGGCGGTCGGGGAAGACGTGATTTTCCAGGTTGGGGCTGTAGGGGATGGGCACTTGCAGGGCGCAGACCCGTTTTGGCGGCGCCTTTAGGGCCGCGAAGGTGGCGGGGTCTTCCATGATCAGGGCGGCAATTTCGGCGGAAGCGCCCGCCGTTGGGCCAGCCTCGTCAGCGATCACCAGGCGGCCAGTTTTTTGCACCGAGGCGCGCATGGTCTCGTTATCTAGAGGAAACAACGTGCGAGGGTCCACCACCTCGACCGAGACGCCCTCTTTTTCCATCACCTCGGCCGCCGCCAGGGATTCGTGCACCAGCCAGGCTAGAGCAATAACGGTTATATCGGTCCCAGGGCGCTTCACATCCGCCACGCCAAGGGCCACTGTGTAATCCCCCTCCGGCACTTCGCCCTTTAAACCCATGAGCCGGGTGGATTCAAATGACAGGACGGGATTGTTGTCCCGAATGGCCGATTTTAACAGGCCCTTCATATCGTAGGGGGTCGAGGGCAGGATCAACTTCAGGCCGGCCAAATTCATGAACATCGAATACGGGCTTTGTGAATGCTGCGCCGCCAACGACGTGCCGCCGCCCACGGAGGAGCGGAAGACGATGGGGAAGGTCTGCTGGCCGCCGAACATATAATGGATTTTCGAGGCCTGGTTGACAATCTGATCCATGGCGACAAAACAGAATGTGACCATGGACCAATTGACGATGGGGCGCAGGCCGGACCCCGCCGCACCTATGGCGATGCCCGAAAAGGCGTTTTCGGTGATCGGCGTGGCACGGATGCGCGCCTCGCCGAATTCCTCCACCAGGGAGGGCGGCGCATCGGTGGCTAGATGGATGGTCGTGGGGTCCCGCTGCATCTCTTCGACCAGCGCTTCCATGCCGGCCCGGGCGTAGGATATCTCTCGCATAGTCAGCCCCCAATCTAAGCGGCGAATACATCATCCAACGCCGCTTCGGGCGCCGGGAACGGGCTGGCTTCGGCAAAGGCTACCGCGGCCTCTACCACCGCCATCACCTCATCATCCAGGGCCTGAAATTCGGTGTCGCTGTACTGGCCCTGCTGTTGTTTTAGCTCGTCAACCAAATGCCGGATCGGGTCCCTGGCCATCCAGGCGGCTATCTCCTCCGGCGGGCGCGGATCAACGGCGCCGAGACGTTCCGTATGGGCCCGCCACCGATACGTCTTGCATTCGATTAGGGTCGGCCCCTCGCCGGCCCGGGCCCGGGCCACGGCCTCGGTCGCGGCCTCGTACACGGCCAGCACATCGTTGCCATCAACCATCACGCCAGGCATGCCATAGCCCGCCGCGCGGCCTGCGACATTATCCGCCGCATGGGTCATCTGGGACGAGGTATTGGCGGCCCAGGAATTATGTTCGCAGACATACAGCATGGGCAGTTTCCAGCGCGCTGCGATGTTCAGGCTCTCGTGGAACGAGCCGGCGTTGGAGGCGCCATCTCCGAAGAAACAAACGGCTACCCCACCCTTACCCGCCAACTGCGCCGCCAGCCCAGCACCGGTAACGATGGATAGACCGCCGCCGACGATGCCGTTGGCGCCCAGCATGCCAATGGAAAAATCGGCGATATGCATGGAACCGCCCTTGCCCTTGCAATAGCCGTCCTGGCGGCCATACAGCTCTGCCATCATGCGGTTCAGGTCGGCGCCCTTGGCAATGCAATGGCCATGGCCCCGGTGGTTGGAAATGATCTGATCCTCGACGGTCAAGGCCGAGCAGACGCCAACCGCCACGGCCTCCTCTCCGATATAGCAATGCACCACGCCATAGATAGCGCCGTTGTGATAATCGTCGGAGGCGCGCTCTTCAAAGCGGCGAATGGTCTGCATCTGGCGCAGCATTTGGCGCTGTAGCTCGGGTGAGGCAGGCATGGCAGCTGGTCCTCGATCATTATGTTTTATTGTTAGCGATAGTTTGCGCGCCAGGAAGGCAAGACGCAAGAGACTAGCCGGGGCGAACCATCACCACTGCACTGCGCATGGAATGATTGGCCCGCCCCATTCGGCCGTATTGAAAGCATGGTTTTGTCGCGTTTTAGTTCCGGTTACTTATCTGATTTTAGGCGACCAACTTTTCGAACGCGAGGGGGCTTTTGCCACCTAGCGTAGAATGTCGGCGCCGGGGATTGTAGAAACCATTTATGTATTTAAACAAGGTCATTTCCGCCTGTCTCCGTGTCTGCCACATCCTCCGCCAGATCGGATCAGCTTTGAGGGTTTTGAAAACGGTCTCAACAACCGCATTATCATAGCAATTTCCCTTGCCGCTCATGGATACCAGAAAGCCATGCGTTTTGAGCCTTTTCCGATAATCATGAGAGCAATACTAACTGCCACAATCAGTATAATGGGTGTAACCTTCGGATGGCTGGCGCAAGGCTACCGCTATGTCGAGCGCCCGGATCGCCAGATCGCGCTTCATGCGGTTGCTAATGGCCCAGCCAATCATACGACGAGAATGCAAATCCAAGATGACGGCCAGATACAACCACCTTTCGCTGGTCCATATGTAGCTGATGTAGCCGGCTCATTTATGATTGCGTGCGATTGCCGAGAAGTTTCTGACCAGCAGGTTGGGAGCGATGGCAAAGCTGTGGTTGCTGTCGGTCGTAACCTTAATTCCCTTGCCCGCACGGCCTGAATGCCATTCTGGCGCATCATACGTCCGATACGATGGTGGCCGACCTCAAACCCTAACCCTTGCAGTTCTTCGGTCATTCGAGGTCGACCATAACTCTGCGGGCTGAGTTTGTGCTGTTCTCGAACATGCCCCAGCAGAACCACATCATCGCGCTGACGCTGGCTTATTGAACAGCACCGTCAGGCGCGATAACCACGGGCAGTCACCCAAAGAACCTTGCACATACGGCAAATTGCAAAGGTCTTCCTCCAAGTATGTATAAATAAAAACCGCGCTATTTTAGGCTCGCGAAGAAGACCGTCGCTTTTTTTAGTATTTTCCTCTCCTCACGCAGAATACGGTTCTCCTTGTGAAGGCGGGTAATTTCCTTTGCCTGATCGCCATGCGGACCAGACATCAGGTCTTCATTACGAGCTTGTTGAACCCATTTTTTCAGTGTCCAAAATCCAACGCGGAAATAGCAGCGATCTGCTTTCGCGAAAGTCCACTCGTTAATGCCAGGCGAACGGCTTCTCGGCAGAATTCCGTTCCCTGTCTTCGTGACAAATTCTATCTCCTTGATCGCCAATATCGCTATCAAGGGTCCAGAAATTTTGCGAGACAAAACCAAATAGCGCCTGGCTATTTAAGGAACGCATGATCATTCTCAATCATATCCATAGGATTAAAGATTTTTACGAAATCACATAAAACCAGGCCCGGACTGCCAGAGTCTTTGCTATCTAATGGCTCTATACTATCAGTCACTATTCTCTATCCCATACGCATTTTAGGTATCACATGCAGATCAATGACATTCCGTTCGGCACCATCGACTGGGCCTCGGTCGCGCGCACCGAACATCAAGGCGAGACGGGTTTTGCCTATTGGAAAACCCATAAATTTGGCCCTATCCGCGTGCGTATTCTGGAATACTCGCCTGGCTATTTGGCCGATCATTGGTGCGTTAAGGGCCACATTCTATTCTGCCTCCAGGGCGAATTGCATACTGAACTCAAGGACGGCCGGACGTTTGTTCTCAAGCCCGGCATGAGCTATCAAGTCGCCGACGAAGCCGAACCGCACCGTTCCTCGACCGCCATAGGCGCCAAACTCTTTGTGGTCGATTGAGATCGATCAGGATATAATAGCCAGGTACCTCGCGCCCTTGCGTTCAATATTGCGATCATCTCCACGGCAAGCCAATGTCATGCTCGGGCTTTTACTCGGGCATCCATGGGCACCGGCGCGGGGGATCAGCATGGATTGCCGGGTTATGCCCGGCAGTGACTATGAAGGCGGTGCTTTTAGTCGGTTAGCTAGCCGTTCTGCGACAGTGGCGAAAGGCCGCTGCGCCCATCGACGCTAACGCCGTCATCCAGCAGCTCAGAAATTTGCGCGGATGAATAACCAGACTCGCTTAATATTTCCACACTGTGCTCGCCCAACACCGCCGGTAGCCGGCGAATATCGGGGGGTGTTTCGGAAAACCTCATCGGCGGCGATGTCAGCGTGATGCGGCCCTCGCTCGGGTGCTCGAAAGTCTCAAAAAATCCGACCGCCCGCAGGTGCGGGTCAGCCGCCAGATCGTCCAGCCTTGTGGCCCCACCGTGGGGGATATCGCCTTCCTTGAGCGCGTCAAGCAGGTCGGAGGTCTGCCAATCCCGCACCAGCTGAGCAACCAGTTCGTACAGCTCGCCGATCTTTTCGCTGCGAAGCTTTGGGTCCATAACGCGCGGATCATCCACCATGTCGTCTCGTTTCATGATCGAAAAAAATGCCCGCCATTGCTTCGTATTATACGGCAGGGCGCAGACATAGCCGTCAGCCGTTGCATAGGGCCGGCGGTATTCCACCATGGACCGCTCGTAACCGGCAGGGCCCAAGGGCGGATCGAAGGTTTGGCCGGAGTGATGCTCAATCAGGTTAAAGCCGACCATGGATTCGAGCATGGGCACCTCCACCAATTGTCCCTTGCCGGTTCGTTCCCGGCTGAACAGGGCGGCCAAGGTGGAATGCGCCGCGACCTGCGAACATATTTTATCGCATACGGACGCATTGACGAATTTTGGCGGCCCCTCGCGACCGCCCTGCATGTCCGCCATGCCCGACAGGCCCTGTATGACATCGTCATAGGCAGGGCGCTCGGCGTACGGCCCTGACTGGCCAAAACCCACCAAGGCAAGATAGATGATCTTTGGGTTAACCGCCCGGCAATCGTCATAACCGAGGCCCAGACGATCCATCGCGGCGGGACGGATGGAACAGATGACCACGTCCACGCTCTCTACTAATTTTAGGAAGACCTCCCGGCCCCGCACGACCTTCAAATCCAGAACGATGCTGCGCTTGTTGCGATTGGCCATCATGAAGAAATGCCCCATGCCCTCGTTGCGGAAGGGATAAATGCCGCGGGTGATATCGCCGTCCCGCGACTCGACCTTGATAACCTCGGCGCCATAGTCGCCTAGAATCTGGCACGCATAGGGCCCATAGCCAACCGTGGTCACGTCCAGTATCCGAACACCGTCGAGCGGTCCCGCCATTTCTCTACTCCTTGTGAAAGGTTGCGGATCCGCGCCGCGGTCCGCGCATAATTCTGAGGCTTTTAGTAGCCCATCTCCGTCCCCTTAGCCAAGTCTGCTATGGCCGCTGGCGTTATGTGATCAGCCGGATTACTTATGCTTTTCGTACCACGGCCATAGGGAGGGGCATTTTGCTATGAACCAGGCCTACGTTCACGGATACGAGGCAAGAGAGAACCAGCGGCTCCAGGATCAAGCTAACGTGCTGGTCGAACTGTTGCATAGTGAAATCCA
>Ga0310124_10003782_pt1 | contig 10099 bp, 8 predicted proteins | sample CB11b_AW_Bot5_MG_FD_203507 | JGI IMG/M metagenome (GOLD analysis project Ga0310124, IMG submission 203507) | Marine microbial communities from Western Arctic Ocean, Canada - CB11b_AW_Bot5 | ecosystem: Environmental > Aquatic > Marine > Oceanic | place: Canada: Western Arctic Ocean | collected...
ATACCATCCAGAAAGAAGCCCGGGAGATGTCGGATGTGCAGATGCGGCTCGCCCATATGGACGAGTTGGAGATTGACACCCAGGTGCTCTACCCGACTCTTTACCTGCGGCCCTTGAACACGGATCGTTACGCGGGCGGCATCGTCTTTGGCACGCGATAGGGCGTCGCCGTCCAGCGTTCAGGTTCCCTCCTTGCCGTATCGGTATTCTGCCCCTTCTGTGCTCTTGTTACGTTTATAAAGCCACTGGCATTTCGGTATGCTGCCGACCACGGTCGTCATGAAGGGTCCCGATGTCACAGGCAATATTTCCTTCTTTTAAATTAACTCGATGAAGGGCGGTAATGGTCTAGTATCAGGCCGTCAGCTCATAGGGAATCTGCGTCGGCCCAGAACCCGTAGAGTACTTATTGGTTTCGCGGTCATAGCGGCCCTGTAACACCCGGCCCACCAGAACGTTGCTGCGTAATATGACGGCAACAGACCTAATATCGCTGCCCTGTTCAGCATGAATATCATAGGGCTGGACAAGATCGGCCTGGCCCGCCTGGCCCTGATCGGCGCTGGTTAGGCGTACTTCAGCATAATCGTCCCGGCTGTGGTCATCGACCCGTTCGAACCGTTCCAGTGTTTCCTTGCCATCAAGCAGCCCGTACAGGACCCAAGCGTCGGCATGGTCATGCACGCTGCCGGTGCGGCCAGGAACCCTGACGACACCGTTTATGACAAAGCCATATTCGGGATCGGTGTAGAACAGCAAATTCTTGCGCCCTTCGGTCGATGGCCAGTTTTTGCAATGCTCTTGCAGGGCAGGGTCCGGCAGAAGATCGTCTTCCATCAGCTTGTGCGCTTTTTTCATACGTGTTTCGTCATCCGGAGTTTTGGCCCAGATGGTCCGCAAATCTTGAACGAATTTTTCAAAGGCGGGCAAGAGCTTTGTGTAGGTCATTGTGGACATCATTTCGAACTCCGTTTGCACGTTGTCAGCCTAAAATTTAGCTGAAATCGTAAATGTTTGCAGAAAAGATTGTCAACGATTGTTGTTTACTGCGCGTGCGCCGCAAACTGGCTCTCCAGAAATTCAACAGATCGGCTCAGGAGCAGGGCAGAAGCGTCTGCATCATGGGAAACCTGTTCCGGATTGAAAAACGCATGGCCGGCGCCCGGATATATGTGGATCGTTACCTCAGGGTTGGCCGCCTGAATGGCATCGACGCCCTTCATTTCAACCACCCAATCGCTATCGCCATAGTGCATGATGGTCGGGCAGTTGGGTTTGACCTCGAGCCATTGATGAACGTGGCTGCCATAACAATTCACCGAGGCCTCGAACGGTAATTCCTGAGCCGCTACCCACGCCCAGCTGCCGCCGGTGCAGAAGCCTGATATGGCAACCGGCCCCGGACGCAGGGCTTCTGCGCAGCCGGCAACATCGGCGAGGATCTGTTCCTTGGTCAGGGCGGCGTATGAATCTCGTCCTTTGTCGGTCTGGTCGTAGCCATGCACGGTATTCTTGGCCGTCCGGTCATAGAGCGCCGGGGCGATCGCAGAAAACCCTTGTTTTGCCCAAATGTCGCACACATCACCCATGTGATTGGTCAAGCCGTATATGGCATGCAGAATGACGATGCCGCCCTTAGGGGCTTCGTCCGGATCGGATCGCCAGGCGTGAAGCTGATGGCCGTCGGTGGCGGTAACAGAAATTTTGTTGCTCATCTTATGGTCCATGTCCTGTGGCAAGGGGGCTTGAATCCGTCAGATCCATCATGCGACGCGCCAGCCGTTCGGTAAGTTCGGCGCGCGTTTTGGCGTGAGCGGGGTCGTTCCAAAGATTGTTGAATTCCAGCGGATCGTCTCTCAGATTGTACAATTCACCCCAATCTGCACCCGAATAGAAACTCAGGCGCCAGTGATCTGCTATCATGGTACGGGCACGAAAATTGGGCCCGAAACCCATATACCCGCGGCGCTGACTTTCCTCGATGATCAGCGAGTCATGGCTATCTGTTCCCGCTGCGATGGCGGGCAGGCTCTTGCCCTGCATACCATTGAAACCGGCCACACCGGCCCTATCCAGAAATGATGTTGGCAGGTCGATCGTGCCCGCCAACGCGTTGCTCGTTGATGGTCGCCCACTGTCCCGGGGATCGGCCCAGATGCACGGCACGTGGATGACGCCCTGATAGTGAATGGCGGCCTTCAGAAGCAATTGATGATCGCCCATGAAATCGCCGTGGTCAGTGGTGAACGCGACCACTGTGTTTTCGGCCAGATCGGTTTCTTCCAGCGTTGCCAGCACCCTTCCGATCTGGTCATCGATCATGGTAATGGAGCCATAGTTGAGCGCTATCGCCTCGCGCGCCTGATCCTCGGTACAGGCAAAGGCGCGTTGGCCATCCATAGACGCCCTGCCTTCATCCCGTTCGGCATGGATGGCGGCGACCTGCGGCGGTAACTTCTCGGTCGGGTGATGAAACGCGTCCGGAACCGGCACATCGGCGGGATCGTACATATCGAAATATTTGCCCGGCGGCGTGAATGGGTGGTGTGGGTCAGGGAACGAGCATTGGATAAAAAACGGCTGATCGTCACCGGCATTCTTCTGTTGCTTTAGAAACGACATGGTTTCTTCGGCGACATAGGTAGTCGGGTAGAGCTCTTCCGGGATGGCTGTTCGCCAGGCCTGCGGCGCTTTGATGTCACGGTTTGACGGCAAAGCATTGTCTGGGCCCCTGAGTGAGTCAGGATTGGGATGCCGTTCTGCGAGCCAGCGCGAATAATGCCCCTGCACCCGATCGCTGTGCCCCAGCGCCAGGGCAAGATGATCAAAACCATAAAACGGTGTGGCTGGTTCGAAACCGGGCTCGCCTTTCCAGGTTTTTGCCAGCTCCTGGTCATACCGGCCATCTTGCCATTTCGCCAAATCCGCTTCGGCATGGGTATCCGATGGCTGGAATTTGTTCAGGTCTGGTTGGGGCAGACCCACTTCGATCTTATTCCCTGTAAGACTCTGCAGATGGCTTTTACCGATCAGAGCGGTGCGATAGCCCGCATCCCGTAGCAAATTGGTAAATGTGGTTGCGCCCAGTGACAGCGGGATACCGTTCTGGCGAACCCCGTGAAGCGACGGCATCCGGCCGGTCATCAAGGTGGCCCGGTTCGGCATGCAAATGGGACAGGACACGTAGAACTGATTGAAGCGGGTTCCCCGCGCGGCCAGCGAATTGATATTGGGCGTCTGCACAATTGGATTGCCATAACAACCCAAATGATCAACGCGATGTTGATCGGTGATGAACAACAGAAAATTTGGTCGGTCGGACATGATTCCTCGTACTGGAGTTTCATTTATTTAAGGCGAACATGCCTTGCGTTGCTTCGCTCCGCAATCCCCCACCTCTCCCAACCCTCTCCGCCGCCGAGGGCAGAGAGGGGGAACTGACGCGGCGCCCCAATGTTCCCCTCCCCCCAATCTAGCACGTGCACACATTTTTTGTGGTTGTGTGGTTTTGATTGCGGAAGGTTTACGAAGATAATTCTGTGTCATTTGGGATTGGTTTATCGAGGGGGTGAAGATGGTTTTGTTCATGGATCTGTTAGCCGGCTGCTTTGGGGACGAGCATCGGGCAAAAAAGGGGGGTCTTCTGGCCGGGCGACTTGTGGAACAGCAAAGCCCGATCGTGCGCCGTCTGGATCTTCGCCCGGCTCGGCGGCTGGAGCGGTTACCAGCGTTACGGCCCCGCCGGCCCTATAACCATCACATAGGGATGGAATCAGTGCAAAACCAAGAGCCAAGGATGGAACCTCAGACAAAATGTGTGAATCTGTTATAGCGAGCGGGAGAGGGAAGGGTGAGGGTTGGGATGAGGTGGGTCTTAGTTGCGATAAAAATCGCGATCAGTGGGCTTCAGTCCTTTAGTGCATATTCGCCTTCTTTCAGGCGGGTAAGAATGCCTTCTTCGCGGATGGGTTCCAACTCTATGACCACGTCCCTGCCGTCCTTTGTCCCTAGCGCCGCCATTAATTCACTGAAAGATTTAGGCCCATTTGTCAGGGCCTTTCGAACGCTGTCGAAGCGCTCTCCTTTTATGTCAGGTGGGGCGGGAACGGTGAACTCAATGGCGGCGCGCCTGTCTGCCTGGATAGTAAGATCGAAGCCGGCCTTGGCGCCGACGCGGGCGCCGTAAAGCGACGGGTCCAGTGGCAGGGTGCGCATACCGCCCTGGACCACCAGGTCACGGTCAGGCTGGAACCGGGTCGCCATCGCCCAATCCATCTGTTGGTCATTGAAAATGTCGATGTCGTCATTCACAACAAAGACGTTTTTGACGTTGGCGAGACAGCCGAAGGCGGCGGCGATGGCGTTGCGCGCCTCGCCGGGGACTCGGGGCCGCATAGAAATACGCAAATTGAACATACCGGCGCCGGCGGCGGTTGCGTTGACCGCGATCGGCTCGCGGATCGCTGTTTGCAGTGCGCGCCACACTACGGTCTCGCTCTTTACCGTATTGAGCATGGCGGTGTCGGTTTGGGAAATGGCAGGACCGGAAATTGTCGACGTCTGGAACAGGGCGTCCTCGCGCATGGTAATGGCGGTCAGGTGAAACACCGGGTTTTTTTTCATGATTCCGTAGTAGCCGGCGAATTCCCCGAACGGACCTTCGTCTTCCACATGGCCGCGTTCGTCCAGATAGCCTTCGATCACCATTTCACCGTCGGCGGGGACCATGATGTCATTGGTAATGCTTTTGACTAGCTTGAGAGTTTCCCCGCGCAGACTGGCGAGGAGCCCGGTTTCGTCCACCGGTACCCGCATGGTCGCTGCTATATGATCAATGGGATGCGCGCCGAGTAAAAAACTCACCGGCAGTCTCTCGCCTCGACTGGCTGCTGCCTCATAAATAGCCCTTAGATCGCTTGGCGCATTTAAATCTACACCGGCTTCGCGTCGGCCGCGCAACATCATCCGGCGGCAGCCTAAATTGGTCAGGCCGGTTTCCGGATTGATGGTAAAATCAAGGGTCGATGATAAGTACGGCCCGCCATCCCGGCCATGTTGGAACGGCACCGGCAGGCGCGTGAAGTCGGCCTTGTTCCCGGTCCAGACGATCTGTTGGACGGGGGCGGTTTCACGCGCCACCGCTTCAGTTTTCTGTGGCGTTGCCAGCCGTTGCAGAACCTCCTGCAGTAGATCGGTTTCGTCCACGTCGAACGCTGCTGCCATTCGCTTCCGGCTCGCACACAGATTGCCGACGATCTCGGCCTGTTCTTTGCCGGCCTTGCGGAACAGCACGGCCTTGGGGTTGCCATCCATGTGGAGGGTCAAGTCGGCCAACTCAACAGGTTGATCAATGATATCGATTTCACCTGTTTCAATGAGCCGTTCGACGAAATGACGGAGGCGGAACTTATCCGCCTCCGTATTCGGCAAATGTGCTAGATCCGTTGTGCCTTCGGGCATGGCCGTTACTTCTTTTTCTTGCGTGGTTTAAGCTTGTCTATCTTCACCATCTTCTTGAATTTATTGACAAGCTTCGGCGAGGTCTTCATGGCTTCGGCCACGATCGCGTCGAGTTCCTCTCCCCGTACCGGCGCCACCAACAAGTTGCGTTTCTTCGCATCCGCCAGGAACACCGGATCCGAGACGGTTTTGTTAAAGGCGGCCCGAAGCGCCATCACGCGTGCCTTTGGAACGCCGGGTGACACAAAGAAGCCATGACCCACGCTTGAGCCGGTCTGCAGGAAATTACCGATTGCTCGCTGCTCGTCGGTTTTCATCAAATCCATCATAAAAGGAACGTTTGTTAGATCGGGATCCTTCGGTCCCATATACGCCAAGATGTTGATAGTCTTGTTCCGGAGCCAATGGGGTTTGGTGGTTTTGAAGCTGTTGTAGAAGCTGCTGCGGCCATTTACCTCGCCCTTTTCCATGGCGACATTCTGGCGGTCGCCGCCGCGGTAACCGGAAATAACCTTGAACTTGGTGCCGACGGTCGCATTCAGCCAGGCGGGAAAGAGATAACCGCTGGACAATTTGCTGGAGGTCGCCGTGGTGCTCTCCATCGTCTTAACCTGTTCGAGCGATTTGATCGGTGAGGTGTGCCAAGTGACTAAAACCGATGCCATGGGTGTGATTGAGCCGATCCATTGCAGTTTGGCGGAATCATAACCCACTTTCTTGCGCAGCAGGGGCGACAGGATGGAAGGTGGCAACACGGCGCCTAGGATGGTCCCGTTCTGTGCGGCGGCGTTGACGATATATTTGATCGATCTTGCGCCCCCCGCTCCGGGCATTGCCGTGACGATCCAACCCGGCTTGCCCGGGATGTTACCTGCCATGTGCTGGCCGAGCACGCGCGCGGCAAACGAAAATCCACCCCCGGCACCTCCGCCGGAAATGGCGTTGATCTGTTTGTCTTTGTAAAAGTCGGAAATGGCATCGGCTTGTGCCGGTGCAGTTACGCCCATCGCTGCCGCAATTGGCAGGGCCAATTTAAGAAATTGTTTCTGCATATTGTATTTACCCTCAAAATTTTCTTTCAACGATACCACGACGGGGTGGATTGCCAAACGCACTGTGGACGATTGAGCGATTGGCAAGAACGGCGTGTGCTTTTCATCATTCGGTCAGGAGCAACAATAAATCTGTAATATTCTGACCCTTAATCAGGGAGGATTTGATGACGAATTTTAAATTTGGTTCTGTTTTCGTTTTGGCATCGGCGCTCGCATTGCAGGCCGGTAGTACCGTCGCGCAGGATTACAGCGGCAAGACCATCCAAATGCTTATTGCATCCAATGCCGGTGGCGGCACCGATCGCATGGGCCGCCTGTTCGGCCTCTATCTCAAGGATAAGCTGCCCGGTAGCCCCAGCATCGTCTATCGCAATTTTGCCGCCGGCGGTGGCAAGATCAGGGCCGCGAATTACCTGGCCTCCGAAGCGAAGTCGGACGGGTCGACCCTTATGCAGACTGATGCCTCGGTGGTGACGCCAAGTATGGTTCGCCGCAAAGTGTCCAAATTTGATCCGCGCACGTTTATCCCCATCGGCGGGTTTAATGCAGGCGGTAGCGTCGTATTTGCCCGAAAAGGCACAATGAAACGCCTGACGGATTCAGGCAAGCCGGTTATCGTTGGCGCCATCAGCGGCTCGCGCAGCTGGCAGGCTATGACCGTTTGGGGCAAGGAATATCTCGGTTGGAACCTGCGCTGGATCCCCGGCTACAAGGGGACACGGTCGTTGATGAAGGCCTTGCGTCAGGGCGAGATTGATATGATGGCGACGGCGTCATCGAAACGGATAGATCGTCTGTTGAAAGATGGCGTGATCGAGCTGATCGCCCAGGAAGGCGTTGGCGGAAGCCAAGTGTTTAAGGCGCGCGCGGCTTACCCCGATGTCCCGGTCTTCCCCGCGTTGCTCAAGGCGAAGAATCTGCCGCAGATCGCATGGGATGGTTATAAGTCGTGGATAGGCCCGTCACAGGTGGACAAATGGCTGACCTTGCCACCCGGTACGCCCAAGGCCCATGTTGCCGCGTATCGCACGGCGTTCAATAGCGTGACGAGCGACAAGAAATTCATCAAGCTGCTGAAGAAACAATTCAGCAAGGACGCGGTGATCATGAGTGGTGAAGAGATAGCCAACGTGATCAAGAAGGTATCGCACGTCAGCAATGATGCGATCGCTTTCTCTCGCACATTGCGTAAGAAATTCGACATTTCCAGCCGCTAGACGCGCCTTCGTCTTGTGAAATCGGCCGGCCTTCAACGGGGCCGGCCGTCTTTACCACTAAGGATATACCTGCCGAGGATTTAGATGACAGAGGCCGCCCTTCAGGGGCTAACGGCAATCTTGCAGCCGTGGCCGCTTTTTCTCATGCTGGCCGGCATCCTGTGCAGCAGTGTCTTTGCCGCCTTGCCGGGCGTGGGTGTTTTATTGCTGCTCACCATTGCCCTGCCGTTTGCGATCACTCTCGATCCTATTCCCTGTATCGCGCTGCTGCTCGGCATGGGGGCTATCTCAAACACCGCCAATACTTTCCCGTCAGTATTGATAGCGGTTCCCGGTAGCGCCGGGTCGCAGGCAACCATCGTCGATGGGTATCCCATGGCACAGAAAGGCGAGGCCAAGCGCGCATTTGGAGCGGCCTTTATGGCGTCCGCGATGGGTGGGTTGTTCGGTGCCGCGGTTTTGTACTTATCATTACCAATTCTGACTCCCCTGGTCCTGAGTTTTGGGTCGCCGGAATTTCTCGTCCTGGTGATCTGGGGGCTCAGCGCCGTGGGCGTGTTGAGCGGCAAGTCACCCTTAAAAGGATTGATCGCAGCGGTCATGGGGGTCCTGATCGCCACGGTCGGGGTCGACGACAAGACGGCGGTTGAACGGTTCGATTTTGGCGGAACCTATCTATGGGACGGTGTCAGCATTGTGCTCGTCGGGCTCGGTCTTTTTGCCGTGCCGGAGATGATCTCGCTTGCCGTGCGGCGCAGTGCGGTGTCGGATGTGGAGGCATTGGGAAGCGGCGTGCTCGAGGGTATTAAGGATGCCTTCCGGCATTGGTGGCTGGTCATCCGCTGCAGCATCATTGGGGTCTGGGTCGGCGTTTTGCCTGGTCTTGGCAGTACGGTTGCCGACTGGTTCGCTTATGCCCATGCCGTACAGACGGAAAAGAATTCGGAGAATTTTGGCAAGGGCGACGTTCGTGGCGTGATCGCACCGGAAGCGTCCAACAACGCCAAGGAAGGCGGGGCGCTGATCCCTACCATCGCCTTCGGCATCCCCGGCAGCACGTCGCTGGCTATCATGCTGGCCGCTTTTCTGGCTGTCGGGATCGCGCCGGGCAGCGATATGCTTACCACCAATCTCAATTACACCTTCGCAATGATTTGGGTGCTGGTGATCTCCAACCTGATCGCAACCACTTTGGCGATCGGGGCATCTCCGGTCTTTGCCAAGGTCAGCCTTCTGCCTTTTTATATGATCGTACCGATCACGCTGGTGCTGTGCGTCGCGTCTTCCTTTGCAGCACATTATCTGTGGGCTGATATCGCGACTTTCCTGGTATTTTCGACCATCGGTTATTTTATGCGGCTGTATGGTTGGCCGCGGCCGCCGTTCTTGGTGGCCGTCGTGCTGGGGAGCCAGCTTGAACGGTATTTGTGGCTATCCCAGGCGCGTTATGGCTGGGAGTTCCTAATCCATCCCGGCGTGTTGCTTATCGCACTGCTTACCGTCGCGACGCTGCTGTTCCCGGTGATCAGAAACCGGCGCCAGAAGAAATCGTCCGCTGCGGCCGGCACCCAGGATGCTGTCGATACGCCGGCGTCGCGCCTTTGGGGATCACTGTTTACTGCTTTCATGGTGAGTGTGCTGTTGCTCGCGCTGGTGATCTCCACGACTTGGGATTCGCTGCGCAGCGCCATGATCATCTATTGGCTGGTTGGCATCGGCGTGCCACTGGCTATCCTGGATATAGTCTTCGACCTTAGGTCCGGCATGCGCGGTCGAGCGGCTTCATGGGGAATCACACTCTTTTCGCCCTTCAAAAGTGAGGTGGCGGAGCGAACTCTTGCAATGGCCGCTTGGCTGCTTGGCCTGGCTGCCGCCGTGATTTTAATCGGATTCCACCTGGCTATCGCAGTCTTCACCATCGCGTATGTTCGAATATATGGGGGCAGCTGGCGCGCCGCCATCTGCCTCACGCTGTTCGGCGAGGCATTTCTCATTACGGCGTTCGATTATTTGATCACCGTGCTGTGGCCGACACCGCTGCTGCTGTGGCCATTCATGTAGGCCGCGGGATCAGGCGGCATTTTCCCATTTGCCGTCATCCACCTCCCAGCCTTTGTTGCGTGACAGGTCAAAGCCGTTGCCCTCCGGATCGTGCAGCCGGTATTTGGCATAGGGACGATCATCGGGCCGTTTGGAGACTTCTATGACCTTGAAGTTGGCTATTCGTGAACCGCCAGCATAGTGTTGTCGTAATCCGATAAATGGAACTGCGCGTACGGCGTGGATTTTTCAAACAAGGCGAGCCGTGCCTTGCCCTCCGGTCCAATGCCGACTTCCGGCGGGCGCAGATTTTGGTTGCGCTCTATC
>Ga0310124_10003783_pt1 | contig 10094 bp, 6 predicted proteins | sample CB11b_AW_Bot5_MG_FD_203507 | JGI IMG/M metagenome (GOLD analysis project Ga0310124, IMG submission 203507) | Marine microbial communities from Western Arctic Ocean, Canada - CB11b_AW_Bot5 | ecosystem: Environmental > Aquatic > Marine > Oceanic | place: Canada: Western Arctic Ocean | collected...
CTGGTCGTGTGCTGGGTGGCGGGAGGATCTTCGCTGGAACGAGCGCGGGCTGAAGCGTAAGGGGCGCCCGGATATCGGCATGGTGCTCCACGACCACGCTGAGGGGTTGATGGTGCTCGACAACATTGGCGGATGGTCGCCGTTCCAATTGTGAGTGCAGAATCACTGTTCAGAATCTGCAGATTCTTCGGCAGTGGACTCGGCTGGTTCCTCGGATGATTCCTCGGCTGGTGCTTCCTCGGCTGGTGCTTCTGCCTCCACCTCAGCTGGTTCCTCGGCTGGTGCTTCCTCGGATGAGTCCTCGACTGGTGCCTCCTCGGCTGGTGCTTCTGCCTCCACCTCAGATGGTTCCTCGGCTGGTGCTTCTGCCTCCACCACAGGAGTTGGGGCAGAGCCGGGATTCCACTCAGTCCATCCACAGCGACCACAGGAACTGCGGTCAGCGTGGCGCGCCATGAAGACGCCTTTCTTGCACCTCGGGCAGAACTCGTTCTTGCGCACGAGTTGGTCGCCCTCAACAGAGTACAACTGTCCCCTGTTCGCCATCACTCCTCACCTCCGGCAATCTCAGCCGCTTCTGTCTCGACCTCTTCAATTGCTTCCTCATCTCCTGAATCTTCCTCGTCCGGCTCAGTTTCCGCCGCGGGTTCAGGTTTGGCTTCTTTCTTCTCTGAGAATCCAAGAGCTTTCTTCTGGCGCTTCAGGATGTAGATGGGCTCGTCGGCGAGTGCTTCAGCAGATTCGTAGACGAATGCCAACCCAGTGGTCAGCGGTTGTCCGAAACGAGTGCTGACATCCTTGACGATGATGTTCTTCGCTGAACTTCCCGGCTCCACCGCGGCGACAGCGGCCAGCATCTGGGCACGAGAGGGGGTGGCCGTCCCGACATGGCGCCAGCGAAAGCGAATCTCGACCCGCTTGAGCAACGGGTTCTCCATCCTCTCCAATACCTCCATCCAAATTCCTCCATTCAGCGTATGTTGACCTTGAGTGCGTAGTTGCCCGGAATCTCGACATTGAGTTTCTTTGCGATCTCTGAGCGGCTTGGATTGAGAATCACCACGTATCCCTGCCAGTCACCGGTGCAGTGAGCATCTGGATGGGCGTTGCACTCGTCGATTCCTTCCTCCAGAATGCGGTGGCACTCGCCGCATGCGTACACGACCTTCTTCGCCATCCTTACTCCCCCTCACGGTCCTCTTTGAGCCAGTCGTGCGCTCCGAGCCCGGTCTGCTTACATGTCAGACCTATCTTGCTCGAACGGGGGTCGTGCGGGTTGAGCGAAATGGTGACAATGCGAGCACGCACGGGTGAACCAAGTTCGAGGAAGCGACCACTGCGAGCACCCTCGATGCGACCTTGCCCCATGTTGATGTTCACCTGCTCATCGAGGATCTGCGACTTGTGCAGCAGCGCCTCTACCGGACCGATCTGCACGAAGGCACCGAACTCGTGTACTTCGGAGACGGCGCCGTCGACGACCTCGTTGCTGTCCATGTGGAACAGAAGGGCCTTGAAGCGAACTCGTTGGTAGATTGCGCCATCTCCGTGGATGATGCGGCCGCGACCGAGCATTTCGTGGCCGAAAGTGACCAGGATGAAGTGTCCGTCATCATCGAAGCGACCTTCGAAAGCGCTGTGTGCCAACTGATCGACATGCTGGCTCAATGAGTGGCCTTCTCGAATATATTCCGCAGGAATGCGAATCGTGTCCTCGCGAATCTCTATTGTGTACATTGTCTGTGTGCCTCCCAGTCCGCCCGCCTCAGAAGACGCCCGCGGGGACGGAAGGGCACATGACCCTCCCGTCCCTCATCGGCGGTGCCTCCAGAGGAGAGGTTCCCAGCGAGCCGCCCACCGACCACCCCCATTTAAGCCCTGTGAGTAAACACGTGACCCGGTAGGGTCACACGCGAGGCAAACGCTGCTCTGTCCGTCGCGTCTCGACTCAAGGTTGAAGAGGTGACGGAAAGGCACCATGGTTCGTGCGTATCGCTGGGCGTAGCCATCCACGGGACTCAAAGACTCCCAGAGCACTGTTGCTCTCCCTCCTGATGCTGTTGCAGGTCTGCATTGTGGCGACATACGTGGAGCCGGGAAGAAGCGTCCTCTCTGACGGTTCTGATTCCGCCGCCCGCAGCGGGCAGACGCCGTGGATAGACGGCGAACAGGACTGGCCACAGTTCGGACGCTACGGTTCGCGGAACATGAGCGCACCAGCCCATTCCACCACCGGCGGCCCGGGTGAGGGACTGGTGTCCGCAGTGACCACCCTGGCCACCATCGATGAGCCTGCACTCAACTGGCGTCACTATGGTGCCGAGGATTACGGAGTCGACTCGCTGGCGGTTCCGGTCGGCGACTTCTCCGCCAGCATCAACGTCACCGGAGAGGCGTCCGAGAGATGCGCTGGTGGCAGACTGATGCCAGTGTTCGTCCATCAACAGGATGTCGGCGGAAGCATGCACTCCATCCTGAAGATCGTCGACGGAGATGATTCTAGAACCGCCTGGCAGGTGGACCTCGGTGCCACTGATCCGGTGAAGGCGGCACCAGCGCTCGTGGATGTGGACGATGATGGTAGAATGGAGATCGTCGTAGCCTACGATGCTCAAGGGACCTTCACCCTGGAACTCTGGTCGCCTAGTCTCTCCTGCAACGATGCTGGCTGGAATAGCGGGGGACACACCAGCGAACGGCTGTGGCAGTGGAGCGACCCGGACCTCGCCATCACCACGACCTCTCCGTACTTCTGGGCCAACCACAAGATAGGAACACAGTTGCTCATCGCTGACCTGCTGCTGGACGGCTCGCCAGAGGTTGTGCTCTCATTGGTCAACGAGGCCAACGAACAACCGGTCATCGCCGCCATCCCACTCGTCTCTGGTGGCCCACCCGACCCCCTCTGGGAGGTGACTCTGGACAATGGGGAAATCCCCTCCGACGCAGCGTGGGTGCAGATTGACGACACCAACTCCGCCGTGCTGCTCACCACCATCGATCCCGATGACGGGAACATGTGGCTCTGGCGCCTAAACGGTGCCAGCGGTGCGCCTCAATGGGGGGGTAAGACGCTGAACAACCTCGATGGGAACACCGACACACCGCACATCCGACTCCCCGGTCCAGTGTTGGCTCAGTTGGATGGCGACCCGCTCCCTGAGATGATCGTGACCATTCCTTCCGACGTCGACGGTGGTGGCACTGGTGATGGTGCAGAATACCAGGGCCGGGACATCATCGATGGCACGATGCTGTGGGAGTTCCGCGCCAGCAACGGCTTCGCAGACGCACCGCCGCATCCTGTGGACAAGGATGACGACGGAGTGCATGACCGAGTCTGCTGGGCCACCTGGTATCGTGTGGATGCCGACAGGCATGGCATGGTTGGCTGCCACGACCTTACCGAGGGTCAACCTCCGACGAAGGCGTGGTCACATGTGCTCGACCGTGGTGGAGGAAACCTGAACGACGAGATCGCTGTCTCACCCCCATTCTCCTTGAATCTTGATGGCCAGGACCAGCCGGACATCCTGCTCGCTTTCGGTCAGAAACTATGGGCATGGGAGGGGGACACCGGCACCCAAGCAGGAATCGGCCAAGGTTGGGTCACCGAACTGACACTCCCACACCGGACATGGGCAGCGCCGGCACTGGCTGACATCGACGGAGACGGTGCCCTCGACGTGCTCATCGGTGACATGCTCGTCTCGCGTGCGCGCGCGGACGTGCGTCCATTCTCAGACGGTCGCGGCATTCAGTTCAATCCGAGCCATCCGGATCCGGGCGAGACGTTCACACTGACCGCCTATGTGGAGAACGTCGGCACCGAAACGACCGACGCCGCGGTGGACGCGGTACTCTACTGGGACGATGCCGAGATCCACCGTGAACGCATCGACTCACTCGAGCCGGTCTCACCGACCGGCAATGGGGACTTCGCCAGCTTCAGCATCGACCTCAGCGCGCCACTGGGTAGCCATACAGCGCGTATCGAACTCGATCCGCACACCAACATCACCCAAGCGCGCTATGACAACGATGAGCAGACTATTCCGCTGGTCATCGTCGAGCCATACTCTGTATCGATCGCGATTCCCGCTGACCCAGTCCGGGTCGACCCAGGCTCCAGCATCCAGACGAGTCTGGTTGTCACATCCACCGGGCGGCTGGCAGGTGAGTGGACCCTTTCTGTCGACCCGACCGGACTGCCGCAGAACTGGACAGTGAACGAGATCACTCCCGGCGGCTCCAGTGGAGTGCACATCGGAGTGGGGCAGACCTGGGACATGGTGCTCGAGGTGTCAGCTCCCGAGGATGCGCTCGGCTCGGATGCAGGCTCGATCTCGCTGACGATGACTCTCGACAGTGATACCAACATCAGTTACACCAGTCTTCTTCCAATCGAGGCGAACCGCACCCGGGGCCTGTCGATACGTGGCCCCGATGGAACGAGCGTCAGTTCAGGGATGGGGCTCCCCGGAGGGTACGCCGAGGCATGGCTGCTGGTGGAGAATCTCGGCAACGCACAGGAGACGGTGACCGACAGGGCATGGGATCCAACGGCGTGGGGAAGTAACCTCACCCTTCACGACGACACCGGGGAGGTGAACATCCTCACCCTCGCACCCGGTGAGCAGAGAGAGTTACTCGCCCGCCTGCCAGTTAATTCGACGGTGGGACTTGGAGAGAACGTCTCGACCACGCTCACGATCTGCATCGGCACCGGTGATGACGAGGTCTGTCGTTCGATGACGCTCACCTTCAACGCAAACGCAGTTCGGATGTCTCCACCTAACATCAGGAGTGTCCCTGCCAATGGACTGCAATGGAGTGCCGACATTGCCATCCCATCAGGGGTCTCTGAACTTGAATGGGACCTGGCTTCCTCCGGCATGCTCCAGTCGGGGTGGACATGGAGCGCGTCAGGCGCTCTCTCCCTGGTCGGAGGCACACTCACAGCCACAGGCGGCGCAGGCACCACCGTCAGCGGCGGATTGACCCTTGACCTCCCTGTTGACGCCCCGCCCCTGTTCCATCCGTTCAGCTCCGTGGAGGAGAATCGCAGTTCCCACGACCTCGAATTCTCGCTTCGTGTGTTGCAGGTGCATCGCGCCTCGCTGCAGATTATCGATCCGACCACAGAGCCAGTGCTGCTCAACGTGACCGAGCCGGGGTGGTTCGTGCTGCGACTGGAGAACCCAGGCAACGGCCCTGACACCTACAACCTCACGGGGTCGGTCAAGCCCAATGCGAACTTCAGCGACGGCACCGGGGTCACTTTCTCGATCCCCTCACCCACGTACAGCATCGGTGCTGCGGGCCTGCGACAGGTTCCCGTGCAGGTCACGCTTCCGGATGACACACCTGCGCGGCAGGGCATGCTCATCGAATTTGAACTCCACTCACAAGGGGATGTGGCGGTGCGCGCCACCGCGGTCATCGAGGTGGAGGCGCGTCAGGACCATCGCTGGAATCTGAGCCTTACACACGCTGGCAGCACCTACCTGGGAGCTGCTGAACTGTTCATCCAGCCTGACGGGACGACCGACCTGACGCTCACGGCCACCAACATCGGCAACTTCCCTGATGCGTTGTCCATCTCGAGCACGCTCGTGGTCACTCCCACCGGCAATGACAGCGACACCGCCTGGACTGCGACCGATGATACGACTCAGGAACTCGCGGTGAACACCTCCGAACAACTCACCATCTCAGTGGATGTCCCAAGTCTGGCTTGGAACGGCACCACCTCGGCGTTGACCTTGGAACTGGAGGCGGGGGGCATCTCGCTCGGACAGTTCACGGTGACGCTCGAGGTCAGCCACCGACCCGCATGGAAGGTATTCTCGACCGGAGGCGACCTCGATGTTGAACCGGGCGGTTCCAACATCTCACTGATCGTCGAACAGCGGGGGAACCAGCCCTCTGCGCCGTTCATCACCGCAGCAATCGATGGTTTCGGTTGGAACGTGAGTGCTGACGAGTCGCTTCCCGTGCTCGAACCGGGTGAAACAGCGGTGCTGAATCTGCTGGTAACACCCCCAGAAGGAGCTCAGTCAGGTCCAGCGGTCGAACTGACGGTACGTGCCCGTAACGGAGATGGCAGCGGTGTGGGAGAGACCATCCTGCCGGTCAGGATCAGGCCGATACTCGACTTCCAAGCGTCGATGCCGGCGGGTGATTGGGAGCAGTGGCTCGTCTCCCCTGATGGAGGCCATGTACGCATCTCGCTGGCGAACACCGGGAACGCTCCCAATCCGATCCATGTCGAACTGTCCGGACTTCCACCGGGATGGCAGCCGAGTGAAGCGGACATCACGCTCGCTTGGGGCGAAGTGCGCGGCCTGCCTGTGGATCTGGTGCCCGCTGGCGATTGGGACGGCTCGAACGTCTCCGTACAGATCAGGCTCACCGACGGAGCGGGCAACGTGCGGGTGCTCGATGTCACAGTCGTATCCAGTACCCACGCATGGGCCACCAGCCCGATCATGTGGGGAGTCACGGGTGATTCCCACGTGCTGAGGTTCCATGGGGTCGGCATCCAAGCGGTAGCCGACCAACAAATCGGACTTCTGGAAGCGCACGGCGACGGCTGGCTGCTGCCAGTGGCCGACCAGGCGAATGGCCTGCTGACCCTCTCCACAAGCGGCGGTTCCGTGTCCCTCGCCTACGAATCGCACGCGAGCGTGCGCCCGATTCGCTCAGCATCCTGCACGCTGGCGAGCAACCGCACCGTCCCGATGGCAACCTGCCAGATTGGAAACGGCAGCGCCGATTTCGACTGGACCGCGCTGCTGCGCATGTCTGATGGCGCAATCATCGACCAGGTGAACGGGAGGACGCTCGCCAACCAGATGCAGTCGTTCAACATCAGCGCGCTGGATTGGGACCCACCAGCGGGAGTGCATGAAATCGAGGTGCTCGTGTTCGACGGCGCTGGAATTCTGGTCACTCGCGCTGAGACCACGATCATCGAGCGACAGAGCGGCTGGAACATCGGATTGACTCTTGAACAGAGCGATGATGATACCGAAGTGAGCGTGCTCATCCATCGCAGCAACCACCAGGTGCTCAGCGACGCAGTGTGCACCTTGACGCTCACCCAAGGGGAATGGAGCAGCATCCACAGGGTGAACATGACAGTGGAGATTTCACCCAAACTCACACTCGACCGCCCACCGATCGACTCCGACGAACTACTCGTCGCCCTCCTCGCCTGCGCCGCCCCGTGGGACATCGATGACGACCCCTCAGATGACACAGCCTCGCTCTTGCTGCGCGAACGAACGACCGTGACCGTGCTCACGAACGACTGGGTGATCGGCACCGGGGCGGCCGTGGTGCTGCTCGCCGCCCTGTGGCTCGCAGGGTTCATCCAACCGCGACCGAAGCGCAAGCGGACACGACGAGCTAAGAGAGCCAAGCCGGCTGCGAAGGCACGCACGCAACCCGCTCCTGAGAAGAAGCCGAAGCGGAGCCAATCCGTGGACTACGGTGGCGAGATGCACCTCGAAGGCGACGAGGAGGAACCAGTACCGGTGGAGGAGGTCGACGAGGAAGCGATCTCCGAGATGCAGGAGGGCCTCATCGAAGTGGACGTGGCACCCGAGGAAGAGGAAGTGATACTCGATGAGTTCGAGAAGCGGTTGCGCTCATTGCGCGACCGCCGTGAGGACCGCGGAGGTTGAACCGATGGCCACCTCGACTCCCGCCTTCCACACGTTCACGTCCATCCGCAACGGGCTTGCGCCAGCACTTGTGGAAGCCCTCGAATCCGCCGAAGCGGGCGACGATTCTGCCTTCAAGGACCTCCTCGATGGAGACACCCACCTCGCCGCAGACCTCGAGTCCCAAGGTGCAGACACATCCGCTGGCAGAGCAGGGATCGATTGGGATGATGCCACGCTCATGCTCACCGCCCTGATGGCCAGAGAAGAGACGGGTCAGGCGATCACCATCGGTGGCGACCTCAGCCGGGACCGGTTGGGGCGGTTTCCGTGGGGTGACGCCAACCCGCTCTCCTACCTGTTGGAATGGTGCACCTCACCAGAAGAAGATGGCGAGATCCTCGACGACCTGCTGCTGGCGCTGGCGGGTAGATTCTCCAGTGTCCTGCTCGGCCACGAGCGCTACGAGCAATCTGCGGTCGGGCGCCTCCACGGTTGGCTGGAATGCGACGAACTCACAGAGTTGGTGCAACTGCTGACCAACGGCCGCTTCGTCGTCAACGCCGACGAGCCGCACGACGGAGGTGTCAACGACATCGTCCGCCATCTGGTCACGATTTCAAGAGCTGCGCTCAGACGTGACTGCGGGATACTTCTGCGCTCACACGAATGACCAAGACACAGCCCAACAATGAAGGGCGGCTCGCGTGGGCCCACCTCACATGGGTGAACTGCTCTATTCGGGAAAGGTGAAGCAGGTCTGGAGTACCGATGACCCGGACATCCTCGAGTTCCGCTACACCGACCAGATTTCAGTCTACGACCAGATCATCCCGAGCCTCGTGCCACGCAAGGGTGAGAGCCTCAACCGCACCTCCTGTCACTGGTTCGAACTGGTGGAGAAGGAAGGCATCTGTGACACCCACACGATCGACATGCACGCGCCTGACCGCTGCCTCGCACGCAAGATGACGGTCATTCGTGAACCCGGGGCCATTCCCCGCGACATGGAGAACGTGTTCGTCCCGCTCGAGGTCATCTGCCGCCACTACCTGGTCGGATCCGCCTACAAGCGCTACACCGATGGAAAGGTCGGCGTCGAGGAGTTCGGGTTCGAGCCCGGCACACAGATCGAGGAAGGGGTGAAGCTGCCCGATCCATATCTCGAGGTGTCAACCAAATTCGAGGCGTATGATAGGTTGCTCGACCGCGAGGAGGCGTTGCACATCTCCAACCTCACAGAGGACGAGTTCCAAGCGATTCTCGACGTGGTCCTGCAGGTCGATGCGATCATCGAGCGTGAAGCCGGCGCCCGCGGCCTGATTCATGTCGACGGCAAGAAGGAGTTCGCGCTCGGACCCGGCCGCAAGCCTGTCCTGGTCGACTCATTCGGCACCCTCGACGAAGACCGCTGGTGGGACGCTGAACTGCATGCACAAGGCAAGATGGTGTCACTCTCCAAGGAATCCGTGCGCGAGCACTACATCTCCACCGGCCATCATGCCGCACTCTACAAAGCCAGAGCGGATGGCACCCCAGAGCCTCCGATACAGGCTCTCCCACAGGATATCATCGACAAGACTGCAGCCCTGTACGCAGATATGTATGAGCGACTCACCGGACAATCGTTCTGATGCAGGGAAGCCAGTCCATGAGTGATGACGCAGAGCCGGAATTGAGTTACTTCGGCAAGATCCGCAGCTTCGGCTGGAACGCCCGGATGTATCTTCTGCACATCTTCGGAATGGACGTCATCCACGGCGCCTGGGAGGTGCTGTTCAACCTCTACCTGCTGCAGATCGGGTTCGACCTGAAGTTCGTGGGCTTGAGACTCGCGGTTCTCGGAATCGCGGCGGCAATCGCCTCGATTCCGGCTGGTCGACTGGCCGACAAGCTGGACCGAAAATGGGGATTCATCATCGGTGACGGTGGCGGTGCGGTGTGCGCGGTGATTCTCATCATGTCCACGGATGGAACCACCATCTTGGCCTTCTCTGCCATCGCCGCCGCCTTCGGCGCGCTGCACCACGTGACCGAGGTGCCGTTCATGGCTGAAAACTCCGAGCCGCGGGAACGCATCCACCTGTTCAGCGTCGGCTCGGGATTCCGCACGCTGGCAGCGATGTTCGGTGCTCTCGTCGCCGGATTCCTGCCGCGCATGCTGGTGGGCGACGGCATGGAGATGGTCGATGCCTACCGCTTCGCGGTGCACGTCGGCATCGGCTGGTGGTTCCTATCGCTCATCCCCGCAGTTCTGCTACGCCGCAATCCGATCATCGAAGAGGATGATGATGGGGGCACAGGAGAAGTCCAGAAGGGCATGTTCTCGGCCATCAAGACACCTCAGACCGTGTTCCGCTTCGTCGCCATATCCGCCATCCTGGGGCTGGGTTCGGGGTTCGTGCTGCGACTTGCGAATGTCTT
>Ga0310124_10003785_pt1 | contig 10091 bp, 5 predicted proteins | sample CB11b_AW_Bot5_MG_FD_203507 | JGI IMG/M metagenome (GOLD analysis project Ga0310124, IMG submission 203507) | Marine microbial communities from Western Arctic Ocean, Canada - CB11b_AW_Bot5 | ecosystem: Environmental > Aquatic > Marine > Oceanic | place: Canada: Western Arctic Ocean | collected...
CGACGATGGCAATGTTTCCGATTTTTTATGCGGTGATCGAAAATGATCTGCGAAAAGTGTTGGGTTATTCGATGATCAATCAGATCGGCTTCATGGTCGTAGGCATAGGAATCGGGACGGAGATGGCAGTGAACGGAGCAGTGGCTCACGCTTTCAACGATGTGATTTTCAAGGGGTTGCTTTTCATGTCGATGGGAGCCGTGCTCTATCGAACCGGTAAAATCAATGGATCGGAACTCGGCGGCCTTTACAAGTCGATGCCGATGACCACCGTTTTTTGTATCATTGGTGCGGCTTCGATTTCAGCTTTCCCCTTGTTCAGTGGATTTGTCAGCAAGTCCATGGTGATGACAGCTGTGGGTATGGAAGGGCACACCGTGGTATGGCTTCTGCTTTTGTTTGCCTCGGCCGGGGTGTTTCATCATGCGGGGATCAAAATTCCGTTTTTTGCGTTTTTTGCGCATGACTCCGGTATCCGATGCAAGGAAGCCCCATGGAATATGTTGCTGGCGATGGGGATCGCTGCGGGTCTGTGTATATTTAATGGCATATTCCCGACGGCCTGGTTGTATCCGCATCTACCGAATCCGGTTGAGTATGAGCCTTACACCGTGACGCATGTCATCACCCAGACTCAGATTCTGTTTTTCTCGGCCCTGGCTTTCGCAGGGTTGATGCTACTCAAGATTTATCCGCCGGAGCTGAAATCGGTGAACCTCGATGTTGACTGGTTTTACCGAAAAGGAGCCCGGGCATTTTATCGGCCCATGGATAAGAGTTTGAATGGCATCAACGCCTATGTGGCGGATTTGGTAGCGGTTCGCGGTATGGCCCGGCTGGGAGAATTTTCCCGCAATGCACCTGCTGAAATACTGGGCAGCTTGCTGGTTCCGATTTGGATGCTATGTAGATTGAAGCCGGACGAAATTGCGGACCGCAAGGAGAAGCTGGTATTGAGGGCTAAACGCGGGGCTTTTCCAGTGGGGATTACGGCTTGTCTGGCGGTGATGATGCTGGCGATTGTTTATTTGGTGGCATTGTCGGAATAAGCTAAACTTGGAAAGAGATGTTTACTGGAATAGTGGAGTGTTGTGGTGAAGTGATCGCGGTTGAGCCGGTGGAGACTGATAGGAAAACTACATGTTACATGTAAAAACGAACCAGTTTGCAAGCTCAAACGACATTGATCGGATTTTGAGCTTGCGCAAACCGCAAGACCTTATGCCCGGACTGGCACGGTACCATTTTCGAGTAGTAGGGGAGGCTCCCGGGGCTACAGGATGAAGTTTGCTTTCTCTGGTATCCGCCTGGTTTCCCGGCGGTGCCACCATATCTCATCCATACCTCGGTTGCCGCCCAAGCCCTCCGAGAACCGGACAAGCGGATTTCCCATACATCCGGCTCCTCGGTTGAACATTCAGTGTGGCGCTCTACAAAATGCATTTAGCCTGGATTATTCATGCGTTTTCGTCACGAGAGTACTCAGATGGCGTCAAATCAAAGTCTTCGAGCAGATTGACCCCGACCGGGAGGCTACTGGCAACCTCCCCAATCGCATCGCCATAGCTATTCCGAGTACTCGCGCAAGCGAAGCGCCGCGGCTTAACGCAAACAAGTGAAATCGTTGATTGGGCACCACATGAGCGGGCGCAGCAGGAAACGCGTGAATAATCCAGGCTAAAGGATTGTTTCGGCAGATCCATGTATTTCGTGGCGCGGATGAAAATCCTCCGGCATGGAAATGCCAACTCTCCAGGGGGGGTGGAAGCCGCGGCGCTTTGCTTGCGCGGAACGTCCGGCAGGGGAAACGTCCGGCAGGGAAATGCCAGCTCTCCAGGACAACGGACCTCACCGTCCGTTCGTATCCAACCCTCACCACCCGCCACCTACAACCCGCCCCGTCCCATTAACGTTAATTCACGTTAATTAACGGTTCTTTTTCGCCGCTGCTTTACCCTTGCAATTCCGGCCCTAATCACCTACCTTCGAGGCTCGCTTTCCTCGCACGTAAACCACCCTCCGGCAGCAACTGTGACCAGCACAGACAACGAACTTACCGACGACGCACCCGACACGCACGTGCACGACCTGCCCGAGCAGATCAACGGCTGGCTCGACGGCATCATGCGCCCCGGCGAATCGGTGCATGCCTGCTTCTACGCTGATATCCGACCGGACGGCCGCTTCGGGGAACGTTGGACTTTTCTCTCCAACACCAGACTGTTCGTACTCAGCCCGAATGGCGACGCCGATACGCCCGAGCTCGCCCTGGACATCCCGATCGACGAGCTCGAGGAGGCACGCGTCGAATCCTACGTCGGCTCCAGCGCCTTGCTCGTCGCCGCCAAGGACGGCGGCCATGAAGTCGCACGCTTCTCCCTGAGCCTGCAGTACGACGCCCTCGATCTGTGCTATTACATCAACGAAATCGCCAAGGGCCGTAAAGAGGGCACCCGTTTCGACGACATCGTACGCCCCACGACCAAGCGTGCCGACCATCGCTGCAGCGGCTGCGGTCGGACGATGAACCGCAACGCCATGGTCTGCAGCTTCTGCCTCGATCGCCGACGCGTCCTGATCCGCCTGATTTCGTACGTCGCCCCATACAAGGCCGGTGCACTGCTCGGCCTCGCGTTGACCCTGCTGCTGACCGCGACGCAACTGGCGCCCCCCTTCCTCACCAAAGTCCTGATCGACGACGTTATCACGCCCGGGAACGTGCCGCTGCTGCCCTGGGTGATTGCCGGACTCATCGCGGCTTGTACCGGCACCGCGCTGTTTTCCATGGGCCGTTCCTACGTGATGCACTGGGTCGGCCAGAAAGTGCTGTTCGACCTGCGCGTCCAGCTCTTCACACACCTGCAGATGCTGCGTCTCAGTTATTATGCGCAACAGCAGACGGGCCGCATCATGGCGCGGGTCTCAGGTGACTTGACACGCCTCAATTACTTCGTGGTGGAAGGGTATCAGGAGATCGTGATCAGCATATTTTCGGCGGTGCTGGTCGCGGTGATCCTGGCGGTGATGAACTTCAAATTGTTCCTGCTGGCCCTCGTGCCAGTGCCGTTCATCGCGCTGAGCACCGGGTTCATGGGCCGGCGTATCCGCCTTCGTTACTTCCGGATCTGGCGGCGCATGGCGGGGCTCAACGCGCTGCTGGCCGACACCATTCCCGGCATCCGCGTCGTCAAGGCGTTTGCCCGGGAACGCCAGGAGTCGGAGCGCTTCGGTCACCAGAGCAAGGATCTCTTCGAGCAGGAGATGCAGACCGCGAAAATTACCGCAATCTTTTTCCCGTTCATCACGGTGCAGACGGCGCTCGGCCTGATCCTGGTGTTCGCGGCTGGCGGCTACCTGGTGATCACCGGAGCGGAGACAATCGGTACGCTCGTAGCCTTCACCAGTTACCTCGCATTTTTCTATCAGCCGGTGCAGCAACTCGGGCAGATGAACCAGCGCCTGCAGCGCTGCGCGACCTCTGCAGAACGCGTGTTCGAAATCCTCGACAACGACCCCGAACCCCTGCACCGGGGCGGACTGCAGCCGGAGCCATTCGAGGGCCGCGTCGAGTTCCGCAACGTCTGCTTTACCTATGAACCCGGCAAGTACGCCCTCGACAACATTTCCTTCGAAATCGAGCCCGGTGAAATGATCGGGCTGGTCGGGCCCAGCGGCGCCGGCAAGAGTACGCTGGTACATCTGATCGCACGCTTCTTCGAGGCGGAGGAAGGGGAGATCCTGGTGGATGGCCATCCGATCCAGGATCTCGATCTGCATTGGTTCCGGAGGCAGATCGGCGTCGTCCTGCAGGAGCCCTATCTGTTCCACGGCTCCGTGTGGTCGAACATCGCCTACGCCAACCCCGATGCTTCAGCCGATGATATCATCGCCGCAGCTAAGGCGGCGAACGCCCACGACTTCATCGTCAATCTGCCGGACGGCTACGACAGCGCCCTCGGTGAGCGCGGCCAATCACTGTCCGGTGGGGAGCGCCAGCGTATCTCCATCGCCCGCGCCATCCTCCGGGATCCGAAGATCCTGATTCTCGACGAAGCAACCGCATCCGTCGACACCGAAACAGAAGCGATGATTCAGACTGCCCTCGAACGCCTCGTCAAAAACCGCACGACCTTCGCGATCGCCCATCGTCTGTCGACCCTGCGAAAAGCGGACCGCCTCATCGGCCTCGAAAACGGGAAACTAGTCGAAATGGGCACACACGACGAACTTCTCGACGCCGACGGCCTCTACGCCAGGCTCTGCCGGCTGCAATTGAAAATGTCACAACGCAAGGCACTGTAGGAGGGGAATGGGTGCGTGGGTGGATGGGTGAACGGGTGGATGGGTAAGCCGCGGCGCGTTGGGAGCGGCGCTGGCGCTTGCATGTCTTGCGCGGGGTGTATTCGTAGCGCTGCGCTGTGAAGGCTCGCCAGTCACCGCCCGATCCGTCCGGCGACATCTACGGTCCAGTACAAATGGATGTTGTTGATTCGGTGAATGGGTGAATGGGGGAATGGGATTGGGTGCATGGGAAGCGGGATGCGAGGTTGATGTATTCCGTACCGCTGTCGCTCTGCGCGGCGATGTCGACGTTACAAATACCGATAGAAGTTCCCAATTGCGCGAGACGCGGGATCCGGTTCGGATTGCGGAACACGGGTACCTCCCAACAGGCGCAAACGAAGCGAAGCTCCCTCCCAACACACGAAGCGCCTTGTCCTGAACCGAGCCTGCGAGCTCGACGAACTCAAACCTCTCCTCTGAAACGAATTCTCTTGTATCGACAGCAATCGACAGCTACCGACAAAAACATCAACTGCGGACTTCAGTACCTGCCAATACCCCCACCCACCCCCCCCATGACCATCGAGCCCGAACGCGTCCGCGTATGGCAGGACGATTTCCATAAGCTCCACGTGCAAGTCGACGACGACGAGTACGAGGACGTCGTTGCCCGTCGCGTCTTCCCGATCTCCCGCAAGACTGATTACGTCAGTATTATTAGTGACGGTAAAGAAGTCGCGATGGTCGCGCACCCCGATAAGCTCGACAAAGACAGCAGAAAATGTCTCAACGCGGCCCTGGACCGCATGTATTACACTGCAAAAATCACCCGCATCGACGGGATCAATCTGGTCATGGCGGTTTCCCATTGGGACGTCATGACCGATCGCGGGTACGCCCGTTTCGAAATCGTCGATCGCGCTACGCAGGTCCGCATGCAATCAGGTGGTCGCTGTCTTATTACCGATGTCGATGGCAATCGCTTCGTGATCGAAGACATTAACGAGCTCGACCCCAACAGCCTGAAACTAATTACGTCGCAGACCTGATGACATGAGCGCGAAAGGACATTACGATGTGAAGCGCCAGTCGCGCGGTGCCGAACCATCAGCCAAACCCCGGTCCTGGCGCGGCGGCCTCGTCCTCACCGGGCTAGCGGTTATCTGTGTCGTCGCGGCGATTGTCGCCGTCTTTATATGGTTGCAGATGACACGCGTGAAAACGCTGAGCGCCCGCGTGCGCGCCTCCGTCATCGCGTTGTCGCCTGTCGTCGATGCGCGCCTGCGCCAGCTCGACGTCAGTACCGGCGACGCCGTTGTCGAGGGCCAGGTCCTCGGACGCCTCGACGGCACCGAATTGCGGGCCGCACTCGAAGCCGTGCAGGCGACCGCGACACTCAGAGAAATCGCTACAGCCGCAGCGCACGCGCACTACAAACTGACCGCGGCCCAACTCAACGTCGACGTCGTCGCGGCGCAGGCCGGCGTCGATGTCGTAGCGGCCCATGTTGAGTACGCCAAAGCGTCGATCGCGGCGCGGCAGGCCCGCTTGACCGACGAAATACGCGCCGCAGAAGCACGGTACAACGTGGCTGCTGCTGAACTGCGCCAACTCAAAAAAGGGCCGTCGCCGCAGGCGATCGCCGTGCGGCAGGCAAGGCTGGAAGCGGCCCAGGCACAGGAAGCGCTGTGCCAGCTCGAAGTCGAGCAGTCAGAAAAGCTCGTCACTAGCGGCATTGATTCGGAGCACCTGCTCAAGGTGCGCGGGACCCGATTGATCACCCAGCAGAAAGTCGTGCGCGAGGCCGAACTCAATCTCGAAGCGCTGCGTGCCGGCCCTACTGCAAACGAGATCGATGCCGCCGAACAGGCCTTGGTTAACCTCGAGGCGCAACACGCCCTGGCACAAACCGGCCGCGTTGATGTCGACTCATTGCGCGCCGAGCTCGCGATTCGTCAGGCAGAGCTCGCCGCCGCCAACTCACGACTCTCGCAGGCGAAAGCGCAGAGTTACCGCATGACCATTGCCCAGCAGAAAATCAACGCCGCCGAGGCCGAGCTCAAAAAAGCACAGGCCGACGTCACCCGCGCCGAAGCCGTGCTCGGCAGCCTGGAGTTCATCAGCCCGATCGCCGGTATCGTCACGCGCACCTACAACGACGTCGGCGAGGTGTGTCGCAAAGGCGAGCCCAGCATCCTCGTCGCAGACGACTCGCGCGGCCGTTGGATCGAAGGATTTATCCGTGACAGCGACGCGATGAATGTCCAGGTCGGACAAAGTGTCCGGGTCCGCGTGCCGGCCGGCACCGGCGACTATTTCGACGCCGAAGTCGAGGCCGTCGGCATGCACACCAGTTCCCTCGATGGCGAGGGTGCGGGCACTGCGGCGTATCTCCAGGGGGAACGGGTCTGGATCAAGATCCGCACCGCGCAGCCGCTGCCCGAAGAAGCCGTTACCGGCACTACTGCCAACGCTACGATACGGATTCGGTGATGCGTATGTACCGGTTTTCCTGCGGGTGCCAATATCTGTTGCTCATGATTGCTGCGGCAATGGCTATCAACTGCGCCGCCCACTCCACGCCGCATGATCTCTCGAACCTGACATTGTCGCAGGCGTTCGAAATCGCCTTGCGCGCCAACAAGGATATCCGCATCGCCACCCTCGAACGGGATGCTGCCGAAGTCCGCGTCACGGGCGCCGAGGGCGAGTTCGATCCCGTCGTTTTTTTCGAGGCCGGCAGCGGGCGCAGCGATCATCCGTTCGCCGATACCGGTGCTGCGGACACCGCAGAATCCGACCTCAGCGGCGGCGTCCGTACACGCATGCAAATCGGCACCGAGATCGAGATCGCTGCGGTTACCGAGTACGACCGCGACCGCGTCTCCGGTACCGGGCTCAATCCGCGCTATGGTTCCGAGCTGACGGTTACTGTCAGCCAGAACCTGCTCAAAAACTTCGGCATCGATATCAATCGTACCGATATCCTGGTGCGGCAGAACGATGCCAAGCGGTCCGCCGAAGAGTTGCGCGACATCATCATGCAGACGCTGTTCGACATCGAGCAGACCTATTGGAACTACTATTTCGCGACTGCCGATCTTGGCGTGCGCCAACAGCAGTTGCACCGGGCTGAGAAACTCATCGAGCGGGCCGAAGCGCAGGTCGATGTCGGCGAAGCCGCCCCGATCGAGATCACTCGGGCGCAATCGGGCGCTGCCGCCCAGGCAGTAGATATCCTCAGCGCCGAAAACCGCATCGACAAGCTGCACCATCGCTTGCTGGAACGAATGGGCATCCTCGAAGCGCGCCAGGCCAGCAGCGTCGTGCGGCTCGCCGACGAGCCTTCCGGTGATTTCGTCGCAGAGACCCTCGACGACGCCCTTGCTGTCGCTGCCGTCTCGCGACCCGGCCTGGTTCGGGCCAACCTGGCGATTGACAGCGCCGGGCTCCGCGAACGCTTTACGAGCAACCAGCGGCTACCGGGCCTGGTGTTGTCCGGTGACCTCAGTCTCGACGGCCTCGACGACGACTATGCCGCCGGCACCAACGAGCTGCGCAGCGGTGATCACGTCAGCTGGGAAGTTCGATTGATGATGGAAGTACCCATACCTAACCGCACCGCGCGGGCCGCGTATGAAGAAGCGCAATTCGAGCACACTCAGGCTGTGGTCGAAGCTGAGGCCTTGCAGCAGACGATCCGGCTCGAGGTCATGGATGCGTTTGCCGATCTGCAGACAGCCGCGGGCCGCATTGCGGCGGCGCTTCATGCCCGGGAACTGACGGCCCATCTGCTCGCGGCTGAAGAGACCAGCTTCCGTCTCGGGCGCACCGACAGTCTCAACGTCCTCAACGCCCAGGCGACTCTCGCGACTGCCCAGCGTGACGAGCTCCGCGCCCGCGCCGACTACGCCACAGCGTTAGCTAACCTCTACCGCGTCCGCGGCGACCTCCTCCAGCAAAATCACATCGCCTTCCTCCAGGATTACTGATAGGAAAACTGATAGGAAATTGCTTTTTCCCGATACGGCGAAGATAAACGAACACCTAGACAATAACCGGAGTTTGAATTGAGCAATACCGTTTGCCAAAAACCGAATGTCCTGTGGATCGGTGTGGATTCGATCCGCTACGATGCGCTCGCCTGCAACGGTAACACTGTATGCCAGACACCGAACCTCGATCGCCTCGCTGCGCGGGGCGTGTCGTTCGACCGGGCGTATTGTCCGGTGAGCATCTGTTCGCCTGCGCGCACGTCGATGATGACTGGGAAGCATGCCTTTACGCACGGGATTATTACGAACTGCGACATGTACCACAACCCGGTCTCGGAGCTGCCCGATCCCGATATGCTGCTGCACACGCGCATACAGAAACTGGGGTACCGCTGCGGGTGGATCGGCAAGTGGCATCTTGAGACGAAAAAGGGGCCGGCGGATTACGGCTTCGAAGGGATGAACGTCTTGAAGAATGCGAACTTCCACCAGAGCCCTGAATTTCAGGCGTACCTGGCAGAGAACGATCTTTCCTACGACATCACCGAGCCGGTTTATTTCGATGTAGACCAAAAGGCGCTGCTGGCCGGCGTCTGGAACGGACCGGTCGAGTCTACACCGGCGCATTACCTGACAAATCGCGCCATCGAGCAGATGGAGGCATTCGCCGGATCGGACGCTCCGTTTTTCCTTACCTGCCAATTCTGGGGACCACACCAACCGTACGTACCAAGCATTGAATACGCCGGGTATCACGACCGCAATGCGATCGAACCATGGATCAACTTCGAGGATGATTGGGCGGGTAAGCCCGCCAGTGTCCGGCGCACGCACGAGGATTTTTACCGCGCGCTCCCGAAGGACTGGGAGTCTGTTCTGGAGGGTAGTCCGGCAGGGTGGCGCGGCGTTGTCGGATCGTACTATGACTACATCAGGATGTACGATGCTGAAATCGGTAGAATGCTCGATCGTCTCGAAGCGCTCGGACTCGATAAGAATACGGTGATCGTCTTCACCAGCGACCACGGCGATATGACCGGGAGTCATGGCGGCATGAACGACAAGGGATACATGTACGAAGAAGCGCACCGCGTACCGCTGATCATCGCCCATGCCGGAAGCTCGCCCGCTGCGTCACGCAGTGATGAGCTTGTATACAACATGGATATTTTTCCGACGCTCCTGGATATGTTGGGAATCGGGGATGACTCACTCGACGGGCGTTCCCTTCTGCCGAATCTGCGCGGTGAAAAACTCGCGCAATCTCGAGAGGAGATTTTCCTCGAGTTCCACGGCATTCGTTTTCTCTATTCACAGAGAGCAGTCGTGACCAGGGACGGCTGGAAGTACATCTTTACACCGGGTGATCAGGATGAGGTCTACAATCTCAATGAAGACCCGGGCGAGCTGGTGAATTTGTTGGGTATCGCCGAACATGCGGATAAGATAGAGGAGCTGCGGGATCGCATGATGCGCTGCGCGATCGCGACAGACGACCCGCTCGAAAGAGGAATCTCCAAGTTCTTCGGACACTGGCGCCCGCCGGGCGAGCGCTCCGAACCGTCCATGTTCTGAAGCTGATAAAAACTGATAGGAAATTGCTTTTTCCCGATACGGCGAAGATATGCTGACGGGGTGCTGTATTCAAGAAATCAGGGGCAAATGGCAGAGAAACGGAAGGGAGGACGGCCGGGCCAGCTGGCCCGGCCGTCCTCCCTTCCTGTTGCGTACCGATATTCACGACAGACAAGCGTTTTGCGGCGGGAACAAGCGAACTGGAGCACCGAGGTGCCATCTTCCTGACGGGTGCTT
>Ga0310124_10003787_pt1 | contig 10091 bp, 7 predicted proteins | sample CB11b_AW_Bot5_MG_FD_203507 | JGI IMG/M metagenome (GOLD analysis project Ga0310124, IMG submission 203507) | Marine microbial communities from Western Arctic Ocean, Canada - CB11b_AW_Bot5 | ecosystem: Environmental > Aquatic > Marine > Oceanic | place: Canada: Western Arctic Ocean | collected...
TGTTCTTGGATCGTATGCGGTATCTACGTCGGCAGCACTTGTGAATATTGAGCTTGGTTGAGGCGTGCCGCAAGCGGATCCATCGCAACTTCAACTGCGGGTGAAGTCGCGCCGTATCGGGAGTCGCCGCAAGGAGCTGAGGGTTATATGAAATCCGCCCAACTGGACGTTGCCGGGTTCCGCCGCTCGCTTATCACTCGTGGTGGCGCTCGCCCTCCGGGCTCACGGGCTCCTGTTGCCCCTTCCTCAGGCGCAACGGGACCCCCGTTTTGGACTCCGGAGCGTACCTCGCGATCAGAGCATGAATCAGGGGCTGGTTGCCGCGAATTTGAACGCTGCGCCGCCACAGCCGCAGTGCCTCATCTCTGGACGTCGAATCGTCATGTTCTTCTGAATCCAGTTGCATCGCCATGAGACTGATCGCCACACCATTGAGGGCCTCTATGGCGTCCGAGTCGATCGAAAGCGCCGCGCGGTAGCTGGAAAGAGCATCGTCGAACTGCTGGAACTTGAAATGGCAATAACCCAGTCGTTGACAGGTCAGGGCATTGGGGTTGCGCCGCGTCAGATCGCGCAGCACGACGATGGCGTGCTCGTGATGACCCAACATCATGTGTGCATAAGCCAGTCCCTGCAGAATCGGGTCCGCCGGTTCGCCGAACTCCGCGGCACGGCGATAGGCATCCACCGCACGTTCGTAGTGCCCTGCCAGGTTGTACGCGGCGGCCAGATTGGCCCATGTGCCCTGATGGTTTTCGCGAAGCTTGATTGCCCGTTGCCCGTAGGTCACCGCTTCCGAGACGCGGCCCAGTTGCAGAAACGCGGCGGCCACATGCTGATTGGCTTCAAAGCTGTCCGGTTGAAGAGCCAGCGCCTTCAAGTAGACACCCACCGCGTCCGCCACTCGGCCCAGCAGATGCTTCATCAGGGCCAGACCGTAGTGGGCCCTGTAGTGGTTGGGGTCGAGTCGCGCCGCGCTCTGGTAGGAGCGGTGCGCCAGCAGAAAATCGCGCCACACACGGTAATAGATGTGGCCCATGCTCACGTGCGCATCCACGAGATTCGGGTCGTCCTCCAGGGCGAGACCGAACTCCGCCAGGGCAGAGTCGGGCAGATCCTGCTTCAGGTAGATTCGTCCCTGTCGGACATGCTCCTGTCCCCGCTCTGTGTTAACACGGCGCAGCGACGTGCAACACGACAGCACCGCGGCGAGCAGCAACATTCCTGCGCGGTGTCCGGTCCCTGGTTTTATTCGGCGCATCACGCTCGGTCCCTATGCGGGCGCGAGGGCGGGGACCTCCACTCGCGAATTCGCCCCACCAGGACGTCAGTCTCAACCCGCGTGGGTTCCAGTATAAGATAATTGCCGCGCCGCGAGTCAAGGGGATCGAGGTGTTGACGCGCGCGTATAATGAGTCGGCCCAATCTTCGGATCGTTGTCCATGACGCTTGAACCTTTGCTAATCGCGGTGGTGCTGTTCTGCGTGCTGACCCCCGTCGTGGTCGTCGCACGGCGTGGACGCCCGCATGGAACTGCGATCGGCGCGATGGCGATCACCGCAGCCGTCGTCGGACTCGTGGCGTGGTCGATCGCCGCGCGACGCCCGGCCGCGCTGGGTGAGCTGGCCGTCACCGATCGACCGATCCAGGTTCAGCAGAATGGATACGTCTCGTCGCGCACCTGCCGGGCGTGTCACGCTCCCGAGTACGCATCGTGGCACGCGTCCTTTCACCGCACCATGACGCAGATCGTGACGCCGCAGACGGTGGTTGGAGATTTCAACAACGTCGAGGTGGCGTGGCAATACCGAAAATATCGTTTCAAGCGCCGTGGTGACGAGTTCTTTATCGAGATGGACAACCCGGACCAGCGGGGCCCGCCGGGCACCGTGGCGCGCGTCGAACGCCGCATCGTCATGAGCACGGGCTCGCATCATTTGCAGACCTACTGGTACGCAACGGGACGCGGCAGACGCCTGGGTCAGGTCCCCTTCTACTACTCGGTGATCGACAAGCGCTGGGTGCCCGATCATTCGACCTTCCTGCAGCCGCCGTTGGATGACGGCGACTACGTGCCGGCGGAGGGCGCGGGAGCCTGGCACAAAGCCTGCATCAAATGCCACACCACGAACCCCAGACCTCGGTTCGACCTCGATCGTGACACGGATCCGGACACTCACGTAGCGGAGATGGGGATCGCGTGCGAGGCGTGTCACGGACCGGCCGACGCGCACATTCGGGCGAACCGCGATCCGGTGCGGCGCTACGGACAGCACCTGGGTGGCGAACCGGACCCCACGATCGTCGATCCGCGTGATCTCGATCACCGCCGCTCATCGCACGTGTGCGGGCAATGCCACAGCATCTTCGGCCATCCCTATGACAACTACGACGAATACGCCGCCAACGGCTTCGTCTACCGGCCCGGCCACGACCTGAACGAGTGCCGCAGCGTCTGCCGTGGTCATTTCGAACTCAGCGACGAGTTCCGGGACGGAGCCTTCTGGTCCGACGGCATGGTTCGCGTCTCCGGGCGGGAATTCAACGGTCTGGTCGAAACACCGTGCTATCAGCAGGGCGAGATGTCGTGCCTGTCTTGCCACACCATGCACAAGCCGGGCGACGATCCTCGATCACTCGAGCAGTGGCGAGACGACCAGCTCACCGCCGGTATGGAAGGCGACCAGGCATGCCTGCAGTGTCACGAATCATTCGCCAACGACATTGCAGGACACACCTATCACGCGCCCGAGTCGTCGGGCAGCCGGTGCTACAACTGCCACATGCCCTACACGACGTACGGTCTGCACAAGGCCATCCGCAGCCACGAGGTCGACAGCCCCAGCGTCGACGCCAGCGTCAAGACGGGCCGGCCCAACGCGTGCAATCAATGTCATCTGGATCAAACCTTGGCGTGGACCGCCGACCACCTGCGTAATCGGTACGACATCGAGACGGCGCCCCTGAGTCCCGACGACCGCACGGTCGCCGCATCCGTCCTCTGGACGCTGACCGGTGACGCCGGCCAGCGGGCGATCATGGCCTGGAGCATGGGATGGCCGGCGGCGCGGCAGGCGTCGGGGTCGGATTGGATGGGCCGGTACCTCGCCCAACTGATGGTCGACCCCTACGACGCGGTGCGGTTCATCGCCCATCGATCGATTCGCGACCTCGAGGGGTTCGGCGACCTCGACTACGACTTCGTGGGAACACCCGCGCACCGGTCCGAGGCGTCGCGTCGGGCGATCGCGATCTGGGATTCCCGCCAGCGAGAACACGATGAGCCGCGTGACAACGTCCTGATCGACACGACCGGACGGCTCGACCATGAAACATTCAAGCGCCTGCTCGACCGGCGCAACGACCGCCGCGTGAAGCTGAACGAGTGAGTCTCATGGTTCGGGTTGCGAGTTGTGAACCCTGAACGCCCATTCATCGCTGTTGTTACCATCACTTCATGGTCGATGCTTCCGACCGCGATCGACAGGCGGCATGCACACGCAGACACTTGCGCTTCGGGTGGTGGTCGCTGCTGGTGTTCCTGACGCTGGGCGCCGTCCTGGAGGCGATGCACGGCTTCAAGGTCGGCTGGTACCTGGACGTGATGAACGAGACCCGCCGCCTGCTGTGGACGCTGGCTCACGCGCACGGAACGCTCCTGGCCCTGACCAACATCGCGTTCGCGTTGACGGTGCAATCGGCGGCGCTAACACCGCGACAATTCGCGATCGCCGATCCGTGCCTACTGGCCGCGAGCGTCCTCCTGCCGGCCGGGTTCTTTCTCGGCGGCCTGTTCAACTACGGGATCGACCCCGGTCTGGGGATTCTGCTCGTTCCGGTGGGAGCGTTGCTCCTGTTCGTGGGTGTGCTGCTCACGGCGCTCGGGACGCCCGCGCCAACCAGCGAGGCGAAGCCGCAGGCCGCGGACAGCAAAAACAAGAGGCCACGGCGGTAGCCCACCGCCAGGTGCAACCGTGATGACTAACCCCTTTTGATTGACGGACTCTTGTCGTCGACCTAATCTCCATGAATGGGTGCGGCTGAGATCAGAACTCCTGTCGGTAGCGGAAATTTCCGCACATTTCGCCGTCTGATCTATCTATTATTCTTTCTTTCCGGGTCCACGGGGCTGATTCACGAAGTGCTGTGGCAACGAATGCTGCTGCACATTCTGGGTGCCAGCGCACCATCCGTCCTGGCGGTGTTTACCGCCTTCTTCGTGGGAATCGCGCTGGGCAGCGCGCTGGGTGGTCGGCTCCTGCGATCCGGTTGGAAACCGCTTCGGCTCTATGGATGGGCTGAGGTCACGATCGCGGTCACCGGATTGGCGGTCCCCCTGATCTTCAAGGTCGTGGACGTCATCTATTACGGAATCGCCAGCCACCTGGAAGACGGGCACTGGTTTTCCAACCTCTTGCGATTCTTTCTGGCTGCCGTTTGCATCCTTCCGGCCACCGCCGCCATGGGCGCCACGATCCCTGCCATGGCCAAGGTGGTTTCAGGTGTCCGAGGAGACACACATAACAGCGGTCGTGGCGTTTCGATCGCCTATGGATTGAACATCCTGGGCGGGATGCTGGGCTGTGTGATCGCCGGTTTCGTCATGATCAGGTTCTTCGGAATCACTCATTCCCTGTACGCCAACGTAGCGATGAACCTTGTGGTCGCCGCCGTCGCACTCGGGTTGTCCGGACGAAATCTGTTTCTTGAGCAAGCTCGAAAGACCCGCGAGAGACAGGAACTGACCGAGCCCGCCCCGTCTAGAGTCCCAGCCTTTCTGATCTACGGATTGGCCGGCGCGTCGGCCATCGCCTTCGAGATTGTCTGGTTTCGCATCTTCGCCATCCTTTCGGGAACCAGCACGATTCACTTCTCCACGTTCCTGGCCGTCTTTCTGGCGGGCTTCGGCACGGGAGGACTGATTCTGTATCCCTACCTAACTTCAAGGGTGGGGCCTCGAAATCTTCTGTGGCTGTCTCTGGCCGGATCTGGAATATTCAGTCTCATTTTCTGCTTAAGCGCCTACGGTCCGGTGCAGGTTCTGGCCTCTGAGCTGCACGCGATCGTTCAGCAGGTGTCGGATGGCCCCATTCGAACTCTGGTACATGCAGGGGCGGTCGCCTCCATCCTTCTGTTTGTTCCCACCGTCTTCATGGGGATGACGTTTCCCGCGGCGGTCAAGGTCGTTGCGGGACAGCAGAACCCGTCGGACGCCACCACCGGAGATCTGTACTTCGCAGGGAACATCGGTTCGGCAACGGGCGCCCTGGTGGCCGGGCTCATCCTCGTTCCGATCCTGGGGCTTGCAGGATCGGCGGGTGCGCTCAGCGCCTTGCTCCTGCTGCTCGCAGCGGCTTGCGCCATCACGATGGGCAGCGGCGGGCGTCAGACGTGGTACGCAGCCGCCTCCGTGGCGGGAGCGCTCGTGGCCGTCGCATTCGCATGGCACAACCGTCCCATCGTTTCTCGTGCGGAACCTGCGTTTCAAAGGAACGGGCAGTGGTTCGAGAAGACCGACGAAGGGTTGGACTCGCCTTTGCTTCACTATGCCCCGGGCACCAGTGCGACCGTCATGGTGCGGGGAGTGAGCATGGACCTGAAAAATGATCTGGGTGAGCCGCTCAGGGCCATCTTCATTGATGAAGTGCGCGTCGCCTCCACCATGGACGGAGCCAGGGTGGATGCGAAAATGCTCGCGCATCTGCCCTTGATGCTTCACCGGAGTCCAAAGCGGGCGCTCACCGTTGGATTCGGATCAGGAGGCACTTCGTGGTCCATGACCAGGTACGACATCGAGGCGACCGTGGCGGAGATCGAGCGTGAAGTGATCCGTTCGGCGCACCTGTTCAAGCACCAGAACCAGGGGGTGGTCGGACACCCCCGCCTGAAAATCGTCATCAACGATGCCCGCGACCATATCCACACCACGTCAACGCGTTACGACGTGATCTCGTCCGACGTGACCAACATCGACTATCGACAGAACTCCAGTCTCTACGCTGTCGAGTTCTTCCGGATGATGGCCAGGAATCTGGCCGAGGGCGGCATTGGGTGCAGTTGGATCCCGGGTGAACTGCCCGTTCCGGCCATGAAAATCCTGCTTCGATCCTTTCAGGAAGCATTCCCCAACACATCCGTGTGGTTCATGAATCACACCGACACCAATTTCCTGATCCTGATCGGGACGGAGAAGCCGATCCGCGTAGATCTTGACAGATTCGAGGCCGCCTACGCGCAACCGGAGGTGGCAGAGGATTTGAAATTGATCCACATCATGCACCCGTACCAGATTGCATCGTTTCTGGTGGCAGGCGGGCAAACGGTTCGGCAGTGGACGGACGGAAGCCCGCTGCATACGGATGATCATCCGATTCTGGAATTTGCCATCGTCGACTCGTCCCTTGCTCCAGCGGTGAACCTCGGACAAACGCTACGCGACCTGTCGCAGGGGTTTCCCCCCCTCGATACGTTCCACGGCGATCACGTTGATCAGAAATTGCTGGAAGCCCAGATCGGGCGGGGACGGGGACTTCTCCGCGGCCGCGTGATCATGTCGGAGGTGTTGGGAGAGACGAACCCCACGGCCAGAATGGAACAATACATCCGCGGCGAGCAGATCGCCGACGAGATTCTTCGACTTGTGCCGGGAGATCTTAGGGCCCGGCAATTGAAGCATTATTTTGCGAATCAACGCCGCCAGAAACAAGGGCAGTGATGCAGCGACGTTCGTCGCGGCAGTCGCAAGTCGCAAGCGGTGAGAGTCGCAAGTCCCGAAGGGCTTGGAGTACTGGATTAGTAGTTGCGGAACTCTACCCGTACCAACACTCCAGCACTCCGGTAGCCGTCCGTCGATTCATTTCACGTCAAAACAATCAGCGTATCCCCCGCGAACACGCGCGGCGTGGCCCTAATCCCCACGACGTAACCATCCTGCGGGCTGACGATCTCGTCGATGATCCTGCCTTCGATATTCCGAACGTACGCGATCTTCTGTCCGGACTTCACGCGGTCCGCCGGTTCGACTTGCGACCAGAACAGCCCGGACTTCGCGGCGCTCAGGGCGTTGTCGGTGTTGCCCCAGCCGCGCACCTCGACGGGATCGTACGGTTCGGGCAGGCCGGCGACGGGCAACTCCGAAATCTCGAGGAACCGTAGCAGATTGGCCAGGCCCCGCGTGTAGCAGTCCACATCCTCCGGCCGGGTATGACCGCCGCCGAAGGCTTCGGTATAGAGCGACGGAATTTCCAGGCCGTTCGTCGCGCTGAGCGTGCGCCCCGTGGCCGTCGGGTCGTGGGGGTGCTCCCAGATCACCGGCGCCCCGAAACATCGGGCCGCCTCGCTCGCCGTGGCGGTCTGCGGGCCGTGATCGCAATACCCGCAGAGCGTCACCCAGTGCATGGCCCGACCGGCGCTGTGCAGGTCGATATAGAAGTCCGCGTGACGCAGAATGCGATCGAGCAGTCGGGCGGCGAGGCGCTCGCTCGCACTGCCGTCGGTCGATCCCGGAAAGACACGGGCCATGTTGCGCGCGTCCAGCGGATTGACACGGCACGCCATCCAGTAGGCGGGAAGCGTCACCACGGGAACCGCGACAAACGTCCCGGTCATCGAGGACGGATCGAGCGCCTCGAAGGTGCGATGGATCGCTTCCATCCCCTCGTATTCATCTCCGTGGACACCGGCCGTCGCCACCAGCGTCTTGCCGGAACGACTTCCGCGAGCGGCGAGCACGGGGATGGATAACGTGCCGTCACGAAATGCACTGTCGATTTCGTTCTGAACGCCCTGCCGCGCCGACTGGTCACCGGAAATCATCGCGACCGTATCGACCAGATCAGGTGATTCCCCAACGGCCACCGACATCCGGTACGCATTCTTCGTGCCGGGGTGCAGATCGTCGAAGTCGAACTCCTCGCGCTGACTCATGTTGAACGATTCAATGCGGGCGAGAGGACTCGAACCTCCACGGGGCGCTAACCCCACCAGGACCTAAACCTGGCGCGTCTGCCAATTCCGCCACGCCCGCGGTAACCCGGATGATTCATGAATAATCCAGGTTAATGCCCGTGGCAGGACTCGAACCTGCACGACCTTGCGGTCACCGCCACCTGAAGACGGCGCGTCTGCCAATTCCGCCACACGGGCCAGGGTGGGCGAACGGTCGAGCCAGAGTCTATGCGAGTCAACGGACTAATCAATCCCGACCTACAACTCCATCACGGTCACGTTCGTGTTCGTGTAGACGCACAGCTCGCCGGCCAGGGTCAGCGCGTTGCGAACAATCTGGCCTGGCGGCTGGTCCGTGTGTTGAAGCAGCGCCCTCGCCGCCGCGGTCGCGTACGCGCCGCCCGACCCGATGCCCAGCACACCGTCGGTCGGTTCGATGACGTCCCCCGAACCGGAGACGATCAGGCCGCACGAGCGGTCGGCGACGACGATGAGGCTCTCGAGCCGGCGCAAGATCCGGTCGGTTCGCCACATCTTCGCCAGCTCGATCGCGGCCTTCTTGATGTTGGCCGGCGAATCCTTCAGCTTCGCTTCAAACTTCTCCAGAAGAGAAAACGCGTCCGCGGCCGAACCGGCGAACCCGAGCAGGACACCCGCGTCCTCGGAGCCGCCGGTGTCGAGCTTGCGCACCTTGACCGCATCAGCCTTGGCGACGACCTGGTCCATGGTCACCTGGCCGTCGCCGCCGATCGCGACCTGCGCGTCCCGGCGGGCGCAAAGTACGGTCGTGGCGTGGAATTTGGCCATGGCGACAGTCTAGCCGACCACACGCTCTTGCGTTGCGGTCACCAGCCCGCATGGGCCGACTTTTGGTTGCTCCCGCACCGCGGCGGCGCCCTACTCTGATCCGATGACCCTACGTCGCTCGACAGGGAACAAGGCATTGCGCCGCTCGACGGGAAGAAAGGCATTCCGTCGCTTCGTCGCTTCGTCGCTTGTTCCATCGCGTTCGGGGCCACGGCCTTGGACGTCTATCATGCACTCATGCCCGAACCCGGCCACACGCCCGTTCTGTGCCGACAGGTGCTGTCGCTGCTCGAGCCACAACCGGGAATGATCTGCCTCGACTGCACGGTCGGGCTCGGTGGCCACGGCGCCGTGATCGTGCCGCGGCTGGCCCCGAGCGGCCGCTACATCGCCCTCGATGCCGATCCGGAAAACGCCGCGTTCGCGGGCAACGTCCTGCGGGGGACACCGGTCCGAGTGGACGCGGTGCACGCGAACTTCATCGAGGCTCGGCAAGTCCTGGACGACCTGGGCATCGACGGTGTGGACCTGATGCTCGCCGATCTCGGGTTTGCCTCCAGCCAGATGAACGACCCTCAGCGCGGCCTCTCATTCAACACTGATGGCCCCCTCGACATGCGCTTCGACCCGACCCGGCCCGGTACCGCGAAGGACTTGGTTCAGCGGTTGCCCGAGCGGTCGCTGGCCGACCTGATCTACCAATTCGGTGAAGAGCGTATGAGCCGAAAAATCGCCCGAAAGATTGTGGAATGTCGCCGCAAAACACCGATTCATACGACAACGCAGCTGGCGCAAATTGTCCGCGAAGCGTACGGCCGTGCGGCACCGAGAACAGCCCGCCGACACGGGGCAAGAAGCGGCCGATCCGGTCGCACCAGAATCGACCCGGCCACGCGAACTTTCCAGGCACTGCGGATCGCAGTGAACGCCGAACTGGATTCACTGGAACAGCTTCTGGTCGGTCTTCCGCGGTTGATGCGGCCCGGAGGCACGGCCGCGATCATCAGTTTTCATTCGCTGGAAGACCGACGGGTTAAACAGGCGTTTGCAGAACTTCGTCGCCACGATCGGGCCGTCGGACTGACGCGCAAGCCTCTGATCGCCGATTCGACCGAGACGACACTGAATCCACGCAGCCGATCGGCGAAGCTCCGTGCGATCCGGTTCCACGAGGGCCACTGGGTCGACACCGTCGGCAGTTGAACGGTGACTGAATGGCGCCGACTCGCCGCCCCAGGACGGGGCGGCACACCAAGTGCACGGATCGCACAATCATGACCAGGGAAACCAAAGTCGGGCTGCTGATCGGCATGGGGGTCATCCTTCTTGTCGGAATC
>Ga0310124_10003789_pt1 | contig 10084 bp, 13 predicted proteins | sample CB11b_AW_Bot5_MG_FD_203507 | JGI IMG/M metagenome (GOLD analysis project Ga0310124, IMG submission 203507) | Marine microbial communities from Western Arctic Ocean, Canada - CB11b_AW_Bot5 | ecosystem: Environmental > Aquatic > Marine > Oceanic | place: Canada: Western Arctic Ocean | collected...
AAGAGCAACTGAGTAGAGATGACATATCCGCCCAGCCAAGCAACAATCGCCACACCCACAAGCGCCGCGAACAGACGTGTACCTGCCCCGGCGACGCGCGCGCCGCTCTTCTTCGACTTCGCGACAGTCCGCGAAGGTCGTTTGCCTCGCCCACCGCGCCGCCGCGCGAGGGAGCCGCCGAGCCTCATGCGTTCCTCCGCAGGCGGGCAGCGAAGGCCCCGTCGAAACCGGTCTCCTGCGGGTTCACGACCAGCATCCCTCGATCATCGACGAAGCGGGCTTGCACGGCTCCTGTAGCCTCGACATGGAACTCATCGTTTTGTGCCAGAAAGGCATCGATCCGTTCTTCGTTCTCTTCCGGTTCGAGTGCACACGTCGAGTATACCAGGAGTCCGCCCGGAGGGACGATCCGGCCAGCCGCCGTGAGCAGCTCCTCCTGCAAACCGGCAAGCTCCGGCAGTGCGGATGGCCTCAAACGCCAACGGGCGTCGGGGTGCCTCGCGAAGGTCCCCGTACCGGTGCACGGCACGTCGAGAAGCACTACGTCGGCCCCTGTGATGGGCGGCCGTCGGGCATCCGCGACCACGCATGCCAGGCGGCGTCCTGTCCGGTCCATGTTCTCCTGAATCATACGCATACGCGATTCCGAGCGGTCGGCAGCTATTGTGAAAGAGGCCCGCCCAGCAACCGCGAGCGCCTTGCCGCCGGGGGCAGCACAAAGATCTGCAACCTTCGTGCCCGCGGGTACATCGGCGTACTTGCTCACCAGATGCGCCGCAGGGTCCTGTATGATCGACTGGGGCAGCGCCCGCAGCGCCGCCACTGGGCTCGAACCGGGTTCGAGCTCCACACAGTCGGTGCCAAGACCCACTTCCCTGCCCCCGATCCCGACTTCGGCGAGGTGCGCCAACGCTTCCGACACGGAATTCTCCAGCGGCACCAAGTAGAGCCCGGGCCTGGCATTGTTGGCCGCGACGAGGGCCTCGACCTCGTCAGCCGGCCATCGGGCGAGCCAGCGATCGATGAGCCAGCGGGGATGGGAGCCCCAGGCCGCGAGGTAGTCGGCGAGCGCAGATCCTCGATCCGGAAAAAGGTCGGTCTCCTCGCCGGCGTCAGCCACGCAGCGCAATACGGCGTTAACCAGGCCGCTCACCCCTTTTCCCGCGAGCTCGCCGGCGTGATCCACCGACTCCGACACCGCCGCGTACGTCGGTACCGATCCCATGTAGAGGATTTGATAGGCCCCGAGACGCAGCACCTCGAGCACCTTTGCGTCGAGCGACTCGAGGCTGCGATGCACACATGACGCCAACAGCCGATCGATCCTGCCACGCAGTCGCGTAACCCCGTAGGAGAGTTCATGCGCGAAAGCGCGGTCCCTGGACTCGAGATCGGCAACCTCCTCGGCAAGCGCAACGTCGAGGCGGCGCCCGCGCTCGACCAGTTCTCTGATTCGGAACGCCGCGAGGCGTCCGGGACCGAGAGAGGTCAGTCGAGCATCCCCCTCGTGGGCGACGACGGAACGGCGATCTCCCGGGAGGGCATGCGGCCGGCCAAAAACGCCAAACGACCAGCGACAACCGCGTGCCTCATCGCGTGAGACATGCGCACGGGATCGTCCGCAGCGGCCAGCGCGGTGTTCATGAGCACACCGTCGACGCCCTGCTCCATAGTGACGCAAGCGTCCGACGCGGTGCCGACGCCCGCATCGACGATTACGGGTGCCTCGAGCCGGCGCTTGATTTCGCGGATGAAGTAGGGGTTCACAACACCCAGGCCGCTTCCGATCGGGCTGGCGAGTGGCATGACCGCGACACAGCCGGCGTCCTCGAGGCGAAGCGCCGTGATGAGGTCATCGTTCGTATAGGCCATCACCTTGAACCCCTCGTCCGCGAGGATCCTTGCGGCCTCGATCGTTGCCTGCACATCGGGGAGCAACGTCGCCTCGTCCCCAATCACTTCGAGCTTTACGAACTCGTTGAAGCCCGCTGCACGGGCGAGTCGAGCGTATCGAATGGCATCTTCCGCGGTGTAACATCCGGCGGTGTTGGCGAGCAGGAAGAACTCGTCGGGGTCGAGGTGGTGTAGGATGGCCTCTTCCTTGGTGCGATCGAGATCGACCCGGCGTACCGCGACCGTCACCATCTCGGCGCCGCTCGCTCTGATGGCGTCCACCATGACTTCGTTGTTGGCGTACTTGCCGGTGCCTACGATGAGCCGGGACGTGAACTCTACGCCGCCGATGCTTAGGGGGACGTCGTCGGCTCTTGTGGCTACTGCTTGTTCTGTCATGTGGGCTTTGTGGAGGAGCGATCGGGGGGCTTTCTAACCGCCACCGACGAAATGGACTAGTTCGATGGTGTCACCTGAGTGGACCTGGTGTTCTTGGTAGGTGTCGCGCGGGAGGATCTGCTTGTTGAGCTCCACTACTACCATGCCGGGGTGTAGCTCGAGTGATTCCAGCAGGGCGTGGACGGTTTGGCCTGGCTCGATATCGCGGTCCTTGCCGTTCAATCGCACTTGAATCGTGTCGGTCACGCTCAATTCGAATCTCCTGTACTGCTTGGGCGGCCTTCCAGAACGGAAAGATACTCGCCAACCGCCCGGACAGGATCTGATGCGCCCCAAACGCCTCGGATCACCGCTACACCGTGCCCCCCCGCCCGCAGAACTGGCGGTACGCGCTCCGGAGTCACACCCCCAATGCCCAAGAGCAGTAACCCGTTGGCGAGCTCCGCCACTTCGGTCAGCAATTCGGGGCCGCGCCCGCCGTGCTCCTCATGACTCGGTGTCACATGCAGTGTACCCACGAAGGCGTAATCCGCGCCGTCTTGGCTGGCGGCCCTCGCTTCCCTTGCGTCGTGCACCGAGATCCCGACGCAAGCAGTTGAGCCGACCAGCGCCCGAGTCCCCGCCACGGAAAGTGAACGCTGGCCGAGATGTATGCCAGCCGCTCCGGCGGTGAGCGCCACGTCGACACGGTCGTTGACGAAGACGTGCCCGCCGGACTGTTCGCGCGTGACCAGCTCATGAACCAATTCGTAGATCGTTCGACCATCCGTCCTAGGGCCGCGCACGTGGAGAGCCAACGCGTCGCCACCTGCTTCCAGTAGCGCCCGCGCGACAGGCAGGAAGTCGGTCCGGCCCAGCACCAGGTCGTCCGTGACGACGTGGAGACGTGGCACGGCGATCACTCGAAGCACTGTCCTCGTTCGACCCCGCGCCCGTTGATCCAATCACGCGCCTGCATCCGCTTTCTTCCCGCCGGCTGAACTTCGACGACAAGCACACCACCGTCCCTCGTCGCGACCAGCACGCCCTCGGCCGGATCAACGGCGAGCACCGTGCCCGGCTCCGGCGCCGACACGTCACCAAGATCCGGCTGCAAGCGCGGCCGGAAGAGCTTCACGTTTTGGCCCTCCAGCACCGACCACGCTCCCGGCACGGCGTCCATCGCCCACATGTGTTGCACAACGTCCGTAGCCGGCCGAGTCCAATCGACCCGCGCGACGCCCCGGTCGATCTTAGGCGCGAAGGTGGCCGCTTCGTGGTTCTGCTCGACCTCCGTTGCGCCGCCCCCGCTCAGTAGCGTGAGCGCCTCGAGCAGAGCCTTCGCCCCTGACTCGGAGAGCCGCAGCGAAAGCTCCGAAGCGGCCTCATGCTCGAGGATGGGTTCTTCAACTTGATGGATGATGGCGCCGGCATCCATTGCGGCGACCATGCGCATGATCGTCACACCGGTGATTGTGTGTCCTCTCGCGATCGCCCAATTGATGGGTGCCGCCCCGCGCAGTTTCGGAAGCAAAGACGCGTGCACGTTGATGGAACCCAACGGAGGGAGATCGAGCACCTCGGGCTTGAGGATGTGGCCGTACGCGACAACCGCTGACATGTCGGGAGCAAGCTCGCCGATGGACGTGAGAAACTCCTCGCCTCGCGGGCGTTCGGGCGTGAGGACCGGAAGGCCGAGCTCGAGCGCAACCTGCTTCAGCGCCGACGGCTGCAGTCTCCGCCCGCGGCCGGCAGGGCGATCCGGCTGGGTCACGACCCCCACGACTTCAATCCCTTCGTCGTGCAAGGCGCGAAGAGACGGCACCGCGAACGCCGGAGTGCCCCAAAAGAGAATGCGCATAGCCACGCCCTAGGCGGGGCTCGGTCGGCACCTCACGACTCGGCCTCAGCCCGAAGCTTCTTCCACTTTTTCATGAGCATGCGGCGCTTGAGCCCGCTGACGCGGTCCACGAAAAGGATGCCGTCGAGGTGGTCGATCTCGTGCTGCAGCGCTCGAGCGAATAGGTCCTGGGCCTCGACCCTGACCGGTTGACCATCCGGATCCATGCCCTCGACATGAACATCGGAAGGACGTTGCACGACCTCTTCGAGCCCCGGGATACTCAGACACCCCTCAGCTGACTTGTCCTTCTCGTCGCTGTGCCAGACAACGCGCGGGTTGATGAGAGCAAGACGCACGTCGGGCTCGTCGTCCTTTCGCAGATCGATCACGACGACTCGCTTGGAGATCCCGATTTGGGGCGCCGCCAGCCCTACGCCCTCCGCGTGGTACATGCTCTGGTACAAGTCCCGCACAAGAGTCTTGAGGGCGCGATCGAAGTCCGTGACTTCCACGGCCTCCTCGCGGAGCACCGGGTCGCCCATCAGCACGATCTCACGTACCGCCATCGTTCAGCTCCGCCCTCCTACTTCTTCCAGCGCCGCGCCCGCGACGAGCGCGATGCCGGCGATTCTTCTCCGAGAGCTGACTCTTCCTCTTCCTTGGCCTTGCCTTTGACGTCCATCACGGACGCCACTCGGCCTCGATCGACGGTGATACGAGTGTTTTCGCCGGTCTTCACCGTGAGGCGATTCTCGTCCACGTGAACGACCTTTCCGATGATGCCGCCGTTAGTGACGATCTCGTCGCCCTTTTTGAGGCCCTTCAGTATCTCGTCGTGCTTCTGCCGCTCCTTCGCCTGCGGCCGAATCATGAGGAAGTAGAAGATTGCGAAGATCAGCACCATCTGGACCATGAAGATGGTGCTGCCACCGCCCCCCTCCCGGGGAACGGCAAGTAGGGCAAAGACGGGCAGCGTCACTGAATGTTCTCCGTAGTGTTCTTTACGTTGCGATACCGTAGTAGCCACTCGCGCGACCAACTCTCGAAAGAGCCCTTAGCGATCCGCCGACGGGCCTCTTCAGCAAGGCGAACCAGAAAGCGGAGGTTGTGGATCGAGAGCAACCTCACCGCCAACCACTCTGCAGAAACGACGAGGTGCCTAAGATACGCACGATCGTAGCGCATGCACGCATAACAGTCGCACCCGGGATCGATCGGGCGAGTATCTTCACGAAAGCGCGCCGCTTTCAAGTTCACCTGGCCCTCTTCGCTCGTCCAGACGGTCCCGTGCCGCGCATTCCGGGTCGGCGCCACACAGTCGAAGAGGTCGCAGCCTCGCGAGATGGCTTCGAGCAGGTCGTCGGGATATCCCACACCCATCAGGTAGCGAGGACGGTCTTCAGGCAACTCCTCGTGCAACAGCTCCAACACCGGCCACATGTCTTGCTTGGCCTCGCCAACACTGAGCCCCCCAATGCCGAATCCGGACCAATCGCCGGCACTCATGAAGTCACGCGCGTGCTCGCGTCGAAGGTCTTCGAAGACATTGCCTTGCAGCACCGGAAAAAGCACCTGGGGCGGCACCGCTACTTCGTGCTCAAGGGCCGCAAACCGATCCCTGCACCGCTCGAGCCAACGCAGCGTGCGTACGTTAGCCGCCCGGGCCGTAGCGCGGTTCGCTCCGCCCGGCGGGCATTCGTCGAAGGCCATGATCACGTCCGCGCCTAACGTGCGCTGGATCTCCATGACCAACTCGGGCGTGAAGCGGTGCTTCGATCCGTCTATGTGGCTCTGAAAGTCCACGCCGTCGTCGTGCACATCGAGGATCTTGGCCAGAGAGAAAACCTGGTAGCCGCCGGAATCGGTGAGAATCGGGCCCTGCCAGCGCATGAAGTCGTGGAGGCCGCCGAGCTGCGCCACGAGATCGTGCCCCGGCCTCAGGTACAGGTGATAGGTATTGGCCAACACCACCTGTGCGCCCAGCGCGTCGACCTCCTCCATGATCAGGCTCTTCACGGTGCCCTGGGTGCCCACCGGCATGAACGTGGGCGTGAGTACGACCCCGTGCGGGGTTTCGAATACAGCCGAGCGGGCCGCATCCTCGTTTGCTTGCAGGCTGAATTCGAACATGGCGCGTAATGTAACAATCAGCCATCGTCCGGTGATCGCTCACCCCCTTGCACGCGCATGGACGAAACAAACAACGCACGACGCAGAGCGCCGACGCTCCGACGCCGCATCCTTCTGCTCACCGCTGCGTTCGCGATCCCCGCGGCCGCCTTCCAGGCGTATGTCGCGTGGCGGGCTTACAGGGATGTCCCGGCGGAGGCGGTCGCGACGGCGCACGAGAGCACGCAACGCGTCGCCGACGCGCTGGCGGCCTTTATCGAGCTACCGGTCACCGACCACAGCCATCGCATCGCCGTAGGAGTAGAAGCGGTACGAGCCTTGGATCGCCTCCGCATAAGCGGCCATGGTACGCTCGTATCCGCCGAGCGCGGCGACCAGCATCAGCAACGTGGACCGCGGCAAATGAAAGTTCGTAAGCAGGCAGTCCACGACTTTGAACGCGTAGGGCCTACGGATGAACAGATTCGTCGACCCGCTGCCCGGCACCACGGTGCCATCCGCCGCGACGACCGACTCGAGCGTGCGCACCGCGGTAGTGCCCACGGCCCACACCCTCCCGCCGGCGGCACGCGCCGAATTGATGCTCGCTGCGGCGGCGTCCGAAACCCGGTAGGTCTCGTGGTGCATATCGTGCAGCGCCGGATCGTCCGCGTCGATGGGTCGAAACGTGCCAAAGCCCACGTGCAATGTAAGCGCAGCCCGGCGGACGCCCTTGGCCTCAAGCTCATCAAGTAGCTCATCGGTGAAGTGCAGACCCGCAGTGGGTGCGGCGACCGAGCCCGGCTCGCGCGCATAAACGGTCTGGTAGCGTTCGAGATCCAGCGGCTCATCGTCTCGCCCGATGTAGGGCGGCAGCGGCACATGTCCGTGTCTCTGAAGCGCCTCTGCGACAGAGCTCGAGGTGATGAGTCGCACCAGGCGTCCACCACCGGGGGCCGAATCCACAATCACCACGGCCAGGTCGTCCGCGATCTCGACCGTACGCCCCGGCTTGAGCTTGCGGCCAGGCCGCACCAGCGCCTCCCACAGGTAGGGATCGCTGGCATCCGGCCCCGGGCGCAGCAACAGGACCTCCGCCGGTGCGCCGGTCGGCTTCCTCCCAAGGAGGCGAGCCGGTAGCACCTTGCTCTCGTTCACGACCAGCACGTCGCCGGGCTCGAGGAGGTCGACGACCTTACGGAAGAGGCCGTGCTCCATGGGGGCCGGTTCCGGTGGGAGGACCAGGAGCCGACTCTCGTCCCTGCGCTCGGCGGGGTAACTCGCAATCCGGTCGGCGGGAAGCTCGTACTCGTAGTCGGAGACGAGTGAGCCGTCGCGGCGGCGGCTCAAACTATTCTTCGAGGCGGAGCGTGCCCTGCGGACCCCGGTGCCCGTCGGGAACCGCGTACCCAAAGCGGCGGAACGCACGCGGCGTCGCGACCCTACCCTGAGACGTGCGCATCAAGAAGCCCTCCATGATCAGGAACGGTTCGTAAACTTCCTCGAGCGTCGTGGCGTCTTCCCCCATCGCTACGGCGAGCGAGTTGAGCCCGACCGGCCCTCCGTCGAATTTCTCGATGAGCGTCTTCAGCACTCGGGCATCCATCTCATCGAGCCCGTACTCGTCGACGTCCAGCATGCGCAGCGCCTCCTGCGCAACGTCCAGGTCTATGCGGCTATCGGCCCGGACCTGCGCGAAATCCCTGACGCGTCGCAGCAGCCGATTTGCAACGCGAGGAGTACCGCGCGCGCGTTTCGCCAGCTCGGCGGCTCCTTCGGCGGACACGTCGATACCAAGGATATAGGCGCTACGCCGCACGATGGCAGTGAGCTCGTCTGGCGGGTAGTAGTTGAGCCGCTGCACGATGCCGAAACGTGCCCTCATCGGTGCTGTGAGCCGGCCAAACCGGGTCGTCGCACCTACCAACGTGAACTTCTCGATCTTCATCGTCATCGTCTGGGCCTTGGGCCCGTCGGACAATCGGATGTCGACGTACCAATCCTCCATCGCCGGGTAGAGGAACTCCTCGATGACGGGACGCAGGCGGTGGATCTCGTCGATGAAGAGGACGTCCCCCTCCCGCTGATTGGTGAGGATGCCGACGAGGTCGGCCGGCTTCTCGAGCACTGGCCCAGAAGTCGTTTTGATGTTCACGCCCATCTCGCGGGCGATGAGCGCGGCGAGCGTGGTCTTGCCCAGTCCCGGTGGGCCGTGGAAGAGCAGATGGTCGAGCTGCTCCCGTCGCTGCTTGGCGGCCTCAATCGCGATCGAAAGCGCCTCCCGCACTTTGGCCTGCCCGATGAACTCGTCGAGTCCGCGGGGACGAAGCGTCGGCTCCGCCGGCGTGTCATCCGCAAGAGTCTCGGGGGTGGTGATGTGGGTGCGCTCGGTCATGGTAGGGAATGTAAGTCGCGGCTGGCAGCCCGTGGTAGGAACCCGGCGGCTCCCTAGTCCGTCGCCTTGGGCAGCGTGTCGGTTCCGGGCGTCCCCGTGCCGTCCGCGGGCTTGGGCAACGTGTCGGACTGCTGCTCGACCGCACCGGCGGGCCGCGGAAGACTAGTCCGTGCCTCCAGAGCGTCGATCGCTTGTTGGAAGGAGTCCCGAACGGTCGCAAGCATAAAGTTGTTCATACGTCGGCGCAACTCGGGCAACGCTTCAACGGCACGGATTTTTTCCAGCGCCGCGACGGTGTTGGCTACCACTACCCTTCCCGGCCCTTCAAGCGCAGTGATGAGCCCCTCGATCAATTCGCTTCGGTAGGTCTTTGCGACAGAGCGAAGGCCGTCCGGTCGACCGTCCAGCGCATCGTTGAAGGCCAGTACCGTGTCCCCTTCCCCATTGCGATAAGTGCGTCGGCAGCGTCGTCGCTGAGCTTCCGTTTGAGCTGGCCCTGGCGCATCCCGAGCAAGCGGATCAACGGAGGGATCGATTGCTCGTCGCCAATTTGGCCAAGCGCTGCGGCGGCCTTGGCCTGCAGGATCGGATCGCTCCCGTGCAACGTGCTGAGCAGGATGTCCACGGCGTGCGCATCGCCAAGTCTCCCAAGCTCGTCGACAGCGTCGTGCCGGGGTGGATCTCCTTCCCACAGGGTGACGAGACCGGTGATGATGCCCCCCGGGGCTCGCAGACGTCGGATCTGGCGCTCGACCTCGTCTTCAGCCGCGTCCGACCGAGTGACGTGATCGAGGACGGCCTTGAAGAGTTCGAAGAGTCCGATGAGGCGCTCGATGTCCGTGATCTGCGCCGCAGTCTCGAACTGCACTACGTCTACCTCAGGCGGGTAGGCACCGCCCAACATCCCGTCGTCTTCGCTGATGCCGAAGCGCACCTTCCACGTTAGGCCGGGCAAGAAGGAGCTTCCATGAGAGACGTAGCGCCCGACCCCGTCGCCCACCTGTTCGTTCCGGAACAGCTCGCGCACCGACTCGGCGCGAGCACTCTGCACCATAAACCGCCGATCGATTTCGGGGTGCCCGATTTCCAGATCCTGAAGCAGGACCAGCTTCTTGCCGAGTAGGCCCATGAGCCCCTCGTCGTGGATCATGAACTTGAAATCGCTCGGGTTGACGAAAGGCGCACGCATGCGCGTGCCACGCGACCCATCCATGGCATGGAGCGTGATGATGCAGTCGCCGTGCCGGAGCTGGACCGTGTCGGGGCGTTGGTGCCGTCAGCCCGCGTACTCGCCGCCGATCTGGTCGGCCAAGACCCTCCACTCGCTCCGCCGCACCTCCGCGGCGCCAGGTTTGAGCGGCACGCCTCAGCCGCCGGCGAGCGCTTGTCGGATCAAGTCCTCGGTCGAGTCGGGGGTGCCGCTCTCGAGCACGCTGCGCACCGCTTGATCCGCATCAGCGAAGGAG
>Ga0310124_10003791_pt1 | contig 10082 bp, 7 predicted proteins | sample CB11b_AW_Bot5_MG_FD_203507 | JGI IMG/M metagenome (GOLD analysis project Ga0310124, IMG submission 203507) | Marine microbial communities from Western Arctic Ocean, Canada - CB11b_AW_Bot5 | ecosystem: Environmental > Aquatic > Marine > Oceanic | place: Canada: Western Arctic Ocean | collected...
GCTATGGTTGCGGTGGGATGGCACCACGGCGCATCGCGCGCCTAACCGGTGAACTCGGGAAGCCGTCCTATGGGTACCATATGTTAAATTCTATCCACTAGGTATCGGCCGGCGGAATTTTCTGTCATTGGGGTTTCATGTCGAGCGGGCAAGCTGCATGATAGACCTTATCAGACTAAAATTAGAATCAGGGGCGATGACCATGGGGCAGCAGACCATTCAGGCGGATACAGGGGCAGAGGCTTATCTTGCGGTCCTGGCAGACCGCGGCGTCGATTACCTGTTTGGCAATGCCGGCACGGATTTCGCTTCGATCATCGAGGCCTTGTCGAAGGCGCAGCTTGGCGAGGCGACGGCACCGACACCAGTGACGGTGCCGCATGAAAATGTCGCGGTCTCCATGGCACATGGCTATTACCTGATGACCGGCAAGCCGCAGGCGGTGATGCTGCACGTCAGCGTCGGGACGGCCAACGGAATCTGCGGCATTCTGAATGCGGCGCGCGATCGGGTGCCGATGCTGTTCTCGGCCGGCCGTACCCCGATCAACGAGGACGGTCTGCTGGGCGCGCGCAGCATCTATATCCACTGGGCGCAGGAGATGTTCGATCAGGCGGGCATGGTGCGCGAGATCGTCAAGTGGGATTACGAGTTGCGCAACGTGCGGCAGATCGAAACCATCGTCGACCGGGCACTCACGCTCTGTATGACCGAACCGCGCGGGCCGGTTTATTTGACCCTGCCGCGCGAGGTGCTGGCCGAGAGGCCCGGCGATTTTGCGTTCCAATCGCCGTCACGCATGCGGGCCGCTACGATGCCGGCGCCTGATGCCACGGCAATTGATCAGGCGGCCGACTGGCTGTCGAAGGCGGAAAATCCCTTGATCATCACCGCGTCCTTTGGGCGCGATGTCGAGGAATCCGCCCTGCTTGGCGATTTTGCTGAAAAATACGCGTTGCCGGTGATCTGCTACCGGCCACGCTACAACTGCCTGCCGACCGACCATCCCATGCATATGGGGTTCGAACCCGGCGGGGTGCTCGGCAAGGCGGATGTCATCCTGGTGCTGGAGGCCGATGTGCCCTGGATCCCGAGCCTGCACAAGCTCAATCCCGACGCCAGGGTGATCCAGATCGGTGTCGATCCGCTTTACGCCAACTATCCGGTGCGCGGCTTCCAGTGCGATCTTCCCATCACGTCCGACGGCGCCATGGCGATCCGCGCACTGATGGCGGCGATGGAGGGAACCCAGTCTAAAGGCGCGGCGGCGAAGGATGCGCGGCGCAAACAGGCGGTGGATCAGCAGCACGATGCGGCGGCGGCGCGCGATGCGACAATAGCGCGCTGCGCCACCGGTGGGCCGATGCAGCTACCCTGGGTTGCCCATTGCCTCGGTAATGTCATGGGTGAGAACGACATCCTGATCAATGAAAGCCAGATCCCGACGCCCTTCCTCGGCCATCGCAAGGCCGGCACCTATTTCGGCAACTCTCCGGCGGGCGGGCTTGGCTGGGGCTGTGGCGCGGCACTTGGCGTCAAGCTCGCCGCGAAGGACCGGCGCGTCTTTGCCACCATCGGCGACGGCGCCTATATGTTCGGCAACCCGACACCGGCTCATTTCGTCGGCGCTTCCATGGATCTGCCGGTGTGCACGCTGGTGGTCAACAACCGGATGTGGGGCGCGGTGCGCAAGGCCACGCTGGGCCTTCATCCCGACGGGGCGGCGTCGCGTCTCAACCGCTCGCCGCTGACGGCGGTGGAGCCGTCACCGGAATACGAGAAAATCGTCGAGGCCTCGGGCGGCTACGGCGAACGGGTTGACAACGCCGAAGATCTGCCCGGCGCGCTGGAGCGTGCGCTCAAGGCCGTCGACGTCGAAAAACGCCAGGCGGTGCTCAATATCCAGACCGCCTATGACGACGCCCAGGCCCTGGCGGACGCGCGGCGGTAGGGCATTGTCCGAATTTACCTAATTCGGATGTAAGTCGGAAAATCCGTTTACGGAGAAATTTTGCCAACCGGCGACCTCTAACGCTCCTCGGCATTGTGTTCACGCCTTCGTCAGCAAGCTGCGCGGGCGGGTTTTAACAAGCCGTCGACCAGCTTCGGATAGGGTATCAATTTCGTCCCTGCCCGATGGCGCACCCACATGAGGAAAAGGGGAATTTTCCATGACGCCGCGGCAGGCCCTGTTGGTTAAGAATAGCTTTAAGAAGTTAGCGCCCAAGTTGGATTTGTTGGCGAAGAACTTATACGATAGTCTGTTCGAAATCGCTCCCGAGACGCGCGTGCTGATTCCCGAGAATATGGTGGCGCAGCATCACAAGTTCTCGGCCTTGTTAAGCATCATCGGCGGCACGATCGACCGGTTCGACGAACTCGAAAAGCGGATTTATGATCTTGGCGCCCGTCACGCTGACTACAAGGCACGCGACGAGCATTTTGGTGCCGTCGGCGAGGCGCTGCTCATAACGTTGAAGAATATTTTTGGCAAGGCCTTCACACCTGAGCTGAAATACGCCTGGACCGCCGCCTATTGGCGCATTGCCTTGATCACGCAGGATGCCGCCGAGGCGGAGGATCTATCCCGCCGCCGCCGGACCTGAGCAAACGATCCGACAGGTGTGATCCGGCCGCGCCAATCCGATCCAGACGAATTTGCTGTTATCTGAAGTATTTGGCGACCCCGCGACATCGTGCGCGTGTTGCCGTCGGATCGTTCGTGCTGGCAACAATCTGCGCCTTTCCCGCGCTGGGCGTGGACAGGTTTTCCAAGGGAAAAACGTTTACCATCCTGGTCTAGAGTGGCGGCAGGATTTCGTTTTTCGAGCCGACCGGGATGATTGTCTCATCCGAATCGCGCACGATACCCGGTGGGTCCTCGCCGTTTTGCACGGCTTCCGCCGCTTGCCGCAGCAGGCGCCGAAACCGCACGACACCCATGTCCGAAGTGGCGAGATTTTCCAGCGCATGGACCGCGATGGGCCGCTGGCTGGTTTGTGCCTCCCGATCGCCCGGCCTGCGTTGCGTGTCCTCGTAGGACTGAGGCGGCGGGACGTTGCTGTTGGAGAGACCGGGCACGGCCTCCGCCCAAACTGAGCCATCCGCCTTGCCGTCGATCACCGGTAGCGCTTCGATGTGAAAGCCGATGGTGTGGGAATCGTCGACCGGCACCCACCAGCCGATGAAACGGCCCGGTTCCTTGATCAGCGCGTCGCCTTCCGGAGTCTGGGACGGGAGAGAACGATAGTTCGGGACAAAGACTTCTCCGATGCGGTGAAACCGGTTGCCGTTCGGCAGTGTCGCGTTGCGGATATACTGCACGCTGATGGGGGTGGTGACGAAATCGATCTCGGGCAGGGTCGCGAAAGCCGGCGTGAACTGATTGCCGCTGATCGATGAATGCAGCACGAAGGTATGCATGGGATCGACCGCGTTTTCTTGGATCTGAAGCCAGTTACAGTCGGCGACCACGCCGCGCGTGTTGTTGCGGTAGGCGTGAAGTTTAATATCGTCGCGCTCCAGGATGTCGAAGTAGGGCAGCGCTGGCATCCTGTCCGGCGGTCCCATATAGGCAAAGATTAGCCCGCCATATTCACGGACCGGATACCACGGCTGACGGACTTTATTCGTGTAATCGTTTGCGGCCGGTTCGCAGGGCTGGTCGAGACAGTTTCCTTCCACATCATAGAGCCAGCCATGATAGCAGCAGCGGATGCCGTCAGGCTCCAGGCGGCCATATTCCAGCGACGCCCCACGATGGCAGCAATGGGCATCAAGCAGGCCGGCTCGTCCGCCGGCATCGCGGAACACTACCAGTTCCTCATCGAGGATCCTGATTTTCTTGGGCAGGTCGCCGAGTTCGGCCGACAGCGCCACCGGTTGCCAGTAGCGCCGCAGCAATTCACCCACCGGCGTGCCGAACCCAACATGGGTGAGAAACGCGTCTTCGTCTGGGACGGCGGCGGTGCGGCCGTAGGCGGTGCCTTCAAGATATTCCATGCCCCAATGGTATGGCCAGGACGTGCGTTGTCAACTCGACCGGCTTGATTGGGACCTAATTTTCGGTAATTTTGATAATGCACGAGACCGGAGGGAAAACATGGGACCAAAGATTTATCTCGATTACACCCAGGAAGAACTCGACCGGCAGTACGAGCATCGTAGCATCGTGCCTGACAGCGACGATTTTATCGCCCGCAACGAGGCCGAAAGTGCCCAGATCCGCGCATCCGCCCATGGCCGGTTCGACGTGGCCTATGGCCCGAACCCGGATCAGCTGCTCGATATTTATCCGGCCGCGGGCGATGGGCTGTCTCCGGTCGTAGTGTTCTTCCATGGCGGCCGCTGGAGTCGGGGCGACAAGACGAGCAATATCGAGAGTCTGGCCACCTATAACGCCGCCGGAACCCATTTTGTTTCCGTCGGATTCACGCTGATACTCGACATCACCATGGATGGCCTGATCCGCCAGTGTCGTGACGCGATGGTCTGGTTGTGGCACAACGCCCGAAGTTTCGGTGGCGATCCCGATCGATTATTCGTCATGGGAAAATCGTCGGGCGGACATTTGGCAGCCATGATGGTGGTCACCGACTGGGAGGCCGAACGCGGCGTGCCGGCCAACGTCATCAAGGGCGGGCTGCTGGTAAGCGGGATGTACGATCTGGAGCCGGTACGGTTATCCTTCCGCAACGGATTTCTTTACCTCGACGAGGAAATGGCCATACGCAACAGCCCGATCCACCATATTCCCGACGGCGGCTGTCCGCTAATCGTCGGGTTCGGGTCGCTGGAGACCGATGAATTCCGGCGTCAGGGAAGGACGTTCGCCGCCGCGTGGGCCGGGCGTGGCCTATCTTGCCAACTCGTGGAGATGGCGGGCCGGCACCATTTCTCCATCAATGCCGATATGAATGATCCCGGCGGCGATCTGGTGACACCGTTCCTGAAGCATATTAGCGTCGCCGGCACCGCGGTCAGTTAAATCCGGCTGCCTGTCTGTTCGCCGCCGAGCAGGGCCATGCCGGCTTGTTCCAGATTTGTGGGCTGTCCCTGGGCCTGGTTGGCGACGGCGTTGATGTCGCGAAATCGTCGTTCGAAAGGATTATTTGCCAAGACGGCACTGGACCCGGCGGCCTGATAGACGTAGGCGACAGTGTCGCGCGCCTGCATGATCGCATGGGTGCAGGCCAAACGCAGGCGGGCGCGTTGATCCACCGTCCAGCGGTTGGGTGGCTCGCCTGAATCCCAGACGGTCCTGATCCTGTCGATCAAATAGGCCCGTGCCGCCCCCAGAGAGGCTTCGGCCAGGGCGAGTTGTCGCTGGACCGCCGGATTCTCTCGCAGTACCTGAGATGCGTGGGTGGGTTTCTTCTTACCGGCGAGCGTTATAAAGTCATCGAGCGCAGTCCGGGCGATGCCAAGCGCGACACCGGCAAAAGACATGCCGTAAAACGTGGTCATCAAGATGCCGTACAGCCGCCCTTTCTCGCGCCGGTGCGCGGCGGAATCGCGTACAATGCTGTAGGCGTCGCGCACGAAAACATCATCAACCGAAAAACTGTTACTGCCGGTGCCGTTTAACCCGATGACGTGCCAGACATCGATGATCGTTGCGCTGGAGGCAGGCATGATCATCGTCCGGAGGGCCGGTTTTCCGGTCACATCCAGGCGGGGATTGCCATCCCGCTCGAAAATCGGACAATGCGGGCCCAGCCACGTGGCGTTCATGATGCCGCTGGCAAATCGCCACTTACCCGTCACCCGATACCCGCCATCGACAACGACGGCCTTTACGCTCCCTTCCGGCGGTCCCCAGGCTAGTATGGCATCGGGTGGGCCGAAGATTTCCTGCGCCACGTCCAGGTCGAGATACGCCGAGGAACGGGAACATCCCAGGCCCTGGCTCAGGCACCATCCGGTGCTGGCATCCGCCGACGCGATAGCCTCCGTGGTTTGCATAACCGTCAACGGGTCGGCTTCTCCACCGCCTAGCGACCGCGGCAGGCACATGCGGAATAGCTCCGCATCATGCATGGCGGCCATGATATCCGGGGGAACCCGGCGTTCCGATTCGATCCGGTCCGCTGCCGCCGCGATAACCGGCGCCAAGGCCTTCGCCCGGTCGACCCAATCGATGGCGGCGCTATCTTTTATTTCCTGAGCCTTGATTGTCATCTATTCCCCCAGACTGCCTCCCAGGACGCGCGCGCGGCGTTACGGTCGATCTTGCCGCGGTCGTTTTTAGGAATTTCATCCACGATCTCGATATGTTTTGGGCACTTTGCTTCTGGCAAATGCGCTGCGCAATGGGTGGCGAGATCCTCAGGCGTTAGCGTATGGCCGGGCATGACGGTGACCCAGCTCGCCACCTCTTCACCATAGACCGGGTCCGGGATTCCGAATGTCGCCGCCTCTGCCACCGCCGCATGTGTCGTGAGAATCTCATCGATTTCCAGGGGTGCGATATTGACGCCGCCCCGGATGATCACGTCACGGGTGCGGCCGGTGACGATCAGAAACCCGTTCTCGTCGAGATAACCGATGTCACCGGACTTAAGCCCGCCGCCTCGAATGGGTTCCAGCGTACCGTCGGCATGCAGATAGGCCTGCGCATGCTGGGCGCTGACAGTCTCGATTTTGCCAACCTCGCCCGGAGGCAAGGCCTTTCCCCCCGGATCCCGTATGGTGATGGTATGATACAGGCCCGGCCTGCCGACACTGCCGATGCGGCGGGTTTCGGGATAGTTGGCGCAGACCACGCCGCCTTCGCTCATGCCATAAAGCTGTACCAGTCTCACGCCATAGGTGTTCTCGAATCGGCGATGCTGTTCCGGCATCAGGGGCGCGGTACTGCACGAGACAAACCTCACGCCGTCAAACGCGGTCGCGGCATCGTCGGGCGGCGATTCCAGCAAAAGATTCACTACCGTTGGCACGGCGATAATGATCGATGGCTGAAACGCCTTAATCCAGCCCAAAAAACGCGAGCGGGAAAAGCGTTTAGCGAACAACAAAGTCGCCCCGGTCAGGAGTGCGGGGTTGAGCGACAGCATATGCGCCGACGCCCAACTGAACGAGCGAAATTCGAGAATTCGATCGTCCGCCGTTATCGACCATCGCTCACGCTGGTGTTGTGCAATGGCGTAATAGTTTGAAAAGCAGTGCAGCACGCCTTTCGGCTGGGCGGAGGTGCCCGAGGTAAAGCTGATAACGCTGCGGTCTTCCAGGTCATTCACCGGACCGATGGCCGGGTGGTCCGGCATGCTGTCCAGCATGGCGAAAACCCCGTCGCCGTCGCCGTCGAAAGCGCCATAGTGAATCCAGGTGCCCGGCCCGCCAACCCCTAACGCGTCGCGGTCGAGATCTTCCTGCCAGAAGACCGCCTTTGGCTGAAGGCGTTGCAGCATCTCGAGCAGATGGTGGCGGTTTACCTCGACATTGATGGTGCAATAGGTCGCGCCGTAGGCCTGGATACCGTAATAGAGGATCAAATTTTCGAGGCTGTTTTCACCGAGCACCGCGATGCGGTCATTGGCGCCGATCCCCATGGCGCGCATCAGATGCCCGACACGGATGGTCAGGCGGTAAAGCGCTTCCCATGACAGCGCCCTGCCATCGTCGGCCGATATCAGGGCCGGTGCATCTCCCCGCGCCGCGGCATTGGTCTGAAGCTGTTCCGCGACAGTCCGGTAGCCGTTCGGCACAAGGCCGGTAGGTGCCAGCGTGTCAGTCATGGCATTGACTGCTCGCTGATCAAAGGCCGTTCATCAGAATTTATACACGAGGGCCTTTTTTCGCGCCTGCCGGCGCGCAACCCCCCACCCGTGCTCTCCCCCTCAAGGGGGGAGGGGAATAAATTTTCAGAATAGAATTTCGAATTGGGCGTGGTGGCATACTTATTCCCTCCCCCTTGGGGCGGGAGGGTTAGGGTGGGGGTGGTCCGCTTAAAACCCATGAAAAAGGAAATTCTCCACAAACCACGTGAGTGCGGCCTGGTTTCTACCGCCCGTTCATCAGATAGCCGAATTTTTCCTCGGCCTTTTTCAGGACTTCGGGGCTCGGCGCGTTGGACATGGGGAACTGGTCCCGCCAGTGGAACGGGCGGCAGGCATCGATGATGGCGACCGAATGGGTCATGTCGCCGACCGCGCGCTGTTGCGGGGTCAGCATGGGGTCAGCCGGGCTGTCCCAGGAACCGGTTATGAAATCGATCGATTGTTTGGGATCGGTGCGGACCATCATGGCCCAGATCAACTGGTCGAGCTTGGTCACGTCCACGTCGTCATCGACCACGATGACGTATTTTGACGCATAAGCCGCGGCGCGGCACTGGGATGCGATCTGCCCGGCCTGGCGCGAATGGCCCGGATAACGCTGTTTAATGGACACGCCATGCAGCATGCGCGAACCGCCGGTTTCATGACACCAGACCTGTTGTATATCGGGGACGCCGGCATCGATGATGTTCTGCTTGAGCATGGCGGACCGCATCACGGCGCGGTAACGCGCCAGCTCGTCGGGCCCCTGGCCCATGGGTGGCACCCCGAGGATGATCGGATCGTTACGATGATAGATCGCTTCTATCCGCAAGACGGTTCGGGGCTCCATGCCACCGGCGTAATGGCCGGTCCATTCGCCAAACGGGCCCTCCATTATGGTTTCATTGGGATCGACCCAGCCTTCAAGCACAACTTCGGCATTGGCCGGGAAGGGAAGCCCCGTCACCTTGCCCTTCACAAGTTGCATCGCCTTGCCGCGCAAGCCGCCCACCATGTCGAGCTCAAACGTGCCCAGCGGCGCCTCGGTGCCGCCGAAATAGAACGACAGCGGATCGCCGCCCAGCACCATGCAGACTGGCATCATCTCGCCACGTTGCTTGTATTTCTGGCGGTGGATATAGCCGTGATGGCCGCGCGCCGTCAGGAACCCGACTTCTTTCGGTCCATGAACCTGCGCGCGATAGGCGCCTGCATTGAGCCAGCCGTCCTCCGGGTCGCGGGTGACGCTGTAGGTGCCGGTGCCGATATAGCGGCCGCCGTCATTTTCATGCCACACGGGGGCGGGGAACTTGGTGACGTCGATGTCATCGCCGGTCAAGACGTTCTCAAAAACGGGGCCGTCCTCGACGATGTCGTGCTGGATGATCTTCTGGTCGATCAGGAAGCTTTCGCGGTAGGCGTTGGACAATTCCCATTTGCTGAGATGCGCGGGAAAACCCAGCGTCATGTTTCGCCTGGTTCCGGCGAACATGTTCATCAGAAGCCGAAAACCCTTGGGACAGCCCTGGACGTCCTCGAAGACAACGCAGGGGCCGGTTTCTTCGCGCAGCACGGCTTCGGCGGCGAGCCCGATATCCTCTTCCCAGTTTGCGCCTTTGACGTACTCCACCTCGCCCAGCTGGTCGGCCAGGACAAGCCACTCGCGAAGGTCGTCATAGGCGATTTTGCCCGCGATATTGCTGCCCGAATCTGTACTCATCTCATCCTCCCCATTCTGTTGGCGAACTGTCGCATGGCCGTAGCGCGCGAAGCAAGCGGACGGGGCTGTTTACATTGACAAATCCCGGTCCTCGTCCACAAAATATTGGGCTATCCCGGTCCCGATTGAATGAGCGCAACGTGCCGACCGATTTTCTTCTCGGATGCACCTATAATTTTCTCCAGCCGGACGTCGATGTTCCGCCACTGCAGCGGTTCGAAATGGTCCGAGACACTGGTGTGTTCGATTATATCAACTGGCTGCCGCCGGCCGATCTACTGCGCGCCTGCGTCGCGGCGTCCGACAAAACCGGTATCCCGATGATCACGGGAAATTACATTCACCAGCTGGGCCGTAATGACGAGAAGCTCGCCGAGAGCATGCGGAACGCGGCCCGGGCCGGAGTGAAAATGGTCAATGTCATGCTCGGCACCTTTGCCGCGGACGGGCATGAGTTGACCGACGACGAGATCATCGACACTTATCTCAGAACCGCCGAAGCGGGCGATACCGTCGATGTCGCCCTCAGCTTCGAACTCCATGTGGATTGCTGGAGCGAAAAATACAAACGGGTCGTGCCCATCGTCGAAGCGGTGAAG
>Ga0310124_10003793_pt1 | contig 10078 bp, 15 predicted proteins | sample CB11b_AW_Bot5_MG_FD_203507 | JGI IMG/M metagenome (GOLD analysis project Ga0310124, IMG submission 203507) | Marine microbial communities from Western Arctic Ocean, Canada - CB11b_AW_Bot5 | ecosystem: Environmental > Aquatic > Marine > Oceanic | place: Canada: Western Arctic Ocean | collected...
CCGAAAGGCCACCTGTGGGACTACCTCATGTCCTACGGCCAGGCCGTTGAAGCCTGGGACCACACCGAGTTGCCCGATGTCCTCGTGGGACACTCCCACTTCCAGTTCGCCGCCGAAGCCGGACGCGGCGTCGACCGGCCCGGCCCGGCCGGCCTCACCATCCCCCTGGGCCACGCTCGGCTCGTTATCAACCCTGGCAGCGTCGGCCAACCGCGCGATCAGGACCCACGCGCGGCCTACGGCATATACGACGACGAGGCCCGCCTCGTGACCCTGAAGCGCGCATGGTACGACGTGACCGTCACCCAACTCGCCATGGCCGAGGTCGGTCTCCCCTCCCCCCTCATCACCCGGCTCTCTGGCGGGCACTAGCCGTTTTCGCTCCTCCAACCACGCCCGCCAGGGGCTCGTATGCTAGAATTCTTCGTGCGCACTCATTGCGCCGAGATGGAGGCAACGACGACCCGATGCTACGAATCCGACTACGCCGTGTTGGCAAGAAGAAGCAGCCCAGTTACCGCATCGTGGTAGCCGATGTCCGCGCGCCTCGGGATGGCGCCATCGTTGAGCAGGTAGGCCATTACAACCCCCTCACCGATCCCCCCACCATCGTCGTCAACGCCGACAAGGTGAAGCACTGGATGGGGGTCGGCGCCAAGCCGTCTGACACCGTCGTCCGCCTCCTGCAACGCGAAGGCATCCTCGACAAGAGCGCCGTCCCCAAAGCCCCAGCGGCAGCCGTCGCCGTTGCCGAGCCTGAAGCAGTGGTCGAAGAGCCCGAAGCCGCCGTCGTCGAAGCTGAGGTCGAAGAGCCCGAAGGAACCACGGAAGCCACCGAGGACCCTGAGGCGGACGAAGTCGCGAAGATCGCCGAGGCGTAATGAAGGAACTGGTCGAGTACATCGCCAGAGCCATCGCCGCCAACCCCGATGAAGTCAAAGTCACCGAGGAAGTCGAGGACGATGGTCACGTCATCGTCCGGCTCGAAGTACACCCCGACGACAAGGGCAAAGTGATTGGTCGCCAGGGCCGCGCCGTTCAGGCGATGCGCGTCCTCCTGCGCATCGCAGCCATCAAAGAAGACACTCGAGTTACCCTCGAGATCGTCTAACCCCACCTCTCCCACCGATGCCCCCCCATTCCCACCCTCCCGACGAACCAACACTGCCCGTCGGCCACGTCCACGTCGGCACCATCGCCGGCACACACGGTAACGACGGCGGCCTGCGCGTCGACCCCGACACCGATAACCCAGCGCGGTTTGCTAGGGGCGGCACGTTGAGCGTCGGCGGCAACACGTTCACCGTCACCCGCGTCGCCAACGCTGCGGGCGGGCGTGTCCTGCTGGTGACCCTCGCGGAAGTCAGCACGCGCGAGGAGGCCGCCGCGCTGGTGCACCAACCCGTCACCGCACCCATCGCCGACACCCCGGGCCTGCCCAGCGACACCTACTACCACTACCAGTTGATCGACCTGCGCGTCTCCAGCGTTTCCGGCGACGACCTAGGCGTGCTCACCGAAATTCTCACCACCGGCGCTAACGACGTGTACGTAGTCACCGGCCCCACGTCGGAGCTCATGGTTCCGGCGCTGGGCGACGTCATTGCCGCCGTCGACCTGAACGCAGGCACCATGACCATCGACCTGCCGCCCGGCATCGAGCCGCGCAACACCGTCCCCAAGCCCAAACGCAAACCGCCGCGTCGCCGCCACAAGCGGCCGCCTCCAAAACCGGCCGCCAATCCCTAACCAACCCCCAACTTGGTATCATCAGCCGCAGAACTCCCCGGAGCAGGTGCCATCATGTCAGGTCACTCCAAATGGTCGACGATCAAGCACAAGAAAGCGGCCATCGACGCCAAGCGCGGCGCCGCCTTCACCCGCATCGCCCGTGAGATCGCCATGGCGGCGCGCGCGGGCATGAGCGGCGACCCCGCCATGAACTTTCGCCTCCGCCTCATGATGGACAAGGCCAAGGCCGCCAACATGCCCGGCGAAAACGTGGACCGCGCCATCAAGAAGGGGCTCGGCACCGGCAACGACGGCGCCACGCTGGAGGAGATCACCTACGAGGGTTACGGTCCGGGTGGCGCCGCCATCCTGCTGCTCACCATGACCGACAACCGCAACCGGACCGCCGCAGAGGTGCGCTCCACCTTCTCCAAGGCCGGCGGCAACCTCGGTGAGCTGGGATCCGTCGCGTGGAACTTCGAGTCCAAGGCCGTGGTCGCCATCGACGACATCGACGACGATCGCGCGGAAGAGATTGAGCTCGCGGCCATCGACGCCGGCGCTGACGATTTCAAGCTTGAAGACGGGACGCTGGAGATCCTCGGGCCGCCCTCAAGCCTCCAACCCATCACGGAGTGCGTGAAGGAGCAGGGCCTTCAGCCCGCCAACGCCACCGTCACCATGCTGCCCAAGACGCTCTTGGAGCTCGGAGTCTCCCAGGCCGGTCAGACCATGCGCCTCATCGACCGCATCGAGGAGCTGGACGACGTCCAGGAAGTGTTCACCAACGCCGACTTCCCCGAAGCGGCGCTGGACGAATACGGGGCCTAGCGTTCGGCGTCGCGCGGCGGCGGATCCAGCCAGTTCGTCTCCACCATGTGCTGGTAGGCGACGTACCCCGCCGCACCCGCACCGGGAATCGCCAGCACATACGCCATCCGCAAAGGCCCCGCGTGAAACACCCACCCGTCGCCGTCCACCCCCTGCTCGATGCTGACGTCGATCGCGTCATCGCCCTCGTCCTGCGCAGCTTCGGTGCAGCCGTCACGTCCGACTACGATCCCGCAGGCGTCGACGCCTTCCATCGGTTCGCCGCGCCCGCCGCCCTGCGCGCCCGCATCGCCGAAGGCGCCATCGTGCGCGTCGCTATCGTCGATCACCAAATCGTCGGCTTCATCGAATTCACCGCGGGCGCGCCAAACCGGCCCGCCCACATCTCGATGCTTTTCGTCGACCCCGCCGCTCAACGCAAGACCGTGGGGCGAACGCTGCTGTTCCACGCCATCGACGCCTGCCAGCAGCGCGACCCCGCCCCCGAGCGCATGACCGTCAAAAGCTCGCCCATCGCCGTGCCGTTCTACGAGAAGCACTTCTTCCAGGCCACGGGCGAGCCCACCAACGAAAATGGCATCATCGCCACGCCCATGGACATCGCCCTCGACCAAGTCGCCGTCTGGCTGAACTAACCCAAACAGGGTCGTCTGCCCATTTCTTCAGCGCCTGCCCCCTGGCTACAATACGCCCGTCGGGCACCCGGATCGTCAACACCAAGGTCGGACACCTCCCGGACCGAGCCCTCACCGGGTTCTTCCGCGAACCCATCAAACACAGGAGCAGACGTGCGCGTACTCGGCGTGGATCCCGGCACTCGTTTCCTCGGCTACGGCGTCCTCGACTTCGACGGCGACCGCACCGAATGCGTCGCGTGGGGCACGCTCGAGGGAGGTAAGAACCGCGAGGTTCACGAGCGCCTCTTCCAGCTCCACCAGGCGCTATGCGACGTGTTCGACCGCTGGCAGCCGGACCTCATGGCCATCGAAGAGCCCTTCGTCGCCCCGGTCAGAGGCGCCAAGTCCGCCGTCGCCGTTGGCCAGGCTCAAGCCGTCGCGCTCCTCCTGGCGGCCGCCGCCGGCATCAGTGTCCATCGCTACATGCCCGCGCAGGTCAAAAGCGCCGTCGCCAACTACGGCGCGGGCAACAAGGCCCAGGTCCAGCGCGCCGTCCAACTGGTTCTCGGCCTCGGCCCCGACCCCATGTCGGAAGACGCCTCGGACGCCCTGGCCATCGCGCTCACGCACCTGCAATACGCCCGCGCCGCCGTGCGCCTCGCATGAGCCTGATCGCCGGCATCGAAGGCGTGCTCGAGGCCACGCGCACCGACTCCGCGCTGGTGCGCGTGGGCGGCGTCACGTTCCTCATCGCCGTCCCCTCCCACGACCTGGCAGCCCTGCCCAGTCCAGGCACCGCCGTGAAACTCGTGACCCACCTGGTCGTTCGCGAAGACGACCTCCAACTCTACGGTTTCGCCGACGAACGCGGGCGCACCATGTTCGAATCGCTGCTCGGCATCAGCGGCGTCGGCCCCAAAGCCGCCCTCGCCATCCTGTCGGTCATGTCCGCCGAGGCCCTCGCCTCCGCTATCCTCTCGGGCGACGCCACCGCCATCACCAAAGCCCAGGGCGTCGGCAAGCGTACCGCCGAGCGCATCATCCTCGAGCTCAAGGGCAAGGTCGAAGACGAACTTGGCGGCCTCCCCCTCAGCACCACGGGCGACGCCGCCCCCGGAACCGCCGGCGACCCCGCCCTCGCGGCGCTCCTCGGCCTTGGCTTCTCCGCCCTGGAAGCGCGCCAGGCCCTGTTCGTGGAAACGGAAGAAGGGCTCAAGGTCGACGAACGCGTGCGCCGGGCCCTGCAGCGCATAGGAGTCTCCAATGGCTGACGCCCCATCGCCCGCGCCCTACGACGACTGGGCCGACCTGTACGACAAGGTCTACGCGTACCTCGACTACGACCTCGATTTCTGGCTGGGGCAGGCCAACGCCGCGGGCGGTCCCGTCCTCGAGATGGGCTGCGGCACCGGCCGCGTCGCGCTCGCCCTCGCCGACGCCGGATTCGACGTCACCGGCGTCGACATCTCGCCGCGCATGATCGAGCAAGCCAAGGCCAAAGCCAAGACGCGGGGCCTCGCCGACCGGTCGACGTTCATCGTCGCCGACATGGCCGAGAAGGATCCGGGAGCCAACGCCGACTTCGGCCTAGTCATCTTTCCCTTCCGCTCGTTCCAGTCCATGCTTTCGCCCGACGAGCAGCGCGAGGCGCTCGAAAACGCCGCGGCGCACCTGCGCCCCGGCGGGCTGCTAGCGCTCGACATCTTCTCACCGGATATGGAGCAGCTCGGCGACCGGCGCGATGAGGCCGTGCCATTCCACGTGCGCGACGTGGACCAGGCCGGCGGCGGCTCCATCGTGATCTGGGGTCAGAACCTGTGGGACTCGGTCTCCCAGGTCAACTCCGCGCGCCTGATCATCGAAGAGGTGAACGCCGCAGGCCTCATGACCGCGCGCCACTTCCGCGACTTCGACCTGCGCTACACCTTCCGCTACGAGATGGAGCACCTGCTCGAGCTCAGCGGCTACACCATCGAGCACGTCTACGGCGACTTCGAGCTCGGCGACGTCACCGAACAGACCGACGACCTCGTCGTCGTCGCCCGTAAGGCGTAAGCGTCCTGCCAGCCACGCACTTCCGACTGCACGCCAAAAGCGCCGGGGAGCTTTCACTCCCGGTGCTTCACTACCCAGCGTCGATGTCGCCGCGGCTTACGATCAGATCGCAACCCCAGACGCGCCCAGCACCTCGAACGCCACCGCGAAAACATATTCAACAAGCTCGACGTCCGCTCCCGGACCTCAGCCGTCGTCTACGGCGTCCAGCACGGCCTCGTCTCAGCCCAGACTAGGGCCGCCGCTTCGCGCGAACCCAGAATGCGTTAGTCAGCGCACGGCTCCCCAGCATCAGCGCCAGGCCAGCAGGCCCGCCATGAACAGCCCGCCCACCGCCGCGTACTCCGCCTCCGCCCGCTCCGCCTGCTCAACTACTAAGTGCAATGTCATCTGACGTACTGCTGTTGCCGCGTTTGCTACGGTCATTCCATCGCGCGGCTCCCTCTCTCTGCACCCTCACCGTACCCGCGCCCCCTGAACGCAAGATGAATTCGCAGCCTTTGCGCGTGGAAGCTTGTGCACGCCCGTACGTGAAAACCACACCCGGTGGCCGATGGACAACGGATAATCGCCGAAGTACGATTCACAGAGTCAAGGAGGCTTAGCCATGGCAAATTTAGTACGCGCACTTGGGGACTACTCGCTCGCCTCGTACATCGACGGCGAGAACGGCACCGTCAGTCGTGAGCTCTACGTCAACTCGGAAATCTTCGAGCAGGAGATGGAGCAGATCTTCCAGCGCTGCTGGCTGTTCCTCGGACACGAGAGCCAACTGCCCAACCCCGGCGATTTCATCATCAGCCGCATGGGCACCGAAGAGGTCATCGTCGTTCGCGACCGCAAGGATCATAAGATCCGCGCCTTCCTGAACTCCTGCCGCCACCGCGGCATGAAAGTCTGCCGGTACGACGAGGGCAACAACCTCGTCTTCACCTGCCCCTACCACGCATGGACCTACGACACCAAGGGCAAGCTGGTCGGCGCGGGCTTCTACAACCACCCGGGCGCCTACACGGACACCCTCCCGAAAGAGGACTGGGGCCTCCTGGAAGTCGGCCAGTTCACCAACTTCTACGGCTCGTTGTGGGCCACCTGGGACCCCAAGGCCCCGTCCTTCGAGGACTACCTCGGCCCCTTCACCCACAGCCTGCGCCACTGCCTCCAATCCAGCGACGGCGAGGACAACGGTCTCGAGTTCTTCCGGCCGTTCCAGCGCCACCGTCTGCCCACTAACTGGAAGGTTCCCGGCTTTACGTCGGTAACTGACCTCACCCACACCGCCATGACCCACCGGTCGGCGCAAGCTGCCGGCCTGCACCAGGACCAAGGGCAGGGCAAGGACAAGCCCACCAAGCCCTTCCCCCAGGAAAAGTATGCCATCGGCGACCACCTCCTCGGCCACGGTGGGATGTGCACGTTCTACAACGAACCCGGCGTCCCCGAGTACACCAACGAATGGTTCGAGCCGGGCGTGGACGACTATTTCCGCGAGGCCACGGAGCGCAAGGGCTCCAAGCTCATCGACCAGATCATGGCCCCCCACGGCTGGGGTGGCGGGCACTTCGCCATCTTCCCAGCCGTCATGATCGACAGTTGGCGCCTGCGCTGGTACCACCCGCACGAGACGGGCATGACCGAGCGCTGGACCCTGTCGGGCGTAGACAAGAATGCCCCCAAGGCCGTGAAGGACGCCGTGCGCCACTACTCCGAGCGCTTCAACGGCCCCGTCGGCTTCTTCGAGTCCGACGACATGGAGAACTGGAATTACGTCTGGCCGGCGAGCCGGGGCGCCCGCGCCCGAAAGGCCAACTACTTCTACGCCAACGGGCTCGGCCACGGCGTCTACGACGACCGCCTACCCGGCGTCGTCGTCAACGGCTCCTATACCGAGGAGGCCCAACGCGCCCGATTCAGCCGCTGGCTCGCCTTCATGCAGGCCCGCAGTTGGGACGACCTCTACCCCGTCAACAAGTCCAAGACCGACCGCATCTGGTAGGGATCCATGGCTGAGACGCAGAAGTACGAGCTCGGCGGCCAGGGCGGCATCGCCGTCTGGACGAACCTGCCAGAGGGCGTGACGCTCACGCTGCTCAACGGCGCCGTGGGCACCGTCGTCGCCAACCCCCACGACGGCGGGTACCTGCTGGTCGAGTTCCACGAGCATCCCGATGCCTCCAAGGTCGGCGAGGAAGAGTACGTCTTCTTCAACGAAGTCAAGTCAGCCGAAGGCGGGGAGTAACTCGATGGTAGACATAGGCGCAGATCGCGCCACGCTGGAACGCGTCATCCTGCAACAGCAGGTTGACCAGTGGCTGTACCGTGAGGCGCGCCTGCTCGACGAGCGCAGGCTGGACGAATGGTTGGAGCTCCTCGACGAGGAACTCCACTACTGGATGCCCATGCGCCGGAACATCAAGTTCGGTGAGTGGGACCGGGAATTCACCGACCCTGACACCGAGATCAACTGGTTCAACGAGGGCAAGTCCATCCTGGAAGGCAGGATCCGGCAGCTCCAGACCGGCGTCCACTGGCCCGAGGAGCCCGTCTCACGCTTCGAGCACATCGTGTCCAACGTGGAGATCGTCGGCGTCGAGGGCGACCAGATCAACGTCAACAGCAAGTTCTTCTGCTACCAGAACCGCCTCCAGGACGAGGTCAACATCTGGGTCGGCAGGCGCGAAGACCTCCTTCGCCGAGACGCCGAAACCGGGTTCAAGCTGGTCAAGCGCAAGATCATCCTGGCCCAGAACGTCATGCTCCCCAAGGTCGTCAACACGTTTTTCTAGCGCCTGGGGAGTCCCCATGACTGCACGCATCGAGTGGAGAACCAAGAGCGCTGGCGCCGACGCGCTCCTGTTCGTCGGCGACTACGGCGAGGCCAGCGATACGGTCCTCAAGACGTGGGATGCCGACGCGACGCGCCTCGCCGATTTCCTCAACGACATGGACGACATGGACACGGTGTTCACCGGCCTCGAAACCGACGTTGATCATCGAGACCCAGAGGCGTCAGGTAAGCTCGTGCTGGTGCGCTCGACCGAAGGCGACGTGCTGTACGTCGATCCGGAGCTCTACTGGGACGGCATCTACTACTGGTTCCGTAAGCACGGCGTCGACCCCCACCCGCCCCTGGGGCACAAGAAGAACTAAGCGCAGGCACCACCACGGAGGCCCCTCGTGCTGACCACGGAAGAGAACGCCCACCTCAGCGCCGTTAGCCGGGGCACGCCCATGGGCACGCTGCTCCGGCGCTACTGGCACCCCATCGCCCCCGTCGCCCAGCTCGACGATCGCCCGACCCTCGCGGTCAAGCTCCTCGGCGAGGAACTCGTCCTCTACCGCGATCGCTCCGGCACGCTCGGCCTCATCGACCGGCTCTGCGCCCACCGGCGAGTCGACCTCAGCTACGGCATTCCGGAGCAGGACGGCCTGCGCTGCATGTACCACGGCTGGATGTACGACGAGACCGGCCAGTGCATCGAGCAGCCCTTCGAAGAGACCGTGCACCCCGACGGGCGGTTCAAAGACAAGGTACGCGTGACCGCCTACCCGGTGGAAGCCATCGGCGGGCTCGTCTTCGCGTACATGGGCCCCCAGCCCGCGCCGTTGCTGCCCCGGTGGGACCTGTTCGTCGAGGAAAACGCCGTCCGCCAGGTGGGACTCGCCATTATCCCTTGCAATTGGCTCCAAATCGTCGAGAACGCCCTGGACCCCGTCCATGTCGAGTGGCTCCACGGCTGGTACGGCAAGTACGTCCTCGAGCAGTCGGGCGACCCCGACCCCGCCCTCCTGAGCGCCGCGGAATCCTTCACCAAGCGCCACCAGGAAATCGCCTTCGACGTCTTCGAGCATGGCGTCGTCAAGCGTCGGCTGGTCGAGGGCCAGAGCCGCGACGACGAGGACTTCGCCGTCGGACACCCGCTTGTCTTCCCGTGCATGCTGCGGGTCGGCGGGGGCGGCCGCAACACCTTCCAGATCCGCACGCCACTGGACGACACGCACACGCTACAGATGTATTACACCGCCTTCTTTGCGCCCCCCGGCGTACAGGCGCCAAAGCAAGAATCCGTCCCCTACTACTGGCAGCCCGTCTGGAACGAGAACGGCGCCTACAACCTGGAATCGGCCAACAACCAAGACATCATGGCGTGGGTCGGCCAGGGGCCCATCTCCGACCGCCCCCACGAGCACTTGGGCGTCACCGACATGGGCGTCATCCTCCTGCGCAAGATGCTCAAGGAGCAGGCCCAGATCGCCGAAGATGGAGGCGACCCCATGAACGTCATCCGCGACCCGGCCCAGAACGACTACATCACGCTCCCGCAAGAGCAGAACAAGTACAACCGCGGCGCCCTACGCAAAGACGCCTTCCAAGGCTCCGTCAGTCGCTATGGCCCCGCCGGCGACCTCGTCGCCGAGATGTACGCCAAGCTCTTGCCTTGACCCGGTAGTCGTCGACATCCATCAAGAAGCGCGCGCGCCGAAAATCTGGGTTTCGCCTGGCGCAATCGATAGTTCCAGGAGACTACACATTCCCTTTTCTGTAGACGTGCGCCATTAGAGCGGATAGCACCCTGAAACAGCACGTACCACGGGAGCTTTTGAAGGAGTGAATCCGGGGAACTGACGTACAAAATGACGTACAACAGTCCAACCGGCAGAGAAGGGCCATGCACGGGGGCAGGCGTTTAGCAGTCTACGAGGAGGAGAGTGAGCTGGTGACCCACCTCCCGCGTCCCACGCGCTTTAGTCCGGAGGACGAAGTTCATGAGTCCAAACAAGTAAACTAGACCCATGGCCGTCGCCAACGAACGCATACGCAGTGACATCCCCTTCAAAGTCGT
>Ga0310124_10003796_pt1 | contig 10077 bp, 8 predicted proteins | sample CB11b_AW_Bot5_MG_FD_203507 | JGI IMG/M metagenome (GOLD analysis project Ga0310124, IMG submission 203507) | Marine microbial communities from Western Arctic Ocean, Canada - CB11b_AW_Bot5 | ecosystem: Environmental > Aquatic > Marine > Oceanic | place: Canada: Western Arctic Ocean | collected...
ATTTATTAAACCTTTATTATATACATTTTTAACATCATTTGATTCTATTTCATCTGATATTGAGTCAATAAGATATCTTTCACCTGTGTTAATTAAATAGCTTAAATTTATCTTGTTTTTATCAACTAAATTTTTCTTTACATTAACTTTAACATTAAAATATCCTATGTTTTTATAGTATCTTTGAATTCTATTTTTTGATTTATTTACATCACCATCATTAAAATAAGCAGGATGTTCTGAATTATTTTCTAGCCAATTTTTTATTCCATGTGAATATTTTTTAAGTTGGTTTAATTGTTTACTTGATATTAATTTGTGAATTTTATTTTTTCGTTTTTTATTTTTATTTACCCATATATTAAATGAACTATCGTTAAATTTGTTCGATAAATTGTATATTTTTAAACCTAACGGTATAGAAAGAATTTTTTTATTTGGTTTTGATAATATTAAATAGTTTATTGCTGAATTATTTAGTTCTTTTTTATTTTCATAAACCTTAAAATCATTAATTAGAATTTTATTACTAAAGTATTTTGAACTTCCACATCCATTAATAAATAATAAATGAATAATTGGAATAATTAACTTTGTTATTATATTTTTCAATATATTTTTAATTAATTCAAAAATAACTCATTTTATGCTTAGCAATAATCAACAAAAGAAAATTTCTAAGTTAGTCTATAAAAAGTATAGACTTAAAATGGGATTATTTGTGGCAGAAGGAGAAAAAGTTGTTAATGAACTATTAAATTCAGATTACGATTATGAAAGTATTTTCTCCACAAATAAAACAAATGAAAATTTCTTTAATTTGAGTATTGATGAAATGAATAAAATTTCTTTTTTGAAAACACCAAGTTCAATTTTGGGAGTTTTTAAAATACCCAAAAACACTTCAAAGATCGATTTTAAAAACACCATTATTGCTGTTGATTCTGTTAAAGATCCTGGGAATTTGGGTGCAATAATTAGATTATGTGATTGGTTTGGGATAAAAAATATAATTTGTAGTAGAGATTCTGTAGAGTGTTATAATCCTAAAGTAATACAATCTACTATGGGTTCAATTGCTAGAGTTAGTTGTGTGTATCTGGACTTATTAACTTTTTTAAAAAAATCAAAAAATAAAGTTTATGGTACTTTTTTGAATGAAAAATCAATTTATAAGTGTTCTCTTGAAAAAAGTGGCGTTTATGTTTTTGGCAATGAATCAAAAGGTATTTCAAATTCAATCCACAAGTATATTGATGAGAAAATTTCTATTCCATATTTTAATCAACGAAATAAACCCGACAGTTTAAATATTGCAAATGCAAGCGCAATAATTTTAAGTGAAATTTTTAGATAAATTTTTAAGTTTATTCAAAAGTTAAGTTAATAGCGATTCCGCGACTAAGCATATTCAATATTTTTCCTGTCCATGGACTATTTGAATCTTGATCTGGAATCAATTCATTTTCAAAGGAAAAAATACCTCTTATTGAAGGTGAAAATTTAAAATAATTTAGATAAAAATCAAATCCTAAACCTAATTCATAATTTAGACTTTTAGTAACTGTACGAAAGACATTAGTTAAATTATCATCTCTATTTTTTTCATTACTTGAAAGATTATAATCAAATGAAAGTCCTGTTAAAAGAAATGGCCTAAAATTATTTATTCTTCTCATATTTATTTTCAATATTAACGGCAGATGAATAAAAGTAGATTTAATATTTCTTTTTAAATCTCGTGGCTCATATTTATAGACGTCATTAAAAAGGGGCTCTTCAGGATATATTAAATCTCTTTGGGTATAATAAAGCCCTGGTTCAAGTCTGAGATTAAAAAACTCATTTATTCTAAGATCTCCAATAAGACCAATATTAAATCCAGATTTGGGTATAGTTTCAATATCCTTTGAACCTAAATTGTCATAAAAACTTTTATCATATTCAAATTTAAAATCATATTGATTAACACCAAGAAAATATCCATAATGAATAAGTCTGTCATCAAAGTTGGGTAAATTAGTTACTTTTTCTCTTACATCTGGATATTGAGCGAAAACATTTTTAGTAATGATAATTAAAAAACTAATTATTAAGTAAAAATGATTTTTTTTAAAATTCAAAATTTATTGTATTAATTCATCTGCTATTTTCTATTGTATAAACCTTTTTTTTTATTAAATATTGTTAAATGTTAGAATAAATTTTTAATATGAATTACTTATGTTAAAGACCAAATGAATATTCTTATATTTGTATTCAGTTTTGATGTGAAATTATTATGAAAATAATTATTGCGGGAGCTGGAGAAGTTGGTTTTCATTTAGCGAAATTACTCTCTTATGAGTCTCAGGAGATAATTCTTATCGATAATAATAAAGATAATCTTAAGTATGCTGAAAATCATCTTGATATAAAGACAATTTATGGCAATGCACTTTCTTTATCAATAATTAAGGAAGCAGATGTTTTTGACTCTGATCTTTGTATAGCTGTAACATCTGAGGAAGCTACTAATATAACTGTTTGTGCTTTAGTTAAGCAATTAGGGTGTAAAAAAACAATTGCAAGAATTTCTAATATTGAATTTATAAGATCAAAAGATGAGGTGAGCTTTAAAGATATAGGTGTTGATGAATTAATTTCACCTGAAGACTTGGCGGCAAATGAAATTCAACAACTTCTTGATCAATCTGCTTTTATTAATAATCATGAATTTGATGATGGAGCGTTAACACTTATTGGCACAACATTAGGGGATAAAGCATCTTTTATTGGAAAAACAGTTAAGGAGTCAGCATCTATTTTTAAAAATATCCATTTCATGCCAATAGCAATTCAAAGAAAAGAAACTCAATTTTCAATTATTCCAAGAGGAGATTCAGTTTTTGAAGAAGGTGATAATGTGTTTTTCATTACTTTAAAAGAAGGAGTTAAAGAGATTTATAGGTTAATTGGAAAGATAAAAACGTCAATAAAAAATGTTATGCTTCTTGGTGGAGGAAAAATAGCTTATAATACTGCTAAAAAATTAATTAAAAAAAAGATTAATGTTTCATTAATTGAACAAAATAAGTCAAAGGCTCTAGAATTGGCTGAAAATCTTCCAGATGTAATGGTTATTAATGGAGATGGCAGAAATGTTGAATTACTTGAAGAAGAGAATTTAAAATCAATGGATGCTTTTATTTCAGTAACTGGTAATTCTGAAACAAATATAATGTCATGTTTAATGGCCAATTCAAAAAATGTTAAGAAAACAATAGCTCTTGTTGAAAATATGGATTATTTTCAATTGTCTCATTCTATTGGAATTGATAATTTGATTAATAAAAAATTATTAGCTGCTAATGCAATTTTCAGATATGTAAGAAAGGGAGAAGTTGTTGATGTGACTACGTTAAATAATTTAGACATTGAAATTTTAGAGTTTATAGTAAATAAAAATTCTAAAGTAGCTGATTCTAAAATAAAAGATTTAAATTTTCCTAGAACAGCTATAATTGGTGGAGTAATAAAAGAAGGTAAGGGGATAATTGCTCTTGGAGATTATACCATTTTACCAGACGACAGAGTTATAGTTTGTTGTTTACCTGAGGCAGTCCAAAAAGTTGAAAGTTTGTTTTCTTAAAAATGAACAGAATTAATTTTCAAATAATAATCTATTTAATGGGAGTTTTACTTCTTTTTAATGGGGGATTTATGTTTTTATCTGCCTTTGTTAGTCTAATACTTAATGATGGTGTTACAACAGAGATTTTTTTGGCAGGATCTAGTGTTTTAATTATTGGGTTAATTTTAATGTTAAGCACAAAAAATCATGAAAAAGAAATCCAAAGAAGGGATGGTTATATAATTGTTACTTTAGGCTGGCTTTTAATGATTTTTTCAGGAATGCTACCTTATTTATTTACAGGAACAATTCCTCAAATATCTTTTGCTTTTTTTGAAACAACTTCTGGATATACAGCTACTGGATCAACTGTTCTAACTGATATTGAAAGTCTTCCAAAAAGTATAATCTTTTGGAGAAGTATTACTCATTGGATTGGTGGAATGGGTATTATTGTTTTAACAATAGCTATTTTACCATTATTAGGTGTAGGGGGAATGCAGCTTTTTAGCGCAGAAGCACCAGGGCCTAATGGAGATAAATTACATCCAAGAATAACAGATACGGCTAAAAGACTTTGGTATATATATGTAGGATTTACTTTAACTGAAACAATATTATTAAAGTTTGCAGGAATGAGTTTTTTTGACGCGATAAATAATTCTATGAGTACAATTGCAACTGGAGGGTTTTCAACTAAGAATGTCAGTATTGCATATTGGAATTATAACCCATTAATTCAATATATAATTATATTTTTTATGTTTATTTCTGGTGTAAATTTTGTATTAAGTTATTTTGCTTTTACTGGAAAAATTCAAAAAATAATTAAGGATGAAGAATTTAAAGCATATTTTATTTTCATATTAATTTCTGTTATTTTGGTTGCATCTATTTTATTTAATAGTGTAGACTTATCAGAATCAAATTTTGAACATCCTCAAGTTTACGGAAAGCTAGAGAGTTCTATTAGGCATGCCCTTTTTCAGGTAGTAGCTGTGATAACTACTACAGGTCTTGTAACTGGAGATTTCGCTGGTTGGAATTCATTTTTAACAATGTTTTTCTTTGGTTTAATGTTTGTTGGAGGTTCGGCAGGTTCAACTTCAGGAGGAATAAAAATTGTTAGACATTTATTGATGATCAAAAGTGGTTTTTTAGAATTTAAAAAATCTTTACATCCAAGTGCAATAGTAAGATCTCGTTTTAATGGATTATTATTAGATCAAAATATTATATATAAAATTTCAGGTTTTTTTATTTTATACATGCTTTCATTTGCTATAGGAGCATTAGTTTTTACTTCTTTAGGATTAGATTATGAATCAGCCTTTGGAGTTTCGGCAGCTAGTTTGGGGAATGTTGGTCCAGCAATAGGAGATTTTGGACCTTCTTCAAATTATGCTTCTCTTCCAGTCTTAGGAAAATTGTGGGCTTCATTTCTTATGTTATTAGGGAGATTAGAATTGTTTACGATTTTGATATTAATTACACCTTTCTTTTGGAAGAAAAATTAGTAGTTGTATTTATTTTTCCAATTTTTTTTTAACCATTCTTTGATTTTTGATTCTTTTGGGTTATTCCCAGGGTTATAAAAAATATTATTATCTATATTTTTAGGAAGAAAGTCTTGACTGATGAAATTATTATCAAAGTCATGTGAGTATAAATAACCTTTACCATAACCAAATTCTTTCATTAATTTAGTAGGTGCATTTTTTAGATGAAGAGGAATTGGCAAATTTCCAGTTTCATTAATAATATCTTGAGCTTTATTTATGGCTTTATAAGCAGAATTGCTTTTTGGGGAACTTGCTAGGTATATAGCACATTGACTTAAAATAATTTTTCCTTCAGGAAAACCTACTGCGCTAACAGATTGAAAAGTGGAATTAGCTAATACAAGGGCATTAGGATTTGCTAATCCTATATCTTCAGCTGCAAGAATAATCATTCTTCTAGCAATGAATTTAATATCCTCTCCTCCTTCTATCATTCTACCTAACCAATAAATAGAAGCATTAGGATCACTTCCTCTAACAGATTTAATAAATGCAGAAATAGTATCATAGTGATATTCACCATTTTTATCGAAAAGTATATTCTTTTTTTGAATACAATCCATTACTAGTTTATTTGTTATTTCACTTTTATTTGAATTGTTTTCAATAACTAATTCTAAGATAGATAACATTTTTCTTGCATCACCTCCAGAAAGTTCTATCAAGGCTCCTTTTTCCTTAATTTTAATTTTTCTTTGTTTTAATAGAGAATCATTTTTTAGAGCATTGTTAATTATAAATTCTAAATCATTTTCTTTAAGAGGATATAAAATATATACTTGACATCTAGAGAGTAATGCACTAATAATTTCGAAACTAGGATTTTCAGTAGTTGCTCCAATTAAAGTTACAATACCTTGTTCAACTGCTCCTAGTAGAGAGTCTTGTTGAGATTTACTAAATCTATGAATTTCGTCAATAAATAATATTGGAGTTTTATTTAAAAAAAGTACGTTAGATTGATTTGTTTTATTTATGATATCTCTAATTTCTTTAACACCTGAATTTATAGCTGAAATTTTATATAGAGGCCTATTGCTTTCTTTAGCTATAAGGTTTGCTAATGATGTTTTTCCAGTTCCTGGTGGCCCCCAAAGGATCATAGAAGGATAGGAATTATTCTTTATAATATTGGTTAGAACACCTTTTTCCCCTAAAAGATGAGATTGACCATAAAACTGGCTTAATGATTTTGGTCTAATCCTTTCTGCTAATGGGATATTCATAGATTAAATATAGTAGATTAAGTTATAGTATTATCTTCTCTGTCTAATAATTTCATACAAAGCAACTCCACATGTCACAGAGACATTAAGTGAATCATTATTTTTATTCATTGGAAGTTTAGCTCTTTTATCAATTATTTTTAAAAGACCTTGACTTATTCCATTGTTTTCAGATCCTAATAAAATTGCTAAAGGTTTATTTAGTTTATAGTCGTAAATTAATTTTTCTGCTTTTTCTGTAAGAGCAATTATATCAATTTTGTTTGCTTTGAGTAAATAAACAGCGTCTTTGAGATTATTAACTTTTGATATAGTTGTTTTAAAAACTCCTCCAGCAGAAGTTTTTACTACATCATTATTTATTGGAGCACTGCCACTTGTTGATATAACAACAGTGTCAGAACTTGTTGCAGCTGCAGTTCTAATTATTGCACCAAAATTCCTTGCATCAGTTATACCATCAAGTAGAATTATTAAAGGATTAGTATTATTTTCTAATATTAAGTTTAATTGGTTTTCAAAATCAACTACAGCAACAGGTGAAATTCTAGCAACAGCACCTTGAGAATTTTTTTTTGAAAATTTTTCAAATCCTTCTTTAGGAATAAAAGTATATGGTATTTTTTTTGATTTTATTAAAGAAAATAAATGATTAAAAAGATTACTTTTTTGACTTTTTAATAGCCAAACTTTATCTATGTTAATTTTATTATTAACAGCTTCAATAATTGATCTGATTCCATAAATATTTATATTTTCTTTCATTTCCGACTTGCGCACAATTTAGTACAATTTCACGATATATATATTTATATTTATAGTATATGAAAATATTTTCAAGTCTTTTTTTTTTAATTTTTCTTTTTGGTTGTAGTAAAAAAGAAAGTGATGACCTAAAAGAAATGCTCTATAATGTTGAGTTTAGTGTTTCTGGAAATGGGACTATAGATAAGGAAGGCGGGTTATATAATCTAAGTAATTTATTTACAGTTACTGCAATTGCTGAAGAAGGTCATTATTTTGATCGTTGGGAGGGTGATATAAATAGCGAGGATAATCCTTTAACTTTTAATTTAAATAAAGATGTGAATTTAATTGCAGTTTTTAATGCTTATCCTTTATTATCATCTGAAATTACTAAATATGTACCTAAGGAAATTGATGAAAATTCAATTTTTATAATTGAAAATGGTGCAACAACTTCTTATTTAATTGATAAAACAGGTAATAGAATTAAAACTTGGAATTTTGATTCCAAATTAGGTAATGATCTGGAATTATTATCTGATGGAAGTGTTTTGGGTATTTTTAAGCCAGATCAAACTTTTTTTAATTTTGGAGGTTTTGGAGGTGTTTTAAAAAAATATAATATAAGTGGAGATCTTGTTTGGGAATATTCTATAAATTCTGAGAATGAATTAATGCACCATGATTTTGCAATATTACCCAATGGGAATATTTTAGCTTTAGTTTGGGAAAGAATTTTATTACAGGATGCATTAGATAATGCAATTAAAAGGGAATCAGATCTTTTTTCTGAGAAAATAGTAGAGATTAATCCTGCAACAAATCAAATAGTTTGGCAATGGAGAAGTTGGGAGCATAAAGTTCAAGATCAAGATATAAATTCTCCTAATTACGGAAATGTTTTATTGGAGTTTAATAAAATTGATTTTAATTATAATCCAAAAGAGGATGGAGATATAATGCATGCCAATGGAATTTATTATGATTATAAAAATGATTTAATTTATTTAAGTGTAAATTTTTATAGTGAAGTTTGGGTTATTGATCATAGTGTTTCTAATGAAAATACTTCAACAAGTCTTGGAGATTTAAAATATAGGTTTGGAAACCCCAGTGCATATAAAGCTGAGGGGAATCGATTGTTTTATAATAACCATCATCCAAACTTAGTTGAATTAGATCCTCTTACAGAAGGAAATTTTTTAATTTTCATGAATGGATCTCAAGATGAACAGTCAATTGTTTATGAATTAAAGATTCCTGAGAATTTTCTTGACAATACTGATTCTTTGATCTCTCCAAATGTTTTATGGTCTTATACAGGCCCTGATTTATTTCATGGAAAAATTTCTGGAGCAGTTAGACTCTCTAATGGAAATACTTTAATATGTGAGGGTGATTTTGGATATTGGGAGGTAACTAAAAGTGGTAAGTTGGTTTGGCTTTTTGATGGTGGAGGAGAGACCTTTTGGAGAGGTTATAGTATAAGTAAAGAAGTAACAGAATTGTTTAGGTAATTAAAAAAAGAGAGGCCTTTTAGGCCTCTCTTTTTTAAGATTATTAAAGGAATAATCTTTTTTATTGACAGATACTAAAAATTTTAGGTGTACCTGCAGTAGGTGTTGGTCCATCACTTAAAGCAACTTGCGTATTACCTCCTGAGAGGTTTGAATAAGTAATCGTGTATTTTACCTCACTATCCCAATCACCACTATTAAATATAACTTGAAAACTACTTGTTCCTGAAGGTACATCAACAGTTCCACTATTTGAACCGCCTTGAGCTCCAGAAATGGTTAAATTAGTTGTAGTTCCATCTACAATAAAGTCTAAACTAGCACCATTCCAGCCGTCTCCGTAAGTATCAATCATATCCACTTTATAGCTTCCTGCTTGAGGAGCATTAGGGATACATTTAATTACTGTATTGTATGCGTAGGGAGAGTTAAAGAAAGAACCTTGAAGGGCTCCTCCAGCATCTGCACTACTGAATACTCTACCATCAGTTAAATTTAAAGATAGTCGAATTGGCATAGCATCACCACCTGTATAGTCTGAAGAACTAAGTCCTAAAGCACTTATACCTTGTTGTAAAGTAACTTGAATTCTTGTTCTAGGAAGACCAAATGGTCCTGCGGTAAATGCACTTGCTGGTATATTTTCAATTAATGCCTCAGCTCCTTTGAATCCTGCATAAACGTCTACAGATTGAAGCAAAGCTCCATCTTCTTCGTCTTGCTCTTCAATAGTTGCTGCAAAATATGAATTTAGATCATAGCTATTAAATTCACCACTTTCTAATTCAATGGTTCTCAAAATAGCACCCTTTGTATAATCTTCAAGAACACTATAGATAGGGTTATCTGGATCTTCACATGAAGACACAAATCCAATTATAAATGTTAGAAGAATAGTTTTAATATAATTTTTCATAATAAATTTATTTAAGGTTTGTAGCTCCACCTGTATTCCAAAAGACTCTACCTGTAAGATTATCTCTTTGAGTGAAATTTTGATTTCTAGATGTCAAAGTTTGAGGATAATACATGATTGTAGGGAACGAACCTGGATCAGGCTCTAAATTCGGTTGAATTGTAGTTGGATACCCATTTCTTCTATAAGAATTGTAAGCATCTAATCCGTTACCAAACATTGAAATAAAATACTCAGTTGCCCAAATATTATTTTTTCCTGTCGTATCAGCTGCATCATAAGCATCTGAAAATTGAGTCATATAAGCGTCAATTATTGAAGCTGCTGGAGCAGGATATCCTAAGAAAGTTGTTACCTTACTTATAGAATTTTCGATTCCACTTGTAATATGAGCTTTCTTGTTTCCAGAATCTACTTCAGCATTCATGAAATGTAACCATGATGATAACATTATTGGTGTAATACCTTTTCCTGATTCTCCTTGACCTACTAGAGT
>Ga0310124_10003801_pt1 | contig 10073 bp, 6 predicted proteins | sample CB11b_AW_Bot5_MG_FD_203507 | JGI IMG/M metagenome (GOLD analysis project Ga0310124, IMG submission 203507) | Marine microbial communities from Western Arctic Ocean, Canada - CB11b_AW_Bot5 | ecosystem: Environmental > Aquatic > Marine > Oceanic | place: Canada: Western Arctic Ocean | collected...
ATAGTATGGCTCAGGCCTGCGGCTTATGACAGAGACTTCATGGCCGCCCTGAACCAGCCGCGGCACCAGGTGGCTGCCGACCGTGCCGGTGCCACCGATTACAAGTATTTTCATGTGATTCCCCTTTCTAAGTTTGCTGAGAAGATAATGCGTTACGTCCGCAGGCAACCAATTTCAATGCTTATCTTAATACCATTTGGGACCGGTACAACACGGCCTTGGCGCAAAACAAATCATACCTGCAGAGAGACCTTTTGAGCTGCCTCAAACGAGCAGCTCCAGGGGCCCGGTTCCGCCGGCCGAAATAACATCACGACAACGACGTTTTAGCATCGAACCGCAGGTGAGGGCAGGGCAGTTGAGTTTTGGCCGATGGCTACTACAATAGGGCATGACTGAAATGGATAAACTGGACCGCGACGGTTTTTTGCTTGTTCCGGGCGCATTGGACTCGAAAACCGTCAATGCCTGGCGCGAGATGTTGTACCGTCGCCATGCTACCGGGGTGCACGATATTGCTAATTCCGTCGGCAACTATGCATACGATCACTTGCTGGGAGAGGAGCCGGAACTGGCACGGCCGCTTATCGGCCACGGCAGCGTGGCGCCGTTCCTGAAGGAGGCGTTGGGACGGCAGTGCCAGCTGCGCAGCTTCCGGGCGCATCTGAACCGGGCCGATTACCTGCAGGAGTGGCATTTGGATTTTTATCAATACTGGCACCAGAAGAGGGAAGGGCGCCACGCGGCTGAGGCTGTCTGCATGAATACGACGTTCTACCTTACCGACAACACACCGGAGACCGGCCGGTTGCGGTTTCTTCCGGAATTCTTCAAGAACCCGGTGCCCGAAGATGTCTTCAAGGACTGCCGCTACACCGAGGACCGCGACAATCCATTTCAGAAATGGTGCGATACACAGGCGCACGTGGACCTCTATCCGATGGCCGGTGATGCTGTGGTGTTCTTCTCACACATCCCTCACCAGGGGGCCAAACTGGGCGATGATCTCGACGGGCTGATACGCTGCAACATTGTACTGCATTATCAGGCGAACCCGATGTTCCCGGGCGTTGGATTTGTGTCCAGCTCAGTGGATACTCTCGAAACGCTCGGCTTTGAAGGGTCCTTTCCCTTCGCGGCCTCGTAAGCGTAGGTCCCCAGCGTCCTGTCTATATACTGAATATCGCTGCTGCCTGCTTATGACCAAGAATTTAGCAAATCCAAGGGTGATATTCGACCTCAATGTCATCCGAATTGGTGTGCAACGGGCGTTCTTGCATCAAATGTCGCGGATACTCGCAATTCTTATCGAGATCTAATTAGAAGCGGTTTTTTATCAAAAATATCTAAACAAGAAATATTCAAAGCGGATTCTCCAAACTATCAGCTTAATGAATGACCCCTATTTTTTATTGCCATAGAAATCGATCGTCTGCTCGTCGAACGGGACGCCGGTGACGTCGGCGATCTGGTCATCGATCGTCCGGATTCTGATGCCCGCCTGCCACTGGCCCGCCTTCTGATTCAGGCGAAACAGGATCCGGTTGCGACCTGACTTAAGGTCTATTTCTGTTTCGCGCGCGGTGCGGATGGGCGGCCCCTTGGCATCGATCGTCACGACACGCTCGCCATTGATCCAGACGACAAGGCTGTCGTCGCCCTGTGCCTTCAGCAGGTAACGGCCGCCCGTCGCCGCCTCAACCTCGGTAGAGGCGTAGATACTGACGTCCGACATGCCATCGAATTTCCTGCCGGAGAACATTCTCCCGAAATCCATGATGCAGAAGTAGTCTGTAAACTCCTCCCGGTACTTCAGCCAACGGACCGATTTACCGCCGAACGTGTAAGCGTCCTGCAGCGTGTCGTCCGCCTCCGGCGCTTCACTCTGCTCGACCTTCATGAACGGCAGCGGGCCGAGCACGGACCAGTCATACTCACGGAAGAGGACGATGGTCCGCTCCTGGATCACCCTGGAGTCGACAACAAGTTCGCAGCGCAGCATGTACTCCTTCATTGCCAGTGGTCGCGGCAGGTCGAGAGACTCCGGGAGCTTGGTGAGCATTCCCGCCGAGGTAAGCGCGATATCGTACGATCGCTCGCGCCGCCGGCCGTCCGGGAGATCCAGGCTGGTATTCAGGGTCGCGTTGATGTCGTCCAAAACGTTATTGCGGAGGAACACCGCCATCCGAGGGTCATCGCCTGCGGAAATCGACAGGGTGCTGGCACGGAGGCTCATGGTAACCGGCGGGATACTGTCCGGCAACAGGATGCGGACGCCGTGTCCGCCCTTGAACGTTCGCCGCACGGCTCCCGGCAGATCCGGCTCCTGTAGGGTCAGCAGCACCTGGTCGATCTTTACATCGTCCTGATGTGTCACGAAACTCATGTAGTTCAGGCCCTTCTTCACATGCAGCTGTCCGGAGGTTCGCCAAGACCAGATAAATGGTGCACCGCCGGAGTCCGCCCTGTGCCCGCCGCTATTGACCGACAGCGCCCACGCCTGCGAACAATGTAGAGGGCCTGACATGGTCCGGACAGAGACGAAATAGTCACCTTCACGAGGCGCCATGAAGTAACAGCGTGCCTCGATGCGGCGGCGATCGCCGCCGACGTTGTAGAAGTCGCCCGACCGGATCTCCGGGTCGAATTCAACGCCGCCGACATAAAAACCGTCGACGTCCTTACCATCCGAGACATCGCCGGCGCCCTCACGAATATGTATATAGCACTGGCCCGACGCGTCCTGGTCCTCACCGATCTCCCAGCCGTACGTCATGAACTGAAAAAGTTCAGCCTCAATGATGATGTCGCCCTCACCGAGCAAGATCTGATCGGGCGTCTGGCGAAAGACGTTCTCGCCGCTGATCGGATCCCGTTCGACCTGCAAGCGCAGGATCTCGAACGACACCAACTCGGTCCGGGACAAGAGACCGCGGACAACCAACGGGGAACGCCATGACAGCAGTCCCGTCTCAGGACGCCAAAGGAGCGGCTCCATTGCGGTTTTCCGTATATCCGGTTGGAACATCAACAGTTCTTCCGAGGCATAGCCGGGAACCAGCTCGGCGAGGTCGGCGGGGAATCGCGCGTTGTCCTTCGTAAACATCAGGATCGCGTTGCGCGCGTTCTCCAGCCGCTCGCGCTCCGCGTCCAGCCGGATCCTGTCCGGCCGGCTGAGATAACGGTCGGCGACGTAACCGGCGGGCACCAACGCGGCGATGAATACCGTGATAATAATTATTCGTTTTTTCACATGTTTTAAGATACCCCTGCATCTTGAATCAGGAAAATGCCCTTGCTATCTTCGGTGCAACGTGACAACCCGTAACGGAAGGAAAGGTATGCCGGCAAACTATGACGAGGAACTCAATGGTCGGCTGCAGACCCTTGATGCCCGAGAGGCGAGCGATTTTGTGCACCGGGATGAGTTGAAGCTCCATCCCGACTTTCCTGAATCCCGAACCCTGGGGCTTGTTGCGTTACTTCCCGTGGGTCAGGAAATGCCGGATTTTGGGGTAATACATACCCTTTGTCTGGGTGTAGGGGCCGCCGTAACTTTCGCTCAGGAAGGTGAGGTCGGCGGCTTTGGCTGTTTCGAGGAAACGTTCTCCGGCGGTTCTCAGGTCGGGAGATAGCGGTACGGACATGTCGATGATCGAGATTTCCTTCCAGATGCCGGCGGCGTAGTTCGGCTTGAAAACCTTGATCACGATGGTGTGCTCGCCGGGCGCCAGACTTTCCGGAAGGGGGATGAAAAATCCGTGCTGCCACATCGACGTGGCGGGCAGTTTCTGTTCGCCGATCTTGATGCCGTCGATGAAAATATCGGCGTCACCGTCGACGGCGCCGAACCACAGGGCCAGCGGCGCGCCATTGGCGTCGGCGAGGTCGAAGTTGATGCCGTACCAGCCGGTGCCGCGGCGCTCTTCGCCCTGCGATGTCCAGTGTGTGTCGATGCGCATTTTTACCCAGCCATCGAAGTCCGTGATCTTTTGAAAGCCGGCGTCGAGCCCCTGGTTTTCCGGATCGATCTTGAACGACCACTCGACCGGGAACGAGTAGATCTTCCCGACCTCGCCGAAGGCCCGATCCAGTTTCAGTTTCCAGATCGGCAGGCGGCAGGTGGCGACCCGGTGCTTGATCTCAGGCGTTTCGGCTTTCGATTCGGCCGCGGCCAGGATCGCATCACCCGTAGTGATGTAAGCGTCGCCATACAGCACGGTGGTATCCGACTGGGTTTCTCTCGACCGGTCCTTGCGGCCGTATTCGTCGTGCAGGAAATCGATATAGCGAATCACGTCCGGCGCCCCGGCGCTGTAGTACAGGTTGCAGAACTCCCTGATCGTTTCCCGGCTGTCGATTTCCGGCCGCCACATGGCGCGGGCAAGCAGGTAATACCGTAAATCCTGCATCTCCGTGCCGCGGCTCTGCACGGTCTGGCAGAAATAGCCCCTGACCCCGCACTCGGTCATGATCCGGATGTTCCTGGCAATGAAGCGCAGGTTGGGGCGGGGGTCGAGGTAACTGCCTGAACTGTACTTGCCGAGCTTGATCCAGTTGTAGACGTATCCGTCACCAATGCTTTCCTTCATCTTCAGAAACTCCTGCAGCCTCTCGGCATTGGGTTTCGACGTCGGATCGTCGAACGCGTACCGCCAGTCGGGATCATGGACCATCTGGATGAGGACGTTCGAGGCGGGTTTGGTTATTTTGGGCAGCTCGGTGTGATACAGCATGGTCTCGATGGAGATGGCCGGATATTCCTCGGCCAGCTGGTCGGCAATACTGTTGACGAACCGCATTTTATTGCCGCCCAGCTCGACGCCCTCCTCCTTGTTGATCTGCGTACATTCTTCGCACTGGCAGAAATAGGGTGTGTCGTTGACGGTGACGGAGACGATATATTTGTTGTAGGGGTTGGTCTTGACCTCGGGGCCGAGCCAGCCGCGAATCGTTTTGATTGCGATCTCCGCCACTTCCGGATTGCTCATGCAGAGCTGGGTAAACAGCCCGTTGTGTTCGCGTTTCCGCTTGCCGTCGATCTGCGAGAAATATTCGGGATGCGTCTCGAAGTGCTTGTCGGGAGGTACCAGTGAGCTGAACGTATGTGTCGTCGGTCCGATCGGCACGACGCCGCCGAGTCTGGAATTGTCGAGTCCGAACGAGACACCATTCATCCGGTTTCGTCTGGTGGATTGGCCGCCCAGCCCCTCCCAGATAGTCCGCCGCTCAATGACCGGGGCGAACATCCTGGATTGCATCTCGACCGTGAGCGTCGGTGCTTGCGGCACGTGTGTCACCTCGGCGGTCAGGAACTTGACGCCGAGCTCGATATCCAGGAAATCGTAAACCCCGTAGAGCGTACCCCGGGGACTGTTGCCCATGATGAAAAGCTTCGCATCCTCGCGGACGATGGCGAAGCCCTCCAGGTTGTCCGTCTTCAGGTCGTCCGGAATCTGGTCAAGCCCCTTGCGGTTGGTATTGCCCAGCACGATCTCGAGGTCGGAGACGGGTTCGCTGTCGCGCTCGACCGGAAACTCGGCCCCGGTCATGCCCCAGAGGAAGTGTGCCAGCTCCTTGGCGGCGAGATCCTCGCCATAGTCCGCGCCTTTGCCGATGACGATGACGTACCTCGTGCGGCCGCTTTCAGCCAGTGCCATCGGCACGGCAGCGTCGGCACTGGATGTCGCCGGCGCTGCGACAATGGGCAGCGCTGCGACGATTGCGGCTTTGATCATCATTCCCCGCATCGCTGCGCTGCTGCCAAAGAGGGAAACATTCACATGGCTCGGCATATTCAGACTCCTGGTTCTGCTTTGTCCGGTTGGCGCGAATTGGGTGTGTCCGGAGTTTCCCGGATACTGCGGAAGCGCCAGAATCCGACCAAATTACTCGTTAAAAACGTAGCTTCCATCAGTGCAGCGACCGGTGTTACGACCAGGATGTTATGGAGCACCCAGGATGCGTTGCCCAACATGAACATGATGCGAACTGTCTGGTGGCTCTTTTGAAAGGTTCCGCACGTCGCCAGTAAGGTGCCAACTAAACCTATGAGCTCGACAGGACGCTCGTATGACAAGCAGAACGTTGCCACGATTGCTGCCAGGAACAGGCACATGATTTTTTTATTGACAGTGAATGCCGCCACATAAGACCGACTGCCCATGAAAAGAAAAAGGATTCCGGGAGCGGTCAGGTTCAGGATGAAGAAGTGGCACGCGTTGGCAACAGCAGAAGTGGCTATCCAGACAAGCAGAACGCGCCGTGATTTCATCTGAAAGGCGGTAATGCCGACTGCAAAGGCGATGGCAGCAACTACCTGGGATAGAACAAAATTACTCAATAATTCCAACCTCGGGTTGGTCGACTGAAGGTTGTGCCAGCTAACTCAGATCACGTATTCGCGACCCGCTGGGTGTCAACTGCTCGACGGCTAGCCGCGCACAAGAATCTCATTCGGGCGGTCTCGGAAAATTGCGGTTTTCCAGACATCGGACACATGCAGCAAGGATCGGGTGACGGCGAAGATATGTGAAATGCCGGGCGCTGTGAACCAGTCAGGGCACCTGGTCCGGGTTATTGAGGAACCAGGAACGTTTGTGACCTGTGACGCTCCCGTCCTTGTAGGCAAAGTTGAATCCGTCGTTGTGCCGCCAGTCACCGCCGTGGTCGGCGTTTACCCAGTTGTCAACACCACCGAGAATGGCCATGGGTATCGTGGGCGACGGCCAGCCCCACCCGTTGTCGTCTGCCATCAAGAACTGATCCGATACGTTCTGGATTTTGCGTGAACCGTTGCCCAGGCTGAACGGTGTGTCCGGTCCGCCGTAGTGCAGGCCGTAACTGGCCGCTGGCCCGCCGGCACCATCGCACCCCGGCATCGCCGGCGGGTAACATGGTTCGACGTGTGGGGCTACGGCCTTTGGGCAGCGCAGGAAATGCCAGCCGAAAGCTTCGCCGTCCACCTGGACCGGCCCGGTGAGGCTTGCCCATCCATAGAAACCGACATAGGGTGCCAAATTCCAGGTCCATGCACCGCGGACTGTGCTGACCGCATGGGTGAACGGAATGAGGTTGTCGTCATTGTCTCCGGCGTACATGACCATCCCCACCATGCCCTGTTTCATGTTGTTCACGCACGTGATGTTCGCGGCTGAATCCTTGGCCTTGCCCAGCGCTGGCAGCAGCATGCTGGCGAGGATGGCAATGATGGCGATGACGACCAGCAACTCGATGAGGGTGAATGGGCAGCGAGCAGGTTTGGACTCGGGATGAATCCCCACTTTCACAGTACCTCCGATCAAGAGTGTAAGGCGTTCAAATTACGACCGGAGCCCTCTGAATGCAATTGCAGACCGGGCTTTTCGGCTGCAGATGGATACACGTCTTTAGGTGGCTGACAGCGCCATGCCGGTGCGCACAAAAAAAGCCCGGGAATCGTTCGATTCCCGGGCTTTTCGTAGTAAAAACCTTGCGGTCCCGCTTATGGGTTATTCGCCCAGCTTGTTGTCGATGGCGGCGTCGATTTGAGCCCCTATATCGCAGGTGTCCTCGCAGGTATTGGCGCTGATCATCAGCGAATTGACAATGACCTCAGCCTCCGCCCGCAGCTCCACAACACTGGTCGCCGGGTCCCCGGTGAAAATTATGCAGGCCAGGTCGACTGCTGAGCTGGCGACATCCGCGCAGGGCACACACGGGGCATCGGCGCCAGCCGTGCCGTCGGTGCCGTCGGTGCCGTTCGTACCGGCCGTGCCGTTCGTACCGGCCGTGCCGTCGGTGCCGTTCGTACCGGTCGCACCATCGGCGCCAGCCTTACCCTGCGGACCCTGCGGGCCGGGTGTCAGTGAGATATTGTCGATCTGGCTTTGAAGGGCGGCGAGATCTCCAGCCCAAGCGGCCGGTGCTTTAATGCCACTTCCGATCCGGAAATAGTCCAAATCAATCTCTTGCTTTCCACCACCGTCTTCCGTGACCTTAAAATTGATAGTGTTGTTGGCAGTTCCGCTATTCACCCAGCTGCCGGAGAGTGTTGCGGCCGGATCACCTGTTTGGTCGTTGTCGTCGATCCATATCTTGTACACATTCGCGTTGTCGACCGGCGAATACGAAAGCGTGATGAGGTAGGTGTGCCAGTCAGTGTCTTCGGTGCCGACAGCCCATCCGTTGTCGGGCGTATCTACAGCTGACCAAGAGGCCGTCTCATACATGATCATGTCCTTGCTTGCATCGTTGCGCCAGGCAATCTCTGCAGCTGGTGTGTCAGTACCGTAGACATTGAACTGCATGTTTGAGCCAGACAACGCGGTTACCCGCAGCCGGAATTCCATGGAAAACGCGGCTGGGAGCACGATTTCATCAATCTTGGTGTTCAGGCTCGTCTGCAACCAAGCCCCACCGAGGTGAACGTGGTCGTCAGAATAGTCAACAGCCGTCCAGACGTGAACACTCCAGGAGTCGTGAATGCTGGCACCGCTGCTGCCGTAATCGTCATCCATAAGGTCCCAGTCGAAAGCTTGGGCCTGGTAGGCTGTGGCGGCTATCAGAATCGCTGCCACGGCGGCAATCCATGATCCGTTGAGTTTTTTTGCGATACGGATTTTCATTTCAAACACTCCTTTGCGTGTTGTCGTTCGGTTTAGTTGCAACTATCTATTTTTGAATGGTAATGGCTTTCACAAGTCTTGCTCCGCTTGGCGGGAAGACTGCGGAACTCACAATCATCAAGAGTATTGTATTAAAATGTGACGCGAATTGCAAGAACAAAATGAACCCGGTCATCCGTGCTCCGGCATCTGCAGCCAGGGCGTCGACTGATCCCATGCCAACAGGGCTTGCCGCAGCGCCTGCTCGAGCTCGGGCTGTGCTTCGGTACCGGCCAGGTTGCGCAGTTCGAGCGGATCCTCGGTCAGGTCGTAGAACCAGATGTCATTGTCGGTCGGGCGTCGCGATTCCAGGTCAAAGGACATTCCGTAACAATGCGTCGGGGTGCGGATGCCGATCATTGGCCCGGTCTCGATGAAGGCTGCCCGGCCACCGGGGATGTCGTCACCACCGTGCACGATGGGCGCCAGACTTTGGCCCTGGACGCTGTCCGGGGTTGGCAGCCCGGCAAGATCCACTACGGTCGGCATCACGTCGATGATGCTGGCAACATGGGTGGTGTCATGTACCGGCGCGCAATCGCGAGGGTCGTGCACGATCAACGGGATGCGAATCGACTCCTCGATCAGCGAGTCCTTATTGAAGAGCCCATGGCTGCCGAGGTTGTCGCCGTGATCGGACAGGAACACGACGATCGTGTTGTCGTCGAGCCCGAACTCGGCGAGGGTGTCGATCAGGGCACCGAACTGGTCGTCGGTGCAGGTGATTGCCGCGTAGTAGAGCCGGGTGAGATCAGCCAGGTCGAAATCGTCCGGCACCAGGTCATTGGGGTCCTGGGCTTCCTGTCGTTGATAGCGCCAATAGTAGTCGGCGCTGGTGTAGGTGTTGAACCAGAACCGGTCGTTGTCGGGATCACGGGCACTGGGGACGTTGGCCCGAAATTCCACCTCGTCCCGACTGTACATGTCGTGGTACCGCGGCGGCATTTGCCTGGGGCCTATGGGCGGGTGCGGCAAGGCGATGTTGTAGTACATGAAAAAGGGCTGATCCCGATCCCCGGCGAGAAACTCACGGGCCTGCCGCAGCTCCCAATCACCGATGAACTCATCGACGACGAACGGCTCGGCGGTCTCGTCGCGGTAAGTCTGCCCATAATGGCGGTGCTCGAAGTTGGGGTAGACCACACTGTCGAACCCGACCAACTGAGGCTGTGGGTCGACGTGCCACTTGCCGACCAGTGCGGTGCGGTAGCCGGCGTCCCTGAAAACTTCGGGCAGCGTCGTGTCGACGAGCATTTCGCGCTTTGGATTCGTCGGGTCCCGGTCCTTTACATTGGTCAGCATGCCGTTGCACGACCGCACCTGCTGGCCGGTCAGCAGCGATGAGCGCGCCGGTGAACAGATCGGGTTGCTGGTGACGGCAACCTCGAACCTCGCCGATTTGGCGGCGAATCGATCGATATTAGGCGT
>Ga0310124_10003802_pt1 | contig 10073 bp, 12 predicted proteins | sample CB11b_AW_Bot5_MG_FD_203507 | JGI IMG/M metagenome (GOLD analysis project Ga0310124, IMG submission 203507) | Marine microbial communities from Western Arctic Ocean, Canada - CB11b_AW_Bot5 | ecosystem: Environmental > Aquatic > Marine > Oceanic | place: Canada: Western Arctic Ocean | collected...
GATCTCACCCTCCTTGACCGCTCCTCCGAAGGTCGCTCTCTCCAGATAGTGAGTATCTATGGAGATGGTTAGCTCGACCGACACCCTCGCGCCGGGCAGGACCAGACCCACCAGGGGAGACAGCGCTTCTGCGGGGAGCTCGCCTTCGATCAGGTAGACACCTTTGTCGCTGCCCTTCAGCACGGGGTCTTCCACCGCGGTCATCATGGATGAAACGCCTCGCTGTGGATCGAAGAATCCGAGAGGGCTCACGTCCTTGGGGACCGTCTCCCACCTCCCCGTGAGCGGGTTGGTCATGTAGCTGTCTTCGCCCACGGTAATGAGGCTCGATTTGACCAGGAAACCGCCTGATCCGCCGACGAACTCGGCCGATATCCTGTCCGGCTTCACAACGTCGCCCTCGGCCTCGTCGAGGGTCAGGTTCGGCAACAGCCGGGTCGCTCCCTTCTGATGGTCCAGTAGGAAGTGGAATGATCCCGTCTCCTCCATCAATCGTCCTGATTCGGCAAGGACGACTGTGGGATCGACGGGCGTGGGAGTAGGAGCCGCCGCCGCCCCTGTTGTGGGCGACACAGCGTCTTTGTCTGAGCTTCCGCATGCGACAACCGCCGCGATTGCCAGCGCCATCCCCAGTGCCGTCGGGAACCGTTTCACGTCGGGTCCTCATCCATGCCGAGGGCTTCGAAAACGCTCATGAGGTGGCCGATGTTGCCGGGTTGATACCATGGCACCTTGTGGACTACGATGCCGGATTGGTCGAGAACGTAGACTGCTCTGACTCGGCCATCCGGGCCCATGGCTCCAAAGAGCTTCGCAGCATATCCTTGCGGGTCACTTGCCAGTGGGAAGGGGCAGCCGCCTAACGACTCGCTGAAGGCCCCGTGAGAGTCAAGACTGTCCCCGCTCACGGCTATCACCTGAGCCTCTAGGGCCACGACCGTATCGTACTCCTCCCGAAGAGAGGTCAGCATCTGCACTCAGCCGGGCGTACCGTCCTCGACATAGAACGCGAGGATAATCTTACCGAGACCCCTTGCTGGCAGGGTGATCAGACCCACCGTGGTGGTCAGGCTGACTCCCGGTGCTGTCTCGCCAACTTCAGGCATATGCGTTGGCCCCAGGATAGGTGTTCTGGCCAGGGTCAATATACGACAAGAGGCCGCGCCGCTATAGCGGCGCGGCCTCTTGTCAATCTAGTCAGACTCTTTAGGCGTTGGTGCCGGACTTCCTCGTGCGTACGATCGTCAGTCCGCCCGATATCAGGAGCACCATCGCACCGAGAAGTGCGAGTTTCGCCGCTAGCGGCACCGAGGAGTCACCGACGTTGGGGAGCCCGATACCCGGACCAACCGATCCACTACTCGGCTCGGGAGTCGGAGTTGCCGTCGGCTCGGGAACTGGAGTCGCCGTCGGCTCGGGAGTCGGAGTTGCCGTCGGCTCGGGAGTCGGAGTTGCCGCAACCGGAGGCGGACCCGGCTTCAGTATGTAGGTCGCCATCTCCTGGGCCTCGACGTAGGCCTGCGCCGCGCCACCCTCACCGGTTATTGACTCAATCGTCCCGTCGGCGTCCGCGTCTAGGCCGTTTCTGGCCGAGTTGAGGAAGCCCATTACACCTGCGAGGGACAGCTTCGCGAAAGATACGTTGGTCTGTGGAAGGACTCTGAGTGCGTCCTCTATCGCTCCGTTCGCCCATGTTTCGGCGTTAGCGCCGGTCGTTTCCACATGGGCTGCGTGGGTATTGAGAAATGCACCGCCTGGGGCCGCTGCGGCCGCAAACGGTCCGTGCTTCCGGTCCGCGGCGTGCAGGAGAACTCCCTTGTCGTCACCCGGGTTTTCGAAGATAGCGTCGAAGTTTGGCCCACCCTCACCCTCGAGGATGTTGATCACGTGGTGAGTATGCGTAAGAACATCATCCAAATCGCTTGAGCGGTTCGCAAGATTAGCGTGGAGGATTGCCACGTCTAATTGCTCTTTCAGGTTCGTCAAGATGCCTTTGTCCGTACCGGTAGGCCAGTTAGTCAGCAGGTGCCTGATGTGACCTATCGCACCAGCTGGGATCTCATGGCTGTATACCGCGGGGCCTGCAGGGGCATTTGGATCGGCCCCGGCAGCCTCCTCCGTAATCACGACCTTGTTGAACAGGTGGATCAGGTTGGAGCCCGAGTACCGCGGACTACTACTATCAAAGACGTGATTCACGCTACCATCCGGCTCGACGGTCATCGGTCCGGTGCTCAGTTTTGTCGCACCGTCGTCTGAAACTAGCCAGCCCACATACTCAGTCCCTGAAGGGGGCTGTGGGATGTCCGTCATCGAGTACGTGATTGCGTCGCTGAGCGCCATGTCGTCCCATATGACGGCTGTCCCTACGGCGTCGGCCGATATCAAAGCCGGCGTCTGGGCCTGTACCAGCGCTATGGGAACTGCTGCGAGCGACACGACGGCAAGTAATATCCCTAGCTTTAGCTTGGTCATGCTGCGTGTCTTCCTCCTACAAAAACAAAGAATACAGAGTTACGTGCCGATGATGAGCCTACCACACGTGGGCATGTACGCATAGACCCCGGCACGTCGACTTTCAAGTGATTTTTACATATCGCCAGCGATCACATTCGCGCCCGTCGGGTGGTAGCTGCCTCCGGCAGGTTCCACTGTGATCCCGATCCCATCGAGCTGCACAAATGGGACGCCAGGTATGATAACAGCCTGACCGTATCCCGTCGAATCCACGTTCAGAAGCCCCACGCTCAGATGCTGATACTTGGTTATTACCCAGACCTGGTACGCTTCGTCTTCTGGTAGCGGCGGAAGGTTGAGGACGGCTATCAGGGCGGCCAGCCCGTCGTCCGTTTCCGCGCAGCATGCCACCATTCCCCAGGCTTCCGGCCACAGGTCGCCGCCGCGCAGCAGACTGACGGATACACCGGGGGAAGCCGTCATCGAACTCAGGTAGCGAGTCTGGCTCACCATGCTCTGGACCCGCGCATCCCGCTCGAAAACCGACGCTTGAAGCCGCTGGTTCTCACTGGTAATCCAATCGATCCGACCGGTCAGTTCCTGGTTTTCCATCGAGATCTCTCCGAGCCTACCGTTTATCCAGACTCCTCCGAGTACCAGCGACACGACCATTACGGAGACCGCTACGGGGCCCCAATTTCCAGCCATCGGTCGCCCCAGCGATGATCTTATTCTCTGGATTACACCCGGGGAGGGCGCCGCCTCGGTCGGACCGAAGTCGTGATCGACGCGAGAAAACAGACGCTCTCGTACCGACTCTGGAACGTCAAGCTGGGGGACGGAGAAAGCGATACTCGCCACCGTCTCTCCGTCTGCGCGCAGATTCACGCTGCAAGCGCGGCACGAGTCGAGATGGGCGTCGACTTCTTTGGTCTGCCCGCGGTCAAGCTCATCCCGAAGGTAGGACTCAAACCGATGTTCAGCTTCAATACACTCCATAATCAGCCTGTTCCGGGGCCTGTGGGCCCAGGACCTCCCTCAAATTCTTCAGTCCAAGTCGCATGCGCGTCTTCACTGTCCCCAGGGGTTGCCTCAGATGCCCCGCTATCTCAGTGTGCGTGAAGCCTCCAAAATAGGCCAGCACCACCACGTCTCTCTGTTCAGGCCTGAGGGTCGAGAGGGCGCCACTGAGCTGGCTCCGATGGTACTGATTATTGGCGTACTCGATCGGATCGCCTTCTACACTCTTGGAGGGCTTGTTCGTCAGGTCCACTCCATGCTGGACCTGAGTCTGCTCTCGTCGCCTGCGGCGTAGCTCGTCGATCGTCCGGTGGTGGGCTATGCTGAACAACCAGGCGGTCACCTTTCCCCGCTTGGCATGGTAGCTGGCACCCCTACGCCACACGTTGAAGAATACGTCCTGAGTTACCTCCTCGGCTGCGCCGGCGTCTCTGAGAAGACTCATCGCGAGCGAAAAAACGGCCCGGGAGTACCTATCGTACAGCTTCTCCAGGGCTTCCCTAGATTGTTGGACGATGAGAGCCATCAGCTGCTCATCGTGTCGCTCTTCGAGATTCACGTGGTGCACCTGGCGAGTTCGCGCTTCTCTAAGCGGCGGAACACTAGTTATACGTTACCGGACCGCAACATAGATTCGCCCCAGGGTCAATGCTCCGCGCGGCCCGTGGGCACCGAAGCACTGGGGCGGAGCACCGTTTCGTCAAAGGGGTTGCCCGTTGTAGCAGACGGCCGGGCAACTGCTGGCGCAGTCTTCTTGATGCTGATTTCTATAACGTCTGAGGAGCCGAAAGGGTGCCTCGGATAGGGGGGCGTGCCATCAACATGAGGACTGTCGAAAGCGCAGCAGCCACCGCGAATATCACAAACGCCAGTTCATAGGACTGAGTCTTGTCGAAGATGTACCCGGCAAGGATAGGGCCGGCTATGACTCCGACGATCTGGATGCTCCCCCGCAGGCCTTGTATGGTTGCGTAGGCCTTCCTTCCGAAGTAATCGGCGAGAAGGGTTTGGGGGATTACCGCTACTCCGCCCTGGGCGACCGCGTACACCACCAGAGCCGGCACAACGCCGGCGATGGTGGTCGCCTGTGACATGTATACGAACGATACAGCTATGGCAGCGAGACATGATGCCATTAGGTAGCGGGCGTTGACGTAGTCGCTAAGAAGGCCAAGCCCGAACCGCCCCGGAACACTCATCAGACCGACACCACCAGCCAAGGCCGCCGCGCCGACGGGCGAGGCGCCCAGTCCGTCAAAGTAAGGGATCAGATGCAGCGCGAGGCCACCACTCGAGACCATTCGTGCCGCTATCGACAGGCTGAAGAACCAGAAGGTCGACGTCCTCAAAGCCTCTCGGGCTGTGAAGTCCTGTGACAGATCTGCATCCGGCACGGAGGTGACTCCATTGCCGGCCGGGCCCGGCCGCGGCCTCTCGCCATCCGGCAGGTAGCCGTACTGCTCTGGACGGTGCCTCATCACCGATGAAATCGGTATTCCCAGTATCAGGATCCCAATCCCGATGTATAGGGCCGTGTCGCGCCATCCGTACTCGTTGATCATCCAGCCCAGCAACGGGATGAACAGTCCTCCTAGACCCACACCCGACCACATCAGGCCGAACGCCAGGCCGCGCCGCCTCCGGAACCAGTTCGCCACCGCCGCTATCATCGGCGTGCCCATCCCAAGGCTGGTGCCGACAGTAATCATCAAGAGGTAGACCAAATAGAAGGCCGGCAGCGAATCGATACGGCTGAAAGCGATGTAACCGAGACCCAGCAGCGGGATCCCGATCAACATAAGCCGTCGGGGCCCGAAGCGGTCTATGGCCCAACCCTCCACCGGGCCCAAGACCCCGGACTGGAGCTTCCCAATGGCGACGACGGTCGAGATCGTCGTCCTGCTCCACCCAAACTCGTTCGATAGTGGAATGACGAAGTTGCCGAAGCCGTGGAACGTGATCCCGGCCGCCACAGACATGCCGATTCCACCCGCGAGAACGATCCACCAGCCATAGAAAATGCCTTGCCGGGCCTGTGGCTGGCTGTCGCTGGGCGTCGTCGTCGGCGTGTCGGACTCTTGCAGGGGACGGCTCCTGGCGGAGTCGAGGCTTGCCGGATTCTACCACCACATAGGCCGAGTGATGCGGAAGATCAGGCCGGACCTATTCCCTGCGGTAAAGAACCGGAGAGGCTACGCCCTCAGGACCTCTGGGTTAACGCAGGATGGCATCTCTCCGCCGGTGAGGGCCGTGATGATGTTCTCCGCTGCCATCATGCCCATGGCCCGCACAGTGGCCGCGCTTGCGCTGGAGATGTGGGGGGTCACGACCACGTTGTCCATGCCGAGCAGGGGATCATCTGGCGGTATGGGCTCCGGGTCGGTCACGTCCAGCGCCGCTCCTGCCAGTGCGCCGTCCGAAAGCGCCGCGCGCAGGGCATCTGGGTCCACAGTTCCGCCCCTGGACGTGTTGATCAGGAAAGCTCCGGGCTTCATCGTCTCGAACTCGGTCTTGCCGATCAGGTAGCGGGTCTCCTCTGTCAGCGGAACGTGCACCGAGACGAAGTCTGAGTCTCGCAGAAGCGACGGCAGGTACGGGACCCATTTCACTCCCAGCTCGTCTTCCTGGTCCTGTCTCCGAGTCCTGGAGTGGTACAGCACGGTCATGTCGAAGCCAGCGGCCCTTCGTGCGACTGCTTGACCGATGCGGCCGAACCCGACCAGGCCAAGGGTCGCCCCGTGGACGTCGCGGCCCAGATAGGGCATCTGGTCGAAAATCTTCCACTCGCCGGACTGGACGCGACGATCAGCAAAGGCGACTCTACGCGCCACCGAAAGGATGAGCGCGAAGGTGAAGTCAGCGCACGATTCGTGGAGGACGCCCGGAGTATTTCCGATCGCAATGCCCCGCCGAGTCGCTTCCGGGAGATCGACGTTGTCAAGACCGATCGCACGATTGGACACAACGCTCAGAGACGGCCCCGCCTCCAGCGCCTCTCTGTCCATGATATCGTCCACTTCGGTCAGAATACCCTGGCACCGGGCAAGCTGCTTGAACAGGACAGGCCTCGGCGGCGGAGACGTCTCCTCCCAGACATCGACCTCGAAGTGCTTCTCCAGGAGGGCGATGGCGTCAGGTACACGCCGTCGGGTTACGTAGACCCTGTCTCTACTCATTTGCTACCATCCGATCGCACCGCCGTCTCGTCGCGGGTCTGCGCCGCCCTGAAAGATTCCCGCGTCTGCGTCCACATGTATGGCCTGCGCGCCGCCTACCGACATCGACCATGGTTCCTGCACAACTACATTGTGGCCCTTGGCCTCCATCGCGCGTCTCACATGGGCTGGAAACCGCTCTTCCATGTGGAGCTCTTGGCCCTGCGGGCAGCGCATCCGTGGTGCCTCTATGGCCTCCTGGACGTTCATGCTGTAGTCCAGCACGTTGGTCAGGAACTGGGGCGTCGTCTGGAGAATACCCCATCCGCCGGGTGTGCCCATGCTGACAACGAACTTGCCGTCTTTGAGTGTCTGAGTGGGAGAGACGCAGAAGTCTACGCGCTTCGACGGCCCAATCTGGTTGGGGCTACCATCGACGAGATCGAACCAGAAAGCCATATTGTTCAGGAAGATCCCGGTATCACCGACCGCCGCTCCGCAGCCGAAGCCTGCGCCTAGGGTTTGCGTGACGCTCACGACGTTGCCGTCCCGGTCGGCGACCGCGAAGTGGGTCGTCATGCCCCCGTCGTACGACTCCGGATTACCCGGCCTGAGCGCCTCTGCCGCCACCTCGCGGGAATACTGCTCCCCAGAGACGCCGGACGCAACGCCGCGGTCGATCCGTTTTCTCTGCTCGGCCGCATACTTGTCCGAGATGAGCCCGGCCACGGGGATGTAGGAGCGGTCGGGGTCTCCTCCGTAGTTGATGCGATCGGTGGCGGCGAGCTTGATCGACTCGGCCATCAGGTGAAGTGTCTCCGGGTGCTGGAAGACCAGGTCTTCGCCCTCGAAGCCCTCGATGCACTTGAGCGTCTGGAGTATCTGAAAGCCACTTGAGTTAGGCCCCGGTGTGTGCACCTTGTAGCCTCGGTAGTCGATGCTGATGGGCTCCTGCCACTCGGCGTCGAACTCGGCGAAATCCTCGTGAGTGAACAGGCCGCCCCACTCCTGGTTGCCCTTGACGATTCTGTCGGCCATCGCCCCTCTGTAAAAGGTCTCCATGCCGCCCTTGACGACCTGGCGAAACGACTCAGCGAGCTCGGGGAACCGATGCCTGGACCCCGGCAGGGGAGGCTTTCCGGCTCCGTCGCGTATGAGCCGCACGGACGGGAACTCGGACAGCCTCGCTGCGGCGGTCGTCATCGTCCGGCTGTTGAGGTTGGTGATCGGGAAGCCGTTCTCTGCGTAGTCGATGGCAGGCGCGAAGACCTGCTCCAGGTCCAACGTTCCGTATTCCTCGTGCATCGTGAGCCATCCGGCGACATTGCCCGGAACCAGAGGCGCGAGGATTCCGGTCCACTTGGTCTCCTCCGTGTAGAGGTCAGTCTGTGCCGACTTGGGCATACGGCCGGAGAAGTTCAGGGCCCTGACGCGCCCCTCGCCCGCCAGGTAGACAAGCGCCAGCCCGATGCCGCCCATCCCCGACATGTATGGCTCGACGACGTTGAGGGCTGCCGCGGTCGCCACGGCCCCATCGATCGCGTTTCCTCCCTGCATGAGTGCTCGGATGCCCGCCTGCGAAGCCAGAGGGTGCGCCGCGGCGACCATGCCGTTGGCGCCCATCGCGACGGGCCGGTTCGAAAGTGGGTAGACAGGTGAGATAGGCACGGCGCTCTCCTCCGATCGGGTTAAGGAACGGCCTAAAAGCTAGATGCTGCCAGACGCCTTGTCAAGCGATGCGGCCATCTCTCTGTCGTTCCAGCGCAGGCGGGAATCCGCCCGTCCGGTTTCACGCATGCCGGAATCACTTTCGTCGTTCCCGCGTAGGCGGGAATCCATCCCTGATCCGTCAACACAGGCCGAGAGTCTCTTCAGATATGGTCCGGACCTGTCAAGGGACGCGCTCTAAGTGATGTCTCCACCAGTCAGCGAGAATTCCGTCATCGCCAAGGGATTCCCTGGATTCACAAACGAAGTGCAACACCTTGTTAAGGTGTTGCCATGGGACTCAGATACGGTCAGATCACGATTGAAGAGCGGTGTGAGATTGCCCGACTACGTGCCACGGTAGAGTCGGTCCGGCAGATCGCTGCAAGTCTGGATCGCGCGCCATCGACGGATGCTCGGGAGTTGAAGCGCAACGCCTCGCGTACCAGTGGCTACCAGCCGAGGTATGCCGAAGAGCAGGCCGGTGCCCGGCGCTGGTGCGGATCACGGCTGGAACGCGATGACGTTCTGCGTGAACGCGTCCTGTCGGGCCTCAAGCAAGGCTGGTCGCCAGAGCAGGTTGCGGGCAGGCTCGCTCTTGAGGCTGACAAGAGAGTCATCTCCCACGCAACCATCTACCGGTTCATCTACGCACAGATGGCACGCAAGAAGGACTATTCGTGGGCGCCACTATCTGCCTAGGGCGAAGTCGAAACGGGGCTGGCGGGGACGCAGAGGTGGGAGCCCGGCCTCCTTCATCTCACTGCGACGCCCGCTTGCAGAACGTCCCCAGGCGGCGGCTGATCGACAGATGCCTGGGCATTGGGAGGCCGACCTGATGCTGTTCAGGACCTACGGACAGACTGTGCTGACACTGCACGAGCGGTACTCTCGCCTCATGATCGCCGTCCGGCCGTCGGGGAAGGCGGCATCTCCTATCGCCACTGCCATGTCAGCTATCCTGGATCCTCTGCCACCCCAGTGGCGACAGACGCTCACCTTCGACAACGGAACCGAGTTCGCCAGACACCACGAGCTCCACGCCCTTGGCATCGAGACCTTCTTTTGCGATACCCGCTCCCCCTGGCAAAAAGGGGCGTGGAGAACGCCATCGGGCGCATGCGACGCAACCTGCCACGCAAGACCGACCTGGCCACGCTGACTGACCAACGGTTTACTCTGTTGGTGCAGGCCTACAACAATACCCCGCGTAAATGTCTCGGCTACAATACGCCCGCCGAAATCTTCTGGAACCACGTGTTGCGCTTCAAATGTGAATCCACCTTCCCGCCTACGCGGGAATGAAGGACCGAGTTGCGCTGGAGTACCGGTTCGAACGAGCAACTTTGAGCGGTGGACTCGGGCTGCGCGCCTTCGTGGACTTGGTCTGCCGCCTCTGATAGGATACCCGCAGCCTTCCGAATAAAGACGTAATTCGATGCTGCTGCGAAGCCTCCCGATGACCAGTATTGCCGCAACTGTCATGGCCTCCGGCCTTGGCAACGCACCTTCGGGGAGGACCTGAGCACCACGCCCGCCTAGATAGTCTCAAGAGCCTCCCGTCAGGGAGGCTCTTTTTTTGGGGTCGATCGGCACGAGTGGTCGGTAATCGGTTCGTGGAGGGTTCAATGACAACGTGGTTTGAAGACGAAAGTTTCTGGGAGAAACTGTATCCCTTCATGTTCCCGGACCAGAGGTTCGAGATTGCCGACGAGCAAATTGAGAAGCTTCTCG
>Ga0310124_10003803_pt1 | contig 10071 bp, 7 predicted proteins | sample CB11b_AW_Bot5_MG_FD_203507 | JGI IMG/M metagenome (GOLD analysis project Ga0310124, IMG submission 203507) | Marine microbial communities from Western Arctic Ocean, Canada - CB11b_AW_Bot5 | ecosystem: Environmental > Aquatic > Marine > Oceanic | place: Canada: Western Arctic Ocean | collected...
CGCTCGAACTGGCAGAGTATAACATCCAGGTGAATGCCATCGCGCCCGGCACGATCAAGACCAAACTGACGCCGTGGTACGACTCGCAGGACTCGGTGGACTACTGCGCGAAGTTCGTGCCCGCAGGCCGCTTCGCCATGCCCGAAGAGCTGTGCGGCGCCGCCCTTTATCTGGCGTCCGATGACGCCAGTTACACCACGGGTGCAACCATTGTCGTCGATGGCGGATTGATGACGCAATGAAGCCGTACATTCCCAATGCCTGGGAGACCCATGGTGACACGTATCATGTGGCACAGAACTGCGCCCATGCGTCAGATGACAATCCCGGCACCGAATCGCTTCCGCTAAAGACCATTTCCGCAGCGACGGCCCTGACCCGTGACTTTCAAGACCGTGCGGTCCAGCGGAATGGTGCGCAGGTCGAGCATGAGTTGGCTGGCATCCAAACTACCGCCTTTAATCGTTACGACGTCCCCGTTTCCAGAATTTTCAAAGGACGCGTGCCCAAGGAAAAGTTCATTCATCTGCCTGGGCGCTGAGACCGAGCAGGCTCAGACCGGTGACGATTGCGACGATGAGGGTTGTCTGTTTCATGGTGCTTCTCCGTAATGTTTGGTTTTCACTGCTCGCCGCTCGCTGCATCAAATGTTGATATTGCATCGTAAAAACGGCGTCAGTCATCAAAGTATTTAGCAAAGGTATAGGTAATTTTGTGATCGATTGCAAGAAAAAAACCACGATTTGACATATTATGCCTCGGCCACCACTGTTAACTGACGGAAATTCCTGAGGGTCAAAAATTATGCACGCGTTCAGATTCGGCGATGGCCGCGACTGGTTCTTCAGCAAGCCGTTCGGTATGTTCATCCATTGGGGGTTGTATGCGATTCCCGCCTGGCACGAACAGGTGCAGCAGCGCCGAGGCATGCAGCGAGCCGCTTACGAAGAATTGATCGACAGTTTCAATCCACAGCAGTTCGATCCGGACGCCTGGCTCGATGTGGCGGCGAGCGCCGGCATGACGTCGCTCTGTTTTACCACCAAACATCACGACGGCTTCTGCCTCTGGGATACGCGTCAGACGGATTTCAATGTCATGCAGTCGCCCTACGGCAAGGATATCCTTGGCCTGCTGGCCGAGGCCTGCCAGCGGCGGGGCGTCCCGCTGTCGCTCTATTACTCGATTGTCGACTGGCACCATCCGAATTATCCCAACCAGGGACGCAACCACGAGCTGCCCGGCCCCGAGCCCGGCGACACACCGGACCTCGAGCGCTACCTGCGCTTCTTAAACGAACAGGTGCGGGAACTGTGCACCAACTACGGGGAGATCCACGGCTTCTGGTGGGACAACAACCGGACGGACGTCCGGGATCCGTCGATCAACGAGATGATCCGCAAGCTTCAGCCCAACGCAGTGATCAACGACCGCGGCTTCGACGACGGTGATTTCGGTACGCCCGAACGGGATTATGACAGCTACGTAAACGAGGTGGCAGCCTTCGACCGCCCGACGCAGGCCGTCGAATCGGTGGGGCACGAAAGTTGGGGCTATAAGGCAGATGAAGATTACCATGCCGACAGCTATCTGATCCGCAGCATCGACAAGATCCTGGCCAAAGGCGGCGTTTATCTGCTCAATGTCGGTCCCACGGCAGACGGTGCCATCCCGCCGGAGGCGGTGCGGATCCTGCAGACGATCGGGCGTTGGTATGCCGCCGTGAACGTCGCCTTTCACCCGGCGGTGCCGGCCCCGGGCGAGACCGAAAACCGTGACGTCCTGCTGACCCGGAACGGAAACAACCTCTACGTTCACCTCTACAAGCCGCCGCCCACATCCCGCGTCCATCTCAAGCCGATTCGCACACTGCCGAAGCAGGCAGTGTTGCTCAATACGGGGGTGCCGGTAGAGACCTGCGTAGACTTTTTACCGTCCGAAGCGGTGACCGATTCCGGCCACCACGAATATCTCCGCCTGCGTAATCTGCCGGTCAACGACCTGGCAGACACGGTAATGGTGGTGCAACTGACATTCGATTAAAAGGATTGGCCCAAATGTCCACATCTGACGACATCAAGATTCACAAGACGCTGCATCATCGGGATGCCTTTGTGCAATCTGTCGATTATACCGCCCTGTCCGCGCCGGTGCTGACCCAAACCATCACAGTCGACGGTAAGATCAGCGTTGGCAGTGACGGCAAAACGCTGGTCCGCCGGTCTGAAGACAACGGCGGCACCTGGTGCGAGACCGGTGAGTGGCATGCATCCCTCAGCAAGACCGTTCGCCGATATAAGCCGATGTATCTCTGCGTTCCCGAACAGGGCGCGGTGCTCGAATTTTTCAACGTCTACGAAATCGGCCCGGGCGGTGACTATGAGAGTTTCGGGCCTGCCAACGAGGGGATGCCGCGTCAGGCGCGCACCTGCCGGGTGTTTTACCGCGTGTCACGGGACGAGGGCCGGACGTGGAGCGATGATCAGCAAGTTATTCAGCACGGCGGCGGCTACGATGCCGTGAATTGGGCCGATGGCCTTCAGTACGAGCGCAACAGCGGCTTCGCGATGCCGCCGAAGCGGTTGCGAGATGGCACTATCGCCGTGCCGATATGCGTCAATATTGTTGGCGCCGACGGTGGCATGGTGGCGCGGACCGACCGCTTCGGCGAGAAGAAATGGCCAGTGAAAGGCGTCGCCCTGCTACGCGGTCACTGGTCCGCCGGCGGCGACCTGCGCTGGTCCCTGTCCACCTGCATCACGGTTCCAGAGTACATGTCTTACGGCCTCACCGAGCCGGCGGTGGCGGAGATGAACGGCGACCGGTTGATGGTGGTGATGCGGAGCATCTGCGGCCCGCGCCAGGCGTTGCCGAGCGTCAAGTTTTTCGCCATCTCCGAGGACGGCGGGGCCACCTGGAGCGAGCCCGTGCCGCTGACCCATCCGGACTGCAGCTATGTCTATTCGCCGGGATCCTATCTCAACTTCTTTCGCTCTGATAAGAACGACCGGGTCTACCTGATTACCAACATCCTGCCCGGCCCGACCAGGTCAGGCATTCCGCGGTACCCGCTGAACATCGTCGAGGTCGATCGCGATTTCCTCTGGGCGCTGCCGTGGACGGCGACCGTCATCCAGGAACGGGAGCCGCGGCATAGCAAGCTGGTGTGCTTCAGCAACTGGAGTGTCTACGAAGACCGTGAAAGTGGCAATCCCGTGATCTTCATGACCGAGGACCGCGCCGACACGATCCTGCCGGACCCCGAAGACAAACCCCTGATAAGCGATGCCTACCGCTACGAAATCGATCTGCCGACGTAACTTTCTGACATCGATCCAACCTATCCGGCCCGTTATCCGTTACGGGCACAGTCCGCTTTGTTATTTCGGGGGGGCAGCGCAATAGCTGACACCCGCGGCCGGCTTGCCACGCATCAGGTAGATCGGCATGCCGTCCCAATTCGTAAGCTTCGTGCGCGCCGACATGTAGGCGATAGTGTAGCCGCAGCGGCGTTTGGCCGAGGTGTTCAGCGCCGAGCCATGGACCGTCAGTGCTTGGTGGACCGAGAACGACCCGGCGCGCAGTTCGATATCGACCGGGGCATTGTCCAGTTGGCCGATCTCGACCTCGTAGGAGACCAGCTTGCCGCCGCGGCCCGGCGCTTGCTCGTGCTCGAGGATGCCGTTTCGGTGGGAACCGGGGACAACCTGCATGCAGCCGTTTTCCGTCGTCGAGTCGTCGATCGCCAGCCACACGGTCAGCGTCTCGTCGTGCGGTTCGAGAGGCCAGTAAAAGGCGTCCTGATGCCAGGGCGCTGGATAGCCGTCACCAGGAGCCTTGGCAATGAGATGCGACGAGAAGAGGACAATATCCGGCCCGAGGAGCTGTTCGACGACATCGAGAACCCGCGGGTGACGGCAGATCTCGAAGAAGGCCGCATGATCGGTAGACGCCCGCCCCCAGCTCGGGTCGATGCGCGACGTCTCGGTCCACAAGGCATCGTCCACATGCGGAAAGACTATGTCTTCCATGCGCATGTCGCCGGGCAGCCGGGCGATGGTGTCGTCGGCCATGGTCCGGGCATCGGCCACTTCCGTGGCACTGAGGCAATCGTCGACGACGAGATATCCGGTTGCTGCGTAATCTGCTGCTAAGCTCATTGTTAAGCTCCTTTAGCGCCCATATCAAACGCTGATGTGATAGCCGAAAGAATAGCGGCTTCGCCCCGATGTTGCAAGACACCGGTACGGTACTTACGGATCGGCGGATGCTTGCCGAACAACCGATTTGTTATTACATTCACAGGCATGGCAAAAATCACCCTCGCAACCATCGCGGAAGCCACCGGCTTGTGGCCCTGATTGACTACCCCGGTTTTGCAACGGCCTGACCTGACCGGACTCCGACCGACAGTTCGGCTCACTTATCTCACCGTTGCCCATCCATCATCGCCACGCACCGCTTTCGCACAGGTCGAAAAAATCATCTCAAGTCTTGCAACCTCGGGTCGTCATCAGTATATTTAATAAGTCTATATCAACGTTTAATATGTGTCATTTTACCTCTTGTAAGGACGACGCTTTTTACCATGCAAGGGCGACAGCAATCATTTACGCTCATTGAAATGCTGATCGTGATCATGATTATCACGATCCTCATGGCGTTGCTGTCTCCGGCCTTGATGCAAGCGAAAAGCACTGCCAAACGCGTCACCTGCGCCAGTAATATCAAGCAGTTCGCCGTTTGTTACTTCCTGTACCGGGCCGACTCGGTGGATCAGTGGCTGCCGCGCAGCGGTCTCGACAATTCGGACCGGATGGGCTACGATCTGCAACATTTCGAAGACGGTATAGCCTCCGCGATGGAAGGATATGGCGTCAGTGTCGAACTCAGCACATGTCCGGCCAACCCGACTATACCGCGAGGCTGGGAAACGGTCGCCGGCGAGCAGATCTTCTTTCTCGACCATTATTCGTCCTACAGCTATCTCGACGGAGAGTTTCATCCGGTATACGGCAAGGAGATGGATGTCGGCGATTCCGCCACCCACGTCACCATGGACAGCGGGGCGGCGTTATTTGGCGATTCCAACCTCTTGCTCGTCATTTGGTCGTTGTTTTACAGCAATCACGACGGAAACCCGGCCACCGGCGGTACTCCGCCCGCCATCGGCTGGAACACTGGATTTGCCGACGGACGTGTTCGTTGGATGAAGGGCAATGGGTTCAATTACTCCGGCTTCGATGCGTCATTCCACACGATGTTTACGGCACAGCAACGCGGCCATTACTTTCTCGATCCGTGAATTGGTCTGTGATGATCGATGACCTCAAGCCATCTGTGTTCATCAGGCGCGGCGCCGACGGACACCCGGAACAACAAGCCACCGCCTGCCTGACAGCGTTGCCGGGCAGCGGATCGCTGAGTTTCCAAGCCTGTGCCGATGGCCGCGAGGTAGTGACGCCGGTGGCCGTACCGGTGGCGGACGAAGTGACCGTCTACCTTCCCCTGCTCGCCGCTGCCGGCGAACTTCGCGTCGAGTTGCTCTGCGACGGCGAAACGGTTGCCGGTCGGACCCTGCCCTGGACCCCGCCGCGACAGTGGACCGTGCACCTGGTCAATCTCTCGCACCACGACGTTGGCTACACCAATCTCCCCAGCCTGGTGCTCGAGATGCAACGCCAATCGCTGCTGCAGTACCTCGAACTGGCTCGCGCCGCCGATCATTACCCGGACCCGGCGCAGCAGCGCATCGTGGTCGAACAGTGCTGGTCCGTCGATTACTTCCTGCGTCATGCCACGGCCGGTGAAGCCGAGGCGCTGCTGGCCCGGGTCCGTTCGGGACACGTGGAGCTGACGGCGCTCTTCGGCAACATGACGACCGAGCTCTGCGGTCATGAGTCCTTCATTCGTAATCTCTACCAGGGCGCCCGTCTGGCGCAGCGAACCGGGGTGCCGATCGTCTCGGCGGAGCACTGCGACATCCCCGGTGTCGCTCGCGGCCTGGCCGAGATCCTGACCGGCAGCGGCATCGAGTTTCTCGACTGCGCCTTTCCGTACTACGACAGTTGGGGGGGAGAGGCGGATCGTCCCGCCTTCTGGGACGTTTCAGCGGTATTCGGCAACCGCGAGACACCCGGGGCGTTCTGGTGGGAGGCGCCATCGGGCCGGCGCCTGCTGGTCTGGTCGAACAATGTGGGCTGCAATGGCGAGAACGACCCGGCGTTGCCGCGTCTGGCGGCGGCGTTGCGCACTTATGAAGACGAAGGATATCCGTACTCGGTGATGCGCTGGCCGGTCACCGGCTCCAGCCGCGACAACTCGCCGTATGTGGACTTTGCTACTACGGTGAAGACGTGGAACGAGGCCTGGCTGTCGCCCCGGCTCATCTGCAGCACCAACGCCAACTTCTATGGCGATCTCAAGGTGCAGTTGCCGGCCGACCTGCCGGTGCATCACGGTGACATCCCCGGCCAGGACTACCCATTGGCTGCCGGCTCGACCGCCGCTGCAACCGCTACGAATCGTCGCAACCATCACCGGCTGCCCGGCGCCGAAACCCTGGCCACGATGGCGGCTGCTGTTACCCCCTACGCCTATCAGGCCGACGTCTTGTCGCGGGCCTACGAGGAGGTGAACTGGCACGACGAGCATACCTGGGGCCACAACATGCCGTGCGGCCCCGGTCATGCCGCGTCGGAACTCGAAAAAGCGGCCCACGCCCATCGTGCCGCGGCCCTGGCCTATGACGTGGAGACCAAGGCAATGGCCCGAATCGCGGATGCCGTGCAGCTCGACGGTGACGACGTCCATCTGGTGGTCTTCAACCCGTCGCCGTATCCCCGCACCGACCTCGTGGTGGCGCCGATGCGTGAGATCGAAAACTGCATTAGCGAGCTGAAGCCGGTGCAGCCCGGCGGACTCAAGCCGGTGGCGCTGGGTACCCGCTGGCATGTCAATCCGTCACTTGACCTGGTTGCCGGCAACTTCGAGCTGGTCGACGTGGCGTGCGACCGGGTCGTCGACTTCGACCTGACCGAGCTTCGCTCGCCGCTGGCTGGCACGCCTTATGCAGCACAACGCATCGGCTTGTCCGAGGGCGGGCCGCGGCTCGGCTTTTTCGAGGAGCCACAGGGGCTGCGGCACGACCTGCGCTTCATCGCCGAGGACGTGCCGCCGCTCGGCTACCGGACGTATCGTCTGCGCCCGGTTGCCTCGACGGCTGGTCATTTGCCGGTAGACAGCAGCAGTGATGTACCGGCGGTGATCGAGAATGAATTCTATCGCGTCACCGTCGACCGCAGCGGTGCGATTGCCAGCATTTACGACAAGGCCCTGGATCGAGAACTGGTGGACGCCGGCGCCGCACATGCCTGCAGCTGTTTGTTGGTGCGGGACGCCCAGGAGATCGAGCGCAGCGCCAATTGCACGACGCCGCCGGCAGTGGTCGAGGGGCAGGTGCAGCGCTCGATCTTCTGGAGCGCCGCGGCGCCCGGACATCCGGTAATCGAGCTGGAGATCCGCCTGACCGCGGGGATCAAGCGCGTCGACCTGGAGATCGGGCTGCTGAAGGACCCGACCCCGAACCTCGAGGCCCTGGTCCCGTTTCCACTCGCCGTACCCGAGGGCCGCTACACCATCGAAGAGCCGCTGAACGTCGCCAACCCGGAAACCGACCGCATGCCGGGGGCGTTTTCGAACCGCTTGACGGCGCAGGACTGGATCAAGATCACGGACGGCGAGATCAGCGTGCTCTGGTGCAGTCTGGATGCTGCGGTAGTGAGCATCGGCCGGCTTTGGCCCAGCCGCATGTCACCGGCCCATTCGGTCCTTATCCCGCAGTCGCAACAGCGGCCGCAAACCGCTGATGAGCTGCGTGGCGGCGGACTTTATTCGAGCGTCTGTTATAACAACCTGGGCACCAATTTTTCAGTCTCGCAGTCGGGGCCGTTGATCTTTCGCTACGTGATCGGCAGCACCGCCGGCGATGCCTCGATTGGGACGATGCGCCAATTTGCTGCCCAAGGGAATCTGCCGTTGACAACGATCTTCACCCAGCACCCATATCCGCGAACGCGTCCGGTCACCGACAGCTTCCTGAGCATCGACAATGCTGCGGTCACGCTGCTCACCTGCAAGCACGCCGAAGACGGCAAGCGGATCATCCTGCGCCTGTGGAATCCCACCGACACACCGCAATCGACAACCGTGACCTTGCCGGCGTTCAACATCGATGCGGTCATCGCCTGCGACCTGGTCGAGCGCGAGACCGATACCCCGGTGGCGCATACTGCGCATGCCATCCAATCCGTTATCGAGCCGCGGGCCGTTGTGACCCTCGGCATTGCCTGCCAACCTGAATAAGTCGCTTAAGCGACCTGATTTCGCCGAGCGGGTAGCGACGGCGTACGACGTTAAGACCGGAGTGCCTGCCAAGGTGTAGCCGATCGATTGGACGAAGGCATTCTCATGATGCAGGCTTTTGCAGGCACGAATGTTGCTTTTTCATCGTCCCGCCTGTTTGCGGGTCGAGGAAACTTGCCTGATGTTCTTGATGCGGCCACGGGTCACGGTAGGCTGGAACTGTAACACACGGACACGGAGTTTCGTGCAAGAAGTGAACCGGGATGGGTGGATAATGGGAATGACGGAAGCTGAACTGTCGACGTTCGATAAGGATGGTGCACTGGTTATTGACAGTCCGTTCACGACGGACCAGCTCGATCGGTGGGAGAAGATGTGGGACAGGTCCGTGGAGCAGCCGACGGAAGTGGGCATTGTCGATCCCGATTTTCTGGATTTCCTCCAGCAGCCATACTTCGAGGCGGTTGCAAAGCAGTGTCTGCGTGCCGATGCCGTTCATCTCTGCGGTGGCCCGGGATGCCAAAATCGTGACCCCGAACCGCCCCCGTACCGCGACGATCAGGCGCAGTGGGTGTGGGGGGCGCATGTCGATTTGCAGGCGACCCTGGAGAATTTCGACGCGACGCCGCGTCAAATCAGGCTCGACCTCTGGTTCTGGGTCAACGACGTGCCCGAGAACCGCGGCGCCATGCGCGTACTTCCCGGTAGCCATCGTCCGATCATGGAACACTGGAGCCGGATCCTGACGGCCGAGCACCGGGCCGAGTTGCCGCGTATTCACGGTGTGTGGCCGGCGCCGCGCGAGGCGTGTGGTTCCTACCCCGAGTACATTCCGGACCTGGTGGCGACGCCATGGCTGGAGCAGGAGCCGGTTCCGGTCGTCGCACGTCGCGGCCAGATGCTGGTTGCCAATCAGTGCGGATTGCATTCGGCGTGGCAGAATCGTCTGGACACGACGCGCAAGGCGATCGTGCTGCCGTGGGTGGCGAAGGGTGTCCGCCTCGGCATGCCCCCCAATCAATTCGACGATCTGACTGGAGAATTCTCCCTCTTGCGCGCTGCGCTACCCGCCGAATGCACCCGCCTTGCACCCGACCCGAAGGCGTGGTCCTTTACCAGTGCCTACGTCGGCAACTGGCCCGAACTGTTCATGCCGGGATTCGATTCCGGAGCGTAACAGCCAGTTCTTTTTCCGGCATGCAGATCCATCATGCGGGTGATGACAGGTCGGTCAAGTGCGTCATCGCACATCGCCATCCTGCCTGACCGTGACAATGCGGTCGGTTGCTGTTGTCCTCGAAATGGTAGCCGCCAGCGGAACCTGAATTGCGGAAGAACTTTGAGTCCTCGCCGCGCCGGCCGTCGTGATGGTTGAGGTTGATCGACGCCAGATCGAAATAGCCATCGTTGTCAAAGTCACCCCAACCCGCCCCCATCGAATGCCCGTACCCCTGGCCGATGGACGGATCGCCGGCGACGCCGTATTCGACCTCCGCTTCGGTGAACGGAAACGGCTTGCCCGTGCCGTCGTTCAACCACAGGCGATTGGCCATCAACCAATAGTTGCTGACATAGATATCGACATCGAAATCACCGTCAAAGTCACAGGCGCTGGTGCCGTACGTTTTGCCGGCGTATGCCTCCCAGACAGTGGTAAACTTCTTGCCTCTGTCGTTTCGATAGATGCGGGACGTGCCGCCGAAATCG
>Ga0310124_10003805_pt1 | contig 10069 bp, 6 predicted proteins | sample CB11b_AW_Bot5_MG_FD_203507 | JGI IMG/M metagenome (GOLD analysis project Ga0310124, IMG submission 203507) | Marine microbial communities from Western Arctic Ocean, Canada - CB11b_AW_Bot5 | ecosystem: Environmental > Aquatic > Marine > Oceanic | place: Canada: Western Arctic Ocean | collected...
CTGGAGTACTTTTACACGCGACAGCGTCGGCAGTTGGGCCTGGGTCATGCCGTGCTGTGTGCTCGCCCCATGGTCGGTGACCAGCCGTTCGTGGTCGCTCTGGGCGATTCGATCATCGGTGTCAACGCCCAGTCGGACATCGTGGCCCGGATGGTTGAGCGGTTCGAGTCGGAGGCTGCCGACGTGGTGGTGGCCTTCGAGGAGGTGCCTCAGGAGGAGGTGGTTCGCTACGGGATCGCCCGGCCGGCGTCCGTCGAGGGTCAGGGCGAGTCTGAAGTGGGCGAGGCATTCGAGCTGGCCGACCTGGTCGAGAAGCCTTCGGTCGAGGAGGCTCCGAGTCGATTGGCCGTCGCCGCCCGCTATGTCCTCTCGCCCCGGATCTTCGACGCGTTGTCGAGGACCGAGCCGGGCAAGGGGGGTGAGATCCAGTTGACCGACGCGATCCGCAGCGTGTTGGCCGACGGGGGCCGGGGGATCGGGATCCGCTTGCGTCCCGACGAGCGGCGATTCGACATCGGCAACTTCGGCAGCTACTTCCGGGCCTTCACCGAGTTCGCCCTGGCCGATCCTCGCTACGGCGACGGTCTCCGAGACGAACTCCGTCGGCTGCTCGATGGCGGCACCTCCTGATGCAGCTGATCCGAAAACGAGCCACCGCCAGGGCCGGCCTGCTGGGCAACCCCTCGGACGGCTACCACGGCCGGACGATCTCGCTGGCGCTGGAGGATTTCTGGGCCGAGACGATTCTCTACGAATGGGACCGGGTGGAGATCCTGTTGAGCCAGGAGGACCAGAGCCGATTCGCTTCGGTCGGTGACCTGGTCGAGGACGTTCGCCTGCACGGCTACTACGGCGGCGTGCGGCTGGTCAAGGCGACGATCAAGTCGTTTGTCGAGTACTGCACTCGTCGGGGCCTGAAGCTCCACGACCGTAACTTTGCCGTCCGCTACACGTCGAACATTCCTCGAGCCGTCGGCCTGGCCGGTTCCAGCGCGATCATCGTCGCCACGCTGCGGGCGCTGATGGAGTTCTACGGTGTGGAGATTCCTCAACGCGTGCAGCCTTCGCTGGCGTTGGCGGTCGAGACCGACGAGTTGGGGATCACCGCGGGGTTGCAGGACCGGGTGATCCAGGTCTATGGCGGGATGGTGGCGATGGACTTTGGCCGCGAGAAGGTCGAATGTTGCGAGGGGTTTGAGTGCGGGGATTACCTGCGACTGGATCCCGCCGGGCTGCCCCGGCTCTACGTGGCCTATTCGAGCGACGCCGGCCAGCCGACCGAGGTGTTTCACAACCGGCTTCGGGAGCGATACGAGCAGGGTGAGCCGGAGGTACTTGAGGCGATGGGTCGGTTTGCGGAGTTGACGGCTGAGGGGGTCGAGGCGTTGGCCGCTGGCGACTCGGGGCGGTTGCACGAGCTGCTCGACGCCAATTACGACCTGCGGGCCTCGATCTGCCAATTGCCCAAGGAGCACGTATCGATGATCGAGGCGGCTCGATCGGCCGGTGCCAGTGCCAAGTTCGCCGGCTCGGGAGGCGCGATCATCGGCAGCTGCCTCGACGACGCGATGTACCAGCGGCTGACGCGGGCTCTGGCGGGGTTGGGCTGCGAGGTGTTCACGCCGCGGGTTACGGGATGACGACCGATTCGTCGGAGCTATCGACTTCGCCCGTATTCGATCCAAACGGCTGCAGCGTGAAGGTGCCGCCGCCGGTGTTGAGCAGGTCGAAGTTGATCAGTGTGTCGGGCAACCGGTTGCTGCTCGAATTGCGTGTCAGGATCAGCTCGACCGATCCGGGCCCCGAGTTGGTGAAGGTCGCTTCGGTGCCGATTCCGAGGTTGGTGCCCGAGAGCGAGTTGCCGGTCACGGTCCAGGCGGAGGCGGCGACGCCGTTGGCGTCGATCTGGATGGCTGCGGTGGCGGCGTCCAGGACCGAGTTCTCCGAGAGTTCGAGATCCAGCGTGGGGCCGGTTGCGGAAATCCCGATGTTGCCACCAGTTATCGTGTTCTCTGAGATCACGATCGGGTTTCCGCTGTTCTCGATGCTGGTCAGCAAAATGCCGACCGGCTGGACGGTGGGGCTGATCAGGTTCCGGACCAGCGTGAGATCTTCGACCAAGTCACCTGTCAACTGGCCGTTGATTTCAAACCCGTCCACGCGGGTCTTGTCTTTCAGGGTGATGTTGCCAGTGAGTACCGTCGCCGGGGCAAACCCCGATCGCGGCAGCAGGCGTGGGCCGCCCTGGGTTGCCACACGGTACTGGTTGGCGCTCGAAACCAACTCGGTGCCACTGGCCAGCGTGAAGTTTTCGGTAAAGCTGCCACCCTCCGGGGTGTAGACGAGGCTGCCCGAGGCTCGGGAGTCTGCCATCGCATCGGCGAACGTGCCGAAGGGAGCTTCGATCGAACCGGTGCCGATTCCTCCGGGGACCACGTGCAGGAAGGACAGCAAGGCCCCGGTGGCCGGGTCTGCCGCCACTCGTTCCTGGCGATGGATCATGATGTTGCGAAACCGTCGAGTCGGCTCGGAGAGTCGGCCGGCGACGTGCGATGGGTCCGACGGTGTGTCGGGCCGGGACATGCTGTCAAAGGGGGGCCAGGGGGGAGCGGCGTGCGAGGAGGGGACGGCCTGCAGTGAGTGGATTGTGATGCCCACGGTGATGGTGCGTCCGAACAGGTCGTCGTCCTGGATTCCGAAATTCACCCACATGCGGTCGGTCCATTCCAACTCGGTTCTGTGCCGCCATCCCCACGTGTCGGGGCTGCCGGTGGCACGCAGGAAGTAGCCGCCGGCGTAGCTGCGAGTGACGATGTCGCCGAAGGTGACCAGCGATGTGCCCGCTTCCAGGTCGACGGCCGTCATCGCCGCTTCGTCGGCGATGATCAACTGGTTGCCGGAAAAGTGGTTCCGGTCGGGATTGGGGAGGCGGTCGTCGCCCACATCGGGGATGTAGATGTTGGACCTGATGTCGAGGTATTCCCCGAGCGACTCGAAGCCGATCGTCATCTGGTGAAACCAGTTCTCGCGGGTTTCCCGGAAGTCGTACCAGGCGAAGACTCCCCATGTGCGGTTGGCGTCGGCGTCGTAGACCCGGTGTCCCAGGCCCAGGTTGCCTCCGACGGCGGACCGGTTATTCATCAGCAGGTGGACATCGGCAAACAGCAGGCGTTGCTCGGCTACTTCGATCAAGGGGATGAAGTTGCTGAAGTTCGAGAACCCGCTGTCGTAACCCACTCCGTCACCGATGCTGTGACCCAGCCCCGAGCGGACCACGTAGGCTTGCGTCGGGTCGTCTGATCGCAAGGCGTCGGTCAGGGAATCGATCAGCGAATCGGTCAGTTCCCCGCCGCCGGCCTGGGTCTGAAGCAACCCCAGTGCGGCCACCATCACGGCCAGCAACCGAGCAGGTCTCCGACACGACAGGTGCTTCACGATTCCAGATCCTCGCTTCGATCCCGCCGAGCCTGGCCGCAAGCCGCTGGTCGGCGGATGGAACTCCCGGAGCCGGCCACTCATCGGCAGCTGCCGGATTGCTATTGATTTTGTTGATATTGTTAAATTGTATCGGTTGTGCGGGTCCTAGCGAGTGAGCGATTCTGGAGCCTGGCCCGGGCGTGCTGGAGTTGGCTCGGGAGGAATTCTGGCTTTTCCACCCGTTTTCTCCGAAACCTCGCCAGAACTCAGGGGTTTAGGCTGATGGGAGAGTCATCCGCAAGGACGACTCACCACTTCCGGGGCGGCCTCCCGGAGCCCCCACTCCGGGGGGTCCGTCCCTCCTTGCCGCGTTTTCGTATAGGTGGTAAAACCACGATTGCTTGGCTGGATGCGTTTTCGGGCCCCATGTTTAGCGAGCTGAGCGAGTCGTATTGATCTCAATTGAGGCATTCTCTCTACCAGGAGTCACGAGACATGTTGCGATCCATTACTTGGCTGCGAGGACTGACCGCCCTGCTGGCGGTGTCGCTGCTGGCTGCTTCGGTTGCCGAGGCTCAGCAGAAGAAAGAGCAACCCAACAAGAGCCAGCGAGGCCAGCGGCAGCGTGGTGGCGGTGGCGGGTTCGGCGGGTTTGGTGGCGGTGGTCGGGGCGGAGGTGCTCCGGGCGCGTTGCAGTTGATCGGCCGCGAGGAAGTTCGCAAGGAGTTGAAGATCTCCGAAGAGCAGCAGGGGATCATCCGCGAGTTGTCCCAGTCGGCTCGTCCCGACTTCCGTGCCCTGTTCGGCGGCAACTTCCGCGACCTGTCTCGCGAAGACCGTGAGAAGAAGTTGGCCGAGTTGCGTAAGACATCTGAGAAGAAGTCGAAGGAAGCCGAAGCGGATCTCTACGGCCTGATTCTCGACGAGGCCCAGGCCAAGCGGCTCAAGCAGATCGTGCTACAGCAGAAGGGCAACCGAGCCCTGACCGAGCCGGAGGTCGCCAAGGCCCTGGGTCTTTCAGCCGCTCAGGTCGTCAAGATCAAGATGACCATGGAATCCAGCCAGAAGAAGCAGCAGGCGCTGTTTGCGGGTCTGGGCGGAGCGTTCGGTGGTCGTCGTCGGTCGAGTGACAAGGGTGACAAGGGTGCCAAGGGTGCCAAGGGTGCCAAAAAGACCGAACGGAAGCGGCAGTCTCGCGAGGAAATCCAGAAGCGGTTTGCCGATCTGCGGACCAAGGGCGAAGCGATTCGCGCCGAGACCGAAAAGGCGATTGCCGGAGTCCTGACCACCGGTCAGAAGACCAAGTTCGAAGCCCTCAAGGGACCCAAGTTCGAACTCGCCCGTCGCTCATCCACTCGCAGCCGAGGCGGCCGCGGTGGCCAGGGCAAAAAGGGCCAGCGCGGACGTCCCAAGCGGCCGACGCGGCCCGGAGCCAAGAAGAAGGGTGTGGCCTAGGACGGGCCGCCCTTCGCGGGGTTCGACCGAGTCGATCTCGCGAATTACGGTGATCCATCCGACCGGCGGGCCAGGGAATGGCCGTCGGTCGGATGATTTTCTACAACTGCCGCGGCGCGGGAGGGTGTGAGCGGGCCGCGGCCCGATCAGGCTCTCGGACACGAAGAGAATGCGAGAGGAATCATGACGCTTGGTTCACAGATGTGGCGGCGGAATCTGGCTTGGCTGATCATGGTGATCGCCGGACTGATCACCACGGCAACACCCTCGGCCGTTGTGGCCCAGGACGATGCAGACGATGACACCGACAGGTCGGCCGCCGTGCCGCTGGTGATCATCAACGTGGCCAGCATCGATCGCCTGCTCGGAGATGTGAAGTACCTCTTCGAGACCGCCTCCCAGCCCCAGATCAACGAGATGATCGACAACAGCCTGTCGAGCGTCAACAACCTCAAGGGGGTCGACCGCAAGAAACCCCTGGGCGTGATGATCTTCCTCGCACCGGGGTTCCCACCCCGACCGATCCCGGTCGGGTACCTGCCCGTGGAGAGCATCGACCAGCTGACTCAGACCATCGGCGGCGGCAACACCCAGCTCAAGCCGGTCGATGGCGAGGAGAACCGTTACGAGTTGATTGGACCGCGCGGCCGGCAGCAGATCCTGCTGCGGGGTGGCTACGCGTTCATCAGCAGCAATGCCGAAAACCTCGACCAGAAGTTCCTCGACCCCGCCAAGCTCACCGGAGGCCTCTCGGCCCGCCACGACCTGGCGATCACGCTGCGACTGGACACGGTTCCCGACGCGATCAAGACGACCCTGCTGGGTGTGCTGAGGGGTCAGTTCAATGCCAACATGCAGCAGCGTGACGACGAGCTCGACGGCCCCTACCAGCTGCGGCGTGCCAACGAATCGAACACTCTGGAGTTCATCGAATTGCTGTTGGCCGAGGGCAACCGGATCACCCTGGGAATCAACGCCTCGAAAGAGAACAAGGACGCGATCATTGAGTTTGAGTTCGAGGCCAAGCCCGACGGCAAGTGGGCCAAGGCGTTGGCCAAGATCGACTCGCGGCCCAGCTACTTCGCTCCGCTGCTCGACGAGAAGGCGCCGCTGAGTTTCTCGCTGTCGTGGAAGATGGACGACCGCGAGCAGGGCAACACGACCGAGTTCCTGCGCGTGATCGAACCTCAGATCATCTCTCAGCTCGAGCCCGTGGCTCCGGCGGTCCGGAGTCTCTTTGCCGCCCTGAACAAGACGGCCGAGACGAGTCATGCCGATGCGTTCTTCCAGTTCAAGGCGCTGCCGCCGGAGCGGATGGCACTCTACGGGGGACTCAAGGTCGAAGACGGCCAGAAGATCTCAGCCTCGGTCCGCTCGATCCTGGCTCAGCTGAAGCTGAACCCCGATGTGGGCGAGATGGAGCTTGATGTCGACTCGCACAAGGGCGTGTCGTTTCATCGGATCGGGAGTCGCGGCGGAGCTGTGAGTGCGGCGAACCAGCGGATCTTCGGTGGCGATCCGTCGGTCTACATCGGCACCGGACCCAACGTGGTCTGGTTCGCACTGGGTGACAGCAGTTCGCTGGACGCCACCAAGGCGGCGATCGACGAGTTGGCCACCGCGCGGGCAACCGTGGGCAAGCAGAAGCGAGGCGCTCCGTTCCAGTTCGTGCTCAACATGTCCAGCTGGCTCGACAAGATGGACCCCCAGCGGCCCTTCACCAAGCTGGCTCGAACCGCCTTCGCCGGGGGCGGCGACCGGTTGCAGATCGACATCCGGCCCTCAGAGAACGGCATGCGGTTCCAGCTGAGGGTCGAGGAGGGTTTCCTGAAGATGCTCGGCTCGGCCATCGGCGGCGGCATCCAGAGGCGGCAGCAGCGGCAAGAAGAGCGGCGGAGACGTGTGCTCGATCGCCGAAGTCCTCAACCACGTCCTCAACAGCGCTAGGGACTGGCTCACCACCGCACAGGGACTGGCTCACCCCGCCTTTTGGGAACTGGCTTCCGTCTGCGGAGGACCGCAGGCGGGGGGTGCCTGTCCCGATTTCGAGGTGAGAGGTACAGCCAGTCCCCGGCCTACTTCTGGTTGCCCAGCCAACGTTGGTAGTCGTCGCGTCTCTCGGCCGACGCGTCCTCGTCGGGAGCGTACTTGGCCGAGAGTTCATCGAGTTGCGACTGGGTCAGGCCCTGGGCTCGCCACCAGTTGGCACCGCTGAAGTCGGCGTCGACCAGCCGGGTTCCATCCATCACGGCCAGCGAGAGGTCGGTGTTGCGGAAGATGGCCGCTTCGAGGTTGGCGTCGGTCAGGTTGGCGCCGGTGAAGCTCGAACCGGTGAAGTCGGCCATGTAGAGGTAACTGTCGGAGAGGTCGGCCTCGACGAACTGGGCCTTGTGAGCGTGGACCTGTTCGAGTGAGGCGGAGCGGAGATTGGCTTCGAAGAAATGGGCCTCGTCCAGCTTCGCTCTGAGCGCCAGCACCTCCTCCATCTGCGCCCCCACGAACGAGGCTTTGCGGAGATCGACCGTCTTGAGGCTCGCCTGGAGCAGGTCGGCTCGCATCAGCTGCGCTTCGACCATCCGGCTCCCGTCCAGGATCACCCCGGCCAGGTAGGTCCCGGCCAGGTCGACTCCGTTGAGGTTGAGTTTTTCGAGTCGTGCGGAAGTCCAGATCGAGTTGCCCTCAGCCACCAGCGCCAAGAACGCCTCCTTGCGACTCTCCGGAGTTCCCCCCTCGTGACAGATCACCCAGAAGAGATGTTCTCGGGAGGCCGAGGATTGCTGCTCGATCTGCCGGGTGGTCAGCCACGCGTTGAAACTCAGCAGCACCAGCAGACACAGTCCACCCAGCCGCACCAACTGGTGGTCTCGTTGCAGAGAACTCGACGGGACCACGGCGCTGCTCGGCGGTGATCTCCGAGGTTCTTTACCGTCCGAGTGTGCCATGTTAGGCTCCGCGAGCGACTCCCTCGTTTCCCGGCCGTCGGTATAGCCCAACCCTCGGCCGATTGACAGTCCCATCCCATTGTCCTCTCGATGACTGCACCCCCAGCCCCGGTCCCTGATCCCGCTGTGGTCGGCACGCTCGCCACGCCCGGCACCTCCTGCACCGGTCGCAGGCGTCGTCGCGCGTTCCGGTTGCTGGCCGTCTCTTTGGCGCTGGTCCCTTTCGTGGTGCTCGAGCTTGTGCTGTGGGGCCTGGACGTCGCCGACCCGTCTGGGGCCGACGATCCGCTGTCGGGGTTCAATCGTTCGGGGCGGCTCTTCGAAGCGGACAAGCGGGACGGAGTCTACCGGACCGCGACGGCTCGAGGCCTGTTCTTCGGTGAGCAGGAATTCGCCGTGGAAAAGCCCGAGGACGGCTTTCGGGTGTTCTGCCTGGGCGGATCGACGGTGCGGGGACGTCCCTACACGACCGAGAGTTCATTCACACGCTGGATGGGGCTGGAACTGGCCGAGCGGTCCGAGGGTCGCACGATCGAGGCGATCAACTGCGGAGGGCTCTCCTATGCCAGCTACCGGCTCAGACCGATCGTGGCCGAGGTGCTCGGGTACCAGCCCGACCTGGTGGTGGTCGCCACCGGCCACAACGAGTTCCTGGAAGACCGCAGCTACCAGGGATTGAAGGACCGCAATCAGGCGATGGCCTGGCTGGAGGATGGGGCGATGTCGCTGCGGACGGTGACGTTGTGCCGGAGGTGGCTGGGAGGTGAGCAAGAGCCGGGTTCTGATGACGAGCCCTCGGATGTCGTAGCCCGTCTCGATGAACAACGCGGATTCGCGTCGTATGAACGGGACCGGGCGTGGCAGGACGAGGTGGTCGAGCAGTACGGCCGATCTCTGCAGGCGATGATCGACGCCTGCCAAGAGGCCCGGGTGCCGCTGCTTTTGGTCCGGCTGGGCTCGAACCTGCGGGATTGCCCTCCGTTCAAGCCGCAGCATCGCGACGGGCTGAGTGCCCCGGAGAGTGCATCGTGGCAGGCAGCGATGCACGAGGGAGAACGGCACACTTCGGATCGAAACTTCGAGGCGGCGCTGACCGCCTACCGCCAGGCCGCGGAACTCGACAACCAGCACGCTCTGGTCGCCTGGCGAATCGCTCGAACACTCGATCGACTCGGACACACCCAGCCCGCAGCGGTCGCCTACCGCAGGGCGCGTGACCTGGACGTGTGCCCGTTGAGGATGATCGGGCGGCTGGATCAGGTGTTGAGTGCGGTAGCCCAATCGAGCGGTACACCGCTGATCGACGCGGCCGCTGCAATCGAAGCGGAAAGTCCCGACGGGTTGCCGGGATCGGACTGGTACGTCGATCATGTCCACCCGACCCTGCAGGGGCACCAGAAGATCGGTGAGTTGCTGGCCGAGGCGGTGGGCCGAGGCGGTGGGTTGGAACTCGGAGCGAAGATGGCCTCGGCGAGGACACGGCGGCACCGGCGCCGGCATTTCCGGAGACTGGGGCCGGTCTTCCTGGCCAACGGAGCACGGCGGGTGGGTTGGCTGGAGAACTGGGCCCGCCGGCAGAGGCTCGACGAGGAGGTCCGGCCGGTTTCGGCCGGCGAGTACGCTCGGGCCGGCTGCCGCGCGGTCGATTTCGGGCAATGGGACGACGCCTGGAGGGCCTACGCCCAGTCGCTGGTCGCCTCGACCGATGCCGCACCCGCTGCATCGACGATCCTGCAGCATGCTCGACGGCTGTTCCAACAGGGGCGAACTTCAGATGCCGCGGACCTGGTCGATCGGCTCGGGGAACTGCCCGATGCTCAGCAGGGAGCCCTGGCGCCGTTGTGGTCCCGGGCCGCGCTGGTGCTGTCCGTCGAGCAGGGCGACCGCAAAGCGGCCAACGAACTGCTCGACCGATACGGACGACTGCTGCAGGCCACCGCCAAATCAGCCTCGGCCCAAAGGACCGGATGGCTCGAGGTGATGCCCGACGTGCTCGAGAGGGCCAGGCGACTGGCTGGCCGAGGCGGCGGCTAGCCCGCCGCAGGCGGACTAGCGTCGAGAGGGGAAGACGGCCACGAAGCCGGCTTCGTCGATCGGCAGCTTCATCTTCACCTTCTTCTTGTTGAAGTTCTCCCGAGTCCGCTTGCTCTGGCTCCACTCCTGGGCGCTCAACTGCCCGTCCTTGTCCTTGTCGAGTGCCTTGAAAGTGTACTTGGCGATCCGGACCAATCCGGCGTCCTTCTTCTTCGACGCCG
>Ga0310124_10003806_pt1 | contig 10068 bp, 10 predicted proteins | sample CB11b_AW_Bot5_MG_FD_203507 | JGI IMG/M metagenome (GOLD analysis project Ga0310124, IMG submission 203507) | Marine microbial communities from Western Arctic Ocean, Canada - CB11b_AW_Bot5 | ecosystem: Environmental > Aquatic > Marine > Oceanic | place: Canada: Western Arctic Ocean | collected...
ACCGTATTCAAAAGGCGCTGGGTACGATTTACCGCGTAGAGGAGCTGGATAGCGTGAGCGAATTGATGGAGGCGATGGTCGCTTGAGTAGAGGGCGTAATAGACCGACCGCATTATCCCCAGGTACAATGGATTGGTAGATACGATATGAAAACGCACGTGAAACTGTTTGCCATACTCAAGGAGAAGGCCGGGACACCGGAGCTAACCCTTGAATTACCAGGTTCATCAACGGTTGCGGACCTGCTCTTGGAGATGGAACGCCTGCACCCCGGCCTAGTGGCTGGCATTGGTAAGGCCATGGTGGCTGTGAACACAGAGTACGCCACAGAGTTGCAGACGCTGAAAGATGGGGACGAAGTGGCGCTGATCCCACCCGTGAGCGGAGGCGTGTCGCTGTTTGATTGGGCCAGTCCTACCAGCCGGAAGCCAGGAGCCCAGATGCCAGGGGAAAGAAAATAATCCTGCTTACCCGTCAGCCGCTGAACACGGAGGCCGTCACGGCATCCGTGCGTGATAACGCCAACGGCGCCGCCGTTACATTCCTGGGTGTCACACGCAACGAAACGGGTGGTCGTCGTGTCCTGTACCTGGAGTATGAGGCGTATCAGGAGATGGCAGAGAAGCTGCTGGGCCGCATCGCCGACGAGATACGGGAACGGTGGAGCATACGGGACGTTGCCATAGCCCACCGGTTCGGCCGGCTGGAGATTGGAGAGCTCAGCTTGGTGGTGGCGATAGGCTCGCCACACAGGGGCGAGGCGTTCGCTGCGTGCCAGTACGCCGTGGACCGCATCAAACAGGACGTGCCTATATGGAAGAAAGAGGTGTTTGAGGACGGCGAGGTGTGGGTGGGTACGGAGACGGAGCGCCACCCGACCACAGCGTAGCTACGGGGCTGGAGCAGTGGGGCAGACGTCTTCTCCTAGCCTGCTTCATCCTCGGTATGTTTTAGGGATTGAGTCCCGATGAATCGGGATCAAACTCCCCGGCAGGAAACCCAGGTTTCCTGGAAGTTCCTATCTAGTTTGGGTTCTGACAAGCCTCTCCTTTGGGAGATGTCCTGGTTGGCACCCACGTATTACCCTTCGTTGGTGAGTGCCCAACTCCCATCGCATCCTCTCACTCCCCTTGAACGCCGCTGTTGAGCGCCTTGATTTTGTGAGTGGCAGATAGTAGCGCGTATAGATAGGCCTATGGGCGTTTCAGCTTGACAGTCGGCATGCCATAGAGGTATGCTGAAGTGTCTATACAGTCCCTGCTGGGCAAGCCATAAATGCACGCCACGGCAGAGAAGCGAAAGGGCGGTGAGATATGGACGTGATAATCGTCATACTCGTCCTGGTGACTTTGGGGCTGGGGATAGCAGGTGGTTACTTAGTTCCATACATACTAACCCAGAGGGGAGTACTCGCAGCCAGGCAAAGCGCTTCGTCCGTTCTGGACGATGCGGAGGAGCAGAAAAAGCGACTGTTGTTGGAAGGTCAGGAAGGTGCTCTGAAGCTTCGGACCTCCACAGAGCAGGAGCTACGCGAGCGCAGAAGCGAAGTCCAGAGACAGGAAAGCCGGCTCGGCAACCGAGAAGAGCAGTTAGAGCGTCGGGGTGAGGCGTTAGAGCGCAATGAGCACTCCCTCAGCCAGAAGAACAGTGAAGTCGACGAGCTAAAGGCGGAGCTGGAACAGGCTGTCGGCAAAGAGCAAGACCAACTGGAGACCATCGCCGGGCTGTCGATGAACGATGCTCGGGACCAGATAGTCCGACGTGCTGAGGACGAAGTCCAGCATGAGTTGGCCCGCCGCTACAGGGATGTTGAACAGAGTTTCAAGGAGGAGGCGGACCAGAACGCTCGTAAGGTACTGACCCTGGCTATCCATCGCCTGGCATCGGATGTAGTTTCAGAAAATACCACTGCTGCAGTCCCCCTTCCCAACGATGAGATGAAGGGTCGTCTCATAGGTCGCGAAGGACGTAACATTCGGGCAATCGAAGCGGCTACCGGAGTAGACCTGATCATTGACGACACTCCGGAAGCGGTAACCGTGTCTAGCTTTGATCCCATCCGCAGGGAGGTTGCTAAGATCGCCCTGGCATACCTGATTCGGGATGGGCGGATACAGCCCTCCCGTATAGAGGAGACTGTGGCGAAGGCCCAGACCGAGGTGGAGGAGACAATCTGGAAAGAGGGGGAGCGGGCTACCTTTGAATGCGGTGTACGTGGCATGAACCCGGACGTAGTCCGGCTTCTGGGCCGCTTGAAGTACAGATACAGCTACGGGGAGAATATTCTTCAGCACAGCATTGAGGTCTCTTTGCTGGCCGGGATGCTGGCCGCTGAAATAGGTGCCAACGTGGAGGTCGCCAAGGGTGGCGGGCTGCTTCACGATATAGGAAAGGCGCTGACCCACGAGGTGGAAGGTACCCACGCTGAGATTGGCGCGGATGTGGCCAAGCGGTACGGAATACCCGATGCGATACGGCAAGCCATTATGGAGCACCACGACGAGGAGATGGGCTCCGTTGAAGCATTCCTGGTAGCTGCGGCAGATGCCATCAGCGCCGCCAGACCGGGCTCTCGTAAGGACTCAATGGAGCACTACATGCAGCGGCTCCAGGCGTTGGAGGATGTTGCTAACAGCTTCCCTGGCATAGAGAGAAGCTACGCCATTCAGGCTGGACGAGAGGTACGTGTCATGGTTCAACCGGATGTTGTGGACGATATTACGGCTGCTAATTTGGCGCGGGACTTGGTGAAAAAGATCGAAGAGACATTGACCTTCCCTGGCCAGATAAAGGTGACTGTGATCCGTGAGACGCGAAACATTGAGTTCGCCAAGTAGCCGTGCCGGGCGTGCGCAGCCGCACAGGTGGTGATAGGTGCGTATTCTGCTCGTCGGTGACGTTGTCGGCAAGCCGGGCAGGGAGGCAGTCGCCAACCTGCTACCGGAGTTGCGCTCTGAGTATGGGATAGACCTGATTGTGGTCAACGGGGAGAACTCGGCTGGGGGCTTCGGTATCACCCCCGGTACCGCTCAGGAGTTGTTCAACGCCGGCGCGGACGTGATCACAACCGGAGACCATATTTGGGATAAACAAGAGATTATCCCATACCTGGATGATGAGAAACGGCTGTTGCGGCCCATCAACTTTCCTGCGGACGTGCCCGGCATAGGCCACTATTCCATTGGCAATGTGATGGTGGTCAACCTCATGGGAAGGACATTCATGAGGGTTGATCTGGACAGCCCCTTCAAGGCGATGGATGCGCTGCTGGAGGGTGATGCTCCGCCGCCAATAGTGGTCGTGGATTTCCACGCAGAGGCAACGTCCGAAAAGCAGGCTATGGGCTGGTATCTGGATGGCCGCGTCAGCGCTGTGGTCGGTACGCATACACACGTGGCCACGGCAGACCATCGTGTTCTGACCAAGGGCACCGCCTTCGTCAGCGACCTGGGAATGGTCGGGCCAATGAACTCGGTCATAGGGGATGAGGTGGAAGACGTTTTGACCAGGTTCCTTTACCAGATGCCTAGGCGGCTGAGGGTGGCAGGTGGGCCGGTACGATTCAACTCCGTCCTAGTGGATGTGGACGAGGAGACCGGGCAGGCGTTGGATATACAGCGCGTAGACCGGATAGTGGGCGGGGACTAAAGCGGATTGCGGGCATACCCGCGTGGATCGTCTATCTGTAGCACATATTGTAAAGTGATGGGTTCTGGTTCTCACTATGGCAGAGATTGACCTGCATCTTCATACCAACCAGTCCGATGGGCGGCTGACGCCCGCGGAGCTGATAACGCTGGTGGCGGAGCGTGGCCTAAAGGTGGTTGCGGTTACCGACCACGATATAACCGACGGTCTGGAGCCGGCCATGGCCGCCGCCGCCTCTCACCCGCAACTGACAATCATCCCTGGCGTGGAGTTGAGTACGGACATCCCCGGCAATGAAGTTCACATGCTGGGCTACTACATTCGATATGAAGACCCGTCCTTCCAGGCAACGTTGGCCCGGTTCAGGGACGTTCGTATAGGTCGTGCCCAGGAGATGGTAAAAAGACTGGCGGACATGGGTATGCCGCTGGAGTGGGAACGTGTGCAGGAGATAGCTGGTGAGGGGGCCATAGGCCGGCCTCACATAGCTCAGGCCCTGATTGAAAAGGGGTACGTCGGAGGACGTCAGGAAGCCTTCGATAAATACCTGGGAAGGAACGGCCCCGCCTACAGTGAGCGAGAGAAGATAACGCCAGAAGAGGCTGTGCGGCTGGTTGCCAGCGTGGGCGGCGTGCCAGTTATGGCCCATCCGGGCTATACGGACGACCTGGAAAATGTTCTGACAGGGCTGGTGGCGGCAGGCTTGAAAGGTATGGAGGTGCACTATGCCCAGTACGATGAGAAGGCCCGGGCTGAGCTGGCGGAGATTGCCGAGCGATATGGCTTGATCCCATGCGGCGGCACTGACTACCACGCCACGGACGTTGAGGGCGAGCATCTGCCTGGCGAGATTGGCCCGCCCATGGAGACGGTGGAGCGTCTGAAGGCGCTGGCGGGCGGATAGTGCAGGGGCAAGAGCCTACGGGCTGGTCTGAATGCCGTCAGGCATGGCTAGCTGTGCTAAGTCCGTCATGACTTGAAGAAACAAACTGTTCGCTCTCTGACATTCCTGACAGAGAGCGATTGAACAATGATTTCTCTGGCAGAGGCGCTAGACACCAATACATTCAAGCTTGAGTCTTGATCGGCTGTGACCCAACAGTACTTCTTCCCAGTGACTAAGACAAAAGCTGTATTAACTAACTCTTCCCATGGTTTTAGTGTTACCACGAATGAAGTCGTTCCTAGGGTAGGTAAAGACTGGAGCGTAATCAACTGGCTTGCTCCACCAGCCAAAATCCAGTCAACGGAGGCCCGCCCTGCTACCTGCCCTTGAACTCAGGCTGGCGCTTCTCCAGGAAGGCGCGGACACCCTCCTTGTGGTCTTCGGTCTCCCGTGCGATGGACTGGGCGGCGCCGGAGATGCGCAGGCTTTCCTCCAGGTCTGTGTAGAGCGACTTGTGGACCAGCCACTTGATTAGCGACATGGAGTACGTTGGCCCGTGCGCCAGGCGCTGTGCTATCTCCATGGTGGCATCCATCAGCTCCTCGTGGGGGATCACCTTGTTTACCATGCCCATGCGATAGGCCTCATCGGCTGGGACGATCTCGCCCGTGTACTGTAGCAGCAGCGTGTTGCCAAGGCCGATCATGCGCGGCAGCTGCCAGCAGGAGCCGTCAGCTGGAATGAGGCCGTTGCGTATGAAAGCCTCGGAGAAGCCTGCCTCGGTGGAGGCGACACGTATATCGCAGGATATTGCAATGCCCATACCAATGCCCATGGCGTAGCCGTTGACGGCGGCGATGGTGGGCTTCTGTATGTTATGAAGCCTCAGTGGCAGAAAACGGCTGCGGTCTGTCTGGCCCTGGGACATCCAACGGGCTTCCATGCGCTCCCACGCTGAAGGAAGCGGAGGCTCGGCGGGGGCCTGCTGGGCTGCCGCTTCCCGTTCCTCGATGGCCTGGTTGAAGCGGCGCACGTTGGCCCCGGAGCAGAAGGCGGGGTCCTTGCCGGTGAGCACCAGAACTCTGAGGTTGGGGTCGGACTCTAGGCGGTCAAGCTCTTCGTTGATCTCGTTGGACATGTCAGGGCCAAGGGCGTTCCTGGTCCTCGCATCGTCCATAGTCAGTGTCAGGACGCCGTCCTGTTCGTCCACATGGATGAAATCATGTGCCATCGATCACCTCCTGTTGGTTGCTGTGTTATGGGTCTATGGTGCTCAGGGACTCCATCAGTCGTGTGCTCATGTTGTAGTAGGCCACTATTTCCGCCAGGCTCAGTATGTCTTTGTCCGATAGACCTACCTCACGCAGCTGGTCCAGGTCCGTGGGGCTGCATGCGTTGGGGGAGCGCGTCACCTTCACAGTGAAGTCACCGATGGCCCTCTCCCTGGGAGTAAGATCCGCCTTGGTGAAATCTTCGGCTACCTGGGTTGCCAGCTCCGGGTTCTGGGCCACTCGACCGAGGGCCTCAATGTGGCTGGCCGTTCAGTGGACGCATCCGTTGTAAACTGCGACCACCAGGGCGGCGATTTCCTGTTCCTTGCGACTCAGGCCTGTGGCGTTAATATGAACGGCCCGGTTGAGGTCGTTGATGAGGCCGGCCACCTCCGGCGTGAGGCTGGTGAGGCGTACCATATCCGAGCTCTGGCCGCTACGACGGTTACGTGTGCGTTCAAATAGCTGGCGTGTCTCCTCATCGGATGTATCGTCCGGTGCGGTCTCTATCCACTGTATCCAGGGCATGAGTACCTCCTATCCGGCGTGCGATGGAATGGCGGGATGATACCATACCAGTGGTCCCGAATCGGAACCTGGTATACTCACGCCATCTTTAGCCGACAACGCATCCGGAGGTATCATGGCCACCAAGCCCGCTCCTACTCTGGACTACCTCCGGGAGGAGGCCAAACGCCGTCTGCCGCCCCTGGACGGCAAGCTGACCGTGAAAGGGCTGGACGGCCCCGTCCGGGTGGTGCGTGACCGGCACGGCGTCCCGCATGCCAGGGTAAGTTCCACACATGATATGTGGTTTGCGCAGGGATTCATCCACGCCCAGGACAGGCTGTGGGGCATGGAGCGTACGCGGCGCTTCTTTCACGGCACGCTGGCGGAGGTGGTAGGCGAGGGCGGCCTGGGCCCGGACCGTCTGTATCGGCGGGTGGGTCTGATGCGGGCCGCTCGTAGGGAGTGGTCCCACCTGGACGAGGAGGGCCGCCTAGTGGCGGAGGCTTATGCTGCGGGCGTGAACGCCTATTTGGACCTGGAATACCCGCTGCCAATCGAGTTCGAGATGCTGGACTACGCTCCGGCGCGGTGGGAACCTACGGACGTAACTGGTCGATGGAAGCTCATTGTCTACTCTCAGTCCATGAACGGTCAGATCAAGCTGAGCCGCCTGCAGCTGCTACAAGCGCTAGGCACCGAGCTGTTCGCTAAGCTGTTTCCATACTTCCCTGCCGATGCGCCAACCATTGTGCCTTCGGCACAGCCTGCCGGAGAGAGACCCATGGCGGAACTGCTGCGGCTGTTTGAAGAGGCGCACGCTCAGGCGGGCCTGTATGAAAGCAACGGTTCCAACAATTGGGCAGTGGACGGCACGCTGACAGCATCGGGTGCCCCGTTGCTGGCGGGTGACCCGCATCTTGCCATAACTGTGCCGTCATTCTGGCACGTGCAGCACATAGAGGGGCCAGACTTCGGGTTCGTCGGCGCATCCATGCCCGGCGTCCCCGGCGTGACATACTACGGCCACAACGGACAGACCGCCTGGAGCGTGACCACGGCCGGCGCCGATGCTCAGGATCTGTTCCTGGAGCAGATGCGCGAAGGCGACCCGCCCACATATCTGTACCAGGACGAGTGGCATGAGGCTGAGGTCCACTTGGAGGAGATACGCATCAAGGGGCGCACCGAGCCGGTGGTGGAGCGTGTCATTGAGACACGGCACGGCCCGGTGGTCTCTGGCGGGCCTGGTTCTGACGACCCTGCCGTGGCACTGCGCTGGTCCGGCGACGAGGTGCAGCAGACATTCAGTAGCTTTGTAGCGATGCACGCCTCCGGGACGGTGGATGAGCTGATGGAGGCCCACCGCAAGTGGACTAGCCATACTAACCGGGTGCTGGCGGATACAGCTGGCAACATTGGTTACCTGCTTTCGGGGCAGCTTCCCATACGCAAGGGCGGACCGGCACACTTTCCGGTGCCCGGCTGGACGGGGGAACACGAATGGGTTGACGAGGTCCCGTTTGAGGAAATGCCGCGCGTTGTCAACCCGCCTAACCATTTCGTCAACACGTCCAACAATCTGATCGTATCCTATGACTTCCCGCACTACGTGGCCCCTGCAGGCAATCCGTACCGGGCCCAGCGTGTCGCGCAAATGATTACTGAAAGTAGCAGTATCACCATAGACGACTTCGCTCGTATGCAGGGGGACAATTTCAACATACCTGGGGAGCGTATGGCACGCCGCGTTAGTTCTGTAGAGCCGTCCACTGAGGCAGGGAGAAAGGTGCGGGATATCCTGGCTACATGGGACGGCTTCCAGGGGCGGGACACCGGCGGCGGGGCAGTGTACGAGGTTCTGCGCTGGAAGCTGTATGAACTCACTCTGGGCCGCCTGCGTAATTGGATGCCGGATCCCAAGCCGAACCATGACTCGCTGCGGGTCCACATGGTGGCCGTACAGGGACTCATCGTGGCCGACGACAACGCGCTGCTTGCCCACGAGGCGCTTCCCTACAACAACTGGGGCGAAGTGCTTGCCCTTGCCATTGACGCCGCCGCCGAGCACCTGAGCGAGACGCTGGGCAGCGACCCGTCAACGTGGACGTGGGGCGGCCTTCACTCGGTAATATTCCGCCACGGGATAGGGCGAGAGGAGCCCGCGGCATCGCTGCTGAACGCTGATCCGGTTCCCTCCGGCGGGTCCGGTGACACTGTGAACAACACCGCTCATGGCGGAGGGCCGCCATTCACCGCCAGTTCCATCGTGTCATTCAGGCAGATCATCGACTTGGGAGATTTCAACAAATCCGTGTTCATCATACCGCCGGGTCAGTCGGGACACGTGGCCAGCCCACACTACGCCGACCTCCTGGGTGACTTCCTGGCCGTGCGATACCGCCCACTGCTCTGGGACTGGTCGCGGATAGAGGCTGAGGCGGAGAGCGAGCAGACGCTGGAGCCTGGCGTGTAGGGAGGGTCGTGGATTGGAGGCGTGCAGCAGCATAGGTAGTGTCCTGTCCTCCGGCGCAGTGTAAGGTGCCTTCGTTACAGAGTCGGAGCTGGTCATAAATGGCGGCTGGAGTGCCCGGCAAGCGGACGCTCCACGTTGCCCTCGTCACACCCCTATGCTACATTTGCCGTACCCAACTCATATCTACTGACGGGAGGCCTGCTATGGCAAGCTACGAGACCATCTTGTTCGAGAAAATAGGCAGTATAGGTAAGATCACACTCAATCGGCCCGATAGGCTCAACGCCATCAACGTCCAGCTGGGAAACGAGATGCTGGACGCTTTGAGCGGGTGCGAAGCGGACGAAGAGGTACGGTGTGTCATACTCACGGGCGCGGGCCGCTCTTTCTGCGCCGGCGACGACCTGCGGGGCATGGAGTCGCCCGGCTTTGAGCGGGCCAGAGGGCCTGACCAGGTGAAGAACTACGTTTTCGGAGTCAACCGCTGGACGCTGGTGGTCCACGCCATGCGCCGTATGCCTAAACCAGTCATCGGTAGCATTCGCGGCCACGCCCACGGCGGCGGCTTCAACCTGGCTATGGGTACAGACATACGCATAGCATCGGAGACAGCTAACTTCGCGGTGCCTTTCATCAAGTGGGCCATGGCTACCGGTGTCAACCAGCTCCACTACCACGTACCCCTGGGAATCGCTCTGGAGATGGCATTCATAGGTGACGCCATAGATGCCCAACGTGCCGAGCGCTTGGGCTTGGTGAACAAGGTGGTTCCCGACGAGCAGTTGGAAGAGGCGACGATGGAGTACGCCGAACGGCTGGCAGGCGGCCCCACGCGAGCCATCGGGCTGACCAAGGCGGCCATCTATAAGGGATGGGGCCAGGATTTGGATACTACATTCGACTATCAGGCCGTGGCCCAGGCATTCGCTGGGCAGGGCGAGGACCGTGAGGAGGGGCGTTTGGCGTTTCTGGAAAAACGGGCCCCTAACTACAAGGGCCGGTAGGTCTGGACGGTCAAGACGACAGAAGCTAGGTAGGTCGGTTACTCTCCCGCGGGCAGTTGGCTCAGGCGTTCCATGTAGCCCTGGTAGTTGCGCATGGTTTCGTCCAGGTGGTCGCCACCGAACTTCTCCAGCATTGCATCTGCTAGGACGGTCGCCACCATGGCCTCTCCGATTACAGCGCAGGTGGGTACGAATGTGATGTCGCTGCGTTCGAAGTGCGCCTGTTCCACGAACTCTCCGGTGGTCAGATCCACCGTTTGGAGTCCGTTCATCAGT
>Ga0310124_10003808_pt1 | contig 10067 bp, 8 predicted proteins | sample CB11b_AW_Bot5_MG_FD_203507 | JGI IMG/M metagenome (GOLD analysis project Ga0310124, IMG submission 203507) | Marine microbial communities from Western Arctic Ocean, Canada - CB11b_AW_Bot5 | ecosystem: Environmental > Aquatic > Marine > Oceanic | place: Canada: Western Arctic Ocean | collected...
GGCCGTCTTTGACCCCTTCGGTGTTGGAACGGGTAGGGACTGCGCCCACCCGGAATCGGTGACATTCTGGAACTGCCGCCGGCGTTCGGCCTGCGGATCCTCAGGAGAAAAACGTAGGGGGGCGGCCGCCTGAGCTGGCGCACGGCAGGAGGCGCAGGTGGTGGATAGCCCATAGGCACCGCAGGAGGTGCAGCGTTGGAGTCGCGAACGAGCCATGTTGTCCCCTCTGCTCTGCTCCCTGAATTTGAGGTTCTTTGCACTTACCTGTAATCGAATCCCACAGAGGCCATCGCGAAGAAGTTGACGTTATGCCAAAGGGGACTAGGTGCGTTCCGCGCTGGCTGACCCTCCGGCAGACTCCACCGCTGGCAGGACAGCCTGTTCGACTGCGTTCCAAGCGACCTCGGCCGACTTGTAGTCGGGTGCGAGGATCTCGACTCTGTAATGCGGGGCGCCATCGTAGTGGCAGGTCACCTCGACCTCCTCACCTTCGGAGCCCTTCACCTCTGCGTCTGCGAGCACTTTGCTGATGACCTCGATCCCCGCTTCGTTAGGTACCACGATCTCCAGATGACCGCGTACGGCGACGAACGGCGGGACGATGTTCTCCACCGCGAGTTCTACGAACACTGCAATCCAGTCTCCTTCGTAACCCATCTGTGGTAGCGCTTCGGGGTCGATGACCGCCTCTTCGAAGGCACCGTAGAGAGTCCCGAACGCTTCGGTCAGTTCGGAGGCCATCTCGTCGGATCTTCCCTCTTGCCAACCAGAGCGCTCGCCGATGATCTTGAGCAACTGGCGAGCGCGGTTCTCGTTCTTCCACGCCTGCAACGCTTCGCGTCGGCGCTCATCGTTGACCGACTTGAGCGACAGATCGACACTCTTGCGGTCCTTGCGCACCCTGGTGACCTTGCCAACCACCCGCTGGCCGACGCGGACGTGGCCGCGAATGTTCTTGACCCAGCCCGCGGCGATCTCGCCGATGAACACGAATCCCTCGCGGTCGTAGCCAACGAGGTTCAGGTAGGCCCCATTCTGCACGACGCTCTTCACCGTGCAGACGACCAGTTCACCCTCTTCGGGCCATTCCGACTTCGAGCCCATTCTGACAGCACCTGTTCACTCTAGGGTCTCGAGGACTTTGGCGCTCACCAATTCCGCCTTTCCTCCAGCCGGTCGAGCCAATGTGGCGCCACAGAGAATACAGGATATCTTCGTGCAGGCACGAACGAACAGAATCTGCTCGCTGCCGCAGTCAATGCACTCCACACGGTGGAACTTTCGCTCTTCGCTCATCTAGTCGTGCTCCTTCACTTGTCCACAAGTTCGAACTTCGACGCCCGCTTCCCCTTGGGAACATGCGCCTTACCAGTCTCGGTGCAGCGGAATATCAGGTTGACCCGGCGGGTTGGCTTCTCACGACCTTCAGGCTTGGGACGCGGGAATCCACGGTAACCGGCGGTGACCCTGCGGAATCTGCGCTGGCCCCACTTGAGCTCGCTCGCCTTCCTCTTCTTCACTCGCTCAACGGTGTGCAGGGTGTGCTTGCCAGCCGCGGGGCTGTAGCGCATCACCTGACGTGGCATCTTAACCATCGTTGCAATCTCCATCGCCCTACGGGCGTGGCTTCGACCGACGACCCCTATTTGAGCATGTCGTGGTTATCCAAGGCCACATTCGCTCGTGAGGTGGCGTTGGGGACTCCGAACTTCTAAGGCCCACTGGCCCCGCATCGTGTGCGATTGCAGTGATGCCTGAGACTGATTTGCTCGTCCACTTCTGGCTTCCACTAGCCCTGTTTCCGCTGGGTGCCGCCCTGATGCTGGCGCGAGATTCCACGCGCAAGTGGGCAGGGCGGGTGCTGCTGATCGGCTGCCTGCTGGCCCTGCTGCTATACGATTGGGATTTCTCCTCCACAGGGGAAGGTCGGGCCCTGCACCTGGGCCTCGTGGTACTCGGGCCGACGCTGATGTGCGCTGTAGGCTGCCTGCTGGCATTGTTCGGCGGACCGACACCATTCGCTCCGCTTCCAGAGGGAGTCAGGCCGGGTGGATTCCTGCTCCTCGCCGGTGGAATCGCCTGGTTTGGATGGTTGCTGTTCATCGAGCGGCCTGATATCTCAGGGTCGGCGAATCCATTCTGGCTGCACCTCATCACCAGCCTGCTGACGCTGCTGGTGGTCATCGGTGGATTCGCAGCGGCGTTCACCGTCATGATGGGCGATCGACGCTGGAGTGAGGCTTTGGCGATGGGAGGCATCGCCATCACCGCGTTCATACTGCTCATCTTCCTTCTGGCTCAGGGCACCGAACAAGACGATCCGGTCTTCTGGCGCAGCGCTTCGTGGGGTGCCCTTGGAGACCTGCTCGGCCTGCTCGTCGGCGGCGTAGGTGCGTTGTTGACCTTCGTGCTTGTGGTGTGGATTGGTGAGCGGAACATGCCGGTTCCTGAACCGGTCGCGCCCTTGAGCGAGTCTGAGCAGGCGCGCGCTAGAGAGATTCTGGCGGTGCATGCCGGTGCATCGGGTGGTGAGCAGGAATGAACACCGAAGACGGAGATGCGAAGCGCGACTGGCAGACGCTGGCGCTGGTCGTGCTCACGCTGATCCTGTGCATCTTCGTCGCCAACATCCACCTCGAGGTGCGCGGTGAGGTCTCCGACGTCGATATCGGAATGCGCTTCTTGCACTCCGCGATCGTCTCGTTCATGCTGACTACGGGCCTGCTGTTCATGTTCACATTGGCCTTCGCTCACAGACAGGCGCGCATCACCGAACAGGCTCTGGGAATGTTCCTGACGACCGTCGTGGCTGCTCTGGTCTATGGCTGGGTGATCGACGCCGGCATGCTGCTTCCGGGGGTGGTCGGTGATGTCTGGTCGCAGCTCTCCACGACCGTGCTCAGGTTGCTCGTCGCCCAGTGCGCTGGCTGGATAGCACTCGGGATCTGCTTCGGACTGCTGCTGGCGCTGGTGAGTGGCAGACGACATGCGGACGACCCCCTCCTTGAACTGAGTTCAGAGGACTTCACCGCCGTTGATAGTGATGATTCGGCTGAATGAGTTGACCTGATTCCCCGGGTAATGCTCATAATGGGCGCACCGGTCGCCGGGCTGCCTATGGCAGAGTGGTGAGGACATGAGCAAGGGTACACCGAGCATGGGCAAGCGCCAGAAGAGCACCCACATCCGCTGTCGACGCTGTGGTCGGCACTCATATCACAAGCAGAAACGCAAGTGCTCCTCCTGCGGATACGGCGCGACGGCGCGCCTGAGAGGATTCCGCTGGGCCAAGCGCAATCGTAGGCCACCGGCGTGAGTAACTAATCGATTAGTTGCCCAATGTCCAAATACCGACGGCTGGGCGAGCGAAGCGGGGATGCAATATGTGCGGCATCATCGGCATCGTGGGCACCCCAGATGCGGCGGTCTCATCGCTGATCTATGACGGTCTGCTGGTGCTCCAGCACCGCGGTCAAGACGCTGCGGGCATAGTCACCTGCGCTCAGGATCAGTTCCATGCGCGCAAGGCGAACGGGCTTGTCCGGGACGTCTTCTACAAGCGGCACATCGGACGACTTACCGGATCAATGGGCATCGGCCACGTCCGCTACCCGACCGCTGGGACCTGCTCGACGGCCGAAGCGCAACCGCTCTACGTGAACTCACCCTACGGAATCACGCTGGCGCACAACGGGAACCTGGTCAACGCCGAGGAGCAGGCATACAAGCTCTACCGAGACGATCTCAGGCACGTGAACACCTCCTTGGATTCGGAGGTTCTGCTCAACGTTCTGGCACACGAGTTGCAGAAACTCGGGAAGCGGCAGGTGCGCATTGAAGGAGAGACCTATTTCGATGTCAGCCAAGTGTTCCACGCCGTTCGTGAGGTCCACTACCGCATCAGCGGGGGATACTCCATCGTCGGCATGATCTCCGGCATGGGTATGTTCGCTTTCCGCGATCGATACGGCATCCGCCCGCTGATCTACGGAAAGCGTGAGAGCGAGACTGGAACGGAGTGGTGTGTAGCCTCGGAGTCGGTGGCTCTCGACACGCTCGGATTCGAGATTGTACGCGATGTCGAACCGGGAGAGTGCCTTTTCTTCACCATGAGCGGAGAGGTCTACGAGATGCCGTGTCATTCGGAACCGAAGCTCAGCCCGTGCATCTTCGAATACGTCTACTTCGCCCGTCCTGATTCGGTGATAGACGGCATGTCGGTCCATCAGGCGCGCCTGAACCTAGGAGAGCGACTGGCACACAAGTTCGAGCGTCTCAAGCCGGACCATGGGGTCGATGTCGTGATGCCAGTCCCCGACAGCGGACGCATCGCTGCCATGCAACTAGCCGAAACGCTCGGAGTCCCCTGTCGCGAGGGCTTCGTCAAGAACCGCTACGTCGGTCGCACATTCATCATGCCTGGACAGGCGGAGAGGCAGGATTCGGTGCGCAAGAAACTCAACCCTATCCCATCCGAATTCGAAGGGAAGACAGTGTTGCTCGTCGATGATTCGATCGTGCGCGGAAACACCTCTCGCAAGATCGTGGAGATGGCGCGCGCCGCTGGTGCAGAGAAGGTCTACTTCGCCTCCTCCTCCCCGCCGCTGATTCACCCCAACGTATACGGAATCGACATGCCGGCCCGCTCAGAGTACATCGCCCACGAGAAGACACCTGATGAGATCTGTCAAGCCATCGGCGCTGACTTCCTGCTCTACCAGGACCTCGACGACCTGATCGCTGCGTGCAGTGAGGGAAGCATCGACATCGAAAGTTTCGACACATCCTGCTTCTCTGGAGAATACGTCACCGGTGATGTCACTGAGGAGTATTTGGCGCTGCTAGAGGCCAGGCGCAATGACGCAGCCAAGATAGAGAGAGAGAACGGCAACAACGATGAGCCAATCGATGACGACAGCATCGAACTGCACAACGAGGAATGATTCACGCCCTCCGGGGTGTCTCCTGAACGCCGAGAGGTCAATGAAGGGCTGGCCAATCGCTGTGTGGTGCGACGATGCAGCGTTGGATAGTACGAATGGCTGAGATACAACTCAAATCGCGTCCGGTTCGTCGCCATATGCGCGTCGCTATGGAGCGGCAACTGAAGGCGCAGGCGAAACTGCGCGGCGTCGAACTCTCGCTGCAACCATGGCATGGGCTCTTGCTGGCACACGCGCCGGCCGACTCCGACCCCGAGGCTGCCGCCGACGCCTTTCGGCACACCTTCGGAATCGTCGCCATCGACCCGGCCGAGCAGGTGGATGCGACTCCCGAATCCGTCGCAGACGTGCTCGAGGCGAGAGGGTTCCCCGAGGGAGTGGGTAGCACATTCGCCATCCGTTGCCGCAGGCACGGACCGAAAGGAAAGTGGAACAGCCAGCAGTTCGCTGCCGCTCTGGGAGCAGAGGTCCAGAGGAGGGCACCACATCTGGAGGTGGACCTCGGTGAACCAGACTGGGAGGTACGGGTGGCATTGATGCCAGATTACGCGTCGGTGCTCGCAGAGAGAATTCCCGGGCCAGGGGGGCTTCCCACTGGAGTACAGGGGAACGTGAGTGCGAAACTGGCTGATGAGTCGGACTTGCTAGCCGCTTGGCTGGTGATGCGGCGTGGTTGTCGCATCATCCTCGATGACGACGCTGACCCTGCTCTCCGAGCACAACTCGCAGATTGGGATGCGGCACTCGCCGACGATGAATGGGCGCTGAAGTTGAACAGCGGACCGGGGCCGGGACACGCAGGCAGCGTGTGGGGCCGCGTCGGTGCTGATCTCAACGAATTCGAGGCTGCCGATGACCGAAAGGTCCCTCTGGTGCGGCTGGAACCGTTGGCTGGTTGGAGCGAAGGGCACCTCATCGAGTTGAAGCACCGGTTCGGGATAGCCTGATATGCGAACCTGTACAACCTCGGCTCGAATCACATGCCGATGGTCATCGACCCTCTAGAGGTGCTTCCCGCGAGCACCCAAGTCACTGCTCTGGCTCTTGCCGCGGATGGCTCGTGGCTCGCCTGGGGAGATGAGGAAGGGAACGTCAGCATCCACCAGAGAGAGGGGGGCGACGCACCGTCATTCACAGTAGATGGTGGGGTGTCTCATATCGCCATCTCGGATCAGGGAATGCTCATCGTCGGAAGCCATTCCGGAGATCTGTTCGGTCACGAACGACTCGGCGGACGGCGCTGGACCCACAGTCTCGGAGGGGGATGCGACCATCTGGCGGCCTCTGCGAGCGGTGACCTGATCGCCTCCATCGACGGGGCGCGCTTACTGCATCTGCTCACAAGCGAGGGGAGACTGCTCGGGCATCATCAACAGGGCGAACTCATGCTGCTGGCGGTCGCACCGGACGGACAGTTGGTCGCCGTCGCAGATGACGAAGGTAACGTCACCGTCCTCTCCCGGGACGGAGCGGTTCGCTTCCGCCGTGAACAACGGGGAGAGAGTGGAGAGCGGGTGACCGCGCTCAAGTTCCTCGCCGACGGGCACCTGTGCATCGCGCGCGAGGCGCTCGGAGTCACACTCGGAGACGAGGAGGAGATTGCGCTCGAATGGTGGAATCCGCTGGGAACCGAGATCGGCAGGGTGGAACTTGGCAGCCGCTGCGAAGTGCTCTCGGCGAGCGGGGGTGGAGTCGATGCCGGTATGTTCGACGGCAAGGTGCTGCACTTCTCCGCCGACCGCAGCGAATCCCTGCGCCATCGCTCCGCGTACAGCATCAGTGACCTGTCCTCTTCTGGTGAAGACCTGCTCGTCGCCTCCTGGTTCCAGGTGCGCTGCATCGATACGGCGGGAGATGAGCGATGGCAGGTCGAGCATGTCGGGCTTACCCAGATGCTGCGGGTCTCGAGTGACGGGGGGATGATCGCCGTCGCCGGTGACAACCAGAACGATTACACGCGTGAGAATCAGGTGCTGCTGATCGATGCTAACGCAACTCCCTACCTGCAACAGGAAGGCGAGGACATCGATGCCGACCTGGCAGCGTTCGGTGGCGAGGAGAGCGAGGACGCCGCCCGTATCACCGATGAGACAGCATACGCCGACACCGGTGGTGCTGCCATGGAGACCCTGCTCACCGAGGATGAGTGGAAGGCCTGGTCAGGGGATGGCACAGGTGGTGAAGGCGACAGCAGTCAACTGCTCGATCTTCTGGAACAGGAGATAACGCTCACAGATTCCTCCGAGGTGGTTGATTTCGACATCATGGAGGGGCTGGCGGACAGCGGTGGCATCGGTAACCTTCCTCCGGTGTCAGACGCGGGTGAAGACCAGGTGGTGGCCGCTGACGAGGACGGAACGGTGGTAGTCCTGCTGGATGGAAGCCACTCCTACGATGAGGATGGCGAGATCATCAAGCACGTCTGGAGGGATGAGAACAACCGGGTTCTCGGAGAGGTGGCCCAGGTGAAGGTCAAACTCCCCCGCGGCAATCACACGTTCACGCTCACGGTCACCGACAACGATGGTGCCAGCACAGGTGACACGATTACCGTTCAGGTCCAGTGAGTCAGTCGAAGTGCTGGCTGGCGTACGACCTGGCTTGTTCCGCTGTGTATCCCATGGTGATGAGCTGCTGCTCATACTGCTGCTGTTCGGGGGAGATCGCGGTTGCCCAGGCCTGTTCATGCATCTGAGAGCTGGAGTCCTTCTTGCCACGGCGCAGCACCATCACCAACATCGTCACGATGAGCAGCAGCAGCAGGCCGCCGCCAATCGCTGCCAGTATCATCCCATTTTCGCCGCCCAATCCCAGGAAGGAGTCGGACTCGTTCTCATTGGTATCAGATGGTGTGCCATCGTCAGGATTCTGATCCTCGGGCTCAGGCTGAGGCACGCAACCGGTCTCGTTCACCACGACTCCTGCCGCGGTTCCGGGGCAGGCATCGTCGGCATCGGGTACGCCGTCGTCATCGCTGTCAGAAATCCATATCGGGCAACCGGTGCCGTTGGTTCCACCGGAAACTCCAGCCACTTCCGGGCACTGATCACCTTGAGTGCCCGAGGCGTTGTCACCGAACATGTCGCCGTCGGTATCGAGCCACTGAGTGGGGTCGGTGAAGAAATCGTCACCTTGGTTCGACCAGCCATCACCGTCGAGGTCCTGACAACCGACCAGGTCCTCCGTCGAGTCACCACCGCTTTCGGGGCAGTCATCCTCGTCGTTAGGGATGCCGTCGCGGTCGACGTCATCGGCCCAGAACTCGTCGAGGTTGATGATGCTGAAGTTCGCTCCGTAGAGCACGTTGTTCGACTCTTCTTGCTCTGCGACCGCATCTGTCGAGTCGATGGTCAACCTGCAGGAGTAGTTGCCCGAAGGAATGTCGTGACCGAGGTTCATGGTCCCTGAGGAGGAGATGATCTCTCCGTCGAGTCCCATCAGCCCGCCGTCATGCGTTCCGTTGAGCAGTTCGACGACTCCAGAGCCGTTCTCAGCGACCAGCGTGAACACCCAGTCGAACGTAGTCGTGCTCGGTCCGCCCACCGAATCCGCGGTGACGCTGAATGAGAATTCGCTCCCAGTCCAGACTTCCGTCGAATCGCCCAGAAGAACCTCAGGGCAGTTCACCTGCGTGGCAGCGAGATCGGGCAACGGTGGGCCGATGGAGGCGAGCGAGAGGTTGTATGTTCCCTCTCCACCATTGGCGTGGACGGTCAGCAGATAGTTTCCGGCAAGGTCCGCGGGATTGATGGCGCTGGTGTCGAAGTTCAACGGCTGTCCGGGGGAACTGATGTTCACCAGTTGGTTGCCCTGACCATCGGCGATGGACAGCGCGAAGTCCTGCTCTGAATTCTGGTCGAGCGTGATGTTCACGCCATGCATGCCGGCGAGGTCGAATGCGTATGCGTCCATCTGGTCCATCTCGTCGAGACAGCCCATCCCCCAGGTGGTCGGATTCACGCCGAGGGTTGGGGCGGTCATCGCCGTGGCACCCGCGTCGGCGCCATTACCCAGATCATCCTCTGGAACGCAGTCGAAGGCTGGAGGTACGGTGCTGCCATTGGTCCAGATGTGCAGCGTGTACGGCCCGGAACCAGAGAACTTCCAGACAACGATGTAGTACGTGCCCCCTAGTTCGGACCAGTTGGTTCCGATCGTCGAGACGTTCTCGTCAGATTCATCCCAGTGGTTCGATAAGTTGACGAGTTCATCATTCGCGTCGTACAGAGTGAGGTCGTTGTCCGCACCCATCTGTCCGTCCAGATGGGCTGACAATTCCTGTCCATCGAGTATGTTCACAGCGTAGTAATCAATGTCATCCGAACCATCGAAGCAGCCTGTCACGGTTCCCGTGTACTGGGATCCCAAGTCGACCGCCTTCCCCGGTTCGTCACCAGCGTCGGTACCCGTGCCAGCGTCAGCAGCGATGTCAGAACAACTGACGAAAGTGCCGACAGTGACGTTCCCCGAATTGTACTCGTAGTTGTTGCTCTCGTTGGATTCTGTAACGTTGTCATACGCGTCCAACCAGACGACCCAGAGGTAGGTGCCGTTGGGAACGTTGTCCGAAATCGTCAGTTCAGTAGTCATCTGCTGGCTCTGGTTGACCGCCAGTGTCGATCCTTGCACGGAGAACTCATTACCATAGGAATCCTCAATCACATGGAAGTTCCAGGTATCATTTGGATCTTCCAGAGCGAAGAAGATGTCGTAGGTTTCGTTCAGATCGGCAGGTCCGTTGTTTGTGACCGTGTAAGTCAGGTTGACCGTGTCACCCACCTCGAACGCGGTCAGGTTGCTGACGACGTTGGAGGGAGACATGTCCGGACGAGGAACACTGGCGTTGGTCCACGCATCGAACGAATAGGTGCCATCACCGCTGTACTGTTCGACGATGAAGTAGTACGTCCCAGCGACACCCGATACACTGGACCCAGCAGTTGACACCTGTTCAAGCGCACCAATACCCGCCGAGTAGTCCAACATGTTCCCATTCGCATCCTCGAGATAGATGTCGAAGTCGTTGGTCGAAACGGGGGCAGGGACTGTCAGTTCAAACTCAACGTCATTCCCCGAGGAGCTCATCGAGAATGAGTAGTAGTCGTAGTGATCGTTGCTGTCCAC
>Ga0310124_10003809_pt1 | contig 10064 bp, 7 predicted proteins | sample CB11b_AW_Bot5_MG_FD_203507 | JGI IMG/M metagenome (GOLD analysis project Ga0310124, IMG submission 203507) | Marine microbial communities from Western Arctic Ocean, Canada - CB11b_AW_Bot5 | ecosystem: Environmental > Aquatic > Marine > Oceanic | place: Canada: Western Arctic Ocean | collected...
AATCGACTTTCCAAAACATTCTCGCACCCTCTGCAAAACGTCGAACACATAGACCTAATCTCGTTCCTGGCACTTCGTTCAGTAGTGAAATCGCTGCAACTTCTTTCGATCTCGCTCGTATTCCTCGCGCATTTTCGTTGTCACGGGATCCTGGGAAACCTCCGCGGGTGCCACGTCCCACCAAACACCGGCGTCCGGAGTCCATTTCTGCTTCTCGGTCTCCACAACTATGACGCAGGATCGCGGCTCATCGCGGGCCTCCGCCAACGCATTTGCCAAAGCGTCCTGGGTCGAGACCCGCCAGGCCCGCGCCCCGAACGCCTCGGCGTTCTTGGCGAAGTCGATCTGTAGATAATCACCTTCCAGCCGATTCGACTGCGGATCTCGTGCGCGGAATTCGTTACCGAAGCTGTTCCCGGCACGACCCATCTGCAACCGTCGAATCACCTGGAAACCATGGTTCTCCGAAATCACGAGCGTGATTTTCAGATTCTCCTGAATCGAGGTGACCAACTCCGTCGGATTCATGAGGTATCCGCCGTCACCCAAGTAGACAAAGACTTCACCGGTCGGCTGAGACATCCGCACGCCGATGCCTGCAGGAATTTCATATCCCATACAGGAGTAGCCGAATTCCAGGTGGCAGTTTCGCCCACCGGTGGCATCCCACAGCGATAGCAGATCGCCGGGCGGGCTGCCTGCCGCCGCGATGACGGTGTCGCCCGCCTGGGCCACGCCGTTGAGCACTTTCGCCAGCTGCGACTGGTTCATCGCTTCCTCGGGAACGACGGTGAAAACCTCCGTCTCCAGGGAGTCGTGCCATTGGTTGCACGCCTGCTGAATTTCCTTGCCGTATGCCGGATCGGCTTTGATACCTGCCGCCTGGGCCCCTTTGTGCAGTGCCGTCAGTGCCTCGCGCGCGTCGGACAGTACCGGCACGGCACCGTTCTTGAACGCATCATGCCCGGCGACATTGATACCGATGAACTTCACCTCCGGATGGTTGAAACAGGACTGTGATGCGGTGGTAAAATCGGTCAGACGAGTGCCCACCGCGATGACCAGGTCGGCCGCGGCACAGATCCTGCCGGCCGCACTCGTCCCCGTGACGCCCTGGCCGCCCAGGGCCATCGGCGATTCATGGCGCATCGCGCCCTTGCCGGCCGACGTCTCACTGACGGGAATGCCGAAAGTGTCGGCCAGCGCCTGCAACTCCCCACACGCCTCGGAATACAGCACACCGCCACCGGCGATGATCATCGGCCGCCGCGCCTGCTTGAGCAGGGCCACCGCCTCCTCGATCCGTTGAGGGTGAGGCATGCGGCGCTCGATTCGCCAGATCCGTTTTTCGAAAAAAAGTTCCGGATAGTCATACGCCTGAGACTGGACGTCCTGCGGAATCGCCAGCGTCACCACCCCAGTCTCTGCCGGGTCGGTCAAGACCCGCATCGCTTCGGGCAGTGCCGTGAGCGCCTGTTCCGGCCTGGACAGCCGATCGAAGAACCGGCTCAGGGGGCGGAAAGCGTCATTGACGCTCACGTCCGCCGAGACGGGATGCTCCAACTGCTGCAAGACCGGTCCCTGGTGTCGGGTCGCGTAATAATCAGCGGGCAGCAGCAGCACCGGCAGTCGATTGATCACCGCCGCTGCGGCGCCAGTCAGCATGTTCGTTGATCCCGGTCCGATCGACGAGGCGCATGCCAACGTCTGCCTTCTGCAGGTCGCCTTGGCAAACCCGCTGGCCATGTGCACCATCGCCTGTTCGTTGCACGGCTGATAGTAAGGCAGGTCCCGGCCGAGCTCTTCCAATGCCTGCCCCAGCCCCGCGACATTCCCATGGCCGAAAATGCCGAACATGGCCGGAACCAGCCGTTGAACGTGCGCGTCGCGCTCACTGTATTGGACGGCGAGATAGCGGACGATGGCCTGCGCCATGGTCAGTCGAACATTCGATCGTTTTCCTGAAGCATTCATCGCATCGTACTCGTTGGGTTACTTCGCATAAAGGGTAAGCCGATTATCGCTGATTGGAATGTTGTAGATAGTCCCCCGCGGGCTTATCTCGCGTGGTGAACCAGGCTGATGGCTAAACGAACAGGGCCGCAACGATCCCACCTTCCCCGGCTCGTCAGCGTCAGCCGCCATGGGCCCCACAGGGATACGGAGTGTCTCCGCTTCCGAGCCGTCGAGTGCTGTGTACCTGACCCTACACATACGGATATGTCGTTGCACAAGTTCTAAAGGGAAGACTGTCCGGTTGGACCCAACGAGGCTCGGCACGGTTGCAAAGAATAAGACCTCTTCGCGATTCCTTTTTGTTAACCGACATTTCCCATCTACGATCTGAATTGCCCACACCCCCGCTGTTTTTAAGCAGAATAGCATCTGAAGGGCAGTTGGGACGCTATCGATAGCTACATGAAGTGCACGGACGGCTATGCTTTCTTTGCCGCCCCCCAGCGAAAGAGGCTTGTCGCAGCTTCGACTGCCGAGGGAAAGCTGGCCTCTGTTAAATCGAGACACATTGTGGCTCGTGGCTGGCCACCGAGAAGGTCTGTACAGAACCGGTGTCGCAGGATGGAAAATGCCCCGTCAGGTGATGCTGCGCAGCTCCCAGTACTAGACGCGCGGGCGGGGGTCATGTCATGTTAAGATAGCTGGCGAATTACGCCAGACGAAAGTGGCGGCAACGCGTGCTGGTTGGTTCACCCCCAACCATTGTGGAACAAGCTCCCCGTTTTTTGGTGACTCAAACGATGCAAGAGTCGAGTCAATAAATCAAGCGAACGATACCATGCAACATGATTGCCAAAAAAGCATCTCTCGGCGAAAGTTCATCGGGTATGCAACGACCGCGGCCGCGATCCCGACTATTGTTCCATCGCATGCCTTTGGCGCTGATGCTCCCAGCAACCAGATCACATTGGGGCTCATAGGCACGGGGATTCACGGCGCGGGCTGGAACTTGGACGGATTCGCTCGCTGTAAAGACGCGCGCATTCTTTCCGTTTGCGACGTGATGAAGTCGCGGCGCGAGGCGACACGCGCCAAAGTGAATAGCCATCACGGCAACAACGACTGCACAGCGCACGCGGATTGGCGAGAGATCATTGCCCGCGAAGATATCGACGCCGTGATGATCTCAACGCCCGACCATTGGCACGTTCCGATGGCCGCCGCGGCGTCAAAGGCCGGCAAGGATGTCTGTTGCGAGAAGCCGACCCTCACGATTGCCGAGGGCCGAGCACTGATCGGCATCATCCGCAAGAACAAGACCGTCTTCCAGACGTCGACCGAGGATCGTTCGATTCCTGTCTACCATCGCATGGCCGAACTGGTGCGCAACGGACGCATCGGCCGGTTAAAGACCATACGAGTCACGCTGCCGCCGGGCAGCGTTCCCGCCGAACCGCCCAAGCCGGCGGCCGTTCCCCAGGGATTCGACTACGACATGTGGCTTGGCCCGGCTCCCGAAGCGACCTATTGCACGAACCGCTGCGAAGCTCAACAATGGCGGAGCATCCTCGATTATTCCGGTGGAAAGTTCACCGACTGGGGCGCACACATGCTCGATACCGCACAATGGGCCAACGACACCGAGCGAACCACGCCGGTCGAAGTCGACGGAAAAGGCGTGTTCTATGATGAGTCGAGCATCTACACGGCGACGAAGGAATACAAATTACACTATCGATACGCGAATGGCGTCGATCTGTATGTGTCATCCGGCGGCACAGGCATCCGAATGGAGGGGACCGACGGCTGGGTCGAGATTCCCGCTTGGCGCAAGCCGCTGAGGGCAAGTTCGCCGGAGATCCTCAAATCCGTCATCGGCCCCGAGGAGACGCATTTGTTTACCTGTCCGCAGGGTGAACACCGTAATTTCCTCGACTGCGTCAAATCGCGTAAGGATCCGTACTTTCCGGTCGAAGTCGGCCATGCCATGGCCACATTGATGCACATCGGCAACATTTCGATGCGCCTCGACCGGCCCCTCAATTGGAATCCCGACGAAGAAGTCTTTGTCAACGATGCCGAGGCCAACCGGATGCGATCACGAGAAATGCGCAAACCTTGGACGATCTAGTACGACATCGCTGGGTCGGGAATTTAGGAACCACAGGCCATTGATTTAGTAAGGACAAGAGCCGTCAACCCGCGCATGCATAGGATGAACGGGAGGAAAGGTCGAATATGTCGAGATACGCAATCCCGCTAAGCTTCTTGATTCTTGCCGCCTACGTCGCCTTCGCCAAGGCCACCGAATCCGACTCGTTCCGACCCCGGTTTTACGCCTTCGAAATGGCGTGCGATTCGGGAGCTTCGAGAACGAGGCCCAGACACTCAAGCAGCTCGGCTACGATGGCATCAGCCAGGTTCAGACGGGCGGCGCCAAGCTCGCAGAACGAATTGCCGCATCTGAGAAGGTGGGGCTACAAGTCTTGAGTGTGTATCTGAATGTAAACGACACGCCCATCGCCGCCGACCTGGTCAAGCCTCTGGAGAATCGCGGAGCGATCATCGAATTAACCATCCAGACAGTATGTTTCCAGCAGCGGCCGAATCGTCTCTTCGTACTTGGAGTCCCCCCCCGTTGGCGGGGTTTGCCAATGGAGAACCGACTTCGCCCGCCCGGTGATCTTGATCGTTCGCCATACGGATATCAGGATGTACTCCTTTGAAGAACTAACCGAATATGACAGCGTCGCTCCATAAACCGGAACCAGGCGAATTAATGACCAACGCGTACCGCTGGAACTGCGTGAGCTCGGAGGTGGCATGGTCGCCTCGGGACGGGGCGCAGCTCGTCTCCTTCCAGGACAAGCTCTTCCTTCTGGGTGGCTGGAACCAGTACGCGGGTGAGAGGGCCGATCTCGCCGGCGCCGGCGCCGGCCGTTTCGAGTCGGAGGTCTGTTCTGAGGTGTGGTGTTCGGATGATGGTGACAGCTGGTCCCTGGCGGCCACTGCGCCTTGGAGCGGCAGGCACATGCACGGGGCCGTAGTGCACGACGGCCAACTCTGGGTCATCGGGGCCGAGAACGGCACCCCCGACGACGTGTGGAAGTCGAAGGATGGCGTGAATTGGGAGCTCGTCGCGGCGACCGTACCCTGGCAAGAGCGCGGCAACCAGATGGTCACCGTCTTCGACGGTTCAATCTGGGTCATGGGCGGCCAGGTCGGCGCAGCCGCCCAGACCAACTTTGTGGCGGATTTTAAGGCTGGGAAACCCTTTCCGCCGGCGCCTCCGCCGCTGCGCGACGTCTGGCGGACACAGGACTGTCTGAGCTGGGAACTGGTAACGAACAACGCCCCCTGGGCGCCCAGGGGTATGATCTCCGGCGCGAATGGTGGCGTGCCTGTTCTCCACGATCGAATGTGGATCCTGGGCGGCGGATACGTGGGGACGGGCGGGACTACGCTGAGTTCGCTGCGGTACGACCTCGAGCAGCAGCCAAGACTGAAGACGCGTCTCTACCACAACGATGTGTGGTCGTCGGCAGACGGTCGCGAATGGACCTGCCATTTAGCGGAGGGAAAGGCTCCCTGGCCTGCACGCTCATATCACGATACCGCGGCGTGGGACGGTAAGCTTTGGGTGTTAGGAGGGCACCGGGGCGTGGCGGACCGCCCAGCTGAGGTTGCGACTGACGGCAATCGTAATGACGTCTGGTATTCTGCAGACGGCGAACATTGGGAGGAACTGCCGAACACGCCCTGGTTCCCGCGCCACGGGTGTGCTGTTCACGTCCACCGGGACGCTCTATTCCTCGCAGCGGGAAGTGCGGTATCCATCTCGGCGGAGCAGGCAGAGCTGAGCAAGTACGACTTTACTCACCGCATTGAGTCTGCGTGGCGTCCGGGGGACGTGTGGCGCTTGGATCGCATCGCCGCCGCCGGCCGGCTGTGATGATACAATCGATGTGCAATACGTTTGCTCATCACGGAGCAGTTGCTGCGCAAGTCGACTCTGGAGTAGAATTCGTGCTGCGGCTGAGTCGCGAACCTCACATGCCTTGCCACGAATGAACTTGCATTGCCTCGCGACGAAACGGATGAATAATCCGTTCTACTGTAGTGTTCCCAACGCGGCACATTCCGATTCGTTGCGGACCGAAGGGCGGCGGGATACAATCGGGACTTGATCAGCGTCACGAATGCAAGGGAGACAACTTCGATGAGCCAACGATCCATGCGGGACGCCTCGACCCGCTCAAAACAACGTCCAGGCACACTTCCTGCCACCGATTCGCGTCCGCCGAACGTTTCGTTGATTGCCATCGCCGCAGCCTGGACGCTCGTCGCGTGGATCAGTGGGGGCCCCTTGTCCACGACCACCGCGGTTGCGGACGACTTCCCGAGCGAGCTCACCGCCCGGCCGCACCGGATCCTGTTCGAGGCCTATGAAAACGACAACTGGGATTTGTTCGTCATGGATGGTGACGGCTCGGGTCGGCAGAATATTACCAATACACCCGACGTGCACGAGATGTATCCCCAGGCATCGCCCGATGGCAGCCGGGTTTGTTTCCTGGCGGATGTGCAGCAGAACGGCGACACGCTACGGAGTGTGTACTACATGAACGCGGACGGAAGTGAGCGGACGGTGGTCGCGGAAAAAGCTCGCCAGCCCTGTTGGAGCCCCGACGGAACCAGAATCGCCTTTGTCAATCAACTCTATGATCGTTTTCGCGTGGAAGATCACCTGAGCAAGGGACTTTTCATTTACGACCTGAAATCTGGCCTCACCAGCCAGCATCCGAACGACAAGATCGAACATCTGTACGGGCTCAGCTGGACCGGCGATGGCGACTGGATCGTGTCTACAGTGCATGGCGGGATGGGTTTCGGCCACGCGATCCTGGCCATCGACGTGGACGGCGAACAGGTACACGATCTGAATATCGGAGGTTGCCGTCCCTGCCGCAGTCCTGACGGCAGGCAGATCACCTGGAGTCGTGATGACCACACCATCTGTGTGGGTGATATAGAACTGTCGGAGGACGATGGCCAGGTTTCGAACGTGCGCGTGATCGAGCATCACGAAACAGCGCACCTGTATCATCCCGACTTCTCGCCGGACGGGAAGCAGATCGCCTTCAGCGTCGGGCCCGGCGGCCGTGTGCTGGCCGATGGGCCGGGAACGCATACGCAGGTGGCCGAGATGGTCGGCGTCCGCGGCAAATGGAATCTGTTCGCCAAACAGGTTAACGGTGAAGGGACCGCAGTTCAATTGACTGTCGATGAAAATCTTTCCAGCAAGGAACCGGAATGGATTTGCGCCGAGTAACTCATCACTCGGTTGCTGCCTGCTGCATGGTAACCGTCGCGGGTATGGCATTGACCGCCTGCAACGAGTCTTCGCAGAGCATTGCGAGCACGCACGCCACTGCGGTCGACATCACTACCCCGTCGGGCGTGCAGATAGTCCTGATTCCCGCTGGTGAATTCTGGATGGGAAGTGATCAGGGCGAGGCCGATGCGGCACCCCGGCACCTGATCCGCGTATCGCCCTTCGCAATCGACAAGTTCGAGGCGCTGCAGCGCGAATTCGAGGCGTTGCAGATGCCGGATGGGTCGCATTTCAAGGGTGACGACCGGCCGGTGGAACAGATTCGCTGGTCGGACGCCGCCTTGTTCTGCAACGAGCGTTCGCGGGCGGAGGGCCTCGAAACCTGCTACGACGAGGCAACGTTCGCCTGTAATTTCGAGGCGAGTGGTTACCGGCTACCAACAGAGGCCGAATGGGAGTACGCTGCCCGAGCGGGCACGTCGACTGATTACCCTTTTGGCAATGGGCCACACAAGTTGCAGAGCCACGCGTGTTATGCGGGCAACTCGGCGAAGCAAACCAGTCGAGCCGGCCAGAAGAAACCGAATGCCTGGGGCCTGCATGATATGCTCGGCAACGTGGCCGAGTGGTGCCACGATGTGTACAGTGAAACCTATTTCCAGGAGAGCCCCGGTGTCGACCCGCGAGGTCCGGCGAGTGGTCCGCAGCGGGTCATTCGGGGCGGTTCATGGAAGTCGAGCGAAGGTGCTTGTAGCGTTATCGCGCGGATGGCAGACGTCCCCGGAATTGCCGATGCCTGTTTTGCTCAGGACACTTATGGGTTTCGCTGTGTTCGCCGGTTGAGCGAAGAGGAGCGGGATAGAGTGGAGTAGTTGGATGCTGGATGCCAGCAACCAGTATCGGTATCAAGAAAGATGCGTGCACGGCGCACAGATGCGTCAACGTAAGATCATAAATGCTCTTCCACACCTGGCCGTTTCTCGTTTTCTTTCTCGTCGTATGGGTCGTCTATTTCGGCCTGCGTAAGACGCCGTTCTGGCTGCACTGGCTGCTGGTCGCCTCTTACGTTTTCTACGGCTGGTGGAATCCGCTGTACCTGATCCTGATCGTCTATTCGACGTTGCTGGATTACTTTGTCGTCATCTTCATGGAGCGCAGTTCGCGGAAGCTGGTCTGGTTGGTGATCAGCATGGCCAACAACCTGTTTCTGCTGGGATTTTTCAAGTATGCGCAATTCATCACGGATAACGCGAACCTGATTCTCTCTCAGTTCGGCGTCGTTTATTCCCTGCCGGCTCCCGACGTACTGCTGCCCGTGGGAATCTCGTTTTATACGTTTCAGTCGATGAGCTATACGATCGATTTTTATCGCGGGCAGATTGAGCGTGAGCGGAGCCTGGTCCGGTTCGCGGCCTTTGTGTCGCTGTTCCCTCAACTGGTAGCGGGACCGATCGAGCGGGCAAGTGCTCTACTTCCCCAATTGAAAAAGTTTCCGCAAATCACGACGGGCGATGTCGCCGACGGACTCTCCTTGTTCGTGGTAGGGCTTTTTAAGAAGGTCGCCCTGGCGGACTACCTGTCCCGGGTCGTCGATCCAGTGTATGCGAATCCGGCGCAGCATGACGCAGCGACTCTACTGTTAGCCACGTTTGCATTTGCCTGGCAGATTTACTTCGATTTCAGCGGCTACACCGACATGGCGCGCGGAGTGGCACGCGCGATGGGGATCCGGTTAATGCTGAATTTTAACCATCCCTACCTGGCAACCAGCCTCGGTGATTTCTGGTCGCGGTGGCACATCAGCTTGTCGACCTGGTTCCGCGACTACGTCTATGTTCCGCTGGGCGGTAATCGGCGGGGCACCTTCCTGATGTATCGCAACCTGTTCCTGACGATGGTGATTTCCGGTCTCTGGCACGGCGCGGCGTGGACGTTCATCATATGGGGAGCGATTCACGCCATCGCCACGATGGTGACCCGTCGGGCAGAGCGATCGGAGTTTTACGGCCGGTCCGTTCCTATTTTCGTCAAACGGGTGCTGGTGTTCACTGTGGTCTGCTTCGCCTGGATCTTTTTTCGCGCCGAGAGCCTGCAGGATGCCTTGCTGATCGTGTCCCGGATTGCCACAACCGGTTGGTCGACACCCGATTTCCCCATTTTCGCGTTGGTGCTTGTGGGAGTGATCTGGTGCTACCAGTTCCTGTACGAATCACGGCTACGCGGCCTGCTCGAGATTCCGTCCGTCCAGATGGCTCTCGCCGTGGGCATGCTGCTGTACTTGTTGATCGTTCCGGGTGGCGGTGGGGGCGAGTTTATCTATTTTCAATTTTAGGCAGGATTAGTAATGGCCCGATCAGTAACGGCAAGATCAGTAACGGATCAGGTCCCGTTCGGAGCTAACGCCATGCGGCTGTCACTGCGGCAGTGGACGGTCGTCGCTGTGATCGTGCTGTTGTTCGTGCTCGTGGTCCCGATAGCATGGACCGGGATCGAATCCTGGAACACGACGGACGACTATCGCATTCCGTACGGTCTGAGCGATGACTATTGGCAATACCAACGATTCGTCGGCGCCACTGCTAACGGCAGCAGAAAAAAAATCCTTGCCATCGGTGATTCGGTCATTTGGGGCGAGTACGTGACGCCAGACGAAACGCTTTCGCAGCATCTGAATCAGTTGGCCGGCAGGGAACGGTTTGCCAACGGTGGGGCGAACGGGACACATCCGCTCGCACTCGAAGGACTGGTCCGTTACTACGCCCGGGACGTGCGG
>Ga0310124_10003813_pt1 | contig 10061 bp, 6 predicted proteins | sample CB11b_AW_Bot5_MG_FD_203507 | JGI IMG/M metagenome (GOLD analysis project Ga0310124, IMG submission 203507) | Marine microbial communities from Western Arctic Ocean, Canada - CB11b_AW_Bot5 | ecosystem: Environmental > Aquatic > Marine > Oceanic | place: Canada: Western Arctic Ocean | collected...
AGGTGCAGGACAGAGAGGTACCACTGGAGCGCTTGACGCAGAGGTGCGACGCGTCCGAGCTCGGTTTCGATACGACGGATGAGATAGATCCCCTGGAAGGCACCATCGGTCAGCATCGCGCTGTTAACGCGCTGGAGATGGGTCTGGACATAGACGCGCGCGGCTTCAACCTCTACATCTCGGGCAATACGGGCACGGGCCGCAACACGGCAATCCGCGCCCACGTCGAGAACATCGCAACCGGGAAGCCGGTCCCGCCCGACTGGGGCTACGTGCACAACTTCCAGGAACCTGCGCAGCCCGTGGCGATCTCACTGCCCTGCGGCATGATGAGGGCCCTGGCTGACGACATGAACGACCTGGTGGACTCGTGCAGGCGCGACATCCCTGGCGTATTCGAGAGCGACGAGTACACGCATCGAGTCGAGGACGTGATGAAGGCGGTGGGCGAAAAGCGTCAGGCGATGACCAGTGAGTTGGACCAGCAGGCCCGAAAGGAGGGCTTTGCACTTCAGTCGACTCCTGCGGGGATAACGCCCGTGCCGCTCGCCGATGGAGAGGCCATGTCTCAGGAGGACTTCGGCCGCCTGTCCGATGAGCAACGCGAGGAGTTCAGGCAGAAAGCAGAGGAGATCCAGCACTCGATCACTCACACGCTGGCGGAGATCAGGCGGCTGAGCAAAGAGGCGGCGGGGCGAACCAAGGAGGTGGATACCGAGTTCGTCAGGTTCACTCTTACGCCCATAATCGACGAGCTCCAGGCGAGGTACAAGGACCATCCGGACGTGGTGGCGTATCTCGATCACGTGGAAGTGGACATGGTCGACCACCTGGAGGTCTTCAAGCCCAAAGAGGAGTCGTCCCAGGCCCCGCCCGGTCCTCCCGGTTTTCCGGTTGAGGAGGACCCATTCATCAAGTATCGCGTTAACGACCTGGTGGACAACTCGACCTGCGAGGGTGCGCCGGTTATCTTCGAGATGAGCCCGACCTACTACAATCTGTTTGGTCGCATAGACTACCGGGCGAGGATCGGGGCGCTGACCACCGATCTGATGATGATCAAGCCAGGCGCCATCCACCGGGCGAACGGCGGCTATCTGGTGCTCCAGGCCCGCGACCTTGTGCTCAGCCCTCTCTCCTGGGACACACTCAAGCGCAGCCTCAGAAGTGGTGTAGCCCGGATAGAGAATACCGGCGAGCAGTACAGTCCACTGCCGTCGTCGACCTTGCGCCCTGAGCCGATCCCGATCAACGCGAAGATAATCTTGGTCGGCAGCGCGGAGCTTCTGCGTGCGCTCCAGGTGGGCGACGACGATTTCCAGCGCTTCTTCAAGGTCACGGCGGACTTCGATAGCCTGATGGACCGGACCGCGGAGAATCTCTCCAAGTACGCCGCCTTCGTTGCGGCGCGATGCCGCGATGCCGGTCTACGGCCCTTCCACAATACAGCCGTGGCCAGAATAATCGACTACTCCAGCCGCCTCGTGGAACATCAGGAGAAGCTTACCACCCGGTTCATAGACATATCCGACACGATTACCGAGGCTGACTACTGGGCCAAGAAAGACGGCAGCGACGTCACGATGGGAGAGCACGTCGAGAAGGCGATCAGTCAACGTCACTACCGGCGTAGCCTGACCGAAGACCGCCTCCTCGAGCTCATCGAGACCGATACGATTCACATCTCGACTGATGGAAGAGTCACCGGACAGGTCAACGGGCTCGCTGTATACACATCGGGAGACCACAGCTTCGGAAAACCCAGTCGAATCACCGCTCGCGTGTCGCTAGGACGGGGGCAGATGGTCAACGTCGAGCGTGAGACGAAGATGAGCGGCAAGATACACGACAAGGGGTTCATGATCCTAACGGGATACGTTCAGGGGATGTACGGCGGGGACCGGCCGCTGTCGCTATCCGCCAGCATCGGCTTCGAGCAGACCTACGGAGAGGTGGACGGCGACAGCGCCTCGTCGACCGAGCTATACGCTCTTCTCTCGGCGCTGTCCGGGCTCGGCATAGACCAGGGGATCGCGGTCACCGGTTCGGTGGGCCAGTCGGGGCAGGTGCAGGCCATTGGGGGCGCGATCCACAAGATCGAAGGTTTTTACGATGTCTGCAAGGCGAAAGGACTCACGGGAACGCAGGGAGTGATGATTCCCAAGGACAACGTCAGGAACCTGGTGCTGGAGGATGAGGTTGTCGAGGCGGTGAGAGACGGAAAGTTCCACATCTACCAGGCGTCGACTATCGATGAGGGGATCGAAGTCCTTACAGGCGTCCCTGCCGGCGAGCGCCAGGAAGACGGTACGTTTCCGGAGGGTACGGTCCACTACCTGGTCGAAAAACGTCTGGAGGAGATGGGGAATCGCGCGCGCCAGATTGCAAGGAACGGCGGTCGTGGAAACGGCGAGGACAGCGGCAACTCAGAAGGCGGAAGTGCGGGGGAATCGACGTCCCCGGTCTAGGCGGATTCCTCGTCTGGGGGCATGATTCGGTCGATGTTGATGGCCCTGTAGCCTCTCGTGTGCCGGACCCTTAGTCGCTCGCCCACCTCCAGGGCATCGAGGGTGCCCATGTCGATCTCTATCCGGTCGACGTTTAGGAGTATGTAGGGCATCCCCGCTGGATCGATACCTTTTTCTTTCAGGGTGCCCTTGACGACGCGGTATGGAGGCACGGCGTCTCTCAGATTCCACACCCAACGTCTGAACCAGCGCAACGAGCGATTGACCAGCGAGACGTAGAACATTGGCTCCGATTCTCTTTGGGGAAGCGCCTCGACGCGAGAAGGAATAGCCCCGTTTGAGCGAGACAGCGCCGACTTTGCCTCGCGCAAGAGGCGAGAGGCGGCGGTATCAACTCTCATGTGTGTCCGGCTGAAAAAGCAGATGCATCGGCGTGACCTCGATGTTTAGTCGAGATTGAATGATAGACGCTCGGAAACCGAGGGTTCAATACTCTCTGGGGTCTGTGTCGAGGCTCCTGGCGGGTTGGCCCGTGACGGCGATCTTTCGCAAAATAGGGGTCTCAGCTCGCGCGCGGCTCGTTCACGTACCGGCTATCGCCGGTAGAGCTCGGCCGACGCGATAACGCGTCCGCTCCCCGCGAACCCACCGGCGACGAGCACGCTCCCATCGTTGAGGAGGGTGGCCGTATGCGATGAGCGTCCCTGTATCATGCTGCTGCCGGGGAACCAGAGTCCGACCTTCGGCAGATACACTTCGGTGGACGACAGCATCTGGGGCTCTTCGCTCGCACCGGTGACGACGCCCCCCAGGACCAGCACCGTGCCGTCGTCCATGAGCGTCGCCGTGTGGTCCCCGCGTCGGATTGCGAGGGGAGCTACGCCGAACCACACTCCCAGTATCGGGCGAAACTCCTGCGCCTGGTTCAGCGACCCGACACTGACGTGAAAGCCGCCGGCAGCCAGCGCTCTCCCGTTTCCGATCTGAGTGATGGTGTGCGAGATACGAGGAAGTCCAGTGTCGCCGGCCGACGTCCACTCCGACGTAGACGGGTCGAAGACGTCTGCCGACGGGATGATCTGGAACGAGGCGTCAGCACCTCCGACGCTCAAGACCCTGCCGTCGCTGAGTAACACGGACGTGTGTGAGAATCGGGGCGTAGGCAGGTCCGAGGCAGTCGACCAGACGTTCTCTACCGGGTCGAACAGCTCCGTTGAAGCCAACACGTCATTGTCTTCGTTCAGCCCCCCAGCGACCAGGACCCGACCGTCGCCCAATAGCGTCGCCGTGTGGAAGTGGCGTGGCTCCGCCATGGCGCTCGCTGGAATCCAGCTCTCGGTCGACGGGTCGTAGAACTCCACCGAGGCCAGCGGCGTACCGGAGTCGGATGTCCCTCCTACGACTAACACGGTCCCGTTTCGGAGCGGCACCGCCACGTGGGATACGCGAGGATGCTCCATGCTACCGGTTGCAGACCACGTGCCGCTTGCTGGCTCATACACCTCCGCCGTCGAGAGGGCGCGGTCGCTTTCGCTCCGACCTCCGACAACCAGCACGGTGCCGTCCCGCAGAAGCGTCGCCGTGTGCGAGGCTCGCGCCTCGGCTGTGTCGCCCGCGCTTGACCATTGGCCCGGCCCGGCCGCCGGCAGCTTGACGGCATCCCAGGGGACGCTGCGCACTGTCCCGCACGGAGGGACCAACGCGAACTCCACGAGGCCGGAGGCCTGGTTTTCGGAGCTAAATGTCCCTCTCAGGATGAACGGGTCCTCCGTCAGCGAGAATGCGCCCGCCGTTATGACGTCACGGGGCGGGTTGTAAGGGAAGGAGTGCGAAACGACGCCGAAGCACTCCTCCAGAGTCACGGACTGCACCCGATTGTCTTCTATCGTTAGCTCGATAACGCCGGCCAGCGTCGTGGCGCCACGCCACGTACCGTCGAGGTCGGTCGGGATCTCGTTGGTTGGCGATGCCAGCGTCGGGAGCGGCGGGGGCACCGGGTCTGTTGACGAGATGGAGAAGCTCGACTCGAACGCGTCGCTGCTTTCCAGTGCGGCGGTGACGAAATCGGGGTCCAGGCCCAATTCGGCGACGGCGCCCATGTCTCGTTGAGCTTGCTCGGCCAGCCCGATCTTGGTAAGCGCGCGGGCGCGGTGAGCGTAGTACTCACCGACGGTGGGCTCGAGCTCTATCGCTCTGCTGAGATCGTCAACCGCGCTCTGGGGCCGGTCCGCTCTCAAATAGGCGAGTCCTCTCCAACCGTAGGCGTCGGCAGAATCCGGATACATGGCTACGACCTCATCGAGGTCCGCGACCGCCTGTTCGGGTTCGCCGGACAGCATGTGCAGCTGAGCCCGATTGAAGTAGGCGCTGCCGCTTTCAGAGTCCAGGCGAATTGCGTGATCGTAGTCCTCGATCGCCGGCTCATATCGGCCCAAGGTGACGAGAACGGCGCCCCGCGCGTTGTAAGATTCCACGCTCTCGGGATCTAGACGAATGGCCTCGTCCAGGTCGACCAGCGCACGCTCGGCTTGGTCCATGGCAAGGTAGGCTAGCCCCCTGTTGTGGTAGGCATCGGCGTAGCCGGCGTTTGCGTCTATGGCCTCGTTGAAGGCCTCAATGGCGGATTCGATCTGACCTCGGGACATCAGAGTCATGCCCCGGCTGACGTGAGCCTCGGCGCTGACGCGAACAGGCGTTAACGTTGGTCTGGGGGTCAGCAAGGGAAACGCGATCTGCTGAGGCGGCGCGGCCGAGCGTTCAGGCGCGGTCGTCGCTGTGGGGGATGGTGCCTGGGTAGCGATTGCAGTGGGGGAGGGAACCGGGACGGCGACCTGGGTTGGGACGACATCTGATTTTCCGCAGGCCGCCAGCATCAGGAGGCACGACACCGTTGAAATCAGTGCAATCGCATCGGCTCGCATGGCGCGAACATCATAGCACTTCGCCGGAGTGCCGGTTTAACAAAGCCCGCCCTGCCAGAGCTCGCTGGCGAGGACCCGAATCGGACCACTCTCTCCACCGAAGCTGGGAAACGGAGATTCTCGCGGGGCGGAGGCCCGGGGCGAACCAGCGGGGAATCGAACACCGGGTACCCGGCACCAAGTACCAACGGTGGATCTCCGGTTGCTGCCCCGGCTAATCCAGCGTGAACCTTTGCACGTGGGAGGGGACATCGATGCCGGGCAGGTTCTTATCGTTCGGCACGGGGTCTCCCAGCACTTGCTTGACTGGAACGACGCCTGCCCAGATCGGGAGCTCGTAGTCCTCATCGTCATCGACTGGTCCCCCAGTGCGAATCTTGACCGATGCCTCGTCAATGGGCATGGTCAGAACAATCGTAGCCTTGATCTCCTGCTGCGTCATGGGACGCAGGGTCTCCCACCTGTCGGCTATCAGGCCGTCGACGAATCCCTGCAGCCTCTTCGGCTTCTCTTTATCTTCCACCTTTCGGGCTTCCCCAAGATGGTGACGGAGCGGTAGTTCGCCGAATGGTGGAACGCCGATCTCGCGAGGACTACTCCATCAAAAAGTATGACGTTGAGAGCCACTCGGGCACCCCCGGCGTTCCGCAGAAACCGGCTGGCGGAAGAGCCATGCCAGTACACGTCGTTGCCTTCTCGCCACTGGAGCGTGGGCGTGATGTACGGCTCCGTGCCTATGACATAGGAGACATGGCAGATGGGAGTGGCATCGATGATCTCGTAGGCCAGTTTCCGGTCGTACGACGCCCTGCCAGGCACTCTCACGATGCGGGTCTTTTCGGTAATGCTGAGGTCTTGCTGCGCCATCACCTGTTCATCCGATCTCTGGTCCACGACAACAGGATACCCCAATTCCAAAACCTCGGGGTTATCCTCGAGGGGATCGGTGGCAGCATCGCCCACGATGCGGCCACCGATCCAATCAAGCGCGGTCGTACAACATATCGTGTGGACAGTGAGGAGGCGTAGGCGCAAGTTCGCAGGAAGACGTCTTGGATTCCGCCGTTCGGCAAACTCACCGCAAACCTGGCGGAGGGGTCAGGCTTCCCCTAATGCGGCGCACACAGGTCGCCGATTCTGGAGATTCGGGCTAGAGGACCCGCTTCAGGGCTTCTTCCAACTCGTCGATCGTTGCGAAGGACTCGAAGCGTGCGGACACGACTCCGGCGGAGTCGATTACGAAAGACCACTCGGTGCTGGGCAGGCCCCACTCGATGGCCGAGGGCGAGATGATCGCTCGGTCCAGGTCGCCCTGTATCTCATCCGGGTTGTCGTAGATGTCCACGTGGATGAAGTTAGCCCGGCCCCCGTAGATGTCTTTTAGCTCCTGCAGCACTTCCACCTGAGGCCCGCAGACCGCGTTGGTGCAGAATGCGGGGCTCGCCATCACGATGACCGAGGGGAGTCCGTTGGCTACGGCGTCCGCGATGGTCAGCTGATACAGGTCCTCGTCATACATCGACCCGGTCGTGAGCTCGCTGCTGCTCAACACGTCGGCCACGGTCTTGCTATCGCTTGGGATAGCCGCCGTGCCGACGGCGGGCGCCATAGGCGATTCGCGCACGTCGAACGACAGCTCGACCGGGCCTCCACCCGCCGCGCCCAGCACAACGATGTCGAGCCCCCAGCGTCCCGGTACGTCAAAGTCCAGGGTCGTCGTGTACAGGCCGCGGGTGCCGTAGGGCCAGGGCCGGAAGACCGCCAGCGCCGTCTGCCTTACCTCCCCGTCCGAGTCGCCATCGGGGAAGAAGCGTGATGAGACGCTAACCGCCGGGGCACGTTGGAGACCCTCGGACGACGTCAGCACGAATCCGATGCGGTTGGCGCCGACTCCAAGGTCGGACGTTCCGAATATGGCCTGCATGCCGTCGGGCGAAACCGGCCCTTTGATCAGGGCGAACTCGTTGGCAAGCAGGGGCGCCTCAACAGCGGGGCTGTCTGACGACGCTTCGTCGACCGGCTCAGCGCCCGACGAGCACGCGACAGCGACCGCCAGGAGCACGGGTATTGCCACGACGAAATTGCGCAATCTCATGCCGTCACCCAGTCGACGACTCGGGTTCGCCGCCCGCGTAGGAGCCGAATGTGAAGGCGAAGACCTCCATGTGCGGCGAGGTTGAGCTCAGCTTTAGCTCATGGCCGTCGAACACGTCCATGTCGACGATGCGGTACATCCGCGACTCGTCGACCCGCACGTAGCTGTTCCCGTCGTCGTCGAAATTGATGTCGGTGCCGGAGCGCTCCGGCAGCATGGGCTTGCCATCCATCGTTATGCGCACATCGACGGGCTCGTCGTTCGTCGACGCCATCACCACGTTGACGCTGGTGGCGAAGAACTGTAGAACGATGTAGTCGTCGTATCCTTCGGTCTCCCTCGCGTGGATGAGGCTTTCCTCCGTGTTCATCCAGAGTCCGTTCAGGAACAAGAAGTGGTTCTGATGGATACCGGGATCCTGGTACAGTGCCTCTAAGTCGGTGCCCTCGTAGAACTCGGAGTGCAAGACGTAAGGAGGCGTGGTCTGGGACATCAGCGCGGAGTAGTTGCGGCCCGTTCCGGCGTAAAGCTCCCTCGTCAGCCCCATGCTGACCTCGACCCCGAAGGAATCGGTGTCAATCGCGGGCTGGGGGTCGGTGTTCGGAGCGATCAGGGAGAGGTCGGACCCAGCCTCGCTCAGCAGGTCGCGTATCTGCCCCTCGGTCACATCGTACGCGCCTTCACCGAAGTGCGTGTAGCGGACGAAGCCGTCTTTGTCGATGAGGTACTTGGCAGGCCAGAACCTGTTCTCGAACGCCCCCCAGGTCCCGAAGTCGTTGTCCTGGGCGACCGGATATTCGATGCCGAACCCCTGCATGGCATCTACGACATTCTCGCGGACCTTCTCGAACTCGAACTCCGGCGTGTGCACCCCGAGGATCACGAGGCCCTTGTCGGCGTACTTGGCATGCCACTCCTTGAGGTACGGCAGCGTCCGGATGCAGTTGACGCAGGTATACGTCCAGAAGTCGATGAGCACGACGTTCCCGCGTTGGCTCTCCAGTGTGAAGGGCTCGGAGTTGATCCAGCTACCCAGGCCAGCAAGCTCCGGGGCCAGCTCGTCGAACTGGGAGCGGCCGGAAGTCACACCGAAGCCCTCTGGAGGGCTGGGCGTCGGCTCTGGGGCCGGAGTTGCGCTCGGCTCCGGAACTGGAGTCTCCGTCGGCGCAGCGGCTGGGACTTCCGACGCTCCGGCTGCCAGCTGTGCCCCCTCCGCGCTGGTAGCCGCGGACTCGGCCGGCGTTTTGAGCGCAGCGGCAGGCTCAGAAGCGACATCGACCGAGTCCCCGTCGCCTCCGCAGGCTGCAACGGCCAGTGCCAGGACCAGCCCGATGGCTGCCATCCCCAAGAATCTATGAGTGCTGATCATCACCATTCTTCAATCCCCGGTCACTGCTCCGGTTTGGTCAATCGCCAGGCCCTGGCGGGTGGTGGTGGACGATGCTGCGCAACTACGCCAAGCTGCCAATCCATCTTATATTAATTACGAGCACGGGTACGCGCGCGGATTCTGCCGGCGACCTATCGAGCGCTCCGACGGCTTCCTGTAGCGCAGGATTCGTGCCCCGGTGGCGGGCCTTGCCAGGTACACTGGTGGTGGTATGATGCTGTCGTCCGCAGGCCATACACCGTCCTTTGCGGCCTGCACCAGACTTATCTGCGGAGACTCGAGCTGTACTTGTGTGCCGAAAGGAGACCGTAAGTGAGACTCGGATTCATAGGTGTGGGCTACATGGGGCGCCACATGGCCCGCAACCTAGCCAACGGTGGCCACGACCTAACGATATTCGACATCCGAAAAGAGGCTGCTGATGAGCTGCTCTCGATGGGTGGCTCGTGGGCGGATAGTCCCGGGGCGGTGGCGGTGCAAAGCGAGGTAGTGTTCACGTCGCTTCCGAGGCCGCAAGACGTGGAAGAGGCGGCCACTGGAGAGGGCGGCGTGATAAGCGGCGCTGCGCCCGGCACCGTTCTCTTCGACCTGAGCACGACCGATCCCGACACCGTCCACCGAATAGGCGACATCGCGTCCGCAAAGGGAGTCGAAGTGCTGGATGCGCCCGTCAGCGGTGGGACCGGCGGTGCCGAAAACGCCACCCTTTGCATTATGGTGGGTGGCGACAGGTCTACCTACGAGAAGTACAAGCCCGTGCTCGACCTGATCGGCACTCAGGTGATGTACTGCGGTGAGCGTGGATCGGGCGCAATCTGCAAGATCGTCAACAACCTTGTTGGCCTGAGCGTCGGCGTCGTACTGTCCGAGGCATTTACGCTGGGCGTCAAGGCTGGGGTGCCGCCTGAGACGCTCTTCGAGGCGGTGTCCAAAAGCACCGGCGACACACAGTCGATGCATGGGTTTCCGGAGGGCCTGTTCAAGGGGAATTTCGAGCCCGGGTTCCAGCTCGATCTGGGCGCGAAGGACGTCGGCCTGGCGACCGAGATGGGACGAACGCTGGGGGTGTCGATGGAGCTGTCGAACCTGGTGCAGCAGCGTTACATTCAGGCGCAGCACCGCGGCTGGGGCAAGCTTTCGGTCGGGGCGGTGGCCCGCATTCAGGAAGAGAGATCCGGCGTGGAGAT
>Ga0310124_10003814_pt1 | contig 10059 bp, 8 predicted proteins | sample CB11b_AW_Bot5_MG_FD_203507 | JGI IMG/M metagenome (GOLD analysis project Ga0310124, IMG submission 203507) | Marine microbial communities from Western Arctic Ocean, Canada - CB11b_AW_Bot5 | ecosystem: Environmental > Aquatic > Marine > Oceanic | place: Canada: Western Arctic Ocean | collected...
GTTCGGGCAAGTGTGGGATCAGTTTCTCCTGCCACTTGTTCTCCGGTGAGGCAAAGTAGAAAATGGCGGTGATGATCGGCAGAATCTGCTCGCTCAATCCCATCGTACATACGGCGGAGACGATGAGTAGCATGGCGTAAACGAGAACGAGCTCGGACCGATTCAGCGCCAGGCTGCCGCCGCGAACCACAAGTGGCAGATTGATCCACGAAGTGATGACGAGAAAGCTTGTCAACAGCAGACCCGGTGAGTAAGGATCCAGGGGTGTACCCAGATACCAAGAGAGCCACAGACCGGTGGCTGAGAGGGCGACTGCGGCGCCAGCGAGGGGGCCACCACGGGCGACCAGCTTGAACAGGCTGTTGAGGATACCGATGAGGAACAGAAACAGGAAGATGGCGCCCGGCGTTGAGAAATCGAGGGCCATATACGAGCCCCTGATAATCATATTGCCATAGGGTGCGCCAATGGCTAGAAAGAAGGAGAGGAATCCACCGATCCAGAACGCTCGTAGGGACAGTCCGTCGGCGCCGGAGCCGAGCACAGAGTCTCTGCGGGTCGCCAGGTAGCTGGAGTATGCTCGGGGGATCCCGCGTTGCAATTGGCCTCTTTCTTTGGGTGTTAGACAAGATACATACGCCCTTCCTGACGTGGCAATCACCTTGACCGGGAAGTCGGCCTGAATTGTATTGGAAAGATGTCCGAAACCTATCTTGATATCCTCCACCGCCTGCTGCCACTGCCCACCGCACCCTTTTACGAACAGCATGTTATGGCCGAGATCCTGCGTTTTGCCGCGGAGAGATCATTGCCATGCGCGGCAGACGACTTCGGCAATCTCATGCTGACAGCCGGCGGCAGTGAGGCCAAGCCAGAGCTCTGCCTGACGGCGCACATGGACCATCCTGCGTTGGGTTTTGCGGTGCACGAATCCTCTCGCGACCTGCTCTTCGAGAGACTCGGTGGGGTTCCCTCGGCTCTTACACGAGATGCCAGAGTCCTGTTGTACGATCGCACACCGGCTGCAGGCGCCAGAGCCGTACCCGTCGGCGCCGGTTCGGTGACAAGTTTTCTTGAAGAAGGCGTGCCTGGTTCGCCAAATCCCTCCGCCCCCGCTTTCCGGGTCCGCATCGACGATGAGGTCCCGGAGGAGGGTGATCTGTTCGCAGTTTGGGACCTCACCCCCTGTGCCCTCAAGGGCGAACAGATCGTCGGCAGAGCCTGCGACGACCTGGCGGGTGTCTGCGTCGCGCTGGCTACCATGGACTGCTGTCTTGCAGAAGGCGTTTCCCTGTCGGTCCTGCTCACCCGTGCTGAGGAGACCGGCTTCGGCGGCATGCTCGCGGCGCTTGCGGCCGATGGACTCGATCGCGAGGCAATCTATGTCAATATCGAATGCTCCTCCTGCCGCTCGGGTGCGCCCCTCGGGGCAGGACCCGTGATTCGCGTCGGCGACCGCCGCTGGATTTTTGACGCCGGTGTGACCGAAGCCCTGTGCCGTTGTGCTGCCGAACTGGCGCAACGACTGGACGGATTCAGCGTGCAGCGCCGACTGATGGATGGTGGCGTCTGCGAGGCGACCCCACTCTCTCGTAGTGGCCGCGCCACTGGCGCAGTCGCCCTGCCACTCGACAATTATCACAACGACGGCGGGCAGCGCCTGCGGTCCGAGGCGGTGCATCTGCGGGATGCAGAAAATCTCGTCTCCCTGCTGACTGACCTGGCCCGCCAACGACGCGGTGCCAACGCCATGGTTGCCGAATCCTTGGCCACTCTCGACGACATGCTGCGGTCGAGGCATATCTCCCAGGTCGATCGTCTACGGCGAACGACGAATCCCATGTCACAGCCATAACACGGAGGCCCCGATGATCGATGAAGTAGCTCTTGGTGAGACCGGATTGCGCGTCTCTCGTCTGTGCTTCGGCACCGGTACCCAGGGTTGGCGAGGTCGCTCCGATCAGAGCGATCTGGGTCTCGACGGACTGTCTCAGCTACTGCACTTTGCCCATGACCTAGGTGTCACCTTCTGGGATACGGCAGATCAGTATGGCACCCACGCGCATGTGGCAAAGGCGCTGACGGAAGTCGGCCGAGACAAGGTGACGATCACAACCAAAACCGTCTCCCGTACCGCTGCAGAGATCGAGGCAGACGTAACCCGATTCTTGCGCGAACTGCACACCGACTACATCGATATTCTGCTACTGCACTGCCTCACTGAAGCGGACTGGCCGGAGAAGATGCAGGGCCCGATGGACGTGCTCAGTCGGCTGAAAGAACAGGGCGTGATACGCGCCGTGGGCTGTTCCTGTCATGACTTCGGCGCCCTGCAGGCGTCGGCGGAGACGGACTGGACAGACGTCAACCTGGTACGCATCAACTACGCGGGAGACACCATGTGCGCAGGTCCGGAGCTCGTGCGCCCCGAAATCGACAAGATGGTAACCGCTGGCAAGGGGGTGTATGGCATGAAGGTCGTCGGTGGCGGTGGCGACCTGACATCGGATCCCGAAAAGGCCATACGCTACGTCTGCAACCAGACGGAGATCCACGCCCTGGTCATGGGCATGGTCAACGAAGCGCAGGTCCTGGAGAATACGGGTCTCGTAAGTGACGCCGTCAGCACCTTGGCATGATCTCAGACCATCGTCCAGCCACCATCGACGACGAGCGTGTGTCCCGTGATCATGCTCGCCGCTGAAGAGGCAAGAAAGATGACTGGCGCCGAGATCTCCTCGGGTTCAGCAAGGTCACCACGCAACAGATTCTTGGTCTTCACCGCATCGGCAAATGCCTGGCTGTCCTGCATGGCCGCTTCCGCCATTGGCGAGCGCGTCACCGTGGGTGCCACCGCGTTGACACGAATACCGAACTCCGCCCACTCCGCCGCCATCGTTCTGGTGAGGTTGTTCACGCCACCCTTGGCACCCGAGTAGGGTCCTCTCTCCGGCGCACCGACAACACCAGCTTGAGAGGAGATGTTAACGATATTTCCGCGGACACCTCGAGCGATCATCTGCCTCGCCATCGACTGGCTGCAGAAGAACACATTTTTGAGATTGGCGTCAACGATTTGATCGTAGAGTTCTTCGTCGTAGTCGACGATCCGCCCAAGTTTGTTATATCCGGCATTGTTGACGAGCACATGGACATCACCGTAGTGAGATTCGACGGCGGTAAAAAAGGTCCGAATCGAAGCAACATCGGTGACGTCGAGGGGGTGGATGAAACATTCACCACCCATGCCCTCGATTTCGATCTTCAAACTTTCCAGCTCCGTCGTCGTCCGGCTGCCCACCGCCACACGTGCCCCTGAATGAATGACATCCAGTGCGATCGTGCGCCCAATGCCCCGCCCTGCCCCGGTAACGATGACCGTCTGCCCAACCAATTCAAAACAGGTCAAATGTGACAAGCTGCCTCTCCTCTTTCATGCTATATGTAGGTGCGCCTGCAGTCAGATCCTCATGATGCAGACATCTGCAGAGCGCCTGCGGGGAATACGGCGACACGCGCCTTCTCTCCGTGCAGGTGCTGCAACGCCGATATCATTAAATCCCATTTGCGGAACAGGGTGACGTGGGATCCATATAGTGACTCACAGTCGAAGCGGTTTACGCCTGGGGAGAATAAGAATGTTCGCTTGCGCGGCGCACTCGGCTTGCCCCGCAACGCAGTTCCTGGTCCCAGAACGGAATGCCACCCCAAGCCCTCCGGGCAGGCGCTGATTATGACGATCGTTCCCTCTTCCACCATAGGGTCATGGGCGCAGGTATTCAACGGCACGAGGGCCAAACCGGCCTGGCACAACTCGGTATCCTTCGGGAAAGCATTGAAGACACCGATATCGACTGATGCCGCCGGCGGCATGTCAGTGCCGTAGCGCGCCGCTCCCAGTTCGCAGCCGCGTTCGAAAGCCTGGTCGGTATCGCCGGCGACGAGATCGATAATCTCGAGCTCTTCATTGAGCAGAGGGTTGACGATATAGCCCACACCCGCCATGCGGGCCACTTCCGCTAGATGGGGGCGAAAGGGTTCACCATGGACATGTCGGTGGTTGAGCATGATCGTCTGCTGTCCGCAGGCACCCGGAAGCAGCAACTTGGCGCCACCGCCGAACATGCCACCGCGCGGGGTGATCATGCCCATGGCGATACGAATCTGGCAACCCATCAGGTCGCGGTTGACGAAGACGGGAATGCCCAGACTCGAAGTGCCGAGGAATTCGAGATTTTCGTAGGCATTGTGGTTGACGACCCGATAACGATCCACCACCTCAGCGCCAACCTTCTTGACAAAATCCTCCCGCGTCATCGGCCGATGCGCCGCCAATGCGCCGATAATCGTAATCCCCTCATCCTGGAGTCCCGCCGCAGCCAGTTCCTCGAGCACGTACGGCAGCAGGCGGAAGGCGGGCGTCGGCCGCGACAGGTCATCGACGAGGATCGCCGCCGTGGAGGCGCCGGCGGCGTACTCCCTCAAGGGGGGTGCGCCAATAGGCTCGGCCAGTACCTTGCGGATGCCGGCGTCCCCGATGTCGTCACCTCCCTGCATACGGAACGTGTCGACCTGCCAGCTACCAGGAAAGCGCAAGGTCAGCGGTTTGCTACCGTACCATGCAGCCCAGGGGACGTTGAGTTCAGTCATATCCATGACTCAATGCAGACCCATGGCGCGTAGATTGTCGAGACTCAGCTTGAGACTGTCGAATGGATCGCGCTGGCAACGGTCCTGCTCGATGAGATACCACTCGATGTCGGCATCGCTGCACGCCGCAAGGATCGGTTCCCATTCGAGGTTGCCCTCGCCGACTTCGGCGAACAGCTGCTCGCTGCCTTTCATCGCCATGTCCTTAAGGTGCACGACGTACATACGCTCCCGTAGCTGTCGTAACCAGGTCACTGGATTGCCACCACCGTGCTGAATCCAATACGTGTCGACTTCAAAGGAGAATGCTTCCGCGTCGCTCTCCTCAGCCAGGATCTGCAGGCCCGTGCGGTCGCCGATCCGCTCCAGTTCGAAACTATGGTTGTGATAGCTGAAGGTGAGACCCGCGTCGATCAAAGGACGCACTGCTGTCGACGCCTCCCTGGCGAACCTGGCAAAACCTGTGCTGTCGCGATACTCGGCTGGCATACCACCGATGGCGACATGCCGACAACCCCAGAGTTTGTGCTCGTCGATGACGGACTGCGGTTCGTCACGGATCCGGTCGAAGCCGATGTGGGTCGCCACGATCTTCAATCCCGCCTCTGCGGCGACTTGCTTCAACTCCAGCGGCTCGATCGGTCCCAGCCCAGAACACTGAACCGCTTCGTAGCCCATGTCCCTGACACGGCCGAGGGTCGTGCGGATCTCTGCCGGTGTTTTGAGAAAGTCTCTGAGGGTGTAGAGCTGGGCACCGATGACGGAGGCACTCATACTGGGCTTCTCTCAATGAACGGGTTATTGGGAGGCATGAAGCCGAAAGCGTAGCCTATGACGCAGGTAGGGTCAACGAGGCGGGCGACCAGATGACGTCGGAAGAAAACCGCGTAATAGCCAAGCGACAGCGAGGATCCCCGCGGCGGCGGAAAAAGCCATGGACCCGAGCGCGAGGGGTGCGCCCCAGGCAGCCGCCATGGCACCCCCCTGTACGCGCCCGATGGGACCGGAGCCAATCGCGAGAACCAGCGCACCCATGGCCCGGGAACGCATCTCATCGGTTGCTTCCACGAGGATGATCGAACTCTGCATGATGCTGAATCCCGCCAAGCCGACGCCGGATATGACCAGAGCCGCAAGGGACCACGGAAAGGAAGTCGATAAGGATAAGCCAAGCAGACCGATACAACCCAGGAGCGAACCGCCGGCAAATATCGCCTCATTGCTACGCCGGTCCCGGCTCCAGTTGACGAGCATCAACCCCGCCATGGCACCGACACCGTTGGCGGCGCCCAGCATACCGAGACCCATAGGACCTTGTCCGAGCACGTCGCGGGCGATGACGGGCAACAGCGCCTGGAATGGGAATGCCCAGGCATTCATGATCACCGTGATCACCAATGTGCCAAGGATGGCGGGCTGGCGGCGGACATAGGCCAAGCCTTCACGCAGACGAAGCCAGGCGGCGGCGATCCCCCGTGGCGGCGATGGCGATCGGGAATCGGTACGCAGTCCGGCAAGGAGGATGGCTCCTATGCCACTGGTGCAGACGAGGAGTCCAAGCGCGGCGGTGGCACCCAACCGTTCCATACTCGCCCCTGCCAGCAAGGGTCCGGTGAAGCGTGTCAGACCTTGTAGTACGTTCTCCAACACCATGCCATCGACCACACGATCGCGCCCCACCAGGTCTGGAACCAGGGCCCGACGCGTGGGCCAGTCCAGCGACCAGGCGGCACCATTGATTAGAGCCACCGCCGCCAGGTGCCAGTATTGCAGTCCATCCGTCACATGCAACAACAGCAACAGACCTGCCCCGGCAAGGTTGACACTCTGCAGGACCAGAACGAGTCGCCGACGCAGAAACCGCTCACCCCAAACGGGTCCAAAGAGTCCAACAATGGGAAGCGGCACGGATCGGCAGAAGGCGACGACGGCGACCCACCATGCGGAGTCCGTCATCTGCAGAGCGATCCAGCCCATGATAACCTGCTCCATCCACATCGATTGCCACCACAGCCCATTGGCCAACCAGAGTCGCAGGTACTCCGGGTTTCGTAGTGGGGCGAACAACCCCCCACGCGGTGCTTGCGCCTGTGTCGTCATATATTGTGTCCGGGAAGGTTGCAACGAACGACACAAGAGAGGATCTGATGGGAGCCCTTGGGAAACTGCAAGAACTGGGACTGGAGTTGCCGCAACCGCCGCCACCCGCCGGGGCCTACACGCGCGCCGTGCGTAGCGGTAACCTCGTCTTCATCTCCGGGCAGTTGCCGTTGGCCGACGGCGCCATGCTCTGCGAAGGTTCGATTGGTGAGCAGGGAGCCTCCGAGAAGGAGGGCTACGCTGCGGCGCGCCAGTGTGCTCTCAACGCACTCGGTGTGCTCGCCGCTGAGGGGCATGACCTGGATCGTCTGCGAATCGTCAGAATGACCGGATATGTCTGCAGTGCCACAGGCTTTACCGGCCAGGCCCAGATCGTCAACGGCGCCTCGGAACTGATGGCCGCCGTACTCGGCGATGCCGGAGTTCACGCCCGCGTCGCCGTAGGCGTCAGTTCCTTACCCCTCAATGCAGCGGTTGAACTCGAGGTGATTGCAGAGATAAATTGAGCGTCGGGGGGCCACGCTAACTCGTCGAACTGCCGCTGTCGGTGCCGGCAGTGTCATCCTCCGACGCCGTACTTCCATCAGCCACCTCGGTGCCGCCAGCCTCCAGGTTTGGGGCCCCATTGTCGGCCACCGTGTTGTCGTGATCGGCAGTGCTACCGTTGCCCGAGGCGGAACTGAGGTCACCGTCGACGGGTCCCTTGCCGAGCAGGCGGCGCAGATGTTCCCCTTCCATGATCTCTTTCTCAAAGAGAATGACCACCACCTCTTCGAGAGTGTCACGCTTTTCCTTGAGAGTCTGCAGAGCGCGGCGATAACTTGCGGCGATGATTTCACCGACCTCTTCATCGATGCGCCGTGCGGTCTCCTCGCTGTAATCGCGGTCGGAGCCACCCATCCCCAGGAATTGGCTCTGATTGCGATCATCGCGATGCGCGACCAGTCCCAGCGTCTCGCTCATGCCATACTCCTTGACCATGCTTTCCGCCAGTTGCGTGGCTCGCATCAGGTCATTGGCGGCCCCCGTGGAATTCTCGTTGAAGACCAGATCCTCCGCCGCACGCCCACCCAGCAGGCCGCAGATCCGACCGAGCAACTCCGGCTTCGTCATCAGGTAACGATCTTCGATGGGGCTGTTCAGCGTATACCCAAGTGCCCCCACGCCACGAGGGATGATGGAGATCTTCTGCACAGGATTCGTGTCATCAATCATTTCCCCAACGATCGCGTGACCCGCCTCATGATAGGCGACGATGCGGCGTTCTTTTTCGTTGAGGACGCGACTCTTGCGCTCCAACCCGGCCACTGCCCGCTCCACAGCCTCGGTCAGTTCGTCCATCGTGATGGCAGTTTTGTTACGCCGCGCCGCCAGCAGGGCGGCTTCGTTGATGATATTGGCCAGGTCGGCGCCGGAGAACCCTGGCGTACGCACCGCCATGCGGTGGAGGTCGACCTCGTCTGCGAGTTTCACATCCTTGGCATGGATTCGCAGAATCGCGTCGCGACCCTTCACGTCGGGACGATCGACGGTGACGGTTCGGTCGAAACGACCGGGACGTAACAAGGCCGGATCGAGAATCTCGGGCCGGTTTGTCGCCCCCATGAGAATGACGCCGGCATTCGTGTCGAAACCGTCGAGTTCGGTCAACAACTGGTTCAGCGTCTGTTCACGCTCGTCATGGCCGCCAAAGGAACCGACCCCCCGAGCCTTTCCGAGAGCATCCAACTCGTCGATGAAAATGATTGCCGGCGCATGTTTCTTGGCCTGCTCGAACAGGTCGCGCACCCGGGCGGCACCAACCCCGACAAACATCTCAACGAAATTCGATCCGCTGATCGAAAAGAACGGGACCCCCGCCTCCCCGGCTACGGCCTTGGCCAGCAGCGTCTTGCCTGTTCCTGGAGCGCCGACGAGCAGAACCCCACGGGGGATCTTGCCACCGAGGGCCTGAAAACGCTCCGGTGTTTGTAGGAATTCTACGACTTCCTCCAGCTCTTCTTTCGCTTCGTCGATCCCGGCAACATCGTCGAAGGTGATCCCCGTCCCCTTCTCCATATAGACCTTGGCTTTGCTCTTGCCGATCGACATGAGCCCACCCGACCCACCTGACATGCGGCGCGCCATGAACATCCAGATGCCGACGAAGAACACAGCAGGCAGGATCCAACCCAACAACGACGTCAGCCACGTAGGTTCACGCTTGCCGTCGTAGTCGGGAACATGCTTCTGCAGCAGTTCGACAAGACCGGGATCCTCCATCTTGTTCACGGAGAAGGTCCGCAACCCCTGCTCGGAGGAGCCCTCGGCATAGTACTTGCCGGAAATGTTGTCAGAGCCGACGTAGGCCTCGGCAACCTGGCCATCCTCCACCCATTGGCGGAAGTCGCTGTACTTCGCCGAGTCGACCTGACCTTCGAAGTAGCTCTGCATGACGAGGAGCAGGAGAATGGTGAGAATCGCGTACGCGATTGACAGTTGGGTCTTTCGGTCCAGTCGCATGTGGAGCCTTCTGATGGGAGCGAACCCGAGCTTGCGCCGAGGGGACGCAAGCCGCACGTCACAACGTCCAACAGACCGTGTGCGCATGCCGCTAACATGTTGAAGAAGAATCAGTTATGCATAATTAGGGACAATGCAGTGCGAAGATAACCGGCCAGACATCGCCGGTCAAGGTTCAGGCGCCGTCCCCCGCGCCGTTGCATCGCCATCGATGTCGGAGCAACCTCACCGAGTGCCGTCAGCAGGTCGCCAATGAGCGTTGCAGAGGGTTTCCCCTCGACGACGAGCTAGCCTCGTTCGAGAAACGACTCCACCACGTCCCGGTCGGCGTGGGATGTCTGATTACGCATCGTCATGGCATGGCCAAGGCTGGTCTGCCTCCTGCGGGAACATCGACGACGTGTTGCGTCCTCCCCGTTCAGCTCTTGGTCTATAGGCTATCGGCTGGTTCGGCTAGCTCTCCGGTTTTTTCCGCGACAAAGAAGCGTTCGCCATCGGCGAAGACCGACCACGCACGTGGCGGTTGACGCTGCTCGATACGTGTTCGCGTATTGCAGTAGAGTATCCGAAAGCCAGCGGCACGGAGCATTCTACGCCAACTCCCGGGAGGTAGGATCTGCAGATACCGAGCCTCCTCGAGTTCATCATCGATAAATCGCTCTCCCAATTCCCGCTCGCGCACAGACAGACCGCACTGGCCCAGCAGGAACCGGACAAAGGCCCGCATCCGCATCGGTGCGTAGCGGTTGAGAGCGAGCAGGGAATGAGTGCAGAATATCAGACGTCCTCCTGGCCGCAGGACCCGAT
>Ga0310124_10003815_pt1 | contig 10055 bp, 9 predicted proteins | sample CB11b_AW_Bot5_MG_FD_203507 | JGI IMG/M metagenome (GOLD analysis project Ga0310124, IMG submission 203507) | Marine microbial communities from Western Arctic Ocean, Canada - CB11b_AW_Bot5 | ecosystem: Environmental > Aquatic > Marine > Oceanic | place: Canada: Western Arctic Ocean | collected...
CTACTGTTCTTGACAATAACCCTCTTCATTTGGCCATTCACTATTGGCATGCATGTCGTCATGGCGCTCGGAATCACTGTCGAGAGGTTCAGTTACACCGGGGATTTGGATTCCCATGGAATGACCTTACTATTGCCCTTGTACATTTTTTGTGGAATTTGCACAATCGCAGTTGTTAGATTCGACAAGGAGGCTCGTGCCGGGGAAGTATATGCCAAGGAGAAGTTGGCCTACCATCGTGACATGGATCAATACCTCGATTTGAAGAAGGCGTATTACGTAAAGAAAGCGGAAGAACTAGGGGCATCCTCTTCGAATGATGACGAGTGATTGCTTCTCTGTCTTGCAGTCTGACTCAGCATCAATCCAATAGGTGACAAGCCCCCGCGGACAGCATGGGCGAACTTGTAACTGGTGAAGCAGCGACCTACACAGACATGATTTGGATGGAGACGGATGAGAGGTATGCAATCATCTGCATCACCGAGCGAGTCGAGAGTATCCTGCGTGAAAGCGGCATACGAGATGGTCTAGTGTTGGTCAACCCGATGCACATCACAGCCTCTGTCTATGTCAACGACCTTGAGTACGGACTCCACGCCGACATCATGGACTGGCTCGAAAAAGTGGCTCCGGCATACGGGGTAGAGGGGGTAGAGGGCCCAGAGTACCGCCACCACCGCACCGGCGAGGACAACGGGGATGCACACTTGAAAAGACAACTACTCGGACACCAGGTCACCATGGCTGTGACGGACGGGCGGCTGAACCTCGGCAATTGGGAGCAGATTCACTACGCTGAGTTCGATGGCCGGCGTCGCAAGCGAATCATGGTGAAGGTCGTAGGCGTTATCTGAGGTGATACTTTGACTCTGCAGAGAACAGGAATCGAGGCGGTGTCAGCAGCACTCGATGAGATGGAAGAGGGTGGTGAGCCGGTGACGCTCATCCTCTCTAAGCAACAAGCACAGTCTCCCGAACTATCCGCCATTCTCAAGCGGGCATCACTACTGGGGATCCCGCATGAAGAAGGCACTCTGAACGACCTCTGGAGGATGGCTGTAGGCACCTCACCCGGCTCCGAGGCACCCGATGTCCTCGCGCTCGTCGGACGGCAACCTGACGGCACCCTGCAGGAGGTGTGCGCTAGTGGCGGCATTGTCTGGCTTCTCATCGGCGTCAGGTACGCAGTCAACATCGGCTTCTCGATTCGTACCGCCGAGGTCAGCGGTGCCAGCGCCATCATCATCGACACCGATGTCAATCATGTCGAGCGCCGAACGGCGCTGCGCGCCTCAATGCGCGCCCACCGATTCCTACCGACACTCTGGCTCGACGCAAACGAGGTGATCGCCGAGGCTAAGGCGGCCGGATTCTCAATCATCGGAGTGGAGGACATCGGAGCGGTCGAGCCGTGGGATGCGGAGCTGACCGGCGACTGCCTCTGCATCATCGGTGGCGAGCACGACGGAATCCCGCCGGAGGTGCTTGAGCAGTGCGACCAACTGGTGAGATTGCCGATGGCGGGGTTCGTTCCTTCCTACAACCTGCAGGTTGCAACTGCCGTCATCGCCCTCGAGGCGCTCCGGCAGCGAAGGTCTCACTGAACCACGGCTTCGACGAGCGGCTTGTAGGTGATCGCAGTCCAAGCGATGTGGGTTTGGCGCAATAACCCTATGTGAGAACCTACTCGGCCGAAGCGTGACCGACACCCACTTCTCAGAAAAGCCTCCCGAATCGGGGGTATGCAAAGCCCTCGCAATCACCTATGGAGAGATGACTCCCGGCAATTTCGCTACGCATGCTACCATCTCATCTGAGCACACCAACAAGGGCGGCGTCGCCCACGGGGCGCTCTTCTCAGCGTTGTTGGACACTGCACTTGGCGGCGCTCTGGTTTCCACACTCCGCAAGGAGGAGTGGTGTGCCACCGCCCAACTTAGCGTCTCCTTTCTCGAGGCGGGCCAGATTGGTACCGCACTCACTGCGAGAGGCAGAATCGTCCGTCGTGGGAAGGGTGTGGCCCATTTGGCAGGAGAGGTGACCGACCAATCCGGAGTCGTCTATGCGACTGCGACCGGGACCTGGGCGATATTCCCCGCAAAACCCGTCAAATTCCGCTAGGTGCTGTTTTCAGGCCTAGCAGGGCGCATCCTCAAGAGTGAGCCCGATTGTGAGGCAATTGATGGGCGACCGTGGGCAAGCCTCTCTGTTTTGGTTCCTGATGGCCTTTGCACAGATTTACCTCGGTGTCATCTTCGACCCGACCTACCAATTTCTGCAGGTCTTGCTACAGGGCTCCGGCTTCGCATCCCTCATCCCTGCCATTTATTTCCTCATCGTCCGAATCCGTTCCGACGAGTTCGATAGATTCGACGGGAATTACAATCAAAGTGAGAAATCAATTACCTATAGAAACGAAGAGGGAGACTTAGCAGAGTACCATCCGACCAAAGGCAGCGGCAATGGGTGGATTAAGTGGGCCGTCGGTGGTTGGTTCGTGTTTCTGGTGATTGGCGGACTATTGGTTTGAGGCAGTTGCGATGGCGCAGCGCAGTAAGACAAGGCCGTATGTGCCAGTCGATGACATCCTCGGTGGATACTACCAGATCTATCGACGCCTCTTCTTCATGTTCGGCATCGCCGCCGTCTACTTCCTATCCACCTACTTGGGCGCCCCTACATGGCTTGCCCTCATTGTCTCGGGTCTCTCAATTGGCCCCCTCTTCAGAGCAGAGCAGAAGTATGCCTTCAATCGGGTCGAAGCCGCCCTCTCATCGGATGAAAAATAGCCCCTCTCTATGTGAGGTATCCACCTCAATTTCTGCGTTTGAACAGGCCGCAGTGAGGGCAGGGCCGAAGTTCCGTCGGCAAAGCATTCAAGGCGGTGCGCCATAGTAGGCAGACCGAAGCACATGGTTGACCTGTTTGAATTACTTGGATTTGCTGATGTTTCGGGCTTGGAACTGGTGTTCCTGCTCTCAGCAATGGTTGGAGGCATTCTGTTTCTAGTCTGGTTCCTGCTCGTTATGATTGGAGGCGCAGTTGGCGACATCGCGCACGGACTCTTCGATGTTGATTTCGGTGATTCCGACCTCTCTTTCAAGTCGCTGACCTTCCAAGGGATTCTTGCCTTTTTCATGATGTTCGGGCTGGTTGGCTACGCCCTGCTAAACTCGGGCACCGATGACCAGTTGGCCGCTCTAGGCGGCTTGGTAGCGGGGGCAGGTTCGCTTTGGATAGTGAGCAAGATGTTCGAAGGGTTCCACAAGCTGGAAACCAGTGGCAACATAGACATCAACAACGCGGTTGGTGCGACCGGGACCGTGTACGCACGGATTCAGGGTTCCGGTCTCGGCGAGGTACAGGTTACATTCCAGGAGAAGATGCAGAACAAGCAGGCGGTTTCCATCGACGGGGTGACCTTGAATTCAGGCACTTTCATCGAAGTCGTCGGTGTGGTCGGTGAAACTTTGCAAGTGAAGGCAATTGACTCTGGAACGGTAAGAGAAGAGGAGGAATAGAAATGGCAAGTGGTGCAGTGTTGGTTTGGCCCGTATTGGCGTTCGTCGTCATGATGGTGTTGATGTTGATTTTCTTGGCGAGCAGGTACAAGCGCTGCCCATCAGACAAGATTCTCGTCATCTATGGTTCAGGTCCCGGGATGAAGGGCAGAACTGCGAAGATGCTGCATGGTGGTGGCGCGCTGATATGGCCACTTGTGCAGAACTACGCCTTCCTTGACTTGAAGCCGATGACGATCAACATCAATCTGACGAATGCGCTGTCACTACAGAACATTCGCATCAATGTTCCATCGACTTTCACCATCGGAATCAGCATCGACAAGAGCATCATGCTGAGTGCTGCTGAGAGGCTGCTACATCAGAATCCAGCGCAGATTGAAGAGATGGCGAAGGAGATTATCTTCGGTCAACTTCGTCTGACCGTCGCAACGCTGACAATCGAGCAAATCAACCAGGACCGTGAGTTGTTCCTTGAGGCGATTCGCACAAATGTCGACCACGAACTGAACAAGGTCGGTCTATTCCTCATCAACGTGAACGTGACAGACATTCACGACGAATCCGAATACATCGAGAGCATCGGCAAGAAGGCGGCTGCAACTGCAGTGAACGCCGCTAAGGTCGATGTCGCCGCGGCGCTTCGAGACGGTGAAATCGGCAAGGCAGCCGCTGACCGAGAGCGTGAGATTAAAGTCGCTGAAAACGAGGCCCAGTCCGAGAAGGGTAAGAAATCCGCTGAGAGAGACGAGCGTGTTTTCGTCCAACAACAGGAATCGATTGCAGTTGAGGGTGAGAACATATCTCGCGCCAGCATCGCTGACTACAACGCTACCCTCGCTGAGAAGGAGGCAGAAGCCTCACGCCGTTCAGAGGTCGCTCAAAAAATCGCAGAGATGGAGATTCAAAAGGCGCAATACCTGATGGAGCAAGAGCGCCTGAAGGCAGAAGACATCGTCCGCGAAGAGATTCAGAAGACGCAGATTGAAATCGCCGCAGAGGCTGAAGCACAGCGACTGCGCAGAATTGCCAAAGGTCAGGCTGACGCCACTCTCGCCCGCTACGAAGCCGAAGCAGAAGGTCAGCAGAAAGTACTCGAAGGCAAAGCGATCGGTTATGCCAAGCTAGTTGCCAGCGCTGGTGGGGACGCCAAGGCGGCCGCCACACTTCTGATGGTTGAGAAGATTGAGACGATGGTCGAGGCTCAGGTCGAGGCGATCAAGAACCTCAAGATTGACAACATCACAGTCTGGGACTCTGGCGGTGGCGACGGTGACGGCAGTTCGACCTCGAACTTCATCAGCAGTCTCGTCAAGAGCCTGCCACCGCTACACGATGTCGCTGCTAACGCAGGAGTCGACCTCCCTGAGTATCTCGGAACACTATCCGACAACACCGATGAGTGAATGTTGAAGTGAGGGCCGCCTTGGGCGGACTCATGCGTAGGCGCGAGTTGTTCGCACTAGCGATGCTGTTTGCCCTGCTCGCACCAAGCCTGTCAGGTTGTTTCGGCAAGGATGAGCCACCTCCTCTCGTCGAACCGTCTCCTTTTGACTTCGAGCAACCGATTGCCAATACGACGGTCTATCACTTCAGCAATTGGACCAACGCCCTCGACCTATCGCCTAGTGAATTGAACCTCTCAGCGAACATGACTCCAATATGGTCATTAGGTACTTACTATGGTACCGGATTCGACACTTTCGAGCCCACGATTGGCGTCACCTCATCAGGGACCATAGTGTTCACCAACTGGAACGGATTGGGGACTGGGACTCACATCATTAGGAGCCAGGACCAGGGCCAGACTTGGGAAGATGTCGGACCTTATCCGGGTTTGATTTCAGGGCAGGTCCTCAATTCAAACGACCCCTATGTGTATGTCGACCCGTGGACGGATCGAATCTTCAAGTTCGACATGCATGCACTAGCGACGATGTTCGTCGAGTACTCAGATGATGAAGGGAATTCATGGAGCCCTCCATTCCCCGCATCCGGAGTTTACACACCCCAAGACCACCAGTCAGTCGCCTCCGTCCCGCCCGGACCTGATTTTGTTGGCGCTCTGCTCCATGAGACCATCTACATCTTCTGCATCAACACCGGAGCCCAAGGCCCTATCGGTGCGTTTTGTGACACCTCACTCGATGGAGGCCATACCTGGGAAGGCCAGGTTCCAGGATGGCCAAATGGGGTGGTTCAATGCCATGGGCTACACGGCCATTTGATAGGTGCAGAAGATGGTTCAATGTACCGGGGAAATCCTTCATGCGACGGTCCTGCCGCATACCGCTCAACCGATGGGGGTCGCACTTGGAGCGAGCACACCATCTCAACCGCTCATCAGTCACGCGGGCACGAGGTCGCTATCGGCACTGATGAAGCGAGCAATGTTCACGCCTTCTGGATTGCCACAGACAACCTGCCCTACTACGCCTTCTCATCCGACCAGGGTGAGAGTTGGAGCGAGTCGCTGATGGTTGCGCCTCCCGGTGTGAACTACACCGGATTCCCGACCATTGCCGGCGGCGCTGACGGTCGAGTCGTGTTCGGCTACATCGGCGAGTCCAACCACTCTGAGTGGTCCGGCTACATGGGCTTCATCACCGATGCTTACGCCGAGAATCCCCTCATCACTACTGTTGCCGTGAACGCCAAGGAGGACTACCTCGATGAGACAGAGGATTGTGGCTCAGTTAGGTGTGGCGGCTTTGGAGACTTCATCGATGTCGTGATTGATGTTGACGGGCGGCCATGGATTGCCTTTGCTCACAACATCTACAATCAAGAGGCCATCATCGGTACTCTGGTAACTGGACCGGCACTTCGCGGCCCATTAGAGCCGCTTCCACCGATAGTCGAAGGTGGGCCCTCCACGCTCAAGATGTAACCCGAACCCTCATTGAGTGGACAGGCGCTTCGCCCTTTAGGGCGAATCGATGACGAACTACGGCTTCGTGATTGACAACCGGACTTGCATCGGTTGCCACGCTTGCACGGTCGCCTGCAAGTCGGAGCACGATGTGCCTATCGGGGTCAACCGAACCCATGTCAAGTACATTGAGACCGGGACCTACCCCCACTCGGGCAGGGAGTTCACCGTTCACCGCTGCAACCACTGCGAGGACGCACCGTGCACCACAATCTGCCCGACGACCGCGCTCTTCATCCGAGCTGATGGTATAGTCGACTTTGACGACGATCGCTGCATCGGCTGCAAGTCCTGCATGCAGGCCTGCCCCTACGACGCACTCTACATCGACCCGAACAAGGGGACTGCGGCCAAGTGCAACTACTGCGCCCACCGTATCGAGAACTCCTACGAGCCGGCCTGTGTCATCGTCTGTCCGACCGAGGCGATAATTTCGGGTGACCTAGACGACCCCAACTCGAAGATTGCCATGTTGGTGGCTTCCCACGACACCACGGTGAGAAAGCCGGAGTCAGGGGCCACCCCCAATGTATTCTACATCGAGACCAGCGAGGAGATGCTGGACCCTTCAGCGACCGAGTTTACGGGTGGCGGCATGTGGACCGAGCAGGAGTTTGGTGTGGGGCACTTTGCGAAGTACGCAGAGACTCGGGCTGCAGAGGCTGACACCCATTCGATGATAGTTCAACTGGCTCTTGAGAAGAAGGCGAAGGCTGCTGCGCCGCGCGACCAAGCCATCATCCGCGATGTCGCTGCCAAGTTGGCAGTCCAGTCGCCAAAGGCGAAGCGAGTCTACGACCAGCCCTCCAAGGGGGTCCTATGGGGATATGAGGTGTCAGCCTACATCTGGACGAAGGCGATCGCCGCTGGCACCTACATGATGGCTATGCTCGCGATGCTGTCCGGCTATCTCGAAATGACCGACGCGCTCTGGTGGATGGTTCTCTCGATCGGGCTCTTCTTCCTCGTCGTCACAGGTCTGCTGCTCGTCAAGGACCTCGACAGGCCAGAGAGATTCCTCTATGTTCTGCTTCGCCCCAACTGGGATTCGTGGTTGGTCAAGGGAGCGTATATCTTGGCAGGATTCAGCGTGGTGCTGTCAGCGAGTGTCGTTGTGTTGCTGCTCGACTTGAATCGTGAACTATTGACCTACTTGGCCTACGCTGGAATCCCACTCGCCGCTCTCACCGGCGTCTATACTGCCTGGCTGTTCCAACAGGCGAAGGCTAGGTCTTGGGCAAATGACCGAGCTCTGCCAATCAAGTTCCTCGTCGAGACGATGGTCATCGGTAGCGCAACTCTTCTCTTCCTCGTAGGCCAGACAATCGTCACCTATGTTGTAGGTGCACTAATTCTCGGATTGCTGTTCCATCACATCAACAAGGGTGTGTTCTCGGCACAGATGGAGCCGCTGTTGTGAGGTGAGAAGATGGTAGTCAAGAGATCAATCATCGAGCGGATTGCCGAGTCTATTCGACTCATTCCCAAGATTTCCGACAGAGAATGGGCGCATGGAGCGGAAGGCCCACTGCGCGCCTATCCCGACATTGAGAACTGGCACGACCACATCGAACTTGACGCAAACGCATGGCCGAAGCGAGTAGAGCGTCGCTACTCGCTGGTTCCCACCACCTGCTTCAACTGCGAGTCGGCCTGCGGATTATTGGCGTATGTCGACAAGGAATCCGGCCAAGTTTCGAAATTTGAGGGGAACCCGGATCATCCGGGCAGCCGTGGCCGCACCTGCGCCAAGGGTCCAGCGACGATTAACCAGATTCAGGACACGGAGCGAATTCTCCACCCGATGCGACGCAAGGGCCCACGCGGTGCAGGTGAATGGGAACAGATTACTTGGGAGCAGGCACTTGACGAGATTTCCGCCAAGATCCGTGCCTCCCTCAAGACCGGAGCCAAGGACCGCGTGGTCTACCATGTGGGAAGACCGGGCCACGAGGGCTACACAAATCGAGTGCTGAAGGCGTGGGGCGTAGACGGTCACAACAGCCACACCAACATCTGCTCGTCAGGCGCTCGCACAGGCTACGCACTTTGGCACAAACACGACCGTCCATCGCCGGACCACGCCAACGCGAAGGTCATTCTGCTGACCTCCTCACATCTCGAAACCGGCCATTACTTCAACCCTCACGCGCAGAGGATTCTGGAGGGGATGATGGATGGTGCCAAGCTGATTGTCATCGACCCTCGCCTCTCGAACACCGCCGCAATGGCCGACCACTGGGTGCCTACCTGGCCCGGTTCCGAGACCGCTCTCTTCCTCTGTTGGGCGAAGATGATTCTCGACAAGGGGACCTACGACCGCGACTTCCTCGAAAACTGGGTTAACTGGGAGATGTGGCTTGAGGCAGCCCACCCCGACGAACCCCGCACCTTCGAGAGGTTCATCGAACTGCTCAAGTTGGAATACGCCGAATATACCCCCGAATTCGCCGCTGAGGAGTGCCGGATTCCTATCGAACAGGTGATTGAGGTCGGCGATATCGTCGCCGAGGCGGGCTCTGCACTCTCTACGCATGTATGGCGGGCGGCGGCGATTGGCAATCTTGGCGGTTGGCAGGTTTCCCGCACTCTACATTTCCTCAATGTCTTGACCGGCTCAGTTGGAACGGTTGGAGGAACAGCTCCGAACTCATGGGCGAAGTACAAGCCGACGCTGTTCGATGAGCCGCCAGACCCAGACGGCTGGAACGAGTTGCACTTTCCCCCTGAGTACACGCTTGCTCACTTTGAGATGAGCCACATCCTTCCACATATGGTGAAGGAGGGCAGAGGCACCATGGACGTCTACTTCACGCGTGTCTTCAATCCGGTCTGGACATATCCAGATGGCTTCTCTTGGATGGAGATGCTGCAGAACGAGGAGTCGATCGGCTGCCACATAGCCTTGACACCAACATGGAACGAGACCGCGTTCTTGGCAGACTACGTTCTACCAATGGGTCATGCTTCAGAGCGCCATGACATCAATTCCTATGCGACCCAAGCTGGAAAATGGGTGGCATTCCGCCAACCGGTATTGAGAGAGTATGCTCGGCGGGAGGGCAAGGAGGTGGAGTTCACCCACGAGGTCAACCCGGGCGAGGTGTGGGAGGAGGATGAGTTCTGGATCGAACTCTCATGGCGAATCGACGACGGCACGATGGGAATTCGCGAGCACTTCATCAGCCCTTACCGAGAAGGTGAGAAAATCACCGTTGAGGAGTATTATCAGTTTACATTTGAACATGTTCCCGGGCTTCCAGAGGCGGCCGAAAAGGAAGGTCTTACAGCCCTTAACTATATGCGCAAGCATGGCGCATTCTTGATTGAGGCATCGGTCTATAGCAAGCACGAGGAGGAAGGTTGGCCAACTCCGAGCGGCAAGCAGGAGTTCTACTCAAACACCATGGTCGAGTTCGGATATCCCGAGCACTCCATCCCTCACTACCGCATCAACAGCCATGTTCATCCCTCTAATTTGCAAGGTGAGGACGAGTTCTGCCTACTCCCGAACTTCCGACTGCCACAGCACATCCACTCCCGCTCGGCAAACTCGAAATGGCTGTCGGAGATCGCCCACAAGAATCCGATTTGGATTC
>Ga0310124_10003817_pt1 | contig 10054 bp, 8 predicted proteins | sample CB11b_AW_Bot5_MG_FD_203507 | JGI IMG/M metagenome (GOLD analysis project Ga0310124, IMG submission 203507) | Marine microbial communities from Western Arctic Ocean, Canada - CB11b_AW_Bot5 | ecosystem: Environmental > Aquatic > Marine > Oceanic | place: Canada: Western Arctic Ocean | collected...
TCCGAACCGATGACCAGACAGGCAGGCGGCTGCGGCTGCCAGTCGTAGATCGACAAGTCGCCGGAGCCGTCGAGCACGTTGATCGAGACCCGCTCGCGCTTGAGCTTCTTCATGGCGGTGTTGAGGTTCGAATGATAGAGGTTCAGATGAAAGACCGCACCGGTCGAAACTTTCACCGCCGCCGGCGTAATGCCGCTGCTGTTGCCCTTGTGATAAATCACGTGCCGCACGCCTAATCCCTCGCAGACCCTCAGGGCGGCACCGAAATTGTGCGGATCCTCGATACCGTCGAACATGACGATCAGGTCGGCATCGATCGGGCCGTCCGGCAGCGGCGTAGTGCCGAGCGCTTCGCACTCGGCACAGACGCCCTGGTGGTCGGGTGATTTCGTCAGGCTGCGCAGGTCCGGCAGACGCTTGACCGGGACAACGTTTTGCTTGGCCAGTTGCTCGATCTTACTGACACCCGGGTTATTTTTGCGGGTGTCGATGTAGATGTGCTGCAGCGGAAATTCCGCGCGCAACGCCTCGATCACCGGATTGACGCCATAGAAAATCATTAGAAGTGTGCTCAGTTACCTATTATGCTCAACCAAACCCTTGCTCTCGATGCCTGGCATCAAGCTGCCGGTGCCAGGATGGTGCCGTTCGCCGGGTGGTTGATGCCCGTACAATACACGTCGATTCTCGCGGAACACCGTCATACCCGGACGATTGCGTCTATTTTCGACTGCAGCCACATGGGGCAATTCCGCTGCCGCGGCGCCGGGATCGCTGCCGAGCTCGACCGTCTCCTGCCGCGCCGCGCCACCGATCAGCGGCTCGGGACGTGCCGCTACAACTTCCTGCTGGCCGATGACGGGACGGTGATCGACGACATCATCGTCTACCGCGTCGCCGACGACGAGTTCTATATCGTCGTGAACGCCGGCACTATCGCCGGAGATGCCGCGCATATCGCAGCCGGGTTGTCGGGGGCCGCCACCTTTGTCAATGAATCTGCGGACACCGCAAAGTTCGACGTCCAAGGCCCCGCCAGTACCGAAGTGATGCGCGCGGCCGGCATCGAGGCGGTCGACGGCTTGCGCTATTTCAATTTCACGCATGTGGAAATCACCGGCGCCCCCTGCCTGCTGAGCCGTACCGGCTACACCGGTGAGCGTGGCTTCGAGATCTATGTGCCAACTGGTGCGGCGGCAGCCGTCTGGGAACTGCTCGCGGCAATCCCGCAGGTGCAGCCAGCCGGACTCGGCGCCCGCGACACGCTGCGGCTTGAAATGGGCTATCCGCTGTACGGACACGAACTGAACCGCGACAGTACACCACTCGATGCCGGGTTCGGCGGACTCATCGATCCGGACCACGAATTCGTCGGTCGCGAAGCGCTGCTGGAACGGTCGCGCAAATACCTCACCGCGGTCCGCTTCGGAAGTCGGCGCGCAGCGCGCGAAGGAAGCGAAGTGGCAGACGCCGGTGGCCAGGTCATCGGCACGGTGACCTCAGGCACCTTTTCCCCCTCGCTGGGATGTGCCATCGCCCTGGCTTATATCAGCGGCGGGCAACTGCCGCCGGGTACACCCGTCAGCGCCCGGACAGGGCGCGCCGAGATTGCCGGCGAAATCGTCGCGCTGCCATTTTATGATGCCGGCACAGCCCGTGGCAAATGAAATTGCAGACTTTCCCCGCCGACTCTTGATTTTTCTGAAATTCACGTTAATTCGGTTGTACGCAGCTTTCACTGCTCCGCGGCCGATACAGCATCCGTCCCGCTGTCATACGGGTAGCGGAACGACAATGCAACGCGCAACAAATTTCTGCAATTAATCGAATAGGAGGAGCATATTGAAGAAGTACACCGAAGAACATGAATGGATCAACCTAGAAGAGGGCCTGGCAACGGTGGGCATCTCGGCGCATGCCGCCCATGAACTGGGGGACATCACATTCATCGAACTTCCGGAAGTCGACACGAATGTGAAGCAGGGTGACAGCATCGGCACGGTTGAATCGGTCAAGGCAGCCTCGGACATTTACAGCCCCGTCGGCGGCCGCATCTCCGCGGTCAACACGGACGTCGAGGACAGCCCGGAGATCGTCAACGGTTCACCGGAGGAAAAAGGCTGGTTGTGTAAACTCGACAACGTCAATGAAGACGAGATGCAAGCACTGATGACCGACGCCGAATACGAAGAATTCATCACCGGCAGTTGATCCACGGCGCCACTTATGCCGTACATAGCAAATACAGACGAAGACCGCCGGGAAATGCTCGCCGTTATCGGCGTGGATTCCATCGACACCCTCTGGCAGCGTGCCGGTGTCGACATGCCGGCACCTGACCTTTCGGCCATTCCCGAGGGCCGCTCTGAATACGAAGTGAACCGGTACCTCGCCGGACTCGCCGATCGCAATGCGCACCACCTCACCTGTTTTATCGGCAGCGGCTTTTACGATCATATCATCCCGGCAGCGGTGGCAGAAATCACCGGGCGCGGTGAATTCTACACTTCCTACACGCCGTATCAGCCGGAAGCCTCGCAGGGCACGCTGCAGGCGATATACGAGTATCAGTCCGCAATCTGCCGGCTCACCGGCATGGAAGTCGCCAACGCCTCGCTGTATGACGGCGGTACCGCACTGTTCGAGTCGATCATGATGGCGATGCGCCTCAACCACCGCCGCAAAGCCGTGCTGGCCGGGACGGTGTCGCCAATCTACCGTGAAATGATCCGCTGCTACAGCCAGAACCTGGACATCGAACTGGTCGTCATCGAACCGCCGGACGACGGCACCAGCAGCAATATCGATGCGTTGAAAGCCGCCCTCGACGACACGACCACCTGCCTGGTCGTGCAATACCCGAACGTCTTCGGCACACTTGAAGACTGGGAGGAACTGGTCGAGTACGCGCACCAACGCGGCATCGTGGCGGTATGTTCGGTGTATCCCACCGCCCTGTCCCTGGCACGGACGCCCGGGGAGATGGGCTTCGACATCCTCACCGGCGAGGGCCAGAGCCTTGGCATCGATCTGTCATTCGGCGGCCCGTACCTGGGGCTCATGGCGACAACGAAAAAGTTCATGCGAAAAATGCCGGGACGCATCGTCGGTCGTACCGTCGACACCAAAGGCCGCGACGGATTCGTGTTGACACTACAGGCCCGCGAGCAGCATATCCGCCGCGAGAACGCGATGTCGAACATTTGCACAAACGAAGGTCTGTGTGCCCTCGCTGCTGTTGTCTATCTGTCCTGTATCGGCCGCAGCGGTTTCGAAGAGGTCGGGCGGCTATGCGCCGCCAAAGCCTGTTTCGCCCGCGAACAGTTGCTGGCGATCCCCGGTATCGAACCTGTCGACCAGGCCGGCTTTTTCAACGAGTTCGTTGTCCGCCTGCCGATCGACGCCGCCGAGCTGGTCGGCTTGATGATAGACAAGGGCTTTGCTGCAGGCTTTCCGCTCGGCCGGTACTATCCGAAACGCCGCAATGACCTGCTCGTAGCGGTTACCGAGAAACGTACACGTGAGGAAATTCGTGCCCTGGCAGTCGCCATGGAAGCAGCACTGACGCTGGGATGAGAAAGTATTTTCCAATGAAACCCGAAAACTCAAGACTGTCGACCGTGCCGCCAACCGCACAGCAAAGACGGAAAACTTCCCTCCAATGCACCTAATTTTCGATAAAAGCCGACCAGGCCGCACCGGCTCGACCTTGCCGAAGCTTGATGTGCCGCCGTGCGATGCTGTTCCAGACACGCTGCGCCGCAGCCGGTCGGCGCCGTTGCCCGAGGTTTCGGAGCTCGATGTGATTCGACACTTCGTCAATCTTAGCCGAAAGAATATTGCGATCGATACGTGTTTCTATCCGCTCGGTTCGTGCACTATGAAGTACAACCCGAAGTGCCACGAACGCATCGCTACGCTGCCTGGCTTCGCAGGTTTGCATCCGCTGCTGCCGCAGTTGCGTCGCGGCGGCGCCTTGACACAGGGCGCGCTGGCGGTGCTGTACGAGTTCGAAATGCTGCTGTGCGAAATGCTCGGATTCGCCAATTTTACCATGCAGCCGCTGGCTGGTGCCCACGGTGAGTTAACCGGGATTATGATGATCGCAGCGTACCACCAAAAACGCGGCCAGTCGCGCCAGGTCATGCTGATTCCCGACAACGCCCACGGCACCAATCCGTCGAGCTCCGCAATCGCGGGTTTTACGACGCAGGAGATAGCGACGGACGCCGACGGCAACGTCGACCTCGACCAGCTCCGGCTGCACCTCAACGACGACCTGGCCGGGATCATGCTCACCTGTCCGAACACTCTCGGGCTCTTCGACCCGAACACTGCGAAGGTCTGCAGACTCGTGCGCGAAGCCGGCGGGTTGGCATACTGCGACGGCGCTAACCTCAACGCCATCCTCGGCCGTGTCCGCCCAGGCGACATCGGTTTCGACGTCATGCACGTCAACCTGCACAAAACATTCACGACCCCACATGGCGGCGGCGGCCCCGGTTCCGGCGTCGTCGGCGTGAGCCCGCGCCTGGTGCCGTTCCTGCCGACATCTCGCGTGAACAAGCGGCAGGACGGCAGTTATTCACTGGAATATCGTTACCCGGACACGATCGGGTACGTAGCGCCATTTTACGGAAATTTCGGCATCATCCTGCGGGCCTATGCCTACACCCTCACGCTCGGGCGTAAAGGGCTGACGCGGGTTGGTGAAAATGCTGTGATCAACGCGAACTATGTGCGGGCACGGCTGGCACCGCATTTCAATGTCCCCTTCGACCGTGTCTGCATGCACGAGTGCGTGCTCTCGGCAACGCCGCAGGCGGCGCGCGGTGTGCGCGCCCTCGATATCGCAAAGGCCTTGCTCGACGAAGGCTTTCATCCGCCGACGATCTATTTCCCACTGATCGTACCCGAAGCCCTGATGATCGAACCGACCGAGACGGAGTCACGGCAGACCCTGGACGATTTTGTCGATGCGATTTTGCGAATCCTCGAGCGTATCGAGACCGATCCGGACTCGCTGCTGCAGGCACCGCACACCTTTCCGGTGACGCGCCTCGACGAGACTCGCGCTGCCCGCCAGCCGGACCTGGCATCACTGGAGTCGTCACCGTAGCACGTTTTTTTTATGTAATGACCGTTCCAGTGACAGCGTTATAGCCACACCCCTTCAGCAGGCTCACGGATTTTGGAAGGCGAAAAAGAAATCTGAATATCTGTCACACGGAGATTTTTCGTGTGACACGCAATGCCGTTCATGAGCGACAGCCGTGAACCGGGCGGAATCACGCACACACGCTATATTGAAACATCGACGAGCAACAACAATGACATATCCATAATAGGGAACCTGATGGCGGATCTGATATGGGAGATTGCCACACAAGACGATGATGTTCTTTCACAACTGATCGGGGACCACGGTCTTTCGCGCCCAGCCGCTATGGTGATGGCCAATCGCCGCACACCGCTGGACGAAGTCGAAAGTTTCCTGCGGCCACGCCTGAGCAACTTAACCGACCCCTATCTCCTGTCCGGCATGGAACGAGCCGCCGGTCGAATTTGGCAGGCCGTTCGCGACCGTGAACAGATCATCATCCATGGAGACTACGACGTCGACGGCGTAACCTCCAGTACTTTGCTGGCCTGGGTTCTGCGCGAGAGCGGCGCCGAGGTGCGTTGCTTCGTTCCGCACCGCAAGGAAGACGGCTATGGCCTGACGCCGCAATCCGTGGTCAAAGCTTCGGAGGGCAGCCCATGCCTGCTGATCACTGTCGACTGCGGGATCAACAGTTACGAGGCTACCGTCGCGGCCAATGAGCTCGGCATCGACGTGATCATCACCGATCATCACGAGCCGCGCGAGATCCTGCCGCCTGCCCACGCAGTAATCAACCCAAAGCTCTGCGATAACCTCCAAGGTCTGCACAACCTCGCCGGTGTCGGGGTCACCTTCAAACTGTGCCACGCTTTCCTGAAGTATGGCCTGGAAAGCAACATCGGAGGCATGGTCGTCGACCTCAAGGACGGGCTCGACCTGGTGGCGCTCGGCACAGTGGCGGACATTGTGCCGCTGCTCGGCGAAAATCGCTGTCTGGTGAAACACGGCATGCACGTTCTGGCAGCGCAACGGCGCCCAGGCGTCCGGGCGCTGTGCGAGATAGCGAAACTGCCGCACCGCATCAAGCCTACCGACATCACCTATCGCCTGGCGCCGCGACTCAATGCCGCGGGGCGCATGGGCGATGCCGCGAACGCCGTGAAGCTGTTGCAGGCCGAGAGCATTGTCGAGGCCCACACACTGGCGGGCGTTCTGGATGAATGTAATCGCGACCGGCAGGTGCAGGAGCAGGAGACGCTGGCAGCAGCCGAGGCACAGATCGCCGACCGCGGGCTGTTGAACAAGACCACGATCGTCGTACACGGCCGCGACTGGCACCTCGGCGTCATCGGCATCGTCGCCTCGCGGCTGGTGCATAGTTACCATCGCCCGTGCGTCGTGCTGAGTATCAACAACGACGGGGAAGCCAATGGTTCAGGGCGAAGCATAGACGGGATCAATCTGGTCGAGGCACTCAACGATTGCCAGGAACACCTGAGCCGCTACGGCGGCCACCCGATGGCCAGCGGCGTGAGTTTGCCCGAAAAGAATCTGCCGCAATTCGATACTGTTTTCGAGGAAAGCATCCGCCGGCAGTACGCTGCCGGCCCCGACCGCTTCAAACGGCGTCTGAAACTCGAGGGTGACATACGCTTCGACCTGCTCAACGACCAGTTCTTCGCCGAACTCGATGATCTGCAGCCGTTCGGCCACGGCCATCCGGCGCCACGTTTTCGGTTCCGCCACGTGCACTGCGACCGTCTGCAACTTGCCGGCAGCCGCAACACCCGCGGCACCATGCGTGACGGCACTGGGGTGGACATGCCGTTCATCGCCTTCGGCCAGGTACCCGAGGATTTCCCTGAAAGCCCCTGGGATGTTGCCGCGTGCCCGGAACTGAACGAGTACCGTGGCAACTGCCACCCACAAATCCAGCTACAGGAAGTGCGTTCAGCGTAAGAAGATGCTCGGATGGCAGGTGTCAGGACCATGAAGCCAACGCCCATCAGCTTATAGACGACAACTCTGAAACCGGCAACCTGAAACGCCTTCGAATCCATGCCGATCAACGATCTACAGCTCGCGATCCAGTACGAGTTCCGTGATTCCAAGTTGCAACTCGAAGCGCTGACGCATCCATCGTTTCGAGCAGAGTATCCAAACACCCCTGCCGACAACCAGCGGCTGGAGTTTCTCGGGGACGCGGTCATTCAAATCATTGTCACGGATCGCTTGTATCAGGTTCTGCCGCTGGAACCGGAAGGCACACTGACAAAAATCCGGGCGGCCCTGAGCAAACAGCCAACGCTGGCGGGCCTGGCGCGGTTGATCGACCTGGGCAAGCACCTGCGGCTCGGGCACGGTGAAAAGCAGAATCACGGCGACGAACGCGACTCCATCCTGTGTGACGCTTTCGAGGCCCTGATCGGTGCGATATACCTGGACAGCGACAACAATCTCGAGGCCCCGGCGCGACTGCTCAACGAGCTGATCGATCGGTATTGCGATGACGTGCACCAATTGCTCCAGGGCGAAAATCCGAAAGGCGAGCTCCAGGAATGGACTCAACGCAAATTGCATCTCAAGCCGGCCTATGAACTCAAGGACGTGAGCGGTCCCGACCACGAGCGCATTCATACGATCAACGTAATGATTGGCGATCGCTGCTATGGCCAGGGCCAGGCCGGCAAGCGCCAGGCCGCGGAGGAAAATGCCGCAAGGGCCGCACTGGCCGCAATCCGCGGAGGCAGCGGCCCCGACCACGAGGTGAATCCTGCTGAATAAATCTCCCGTCCATGCGACGCCGCCGTCCATCGGATCCACACCGAAATTTGTAGATTTCGGCTGTAAATATTTATCCTGCGCCGCTTGCAAGGATGCTGGAGGCAGGACTATAGTACCCCCGATTTCTCGCCGTACGTTTTTTTAGCGTCTGCGGCCCAGGACACATCACGGAAAACGTGAGCTCACCAGCGGAAGGACCCTCAATATGACCCACTTCTCAGTCATTTCTGTACGCACCACCCTCTTGACAGCTCTGATCATCGGCAGTCTAAGCACCGCCGGTAGAGCCCGCGCCGCGAACTACCAGGCGAGCCAGCTCGAACGCTCTCTGGTCAAGATTTTCTTTTATCCGTACAACCGCATCATGGACTTCAACGACATCGTTCATTTCGGAGTCGCCGGCAGTATCGGGTTCGGTGCCGAACTGGCAGTGACCGAGAACGCCTCCATCGGCGCCATGTATATCGCCCGCGAGAAAGGCATCGCCTACCACGGGCACGACGGGCACGACTGGGGATTCGGCCCCAATCTGTTCGGTTCCCCCTTCTACGGCGGCGAGCATCTGGCGATGTTGCGCAACGAGCCAAACCTCGGCGGCAGTAACGGTGTCAATCCCGATTCGCCCTGGACCTGGTTTGGCATGGACGCGCCGAACGCCCTGATCATGCAGCCAATACTGGAGCAAGGCGGCTACAACATTCCGATGGGCAACTCGTCGAACCTGTACCTGTTGCCGAGCGCTGTCGTCAAGTTGCTTCCGGGTACCGGCAACAAGCAACGGATCCATCAGGTCAAGCACGGCTATGCCACGGCGTCCTTCGGTAGTCTGCGCGTGGAATCCAGCGATGACGATTCGCTGCATTTCCGGCGCTACAGTTCGAAGTCCCGGGCCAGCGAACTGTTGTCTGAAGAGTTTGACCAGAGCAAGAGCGAGGTCAACATGATGTCGCTACTCGGGGAACATCTGGACAGCTCCAAAGAAGGGGCCATCCGCGGCGAAGCCGTGCTCGGCCTGATACATCCGTATATCGCCTTCGAACTCTACGAAGCCCTCGACTTCCTCGGCGGCACGGTCATGCTCGATTTCAAAAAAGATGACTGGCACCCGGAACCCGGCCGTGACAAGGGCCGCAAGCTTGGCCGCGGAATGAACAACGTCGTCTTCGGGCTGTTAGAAATACCGCGCAACATCCAAAGCGTCAACGAGGAGAAAGGCGGTTCCGCGGCGTTGACCGAAGGTATCTTTCGCGGCTTCTATCGGGCTGCAATCCGGACCGTTTTCGTTGGCCCGTACGAGGTGCTGACGTTCCCGACAGCGACCGACCCGATTATCGAGCCGGAGTTCTATTTCGAGCCCGGCCTGGCCGAGACCGAATGGCGTATGCATTGAGCGGCCGCCGGCACTGATTCGATCTTTTTCTTGTCCAACCAACCGATAGAGGCTGTCATGTATCGTTTTCTCATTGTCTTTTTCGCCGTGTGTCTCACCGCTACTGTCGGCTACAGCGAGGCCTTCGCCGACATCGACGCCACCGCTACTGAAGAAGCAGCCAAGGCAAGATCCGGCTCCGCAAAGGGTCTGCGTGGCATCATCAATCTCTCGACCTTCTGGCTCGAGATTCCGATCCAGACCACGCGAGGCGCCAGGCAGGGCTCTCCAGGCATGGAGGATGCCGGTATCGGCGGCAACTTGGTCGGGGGCATCTTCGGTCTGAGCCGTGGCGTTTTCCATGGCACCGGCCGCTTGATAACGGGGGCCAGTGACCTTGCCGGCTTCTGGGCTGTCGATCATTCCAGCAATGAGGGGTACGGCACCAACTACGACTCGATGTTCGCCTATCAGATCAATGTCGAGCCATCTCCAATGGATCTGCAGTCGGCCTCGGAGCATATAGCCAATAAAGCCTATCGTGGCGTCAGCAATGTCATCGTCTTACCCCAGGATTTCTTCCGCTATACCAATGAGCAGGCCTGTGAAAACAACCCTTTCTCCGGCTTGTCCAAAGCCATCTGGGCCGGTAGCAGCAGCCTGTGGAACAGCGCCACCGACATCATCTCCTTCCCTTTCCCGAACTACCCGGACACCCTCGGTAACACCCTCGAATAACAGTCACGATACGTACAAGTATCCGACAAATAATCCCGCCCCGTCTGCCCGATGAAGAA
>Ga0310124_10003818_pt1 | contig 10054 bp, 9 predicted proteins | sample CB11b_AW_Bot5_MG_FD_203507 | JGI IMG/M metagenome (GOLD analysis project Ga0310124, IMG submission 203507) | Marine microbial communities from Western Arctic Ocean, Canada - CB11b_AW_Bot5 | ecosystem: Environmental > Aquatic > Marine > Oceanic | place: Canada: Western Arctic Ocean | collected...
TGGCACTGCCAGACGAGGAGATGCCTGAAGAGCCACTCGCCAGGCTGGAGAGAGTCCGCGTCCATACCAAGGCTAGGCTGCCAGAGCTGGTGGATGACGCGCGAGTCGTGGAGCTTGTGGGCGAACAGTGGTCGGTTCGCAAGGTGCTGCGCCGGGCGCTATGGCACGAGCGCGACCACACAAACCACATAGCTCAGCTGGCCGGGGTCCGAGGGTAGTAGAGGTAGTCCCGACTCCTGGAGACGATGAGAAACGTCTTCGTCCTTCAGTCCCGGCGTTGATCGGCGGGGAATCGCTGCCGTCCTATCCAAAGGGGTTATCTTCGGAATTTCCGGTACCCCCATTTTCAGCGATGCCTGGGGGGCCCGCCAACACCGCAATATAGGGACACACGATGGCTGACCCGCTACATATCGTCAACACACAAGCTCTTGTTGTTCAGGATGGCCGTTTCTTGATGATTGTGCGTGCCGATTCAGAGGAACATGCGCCGGGCGCGTTGTCACCCCCGGGCGGCAAGGTCGAGCAGGGCGAAGATGCGACAGGTATTTTGGAAGACACCCTGCGCCGCGAAGTCTTGGAGGAAACGGGAGTCTCCGTTGGTGAGATGGCATACATCCACAGCAGTCGATTTACGACAGACGGCGGTACTTCCGTGGTCGACTCGGCCTTCCTTTGCCGGTATCAGAGTGGCGAGGCCTACGCTGCTGACCCGGATGAGGTCGCCGGCGTTGAGTGGCTGACTCCGCAAGAAATCGAGGCTCACCCCAAGACTCAGCCGTGGACTCTGGCAACCGTCCGTGCTGCCGAGGCACTGAGTTCGAGACTCGGCTGGTAGATTCCTCAAGCTGATCCCCTGCTGCCCGACCTGGTCAGATTGGGTCGCTGCCAGGCCGAGGTGATTCTCAATGCGGCATGTTGACTCATGATCTACCAGACGCCTGTGGTGTAGGCGCGTCAATTCGGGATCGCAAAAAACTACATACAATATGCGTAAAGACAGTTTACATCTGCCACAACATAGTGTATTGTCTCGTTGAGCAGGCTCTCATGTGACCTAAGGTCTCCTCATCGAATGATCCTGCTCTGCCGTATCTGCCGCCGTGGGTGGGTCATCTCTCCTCCCATCCCAACAGCCTCTCTCACAACCCGCGGCGGCGGGTTTTCTTCTTTCAGCTTCCCCCGTTCGCCGTCAACAGCTTCCCGAGCACCAGAAATGAGAAGGAGAGCGCACCTTGGCTACAAACATGACCACAGAGGAGATGGCACAGTTGGAGGAGTTCCTGAAGCCGTCCAGAATCGCCGTGGTCGCGACGATAGGCAGGACCGGCATCCCGCAGCTCACACCGAACTGGTACGTGTACCAGGACGGCAGGGTCGCCCTTTCCATTACCAAAGAGCGGGTCAAGTACCGCAACCTGTCTCGGGACAGCCGCCTCGCCATATGCATCTACTCGGAGCCCCGGGCGGCGGAGTACGCTACGGTCGTGGGCGTCGCGGAGGTGATAGATGACGACTCGATCTGGCCGATAACGCAGGCGATCGTCGAGCGCTACGTAGCCCCCGAGGCCGTGGAGCCGCGGATGAAGATGCTCCGCACGCAAACCCGCGTGATCGTCAGCCTGGTCCCCGAGCGCGTACTCTTCCGAGCAATGTAGACGAGGCGGGTGCTCTACTGTCCCGCACCCCTGCTCCCCAGCACTACGTCGGCTCGACGCGCTTCAGTCCGTGGCCGTCCCCTTCGCCTCCAAAATAGCTCCGGGAGACATCGGTAGCCGCTGCATCCGCGTGCCCGTGGCGCGGTAGATCGCGTTGGCCAGGGCCCCCAGCGGCGGGACGATGGGCGCCTCGCCGACCCCTCGGATACCGTATGGATGACGAGGATTGGCGACCTCGATGATGACGGCATCGATCATGGGCAGGTCCAGGGCGGTGGGCATGCGGTAGTCCAGGAAGCTCGAATTGGCCATGACGCCGTCATCGTTGAAGTAGTACTCCTCGTTCAGCGCCCACCCAATCCCTTGGAGCGCCCCACCCTGCATCTGTCCTTCGACGTTGTGAGGGTGGACAGCCCTCCCTGCATCCATGAACGTCGTGTAGCGGAGGATGCTCACCTTGCCGGTCTCGGGGTCTACCTCCACGTCCACGATGTTCCCGGCAAGCTGGGCCCCTACTCCACCCTGGGTGTCGGACGCGGAGCAGGTCACGGGTCCGCCCGTCTCCATGAGATGGCCCGCCAGCTCCTTGAAGCCCATCGAGCCTGCAGGATTCTTGGTGGAGACGAATGCGCCGTCCTCGAACTCCACGTCCTCCGGCTGGACCTCCCACAGCAACGCCGCGCGTGCGCTCATCTGCCGGATGGCCTCTTCCGCCGCGGAGATGACGGCTCGGCCGGTGTCGAACGTTATCCGGCTGCCACCGGCGCCACCGGTCCAGCCGACGGAGTCGGTATCCGCCACCGACGGCACCACGTCGTCCGTCGAGATGCCCAGCGCCTCGGCGGCCTGCATCGCGAGCGTGACGCGGGTGCCCGAGAGGTCGGAAGAGCCCGTGATGAGCTTGACGGTGCCGTCTGCGTTGACATTGATCGTGGCGGACGAGCCGCTGCCGCCACCGTTAAACCGGTATCCCACCGCGATGCCTCGGCCCTGATTGGGGCCGTCGATGGGCGCAGAGTAGTGGGGGTGGTCGATCATTGCCTGCACCACCTCCCTGGAGCCGATGCGGGCATGCACCACCCCACTGGGCGACCGGTCTCCCTCCACGGCGGTGTTCTTGAGCCGGAACTCCAGCGGGTCCATCTCCAGCTTCTCGGCGAGCTCGTCCATCACCGACTCTACCGCGAAGGCAGCCTGGGGGTGTCCGGGCGCCCGGTAGGCCTGCGTTTTCTGCTTGTTGCACACGACGTCGTAGCCGTCCACAAGAAGGTTGTCGATCTTGTACGGCCCGAGCCCGGAGTTCGCGCCGCCGCCAACCGGAGAGCCGGGGAACGCTCCCGCCTCGTACGCCAGGTACAGCTCCGCGGCGGTGATCATCCCTTCGTTGTCGACACCGACCTTGCATCGCATATACGTCCCCGATGTCGGCCCCGTGCCCTCGAACACCTCTTTCCTGCTCATGACTATCTTGACAGGCTGGCCGGTCTTCTTGGAAAGGATGGCGGCCACCGGGTCCAGGTAGCCAATACCCTTGCCCCCGAATCCGCCGCCGATCTCAAGGGGTATGACCTTTACCATCGACTCCGGGATTCTAAGGATAGCCGCGGTGCTGGCGCGTATACCGAATATGCCCTGGGTGCTGGTCCAGACCGTGACGTGGCCGTCGGGAGACCAGAAGGCGGTTGAGGCGAAGGGCTCGATGTAGCCCTGATGGACCGGCACGGTCGTAAACTCGCGCTCCACGACAACATCGGCATTGCTGAACCCTTCATCCAAGTCGCCGCGCTTGAACTGGAGGTGGCTGGCTACGTTGCCACTGACGCCCGTGTCCTCGCCGCTGTCGGCCCGACTGACTTTGAACATCGTAGTCATCTCATCGTGGAGAACGGGGGCGTCCTCCTTCATCGCGTCCTGGACCGAGAGGACCGCGGGCAACACCTCGTAATCCACCTCAATGAGCCTGAGCGCCTCTTCCGCGATGTGGGGGCTGGTCGCAGCTACGGCGGCCACGGCGTGACCTGCGTACAGGGCCTTCTTGTGGGCCAGGTCGTTCTCCGCCAGCAAACGAGCGCCGGCCTGGGCCCGGGAGAGGTCCATTTCCTGTGCCACGATGATCGGGAGGTCTTTCGATGTGGCTACCGCCCTCACGCCCGGCAGCGCTTCCGCCTTTCGTGTATCGATCGAGCGTATGCGCGCATGGGCATGCGGGCTGCGGAGAATCTTGCCGTGCAGCAGCCCCGACATCTGAATATCGGCCGCGAATTTGGCGCGTCCGGTCACCTTGTCAACACCGTCGTGGCGAACCGGGCTGGTGCCGATTACTTTTTGTTTCTCCGGAGTCGTGGCGGTGGCCATGATAAAACCCTCCTAGATTGTCAGCCTGGGCAGGCGATTAGCGGCCATCTTACCATGCAGGACCTCTTCCAGAGCATCCATTGGACTGGACGAAGCGGACCCACGACACTCGCCGCGACGAAGCCTAGATGAACCGGAGCGAAACGCCGCTGGTGTGCTCTGAAGCGACCTCCAGATGCTTGCCGTCGGAGTCGACGCCCCGAGTTGCGGTAACGCCCCGTTTGACAAGCGCATCGGCCGTAGCCGCGAGGTCCGTCACGTGAAGCGAGAGGCGATACGGCGCCTCGCCGTTGCTCTCCAGGAACCGCGACAACTCCCCCGAGTCCGTCGGAGACACGAAGTCCAAGAAGCAGTTGCGCAGTCGTAGACGAGCGCGACGCTCCCCGACGTCGGTGAGCTCCCCGAGCAGCTCAGGCGGCTGGAGTCCAAACACAGCCTGCCAGCTAGACGCCGCGGCCTCCGCGTCGCCAACGGCGATCTCGAGGCTGTGGACACCGGTGGCGCCGCTCGGGTGCTGGAAGAGGCCTCGCGGTTCCCTGTAACGCTCCGTCATCGTGTTGTCGTGCTGGATGATGAACGTCTCGCTCCCGGGCGTCGCTCCGGCAGGGATGGCCGCGGACTTCCACGTGTAGCCGGGCGCCCCATTGCCGCCCTCGCGAGCGCCGTCGACGGGATCCTCGACGTCGACGCCTCGACTCCTCAGGTCCGAAACGGCTTTGCCGATATCGTCGGTCCCGAGCGCGAACATGTAGAGGCCCTGACGTCGGTCCAGAAGATCGGCCATTGTCGGCCGGAATGCGCCCTCTGAGCCATCGCGGAACGCGATAAGCTCCAGGTACTCGCCGTGGAATACGATGAGCCTGTTGTGGGTCCCCCGTCCCGGATGGACGCCTTCGGGCGACAGCGTGAGCCCCAGGCCAGCCGTCCAGGCGCGGGCCGCCCGATCTAGGTCGCGAACGGCGATCAGCACGTGGTCGAGAGAGAAATCGGCCATCGGTCGTCTAGCTCACGCGGCCATTCCGGCCGCTCTTGTGCTTGCCGGCGCGTTGGTCAGTACCCGCACAGAGACACTTCACTCGAGTATCTCCGTGGTGCTGTCAGCGGTCTGAAGGGAGATGTGGCTGAAGCTCGAGTCCGGTGTGGCTCCGTGCCAATGCTTCTCGCCCGCCGGTATCCAGGCCGTGTCGCCCGGTTTGATCTCAATTTCCTGGTCTTCGTCGGCCACGATACCGGTGCCATCGGTGGCATAGAGGATCTGATCGCTGGTGTGGGCGTGAAACTTGGTCCGCGCGCCGGGCTCAAAGCTCACCGACGTGAAGTTGTAGTACGCGTTCATCTCTGGGCCCACGATGGTGTGCCCGACAACCTTGCCTCCCACGAATATGGCGGCACCGGTCCGGTCCTCCACAGGCGGTTCACCTTGCTTGACAACCTTCATGCGTTCCTCCTATGAGTCCCCCCCATCCTAACCTTCCCCACCTTCCCCCGTGCGGGGAAGGGACGCCACCTCTCCCCCTCGCAGGGGGAGATTGAGAGGGGGTGCGTACTCCCATATACCGAACCGCTATCGAGGCCGCGGCGTGCTAGCTTCTCCCGGTCTATTCGCGGCTGAGGCGGACCGTCTCCTCTGTGATCGGGTAGTACTTGCCGGGCGCGACGCCTTCCTTCTCGATGAGGCTTTTGACGTACTCCTCGGCCTGCTCGTGCTCCTCGACCCAGTCGATGACCTCAGCCGCGATTTGCCTGGCCACGACGACCACGCCGTCATCGTCCGCTACGATGAGGTCACCCGGGCGGACAGCGACACCGCCGCACCCGATCGTGACGTTATCTTCGAAGGAGTCGACCTCGGGCGCACCGCCGGTCGGGGTCCGCCCTTTGGCAAAGATCTTCAGCCCGTATCCCCTGATAATGTCCAGGTCGCGAATCGCGCCATCGGTTACCACGCCCTCCGCGCCGACCATCTTCAGCTGCAACAGCTTGACGTCGCCGCCGATGGCCGCGTACTCCCGGCCCATGGCGTCGCACACGAGAACGTCGCCGGGCCCGCATGAGCCCATGGCGCGATATTCGGGCGAGTCCTCGCCGTTATGGACCTCCTTCATGATGTCGGGACGCGGCGGGATGAATCGCAGCGTCCTAGCCCGGCCAACCAGTGACTGCCCCGGTGTGAAGTTCCTTATTCCTCTCATGAAGCAGGGTTCGTAGCCCTGCCGCCTGACGCCGCCGTACACCGTGGCCACGGCGACCTTCTTGTACCGCTCCACAACCTCATCGGGGATCCTCTCGTCAGCCATGGCAGACCTCCTGTCTCAGTAACATGTGCCAGTGTCGATCGTTGTGAGGGCAGGTTTGAAACCTGCCCCTACGGCTGAAGCTGAGTCGTGCTGTCCTTGGGGCCAAGGGTACAGGGTCAAGCCACTGGGGTCTAGAGGCGAAGGCCGCTCTGAATATCGTTGCTATCGGTCTGCCCTGGAGTTATAGTAGGCCCAACATGAAAGTCCTGATAACCAACGGCGGCTCACCGCTGTCACAGGAGTTGGCATCGGCCCTCGGCGATGGCCATGAGGTCACGCTGACCGCCCGAGAGCAGGTGCAAACCTCTGCGAAGTTCGTGCAGTCGGACCTGGGCCACGACCAGACTACCAACGCTCTAGTGAAGGGCGTGGATGCCATCGTCCACTCGGGCGATACCGACCCGAAAGCAAGCGTCTCGAACCGTTTGGACGTTGCCATGCGCTGCACCTACAACCTCCTCTGGGCTGCCGTCGAGGAGCGGGTGCCTCGGGTCATCTTCCTCAGCTCTCTCGGCCTGCTGGACGGGTACGACGAGGACCTGGCGGTGACCGAGCGCTGGCGCCCGGTCCCGCCCACCGACCCGGCGTTGCTGAGCTTTCACCTGGGCGAGTACGTCTGTCGAGAGTTCGCGAGAGAGCGGCGGATCTCGGTTACGTGCCTCAGGCTGGGGACATTGATCTGGGACTCCAACTCGGGAGGAGCTATCTCCTCCCAGGCGCTTTACCCCGACGATGCGACGCAGGCGGTGGAACGCGCGATGTCGGCCGAGGTCCCATCCGGCACGTGGACGACCGCAGCCCGGACCTGGAACGTGTTCCACATCCAGTCGTCCGTTCCCGATGCGCGCTACCTGACGAGCGCGGCACAAGATGGCCTGGGCTACAGCCCCAGTCAGCGAGCGTAGAGGGAGCAAGGTGAACGTACTTATCCTCGGAGCCAACGGCCAGCTGGGCCCCCACGTCGTCAGGGCGCTCGAATCCGAACATCGACTCCGGCTGACCGACGTCAACGACCTCGAAAGCTCCCCTCATGAGTACGTCAAGGTCGACGCAGGCAACCTGGAGCAGGTCGAGGCGGTGGCCGAGGGGATGGACGCAATCGTCAACCTCTCGGTGCTGCGCCCGGACCGGCAGATTGCCTTCGATGTCAACGCCAGAGGCTGCTACAACGCAATGGCCGCGGCGGTGCGCCACGGAATCCACAGGGTCATCAACACTGGCCCCCACTTCACTATCGCCGGCCCCACGTATGAGTGGTTCGACTACGCGATCAACCCGGACATTCCGCCCCAGTCGGGTACCGGCCTCTACGCCCTAACCAAGTCGCTGGGACAGGAGATCTGCAGGGTCTTCACGGAGAACCACGACGTGCACGTGCTGACTCTCCTCTTCTACAACTTCCGCGAAGCTGACGACCACTCGGCCGACGGCCAGGACTTCACCCCGTTCTCGGTCACCTGGGGCGACGCCGCAGAGGCGTTCCGACACGCCCTCCGGATAGACCTGGAGCGCTTGCCGTCGCGCTGCGAGATCTTCAACATCTTCGCCGACATCCCCCATGATAGGTTTTCAAGCGAGAAGGCGAAGCGAATACTTGGGTGGCAGCCCACAAACCAGCTCGAGCAGTTCTGGCGCAAGGCCAGGCCCGGCTAATATCCCCTCTCCCAAAGTCTGGGAGAGGGTCAGGGTGAGGGTTGCGCGCCGCATCGGCGGTCGCGGCCTGCAAAGAAGGTGAGGCGACTATGGTAGGAAACTCAAATACCCACGACGTAGAACAGATAGGCTCAGGGTTGCCGCAGACGACCCGTCCGGTGGTCTACGCGACACAGGGCGTCATCTCCAGCGGCCACTACCTGACCTCGATGGCGGGGATGCGCATGCTGCTGTCCGGGGGCAACGCATTCGACGCCGTGGTGGCCGCCGGGTTCGCCGCCGCGGTGGTCGAGCCCATCGCGGCATACTCACTGGGGGCCGAGGGTGTGTTCATGCTCTACGACGCCGCCAGCAAGGACCTTCTGGCGCTGAGCGGACAGGGGGTCGCGCCGGGCAAGGCGACCGTCGACTTCTTCAAGTCCCAGGGTCTCGACACCATACCGACGGGCCCAGGACCCCAGGCTCATCTTTCTTTCACCCTCCCCGGCATAGTCCACGCGCTGACCGCGCTGCTGGAGAGGTACGGGACCAAGACCCTGGCGGAGGCGCTGGCTCCCTCGATCGAATACGCCGAGCAGGGCATACCCAACTACGAGTACATGCTCGACAAGCTGGCGTCTCCGGCCACCAAGCAGCAGTTCGAGCTGTACCCCCCGGGAGGGTCGCAGGTCTTCTACGAAAACGGCGCCCTGCCGGCGCCGGGCTCCATGCTGGTCCAGAAGGCCCTCGGCAGCACCCTCGCGAAGATGGCGGCCGCCGAGACCGCTGCGAGCGGTGACCGCGCAGCCGGAGTTCGCGCGGGCCGCGACGCCTTCTACAAGGGCGAGATCGCGGAGACGATCGTAGAGGGCTCGGAACGGGTCGGAGGCATCATCAGCCGCGAGGACTTGGCGAGGTACACCTCCAGTTTCGACGAGCCGGTCAAATCGACCTTCATGGGACACGAGATACACTGCCAGCCGACCTGGACCCAGGGGCCTGTAGTGCTGCAGACGCTGAGCATCCTGGAGCACTTCGACCTCAAGTCGATGGGGCACAACACGCCCGCGTACGTCCACACGGTGATCGAGGCGCTGAAGCTGGCGATGGCGGACCGGGAGGCCCACTACGGCGACCCCGAGTTCTCGACCATCCCCGTCGACGGCCTGATGTCGAAGGAGTACGCCGCCGAGAGGGCCAAGTTGATAGACCTGGACAAAGCCTACCCGGAGCTGCCCCCGGCCGGCGATCCGTGGAGCTTCTCCGCGCTGACGGGGGTGCCCGCGGCACAGCCCGAGGCCGTGGCCACCGCCGGTGACGGAGGAGGGGACGACAGCGGGACTACCCACATCGCCGTGCTCGACCGCGACGGCAACATGGTGTGCGCGACGCCCAGCGGCGGCTCTTTCTCAGGCTCCGTGTTCTTCCCGGAGCTGGGTTGCACCCTAAGCACCCGCAGCGAGATGTTCAACTTCACCGAGGGCCACCCAAACGAGCTGGTACCCGGGAAGCGCCCCAGGACGACCCTGATCAACTACATCGTATCCGAGGGGGGACGGCCCATCATGACCGTCGGGTGTCCGGGCGGCGACATGCAGGCACAGGCAAACGTCCAACTAATGCTCAACACGCTGGTCTGGGGGATGAACCCGCAAGAGGCGATCGAAGCGCCCAGGTTCGGAACCTTCAGCGTGCCCAACTCTTTCTATCCCCACCAGTACTACCCCGGCCGGCTGGCACTGGAACCGGGCCTCCCGACCGCGACCGCGGACGCGCTCCAGGCGTTGGGCCACAAAGTGGTGAGGGCGGCGGCATGCGGCATGGGTGCAACGGTAGCCCGCCGGGACCCCGACACCGGTGTCCTGAGCACGGGCGGCGATCCCAGACGCGCCTGCTACGCCATCGGCTGGTAAGGAATCGCGTGGTCGAATCTACGTAGGGGCGGTTCGCGAACCGCCCCTACCCCGTATGGGATGGTGAAGCCGATCTGCCTGGCCAACGCCGGATATCAGTCGTGCGAGGGCAGGTTACAAACCTGCCCCTACGGCGTCTCGGACGGCTGGTAGGCGACGTAGTCAAGTGATTTGCAACTATACGGCCCTGCGCCCGCCT
>Ga0310124_10003820_pt1 | contig 10052 bp, 7 predicted proteins | sample CB11b_AW_Bot5_MG_FD_203507 | JGI IMG/M metagenome (GOLD analysis project Ga0310124, IMG submission 203507) | Marine microbial communities from Western Arctic Ocean, Canada - CB11b_AW_Bot5 | ecosystem: Environmental > Aquatic > Marine > Oceanic | place: Canada: Western Arctic Ocean | collected...
TCACCGGGACGCTCGTCACGATGATCGACATTCCAGCGATTGACTTGTTGAATCAACTTCCGCTGTTGTTGAACGCTCAACCCCGGTGGTCGCTTCAAGTTTTGTATCGGAGCTCCCTGGGTTCGTAAAAACGTCCCTTGAAAAACGGCCGGCAGAAACCCCGCGCTGTAGGTCGCCGACCCATTACGAAACATCATTGAGGTCATCGCCACGTAAGCTGGTAACTGGTCGCTTTCGCAACCCAGTCCGTACGTCACCCAGGAGCCAACACTCGGATGTCCCAGACGCCGTGTCCCGGTATGCATCATGGTGAGCGCCGAGCCATGAATAAATAATTCATGGTAGCAAGATCGAATCACTGCTAAATCGTCGACGTGTCGTGAAATCCTCGGAAACAGACTCGAAACTTCGATTCCCGACTGGCCGTGCTTCTTGAATGGAAAAATCGGTGCCAGGATTTTTGCACGGGCCGTATCGATCTGAGCCAGGTCAAAGTTCTGCAGGTCTGGGGGCAACAATTGTCCGTCAAATTTCCCCATCACCGGCTTGGGATCAAACGTCTCCAGATGGCTTGGTCCTCCCTGCATGAACAAAAAGATGACGTTCTTGGCAGTTCCAGGTTTTGGCGTCAAACGGGGAGCAAGAGGAGCGACTCCCTCGACGTTTGCAGCAAAAGTGTCGCGCCCTAGCAAATCGCCCAGGGCCAGGCCTCCCAATCCCATGCCGAAATGCTGCAGGAAATCGCGCCTGGAGCGGGACACCCAATTCACATTGCAACTGTGGCGGTCTGTCATCGTCACCAGCGCCATCGGTTAAATTCCCCGATAGTCATCACATTTTTCGTGAGCAATCAATTTTCGTAAACAATCAACCCAAATGAAAATTTCTCTATCCCCGTTGGGAACGACTTACCGAACGGAAGATGGAGCCTCACAAAATGAAATACCCCATTTAGATTGTCCTTTTTAATCAACGAACGCAAATTCATTTAGATTATAAACGGCCAGGCAAAGCTTCACCATAGCGGAAGCTTCATTGGCCGGCATGTCTGCCAGACATTCAGGTAGCGACGCAGCAGCATTGATGATTTGTCCCGCTTCCGAATCTTCTACAGAAAACTCTGCCAGCAAATCCAGCGCGGATTCCTTTTCCCCTTCCCGCGTTTGTCTTGCCAGACAGACCATCCACAGGCGCTCTACGTAATCAACTCGCTGCGACCCTACTTCGTTAACGATCCGAGCTGCCAATTGGATCGCCTGTTGATATACCGAAGGACTGTTCAAGGTCCAAAGCGCTTGCGTCGCAACTGTGGTAACGGCTCGCTCGGGACAACTGATGGAATTGACCGGCGCATCAAACACCTCGAACATTGGAAAGCGAAAATTTCGCAGTTGTAAAATGTACAATCCACGGCGTGTGTACATTGCCGGATCGCCCGAAATTGGCCACTGCCATTTTTCTCGCAATGCGGCAATTTCATCATCCGCTAAGGGTGGCACAACCGGCCGTCCACCCATTTGCAAATTGATCGTTCCTGCTGTGAAGTGCACCGCATCCCAAAGTGCTTCGCCTTCGAGCCGCCGCCGACTCATTCGCCAAAGACAGCGGTTGTCAGGGTCGATTTTCTGATGTCGCTCGGTAGAAAACCTGCTGGTCATCTGGTAAGTCGCCGAGTTCATGATCAGTCGATGCATCTCTTTGACACTCCAGTTCCGATTGACAAATTCAGTCGCCAAATAGTCCAGCAAGGCAGGATGACTGGGAGTCCCACCCATTTTCCCAAAATCGTTGGGAGTAGCGACAATACCACGACCAAAATGCCAGTGCCAAATTCGATTCACCATCACGCGGACCGTGAGCGGATGATCTGGTCGAGTCAACCAAAGTGCTAATTCCTTGCGACTCCCAAAGGGTCCTGTCACCCCCTTGTCGCGGCCAGTGACTTGAGCCAAAGCCGCTGGCACAGCCGGCGAAATTTTTTCCCGTTCCAAGGCCAGTTCGCCTCGTTCAAGCAAATGCACCGGCTTGACCAAATCGGTCCTTTCGTGGCCGAGCACGCGTACCATGGGAACATTCGTTACCGGATCATATTCTGTGCCTGGAGTGGAAATATTTTTTTCTGGCAGTTGCATCACCGTAGCAACAATGGCCTCCTGGAGACGCCTGGATTCCACTTCTTCGTCGGCTGTTAACTTGCGATCTTTTGTCCGTTGCTGAAACAGTCGGTACGCCGTTTTCGCTTCCTGTACAGCAACGATGCGGGGATAAATGTAGTAGTAGCCCTCTAATTCCATAGGTGTCAATATCGTGATTTCCGTCTCCACACTGCTGGTAAAAATCGCCTGCAACCCAAAGTAATCTTGTTGAGTAATCGGATCGAACTTGTGTTCATGACACCGAGCACAACCCATCGTCAGTCCCATGAAAACGGCACCCGTCGTATCGGCCCAGTCGGTCAATGTCTCGTAATGGAGCCGGCGGGCATCCAGCGCTGATTCGGCAACACGCGGACCAAAGCAATAGAGCCCCGTTCCAGTACGAGCTTGGAAATGTTGCTTTTGTTCAGCAGAGGCACGATAGACTCGTCGCGGATCAAGGTCGAGATTATCAGGCCAGATCTCATCACCGGCAATTTGCTCCTGGACAAAGATGTTGTAGGGTTTGTCGCTGTTGAATGAATTGACAACGTAATCTCTGTATCGCCAGGCATAAGGGTACGAATCGTCCCCTTCAAAACCGGCCGAATCGGCATAGCGAGCCACGTCCAACCAATGCCGGCCCCAACGTTCGCCATAATGAGTCGATTCAAGCAGCTTATTGATCAATTCGGGCCAGGCTTCTTCTGAGGAGTTGTTGACAAATTCTTCGATTTGTTCGGGCGCTGGAGGCAAACCTAGTAAATCGAAATATGCCCGTCTGACCAGCGTGTACCTGTCGGCCTGAGGGGCGGCCTGCAAACCTTCTTCGTCAAGCTTTTGATAGACGAACGCATCGATTGCATTTCGCACCCGTTCACCCTCCTTGAACTGAGTCGCCTCCGGTATCACCGGTTGAATCGGTTTCTTGAATGACCAGAAATCCCATGCGGCATTTTCGGCAGATTGCGCCATAGAAGCGATCAACAGACTAACCGTCAAAACATTTTTCAAGTTAAATCGCATGGTTCATTCAACGCCGTTCTTTTTTCAAGTCGGTTTCACAACAAGATTTGCCAACTCACCCAAGGGGATCGGAAGCCTTCCCATAGTATCCGCTTTGTCCTGCCAATAGGTCACCTCAACCAACACTACGTTTTCAACTCTCGTCCTTCAAATATATATCATGATGGCTCGATCACCAATCTGGAAAGCGATGATTTTACCTGTGCTTTATCGCAATGGTGCTTATGCTACCGGACTTTTAACCGAATCAAAACGAGACGCCTCGCAATTCATTCGTTTCATGAGGATGCAAAACTAATCGGCACGCTCTTTGATTCACAGCGTTGATCTGTCAAAATAGCCCGTGTTCATAGAGATCCGTCAGAAAACCACTGGGCAAAGAGATAATTCACAAACCATGGACCAAGACCACCAACACCCGCATGATCCGACTGGCCAACCGCTTCCCCAAACAAGTAGCGTTCCGGTGTTCAATTGTATTGTCTACGTATCTCCGGTTACCCAAGGCACTGTGGGTGCTCGGGTCGCCAATTTAGCAGGTATCGAATGCACCGCGGCGAACGAAAGAGAAGCCCTTACAAAAATCGTACAAGTCTTCAAACAACACGTCACTGATTTAATCAGCAAAGGCGAGTCCATTTCCTGGATTGAACCGACGCCCCCGGCTCGAAACAATGAACTGGAAAGGTTCATTCCTGTTCACCTTTGAACAATCGTATCCGGTTAAATGGCAACAGCTTGTTTTCGTCCTTCAGGGGGTTGGCTTTCTGTCAGTAATCTCGTCTGTTGTAGTTCCTCTAGCCTGTGTGTACACTACTGTTTATGGGTAATCACATTGTCAAAGTGACCGTTTTCCTGATCGCGGTACTGGTACTTGCTTCCGCTTCAATGTCGACGGTTCTTGGTGCCGATCAAACCATCGACTTTCAACAACACATTCGACCGATTCTTGTTGAGCACTGTTTTAAGTGCCACGGTCCCGACGAAGGAACGCGTCAGTCCGACCTGCGTCTCGATCTCCGTGAAATGGCCACTGCGAAACGAAATTCAGGGGAATTGGCCATCGTACCGGGAAACCCTGATGCGAGTTGGGTGCTGATGCGCGTCACCTCAGACGATCCCGATCTGGTGATGCCACCACCCAACGAAAATAACGCCCTGACATCCGCGCAGATCTCGATGTTACGTCAATGGATCCAGGCAGGCGCAAAGTATTCACCTCATTGGGCATTCGTCCCGCCTCGACAAACGGATCTCCTTGACCTACGTGAGGATCCGACAACCGGCCAGCTTGTCGATGCCGCCAAGCCAATTTCTCATCCCATCGATGGGATGGTCGCCCATCGTCTCAAAAAAGCGGGAGTCGCCATGTCGCCGCCAGCGCCGCACGACGTGCTCTGTCGCCGCATTCATCTCGATGTAATTGGTTTACCACCATCTCCCAGTGAGGTAACGCAATTCGTTGCTGTAGCGGAACAGGATCCGGCATCCGCAGTGGCAGCGCTTGTTGAGCGTTTGCTGCACAGCGCCCACTACGGTGAGAAATGGGCCCGGCACTGGTTGGATGTGGCCCGTTATGCCGACACCAATGGCTATGAGAAAGACCTTCCGCGCGAGCAATGGGCGTGGCGCGATTGGGTCATCCAAGTCATCAATGCCGACCTGCCATACAACCAGTTTATCATTGAACAGATTGCCGGCGACTTGCTGCCCAACCGAACCCAGAACCAGTTGATTGCTACCGGCTTTCTCCGCAACGGCATGATCAACGAAGAAGGGGCCATTGTCTTTGAGCAGTTTCGTATGGAAGGTCTCTTCGATCGCATGGACTGCATTGGCAAGGCGGTGCTCGGAATTTCCATTCAATGTGCACAATGCCACAACCACAAGTACGATCCGATTTCCCAAAACGAATACTACGGTATGTTTGCATTTTTGAATGATACGTGTGAATCAAAATCATGGGTGTACACCCAACAGCAGCAAAAACAGATCGTGGAGATCACGGCTGAAATTGGACATTTGGAGAATCAATGCAGAGAGCATAATCCAGATTACCAACAGCAAATTGCTGATTGGGAGCGGTCTCAACTGGCTGCTGCGCCTCAATGGGAGATTCTCGATACGACCGAACAAGTTTGGGTTGGTGGAGTTAACCATCCAGAGGAAAAGGCCGACCACAGCGTGATGGTCATGGGCCATCCGACCACTGAGGGAACGATGTACGTAGTAGCTGAGCCGCAACTTGACGGAATCACCGGTTTGCGTCTCGAAGCGTTGACCCATGGGGATCTCCCCTTTGGCGGCCCCGGTCAAAGCTACCGAGGCACGTTTGCTCTCAGCGAATTAACGGTCGAGGTGAAACCGTCCGGCAGTGACTCCTGGAAAAAACTAACGTTGAACCATGCTTCCTCCGATTTTGCCGAAGAGGATCAGCCTTTGGTGTTGGAAGATTCGACTCCTGATGAAAAAAGGCGAATCGGCCCCATCGCTTTTTTAATCGACGAAAACATTGAAACTGGGTGGCGTGCTGATCGTGGCCCCCTGATCCGCAATACGGAATCGGTCGCAGTGGTTCAATTTGCCGAGCCACTCCAATTGCCAACGCGGACGCTTTTCAGGGTAACGCTTGATTTAAAACACAGTCCCGGCAAACAGGGTGTTCAAAATACCATGCTGGGACGAATGCGGTTTGCCCTCACCAGGTCGTTGAATCCACGTGCCGCCAACTATGATCACGCGGCAACGCTGGCGATGCAAAAGCCGCCAGCACACCGTCGTGCTACCGAAACTGCTGCCGTTTTCAGAGCTTGGAGAAAATCTGTCCCCGAGTTATCGGCAATGAACCAGCAGATTGCCGCCTGTCAACAGCAGTATCCCGAAGCGCACACCAGTGTGCTGACCGTTACCGCACGAGATCCGACAGACCGCCGCAACACCTTCCTGCTGGACCGAGGTGTTTGGGACAAGCCCAAGCAGCGGATAAGGCCACATGTTCCCGCGTTATTCCATCCGCTTCACCTTGGAGAGGCTGACCATTCGGAAGACGGTCTCTGCGGACCTGCTTCTGCAACGTCCACGGCCCTGGCCCCGCGATTGGCATTTGCCCGCTGGCTGGTGGATCCCAATTCGCCCTTCGCCGCGCGGGTTCAAGTCAATCGGGTGTGGCAGGCAATTTTTGGCAAGGGACTGGTCGAAACACCTGAAGACTTTGGCCTTCGTGCACCACAACCTGAATATCTCAACGTGCTTGATTGGTTGGCCGTCGACTTCGTCGCCGGTGATTGGAGCACCAAGCATCTCATTCGAACCATCTTGTTCAGTGCGACGTATCAGCAGAGTTCACAAATTAACCCTGAAATTTTGCGATTGGACCCTCAAAATAGTTGGCTGGCCCGCAGCCCGCGATTTCGCGCTGAGGCAGAAGTCATTCGTGATATTGCCTTGAGCGTGTCGGGGCTGTTAAACCGCAAAATAGGTGGCGCCAGTATTCTACCTCCCGTGCCTGACAATGTTCTGAATGACACCTTCACTCGACCGGATTGGACCGTTGCCACCGGAGTAGAACGATACCGTCGGGCATTATACGTGTTCCGTAAACGTTCCATGCCGGACCCCGTATTGATGAACTTTGATGCGCCCAACGCCGATTTTTCCTGTGCCCGGCGCATTCGATCCAATACACCTCTGGCCGCTTTGGTCGCCCTCAATGAACCGGTATTCGTCGAAGCCGCGCGGGCCATGGCTTTGCGAATTCTTCGAGAAGGAGGCACCACCGATCAGGAACGAACCGCTTATGCTTTCCGCTTGTGCACGGCACGCAGTGTCAAACCTGCCGAACAAGCCGAGGTGCTGGCGCTCTTAAAGGATTGCCGAACACGGCTTGCCGAAGGCTCGTTGTCGATCAACGAAGTAGCCACGGGAAACCTCGACAGACCATTGGAGCTTCCAACGGGATGCAGTCCTCAAGATGCGGCGGCCTGGACGATTGCAGCACGTGTCCTCTTGAACCTTGATGAGACACTAAGCAAGAATTAAAAAATCGACGCAGTCACTCTTCAATCGCCATGAACCTTCACCACCAACTACAATCCGAAATCGCGAAGCTTTTAACTCGCCGGTGGTTCCTGCAAAACTGTGGTGTTGGACTGGGAGCCATGGCATTCAACTCACTGTTGTCCAACGATGTCCGTGCTGCCGATACGCCCAATCCACTCGCGCCAAAACAATCCCACTTCCCTGCCAAGGCCAAGCGGGTTGTCTACCTGTTTCAGGCTGGTGCTCCCAGTCACCTCGAGCTTTTCGACCCAAAACCGGAGTTGGCAAAACGAGACGGTCAACTGCCACCAGCCGATTTGTTGAAAGATTATCGGGCGGCCTTCATCAACCCGAATTCGGCCTTGCTGGGGCCGAAATACACTTTCCACACTCATGGACAAGCGGCCATCGAATTGGGAGAAACACTTCCCTACACGGGAAAAATGGTCAACGATCTGTGTTTCATTCGATCCATGCACACCGACGCCGTCAATCACGCTCCCGGCCAGGTCATGATGAACACCGGTGCACAACAATTCGGCAGGCCCAGTTTTGGTGCCTGGACGCTTTACGGCCTGGGTACCGAGAGCGACGATCTGCCGGGATACGTCGTACTAACCAGTGCCAAAGGAACCAGTGGTGGAGCCAGCAATTATGGAAGTGGTTTTTTACCGACTTCATTTGGAGGCATCCCGTTCCGTGGCTCCGGTGACCCGGTTCTCTATCTTTCCAACCCAAAAGGTTTCGATGACAAAACACAAAGAACATCACTCGACAGCCTCCGCCGCTTGAATGAAATCGCCCTGGAGGATTTCGGCGATCCCGAAATTGCCGCCCGCATCCAAAGTTATGAAACGGCCTATCGCCTCCAAAGCAGTGCCCCTGAACTGATGGACTTGTCAAGCGAAGAACAACATGTGCTGAATCAGTACAACATTAAGGATGTTAACCAGTCCACTTTTGGCCGGAACTGCCTGTTGGCACGCCGACTGCTGGAACGTGGGGTACGCTTCGTTCAATTATTCCACGAGGCCTGGGACCACCACAGTGGCCTGACAAACGGAATTAAGCGCAGTTGCGAGGTCACCGATCAACCGTCAGCTGCGCTCGTCGCTGACCTTAAACAACGTGGACTGCTTGAAGATACTTTGGTGATTTGGGGTGGCGAGTTCGGACGAACACCAATGGTACAAACCGGCAACGACGGACGGGACCATCATAACCGCTGCTTCACCATCTGGCTCGCCGGTGGTGGCATCAAAGCTGGCCACGTTCACGGTAAAACCGATGAGATCGGATTCAATGTTGTTGAAGATGGGGTGCATGTTCACGATCTCAACGCCACGCTGTTGCATCTGTTGGGTTTGGACCATACCCGGCTTACCTATCGTTTCCAAGGGCGAGATTTTCGACTCACCGATGTCCACGGCCACGTGGTTAATGACATCCTGTCGTAAGCCGGTGAACCTTTTCTTGAATTTTCGCTGGCGATACTTTACACTGTCACGTTTTAATTAGGTTTCCAACATGGGTCAGTGGAACAATCTCCTAACGCTAGATGCCAATCGCCAGGTTCAAACCGGTGATACCGCAGCTCTCTGCCATGCCATCCGTGCTGGAGCTGACATGCGAGTGGGAACGGCATTTCGATACGGGGAACACATCGATACGACATCCAGCAATAATGAGTTGATTCGCGAAGTGATGGACTTTCGTATTCTCTATCTGCTCGACGATCGCTGGGTGGCCGGAATTCAAAACTTACGCGTTCCAATCTCACTTCCCGAAGGTTTTGGACCACGCGAATCGATGTCTTTCTTTCTCTACAATCAAGACGCGCATCAAGCCATCGCACGACCCTACCTGGATGGCCAGATTTCAAAGGGACAACTTGGAGTCTCAACGATCAATGAATTCGCAGACATGCCGAAGTACCACGAACTTGAAAGTTTCGACGCAGAAACCAATGCGCCTTCCAGCAATTTCATGTACGACTTCGACTACTACCAATTCATGGTTCGGTCGAATTGGAATGAGGTACTCGCTCATGATGCCAAAGGACAGGTAATCAGCGGCAATATCAAAGATTTGGCCGAGGCGTTTGCCGATGGAGCGGAAGTCAAAATCGCCGTTTCTGGACTTTGTGACGATTTGTTATCCCGTTCAGAAGCTTCCCTGAATCACGAAGTCTTTGTTCACCTGGGTGCATGTTACTTTCATACTGAACAAAAGTTGTTCATCGGTTCGGCCAACCCCGTTGTCCGCACCCGCCCAGCGATACCACTCGGCTACACAAGTCAAGGCTGGGATTTTGGTTGGTTGATGCCACGCAGCGACGGTTATGTCGCCCGTTGGTTGTGCGACCCCTACACATTGAAATTCCAGAGAGACGTACAACACTACCCGATCCGCTGGTTTGTCAGTGATTAACAACAGCAGCGCCCGACACCACTGCCAGAGGCAAATTCGCGGATTTCGTTCAGGGATCTAACTTAGCCGACGGTAAAAAAACCTTTAGGCAAGTTCCAGATCCCCGGGTAGGGTTTCCCCAAACAGTTGGATTTGCTAGACTTCGCCAAATCCTTGGAACTTAGTGAATCGTGCCCCGGATGGATTAGAATACGGCAACTGGGTCAGGTAGCTCAGTTGGTAGAGCAGTGGACTGAAAATCCACGTGTCGGCGGTTCAATTCCGCCCCTGACCACTGGTAGTTAAAACCCGGAAATCCCTGCCTGGCAGAGTTTTTCGGGTTTTTTTTGCTTCCAGCAGTGGTAAACATTAGCGGTTGTTCCAAATGGCCAATCATCCGGGAAACGACAATAGCAACAATCATTCAACGGTCGATCATTCAGG
>Ga0310124_10003822_pt1 | contig 10051 bp, 9 predicted proteins | sample CB11b_AW_Bot5_MG_FD_203507 | JGI IMG/M metagenome (GOLD analysis project Ga0310124, IMG submission 203507) | Marine microbial communities from Western Arctic Ocean, Canada - CB11b_AW_Bot5 | ecosystem: Environmental > Aquatic > Marine > Oceanic | place: Canada: Western Arctic Ocean | collected...
CTCTCATCTCTTACTCGGTCTGAGCACACAGCGACGCTCGTTGTAGATGTTCTCGAGACGCTCGCGAAGCGAGGGCGCTATCGAGGAGTCGTCGAGACCGGTGGCGACTTCGACCAGCAGGCGCACCAGGTCCCTGAAGTCCGCGAGGCTGATCGTTTCGGCAGCGATTCGCCCCGTGCGTTCATTCATGTTGTGGTAGTTGCCCAGAGGCAGGCAGAGGCAGGTTGCCGAATAGCCGTACGCCTGCAGCGCCGTGGCTTCGCACGTGCCGCCGGGCATCAGGCGGCGCTGCCAGCGGAAGGTGTTGTCTCGCCGGGCCAGTTCGCCGGCCAGGATTCCGATGCGATAGGTCAGGTCGGGGTCGAAAATTGTCGTTCGGTCGCCCACGCGCATGACAGGACCGGCGCCGATCGGCGATTCGGCGAAACTCTTGGAATTCTCCAGCGTGACCAGGCGGGCGCCCGACGGGATCGCGCCGGACCTTGCCGCCGCGATGGCACCGACGAAGCCAACTTCCTCGGCACGGGTCAGCAGGAGGCGTACGTCACTGCCTGCCGAGTTTTTCGCGGCGAGCAAGACGTCGAACGCGCAGACCGCCGCGGCCACGCCGGCGAGGTCGTCGCAGGCCGGTGCGTGAAGGTGGCCGCCTCGGACAGTGGCCGTGCCGACATCCCATGTCAGCACCTGGCCCGGTTCCGCCTTGACCGGCCGGGGAAAGTGGATCTGCCAGAGGCGGCCCACGGTGTCGGCGGCATCGTCCGCATGGCAGCGCACGGTCCCGCGTGGCGGTTCCCCCCGTGCGGTGTGCAGCAGGACCTTGGCGCCGACGAAGTAGGACTCGTCCACACCTCCACGAAATTCCGCGATCAGCCGTTGGCGGTCGGACATCCGATGCACGACGAATGCAGGGTGATCCATGTGCGCGGTGAAGTAGATGGGGCGCCGCGCCGTCCGGCCCCGTCGGCGCAGTTCCATATTGCCGACCCGATCGCGGCGCAGGACGACGTTCCTGCGCCGGCGAGCCCAGGCGGTGACCCATCGGATGACCCGATCCTCACGTCCCGCGGCAGTCGGCAACGCCGTCAGTTCCAGCAGCCAGCGCATGTGCTTCGTTGCAACGCGGTTCTTGTCCATGGGCGCAGTCGAATCAAGAATTGGCCACAGAGGTCAAAGAGGAATTCATGAGGGATCCGACCGGCGCGACGTCGGTGATGAACAATCGAAGGTTGTAGAATAGCAGTTCCCGATACCCGATCCGGATCTCACTGTTTGCTCTGTGTTCTTTGTGGCGGATCCCCTGGCGGCGACTGCAGGTATGACGGCAACTGAGAACCATGCCGCGGTGGTGGCCGACGACGTCCATGTGGTTCGTGGGCAGACGCAAATCCTGCGCGGCGTCACCTGCACCATCGCCGCGGGGCAGTGCACCGCGATCCTCGGGCCCAATGGGTGCGGCAAGACCACGTTCACGCGCACGCTCACGGGCCAGATTTTCGTCACCTCGGGGTCGGTGCAGGTTCTAGGCGAGACCATCGGCCGCACGGACATCCGATCGCTGCGTCGGCGCGTCGCCGTGGTCAACCCCACCGCCGACAGTGCCGACATGCACATCAGCGGAGCGGTCGTGGACGCGGAACTGACGTCGCACGAAGCGGTGCTGACCGGCTTCTTCGGCACCAGCGGCCTGTACGAAACGCCAACCAGCGAACAGAAGCAGCGGGCGGAGACGCTGCTGCAGCGCGTCGGCCTCGGGTATCGTCGTGACCTTCGCTATTCGCTGCTGTCGACCGGCGAGCAGCGCCGCTGCCTCATCGCCCGCGCCCTGGCACACCTTCCGGAACTGCTGATTCTCGATGAACCCACCGCCGGCCTGGACCTTGCGGGTCGCGAGCAGGTTCTGGCCACGATCGAGACAATCCTGGCGGCGCCGAACCCGCCAACCGTGGTTCTGATCACGCACCACGTCGAAGAATTGTCGCCGAGGACGCATTGCGTCCTGATGATGCGCAACGGGGTCATTACGGCGTCGGGCCCGCCCGATCAGGTCATCACGCCCGAATCGCTCACCGAAACGTTCGGCTGCAAGGTGTTCGTCAAGAAGCTGCACGGCCGCTACTGGCTGGAGGTGCTGCCCGACGCGTGGCTGGATCTCGTTGAACCTTGATGGCGCGTTGAACCTTGATGGCGCACACCGCATAATGCAGTCATGGGTAACAACAGCAAACCCCGGATCGGCATCGTCATGGGCAGCGCCAGCGATGCGCCGACGATGAAGTCGGCGTGCGAGGTGCTTGACCAGTTGCAGATCGGCTACGAGTACAAGGTTTGTTCGGCGCACCGCACGCCGCAGCGGGCCCACGACTTCGCGACCGGCGCCGCCGGGCGCGGGATCAAGGTGATCATCGCGGCGGCCGGCATGTCGGCCCACCTCGCCGGCGTCATGGCGGCACTGACGCACATTCCCGTTCTGGGCGTGCCCATGGAAGGCAAGCTCGCCGGCGGCCTCGACGCCCTGCTCGCCACGGTGAACATGCCCAAGGGCATCCCCGTGGGCACGATGAGCATGGGCAGCCACGGCGCCGTGAACGCGGCACTCTTCGCCGCGGCGATCCTGGCCATTTCCGACGCCGATGTCGAGAAGCGATTGATCGACTACCGAAAGAAGCAAACCGAGGCCGTGCCCGAGTCGCCGCCGTAACTCGCAACAGGGGAGGGTCGATGAACCGTGACGCCTTGACGGTAGAAGGGTTCCAGAAGCACATCCGCGAGCGGTACTACGCCACCGACAGCGCCCGGGGCACGTCGGCGACGTTTCTCTGGTTCATCGAAGAGGTGGGAGAACTGGCGACGGCGCTGCAGCGTGCCTCGGCCGCGGACGGACAAGGCGATCGGCAAAACCTCGAAGAGGAGTTCGCCGACGTCCTGGCCTGGCTGTGCACGCTGGCCAACATCAACGACGTCGATCTCGACCGCGCCGTGCGGAAGAAATACCTGGACGGCGAAGGCCCGGCCGGCCACAAGTAACGCGCCTGCCGATTCGCCCCCAATCCCATTCTGTAGATCTCCCCTCCCATCCTGTTAATCCTGTCAACTCCAAATGGTCTACCTTTTGTCACCGTCGTCTGTTTCGACCGGCGGCTCACCCGCGACCGCGAGCTCGATGGCCGCCGCCTGAATCTGAGGCCGATAGAACCGCTCAACCATTCGGATACACTCGCGGGCAACATCGTCGCGCGTGGGGTGGGCGTCGAGCCATGCGCCGACGGTTGCGGCGAGGTCGTCGGGATTCGGCGGACACAGGTCGCCCGTGCGCCCGGGGGCGATCGCCTCGACCTCGGGTGACTGCGTGTCCAGATTGCCATCGGTGATGATCGGCACGCCGTAGGCGAGGCTGTGCATGGCCGCGAGGCCGACGGCGCTGGGGATGACGCAGAGGTCGGCGCTGCACATCAGTTCGGCCGTGCGCCGTTCGTCATAGCAAGGGCCGTAGAACCGGACCGACGATGCGATCTGCAGCTCCTCGGCGAGACGTTCAAGCCGCTCGCGCATTTCGCCGTCGCCGACGATGAGCAGTGACGTCTCGCGGCCGCGCTTCCGCAGCACGGCGTGGGCGCGCAGGAGTACGTCAACGCGTTTCTCGGCGTAGAGCGTGCAGATGCAGATGATCACCGGCACGTCACGGCGGTCGAAGAGCTCATCGCGCACGGCGTTGATCCGCTGTGGCGTCATGGATTGGCGCAGGTCGCGCTGGCGATCGTAGTCCAGCGAGTTGTAAACAACGTGACATTTTCCGGGTGGATCGCCGGCCTGCACGGACAGCGTCCTGCCGCGGTGCCCGTAGAACAACAGCGTGGTCGCCAGACGGTGCCAGAGCCGGCGGACGAGTTGCCCCGCCGCGGCCGTTGACTTCGGGCCGTGGGTCCACATCAGGACGCGTTTTCCGGTCAGACGCGCGGCGATGGCGCACGCCCAGAGTCCCGGGTCGCGCGGGTTGGCCATCATGAGCACGGTGTCGAAACGCCGGGAAAACCCGGCCTTGACGGCGCCCCACTGCCAGACCGATCGACCGCCCGTCCCCGCAATGGTGCGGGCGGGGGCGTCGGTCCACGACCAATCGCCGGGAAACGGGACTGTGGACTGCGTTTCGCACGGCACCGCGGCCACGATGTGGTACGACGCCCGCGCGCTGTGCATCAGGATCGTGTAAAGCGCGGCGCGGTAGTGTGGCACGTGTCGATCGACGAGCGCCACGCGCGGGCGGTCATGGCCTTCGGGTCGGTCAGTCATTCAAGAGTCGCGGGGTCGGAGTCGGCACCCCTCGCGTCAGCGCAGCACGCGCGAGTTGCCGATGTTGACGTGAATCTGCGGCGTCGATGATTCGGCTCGCTCGTCGAGGATGAGCCGCACTTGGCGGGCGATGCCGTCGGCGTCGAGGCCGGTCAGTCCGAGCTGGCCGTCGCGGCTGTCGTGGTAGGTCCACCGATCGGGCATGCCCATGCGGTGGATCAGGTCGGCCGGGACGCGATGTTCGTTGCACGCCTCGAGCACGCAGGTGCCGAAACCGCCGATCAGGCTGTGGTCTTCGACCGTAAGTATCCGGATGGAGTCGGCGACCAGTTGGCGGACCAGCTCGATATCCACGGGCTTGGCGAAGCGCGCGTCGTACAGGGCAATGTCGTAGCCCTGCGGATCGAGCTGCTCCAGGGCACGTGCCGCTTCGTAGACCTGGGCCCCGTAGGCGAGGATCGCCAGGTCGGGCCGGCTACCCTTCGCCGGCCTCATCGTGACGGCCTTGCCCATTTCGAACGGCGCCGCCGAGGCGCTGAACGGTCGTTCCGTCACGTTGCCTCTCGGGTAGCGGATGAACGAGGGTCCCTTGTCGTACGCGAGCATGAACCGCAGGGCGGCCTTCATGCTCGGCTCGTCGCTGGGCGCGAGCAGCACCGCATTCGGGAACACCTTGTACATGGCGATGTCCATGAAGCCGTGCATCACGGCGCCGTCGCCGCCGACGAATCCAGCGCGATCCATGCACACGCGGACCGGCAGGTGGTGCAACGCCACCTCCTGGAACACCTGGTCGAGGGCGCGCTGCGAGAAGCTGGAATAGACAGCGAAGAACGGCTTGAGACCCGAGGCGGCCATACCGGCGCAGATGTCCATGGCGTTCGACTCGCACAGGCCGGCGTCGAGCGTCCGATCCGGGTAGCGGGCCATGAGCTTGTCCACGCCCGTCCCGTCGGGCATGGCTGCGGTGACCGCGAAGATCTTCGGGTCCTGCTCCATTAGTCCTTCCATGGCCGAGGCAAACGCCTTGGTAAACGAACGCCCGGAACTCTGCTTCTTTTCGACCTTGCAATCCTGGACGATGAATCCCGGTGGCGAGTGGAAGGTGAATGCGTCCTTTTCCGAAAAATCGAATCCCTTGCCCTTGACCGTCTTGCAATGCAGCAGAACCGGAGCGTCGAAATCCTTCAGCTCGTTAAGGATTTCGACCAGCGTGTGGATGTCGTGGCCGTCGATCGGACCGAGGCAGAGCAGGCCGAACTGCTCAAACATGTGGCCGTCGAAGATCGCGGCCTTCATCATCTCGCCGGCTCGGTGGTAGATCTGCTCGAAGTGCGACCCGCCGGGCAGTCGTTGCAGCACACGGTGGGCGCGTTTCTTGAATTCGCCGTATACCGGGCTGACGCGCATTCGGTCGAAATACTGGGCCATGGCTCCTTGCGGCGGCGCGATGGCCATGCCGTTGTCGTTCAGGACCACAAGGAACTGGCGCCGCAGCGTCCCAGCGCTGTTGATTCCCTCCATGGCCAGGCCATTGACGATCGATGCGTCACCGATCATGGCGACTGTCTTGCGGTCTGCCTGGCCCAGTAGCGCGTCGGCCCGAGCCATGCCCACCCCCGTGGAAATACTCGTCCCGGCGTGGCCCACGGCGAACAGGTCGAAGGGCGATTCGCGCGGGTCAGGGAAGCCGGCCATGCCGCCGCGTTTCTTGAGCCTGGGGAACAGATCCTGGCGGCCGGTGAGCAGCTTGTGCGGGTAGCACTGGTGGCCCACATCCCACAGCAGGCGGTCGCGACTGAAGTCGAACACGTAGTGCAGAGCGATCGTGAGGTCGGCGACACAAAGGTTGGAGGCCAGGTGGCCGCCGGTCCTGGAGACCTGATCGCAGATGATCTGGCGAATCTCGGTGGCAAGATGCGGCAGCTGATCCATGGACAGCTGCTTCAGGTCGACCGGGCCTTTGATCTGTGGAAGGAGCTGCGATTTCGCCATCGTCTCGAATTATCCCATGATCCGCCCCAAGCCGCGAATCACTGCGGAGTTAGCGCTCGGGGTCAGCGTGTCCGGACGGCCATGAGGTCGCACATGCTGTGCAACTCGGCGGCGTCCTGCCCAAGCGGCTCCAGCGCCGCGTGGGCCCTCTCGGCGATGCGTTGGACCTCGGCGCGGCTTTCCTCGACGCCGTGCACACCCGGATAGGTCAGCTTACCCTTCTCGGCATCTTTACTTGCTTTCTTGCCCAGATGTTCGGTGGTCTGGGTGACGTCCAGCAGATCATCGATGACCTGAAACATCAGGCCGATCGCTTCGCCAAAACGCGTCAACGCCTCAAGTTGCGTCGAATTTCCGCCACCGCACAGGCAGCCCATCCGGCACGGGGCACGGATCAAGGCCGCGGTCTTGTTTCTGTGGACCATGGTCAGGCGATCGGCCGGTGAGGTCGCATCCTCGAATCCGCCGATCGTGTCGTAAACCTGGCCGGCGATCATGTCGTTCGTGGCCGTGGCCAGTTCGCCGATGACAGCGGCCGACACATCCGGCGGACTCAGACGCGTCGCGAGCACTTCGAAGGCCAGGGCCGACAGGGCGTCGGCGGCCAGGATCGCCATGGCCTCGCCGCTTTGCTTGTGGAGCGTCGGACGACCCCGACGCAGGTCGTCGTCGTCCATCGCGGGCAGGTCGTCGTGGATAAGGCTGAAGCAATGGATCATCTCGACTGCTGCTGCGGCAGGCATCGCCATCGCGAGCTTACCGCCCACGGCCTCGCAGGCCCTGATCAGAATAATCGGGCGTAGTCGCTTGCCCTGGCCAAGAAGCGCGTACTCGATCGCCGCGGTCAGGTTGTCGGGGAAGGGTCTATCCTCAATCACAGACGCGATATAAGCATTGACGGCCTCGGCGGTTGCGGTCGTCAAGGACATCCCCGCATCGTCCGAATTCTTAGTTGCAGGTTCCATGACGCGCTCTATGGGACAATGTTTCCGGTCACAGAACATCCGACCGGTCGATCACTATCTTAGACTTGAGCCACCGGGCTACCTCGGCGGAGCCATCCACATCGCCTGGCTCGTTCAGCGCTCGACGCATCGCGTCGCGTTTCTGGGAAAAATCCAGCAAGGGCGCCAACACCGAGGCCACCGACGAGGCGTTGCGGTCCGGATCGATCTGGTCCTCAAGAATGATCGCACCGCCGGCTTTCACCATAGACGCCGCGTTGAGTTTCTGATGCTGGTCGCGGTGGTGCGGATAGGGCAGAAAAATCGTCGGCACGGCATTGGCACGGGCCTCAGCCACGCTTCCGGCGCCGGCGCGGCTGATCGCCAGGGATGCGGCTCCCCAGGCTTCGCCCATCAACTCGCAGAACGGCACCACCCGCGCCGGGACTGCGGTATCCGCGTAGGCGCTTTCGAGCGATTCTACCTGCTCATTGTCGCTGCCGGCGATGTGAAATACCTGCCAGGACGTCAGCAATCGCGAGATGTTTGGCGTCCGCGTGAGCAGCGGGCGGATCATTCTGTTCAGCGAACGGGCCCCCTGGCTACCGCCGAGGATCAGCAGCGTCGATCGATCCGGGGCCAGGCCGATCCGGCGGCGCGACGATGCGGCGTCGCCGGATGCCACAGCGGATCGCCGCAACGGCAGACCGATGTGTTGACCGGCCGGCCACGAAGCGTGCGGATACACCGTGAAGATCTTCTCGCAGCGCCTGGCCGTTGCGCGGTTCGCTTTTCCGGGCACGGCATCGAGGTTGACCAGCGCCACCGCGCCGCCCGCCCTGGCCGCCGCGACCACGACCGGGACGGACACGAAGCCGCCGGTCGCCACGACGGCGACCACGCGGTGCGCTCGAATCAGCGACTTGACGTCGCGCATGCTGTGGTGCCAACTGCGTACCCATCGGGGCCACAGCCAGGGTCTGGACGTGAACGGTCGGACTTCGAGGGTCGTGAAGTTCGTCCGGGCCTCTTCGAGCAGCGTCCGATCCAACGGCCGCTTCGAGATCACGAAGTGTGCCTGCCATCGGGAGGCGTCGGGAATGATTTCGCCAAGGCGCTCCGCGATGGCGAGATTCGGAAAAATGTGACCGCCTGTTCCGCCGCCAGCGAACAGGATGGTGGGTGTGTCGGGTGCCACGGTGGGAATATAGCCGCGGAAGTGATGGCGAGACGGCAATGACCAGCGACGGAGCGACGAAGGGTTGTCGTTCGAATCCGCGTTCCGCGATCGTGGGGTTGCTCTACATTCCGGTGACGTGCGGCGCTGCCGCGTGCGGCGCGACGCTCGCTTGCGTCTCCCCTTCGTCGCTTCGTCGCTTCGTCGCTTCGTCGCTTCTTCTCCCATTCCCCTCATCCAGAGACGCGAGCAGGCCGATCGCGCCCGCGGTGAGAACCCAACCGGTGCCTCCGGCGCTCAGGAGGGGAAGGGCAATACCCTTAGTCGGCATCACGACCGTGACGACAGCGAGGTTGATCAATGCCTGCAGGCCCACGGTCAGAAGAATGCCCAGCGCCAGCAGACGTCCGAACACGTCATGGCAGTCGAGCAGCACCCGCAGGCCCGTGCCCAGGAGCAGAAGAAACATCGCGATGACCAGAAACGCACCCCCGAGGCCGAGTTCTTCACAGATGATTGCGAACAGAAAATCGGTCGTGTCTTCCGGGAGGTATCCGAACTTCTGGATGCCGTTGCCCAGGCCGCGTCCGGCCAGGCCGCCCTTGGCGAACGCCAGCATGGATTGAATGGGGTGATAGCCGGTCCCGGCTGGATCCGACCAGGGATCGAGGAACGCGGTCAGGCGGGCCAGGCGAAAGGGCGTGCGCGCGATCATGCAGGCGATGACCGCCGCCGCGACCGGGACAATCGCCAGCAGGTGCCGAAACCTGGCCCCGCCGGCGAGCAGCAGGGCCACACCGACCACCCCTACCAGAACCGCGGTTCCCAGGTCACTGATGACGATCAGGCCGAAGATCATCGCGAGCAACAGCAGGGGTGGCGTCAGACCGTGACGGAATGAACGTACCACGCCACGCCGGCGCGCACACCACGCGGGGATTGCCAGGACCACGGCCCATTTGGCCAGCTCGCTGGGTTGGAATGTCAGCCTCGACCCCGGCCAGAGAGGCAGCCATCGTCTCGCACCGTTGATCGTCACGCCCACGCCCGGCACTGCCGTGGCGACCAGAAGGCCGACGGCAATAACAATGAGCCACGGCAGAGGATTTCTCAGCCCACGGGCGAAGAAAAACTGGCGTGCGTCAATGCTGCCTGTAAGAAGCAGGGCCGCGATCGCAAGCGTCGCGTAGATCGTGTGCCGACTTTTCAGGAACGCGGTCGGGGCCAGGTCGCCCTCGACGCTCATGCCCGCCGACGCGACCATCACCAGGGCCAGCCCCAGAAGTGCCACCACGGTGAGCTGTAGCACATGCGCCGCGCGCAGCATGCAGAGTTAATCGTCCATTGCTCCGCCTTCTCCGCAGAGTAAGTCACTTCGCCTTGGAATCGGCGCCGTTGGGCGTGCTTCCCAGAACATCATCCACGAGCCCGTATTCCTTGGCTTCCTGCGCCGAAAAGAAACGGTCGCGTTCGGAGTCCTCTTCCACCTGCTGCGGCGTCTTCCCCGTGTGGTGGGCGAGGATTTCGTTGAGCTGGCTCTTGGCCTTGAGGATTTCCTCGGCCTGGATTTCGACGTCCGAAGCCTGCCCGGTGACGCCGCCGTAAGGCTGATGGATCATGACCCGGGCGTGGGGGGGGGGGGAGCGTT
>Ga0310124_10003825_pt1 | contig 10048 bp, 6 predicted proteins | sample CB11b_AW_Bot5_MG_FD_203507 | JGI IMG/M metagenome (GOLD analysis project Ga0310124, IMG submission 203507) | Marine microbial communities from Western Arctic Ocean, Canada - CB11b_AW_Bot5 | ecosystem: Environmental > Aquatic > Marine > Oceanic | place: Canada: Western Arctic Ocean | collected...
GAACGCCAAACATCGACAGGCTCATGGCGCAGGGAATCGAGCTTGGTCAACACTACGTCCAGCCGATGTGTACGCCGACGAGGGCTTCATTCCTGACAGGGAGGTATCCCAGCCGCTTCGGCCCCCACGCGACGGTGCCCTCAAACCGTCCGGTGCTTCCAGAGGGATATCAGACCCTTGCCTCCGTTCTCAGAGATGGAGGATACGACACTGGACTCTTCGGGAAGTGGCATCTTGGTTCCAAGCCCGAGTTCGGACCGAAACAATTCGGTTTCAACGCCTCATATGGCTCTCTGGCAGGGGGCGTCGATCCTTATAACCATCGCTATCGGTACGGAGAGTATTCTTTCACCTGGCATCGGAATGGGGAGCGAGTCGACGAAAACGGCCACGTGACAGACCTCCTCGCCAACGAGGCCATCGACTGGATGGAAAGTCGCACCACGCCGTGGTTCTGTTACGTGCCCTTTACCGCCGTCCACGTACCGGTGAAGGCTCCTCAGCAGTGGCTCGATCGGTACGCCTTCGAGCAATTCGATGACGACTCGCTAAAAGACGCTTCCTTCAAGAGGTATGCGGCCTACGCCAGCCAGATGGACCACGCCGTCGGGCAGATGGTTGAGTCGCTCGAGCGCACAGGGCAGCGCGACAACACGATCATCGTGTTCTCCTCCGACAACGGGTCGATCGGCGAAGCCCCACTGCACGCATCGGACGTGTACCCCGGTTGGCAGGAGGGAAGCCCCCGACTGGGATCGAACCTCCCGTACCGGGGCTGGAAGGCCCAGCTCTACGAGGGTGGCATACGTACCCCCACACTGATCAACTGGAGGGGAACCCTGGAGTCAGGCCGCATGGACCACCCGGTCCACGTCTCCGACTGGATGCCGACTCTCACCAACCTGCTGGGCATCACCCCTGCGACAGACCCGAAGTGGGACGGTCAGGACATCTGGCCGCTGCTTAGCGGAGACCGGAAAGAGGTCGAAGACCGAGAGATCTACTGGAACTTCAGGGCTGCGTCAGGGCTTGGCATTCGATCGGGAGACTGGAAACTTATTTCCAGCGGAGGCAGGGGGCTGCAAGAGGTCTACGCCACCTCCGATGCCGCCGGCGGTGGAGAGCAACGAAAGTTGGAGCTATTCAACATCGCGGACGACCCCTACGAGGAGAAGGACCTGGCCGACAGCAACAAGAGCAAGGTCGAAGAGCTGTCGAAGGCGATAAGCGACCAGTTCGCACTCGACTACACGGACGTAAGAAAGGGCATCGAAAACTTCAACGACCCGCTCGGCAACCCTTAGATCGGTCAATCCTCGCTCCAGGGAGACACAGTCATGGACAAGCCATTTCAGGTGAATCGTGACACGGCCATCCTGCCGTCTCACCTGCCCTTGCCCGTGCCGGGCTTTGGATACCTCGGGATCAACGCCTACGTCCTGAAATCGCAGCAGCCGGTGCTGGTGGACACCGGCATGGGAATCGAGGCTGACGAGTTCATGAGCGCGCTGGAGTCGATCATCGACCCCAGCGAAATCCGTTGGATCTGGATCACGCACGACGACGCCGACCACATCGGCAACCTGGAGGCGGTGCTGGCACGAGCGCCGAAGGCCAAGATAATCACCAACATAATCGGGGTCGCCCGGATGGAGACGTCCTGGCACATCAACCTCGACATGGTCCACCTGGTCAACCCCGGAGGGACGCTGGACGTAGGAGACCGAACCCTGCACGCGGTGAGACCCCCGCTGTTCGACTCACCCGCCACGATGGGGTTGTATGATCCGAAAGGCGACGTGTTCTTCAGCTCCGACTGCTTCGGGGCCTTTATTCCTGAGCCTGTGCCCAGCGCTCAAGACGTTGCCGGCGATGTACTCATCGAAGGGTTTGGTATGTTCAACAAGGGCAACCACCCCTGGGTGCACCTGGTCGACGAGAACAAGCTGGGCGGCGTGCTGAACACGATCAGGGAGATGAATCCTCGGACCATACTCAGCGGACATCTGGCCCCCGCGTCAGGAATGCTGGACAAGTTCTTGGAGACGATGTCCAAACTCCCCTCCACCGACCGGTTCGTAGGCCCCGACCAGGTGGAGATCGAGCAGATCATGGCTCAAGTCAACGCAGGCCAGGCTCCGACTGCGCCGGAATAAAACACAACCGATCCCGGCTAGATGGGACTGGCTACGTGAAAGATCCGGGAAGGGTTGGGAGTGCCCGGTGATTTTTGAATGTCTTTCTGAACGGAGTGAAGAATCTGGAGGGGTTGGGGCCGTTCGAGCGGCGTTGGCATGACCACCACCCCACCAGATTATTCTTCGCTCCACTCCTCAGAAAAACAGTTTCGACGGAGCCACTCTCATACGTCAGACTACGTGTGACTGAGCCGCTAGTCGGATATCGCGCTGAGGATCAGCTTCTCCGCATCGTCCCTGGCGGCGGCCACGGCGGCGTATATGAAGCTTCCCTCCGTCTTGGCAACCAGATGGAGGTCCCCGATCTTGCGGTACCGCACGGTCTTATCCCCCAGCTCGACCTCCTCCAGACCCGACAGTCCGGACCCCGCACGCATGACCAGCGACAGGATGGCCCCGTGGTAGGAGGAGTGGCTGACGAACAGCGCAGCCGAACCGGACTGCGCCAGGAAATCGCGGTCGATCGATTCGATCGCGTCGCTGGGCAGGTCCGAGTACACGCCGAAGGCGATGGCCTCCACACCGGCGAGGCCCAGGGCATCGGCGATGTCGCTGAGCGGGAAGCCGGCCTCGGCGCCGAAATCCTCGATTAGGCGGTCTTCGAGACTGACGACGCCCGCGGCTATAGGCGCCGAGGGCGGCTGCTCCGGAAGGTTGGTGACCAGGGCCCAGGCATCGGGGTCATGCGTGGACAGCGGGACGAGCGAGGCCGACTCCAGCGCGCTCCGCACGGAGGTAGCCCACGGTCCCTCGCCGCGTACTGCGTGCATGCGAGGAGACTCCAGGAGTCCCCAGTTCTCCTCGCCCATCTTCCTCGCCTCGAAGACCTGCCAGGCCGTCTCGGCATCCTGCGGCGTAGCGAAGGTCAACGTGCCGCCGATCTCCTCGGGGGAGCTGCCGACGACCAGGGTCGCGCCGACAATGTCGACCTGCGTGGGTACGTCGGCCGGCAGCTCGGCGACTCCCTGGGAGCTGACAAAACGACTTGTGGACACGGCCACGCCGGGGCTCGCGCTCAGGTAGACGAAGCCGCCCAGCTCTGCCTGCGGCACCCGGGCCTGGTCCATGCCCGTCGGGAGCAGCCCATCGCCCGCTGTCAGCGTCGATGTACAGGCAGCAGCAACCATCAGAAGGACGAGGGCCGCCAGCAGTTCACGGGTTTTCATTTGCGCCTCCCTCGGCGTTACCCTATCAGGGACGGCTCGGCCAGGACCTTTCGGAGGTCGACAATCTGGTCGCGTAGCAGCGCCGCCTTCTCGAACTCGAGGTTTCGGGAGGCCGTCTTCATCTGGGACTCCAGATCCTTGATCAGCCGCAGAAGATCGTCCTTGGGCAGATCGCCCCGGACGACGTAGGGGGTCCGGCTCTCAGCCACGGACTTGACCCTCTCCGTGATGTCGTGAACGGTCTTCTGTATGCCCTCGGGGGTGATCCCGTGCTCCAGGTTGTGGGACTCCTGGATGCCGCGCCTCCGGTCCGTCTCGTCGATGGCCCTCTTCATCGAGTCGGTCATCACGTCCGCGTACATGACGACGCGGCCGTCCACGTGCCTGGCAGCGCGGCCGATGGTCTGGATCAGCGCAGTCCAGGAGCGCAGGTACCCTTCCTTGTCCGCATCCAGTATGGCTACGAGGCTCACCTCAGGAAGGTCGAGCCCCTCCCGCAGCAGGTTGATCCCAACCACAACGTCATATATGCCCAGGCGCAGGTCGCGCAGGATCTCGCTTCGCTCCAGCGTGTCCACCTCCGAGTGGAGGTAGTGGGTCTTGATGCCGGCCTCCTTGAGGTAGTCGGCGAACTCCTCGGCCATCCGCTTGGTCAGCGTTGTGATGAGACACCGCTGACCCTTGTCGATCCTCTCCCTGATCCGGAACATCAGGTCGTCGATCTGTCCCTCGGTCTTCCTCACTTCTACTATCGGGTCGGTCAGGCCCGTGGGGCGGATGACCTGCTCGACGATGTCCTCGCTGTGCTCGAACTCATACGGTCCGGGTGTAGCCGAGACGAAGACCACCTGATTGATGTGCTCCTCGACTTCGCCGAAATTGAGTGGACGGTTGTCCAGCGCCGACGGCAGCCGGAAGCCGTACTCCACCAGCGTCTCTTTGCGGGACTTGTCCCCGTAGTACATGCCTCGGAGCTGCGGCAGTGTCATGTGGGACTCGTCGATGAACAACAGATAGTCCTCGGGAAAGTAGTCCAGCAGGGTATAAGGAGAGCTCCCGGCCTCACGGCGGGCGAGATGACGCGAGTAGTTCTCGACGCCGGAGCAGTAGCCGGTCTCGCGCATCATCTCTACATCGTAGCGGGTGCGAGACTCCAGTCGCTGGGCCTCCAGCAGCTTCCCCTGCGAGTTCAGCGCCTCCAGGGTGGTCTGCAGCTCGACCTCGATGTCCTCCAGGGCCAGCTTCATCTTCTCCTCAGAGGTGACGAAGTGCTTGGCCGGATATATCTCGATGTCCTGGCGCTCAGACAGCATCTCGCCTGTCAGCGGGTCGAGCTGAACGATGCGCTCCACCTCGTCGCCCCAAAACTCGATGCGGACGCCGATCTCCTCGTAGGCGGGAAGGATCTCCAGGGTATCGCCGCGGATCCGGAAGCGACCCCGAGCGAAGTCCATGTCGTTGCGCTCGTACTGCATGTCAATGAGCTCCCGCACCAGGCGGTCGCGGCTTCGTCGCTCGCCCTTGCGCACGTATGCGACGAAGCTCTGGTACTCTTCGGGAGAGCCCAGCCCGAAGATGCACGAGACCGATGCGACTATCAGCACGTCGCGTCTGGTGAGCAGGGCCCTGGTGGCCGAGTGACGGAGCTTGTCCAGCTCCTCGTTCACATCCGAGTCCTTCTCGATGTAGGTATCGGTTCGGGGCACGTAGGCCTCCGGCTGGTAGTAATCGTAGTAGCTCACGAAGTACTCGACTGCGTTGTCGGGGAAGAACTCCTTGAACTCGGTTGCCAGCTGGGCCGCGAGGGTCTTGTTGTGGGCGATCACCAGCGTCGGTCGCTGGACCCGCTCGACGACGCAGGCCATCGTAAAGGTCTTGCCGCTCCCGGTGACGCCCATGAGCGTCTGGTTCCGCGTGCCACGGTTAAGGTCGTCAGTCAAGCGATCGATGGCCCTCGGCTGATCGCCGGTCGGCACAAAGTCGGCGGCTATCTTGAAATCGGGCAATGGGGCCTCCCCAGGGGTAGTAGCCTTCTATCGTAGTGGGCGTGGCCGGACGACCAGGAACGAGCTCGATTCAGCGGGGCGACAGCCGGCAAGACCGCCGCTCGCCGGACATCCCCCGATGATTTTCTACACCTAACATTGTACCGCACATCTCCTGAGTCGAGGGTTTTCGATCCTTTAGGCGGTATAGTCCGCCGACGTGGGGTGGTCAGAGGTGAAACAATGAGCAACAGCCCAGCCGGCGGAGTTGGTAAAGAGTGCACGAACCACAGATAACGATCGTGTCGCCGGGTTGGTAGAAGGGAGGAGGGCGTGACTGAACGCTTCCAGTTCCCGTTCAAGTCAAACTACGAAGAGATAGACGGTGTTCGTCTCCACTTCGTGGACGAGGGGTCAGGCCCCCCCATCCTGATGGTCCACGGCCAGCCCACCTGGAGCTACCTGTACCGCAAGATGATCCCGCCGCTGGTGGCCGCCGGGTACCGGTGCGTGGCGCCGGACCTGATGGGGTTCGGCCTCTCCGACAAACCGAGCGACGAGTCGCAGTACTCCCTGAGACGACACGTTCAGCTGGTAACAGGACTCGTCGAGAGGCTCGGGCTCGAGAACATCACCGTCGTCGGCCATGACTGGGGTGGGGCCCATCGGCCTTCGCTTCGCCATCGACCACAGAGACGGCGTTCGCGCCCTCGTCATCCTCAACACTCTGTTAAGGACCAGGCCGGTCCCGCTCGTATTCACTCTGGCGTTCCGAAACGGGGCGTTTTCGAGCTTCCTCGTCAGGAGGCTGGACCTGTTCAGGAGGATCGCGTTCCGCCACGGCTGGCCTTTCAGGCGCCGGGTCGAGCCCAGGGCGATGGCGCAGTACAGGATGCCCCATCCCACGGCAGCGTCTCGGGCGGGCATAGCCGCCTTCCCCAAGATGATCCCCGGGCACGACGGCCAGCCCAACGGAGATTACATCTCGGAGATCGACGCGACTCTCCAGGAGTGGAATGTGCCGGTGTTGGTCATGTTCTCCGACGGGGACATCGCGTTCAAGGTCGAGGACGGCGAGCGCATCGCCGGCATGGTCCCCAACGGCCGCTTCCACCTCGTGCGCAACGCGGGCCACTATCTGCAGGAGGATGCAGGGGAGGAGTTGGCGATGCGCATGGTTACTTTTCTGAGAGATGAGGCGAAGGTTGCAGGCGCATAGGCTGCCTTGCCAGTTGCCCGGCGAGAGGTGCCCGAAGCTCGATTGGATCGTTGAGCGCCTTGGGTCAGCGGAGTGCAAAACGCGAGCCAGTTGAGCGTTGTTCATATCCCCTGCGCACGGGTAGGGTAAATACCGAGTTTGGCACCTATACGGTCCGTGTGTCTTGTTCAAGTCGGCAGGGGCGTCCGCCCTACAACTACATCGTCACACCCCGGGAATGGCGAGTCCTAACACTGGTGCGTCTGGGACTCACTAATCGTGAGATCGGGCAGTGTTTGGGTATTACCTCGGACGGGGTGAAATACCACGTCTCCAATATGCTGAGCAAGCTCTACCTTAAGGATAGAAGAGAGTTGGCCCTTTGGGACCGCGATGAAAGGACGACGAATATGTCGACGATTGTCAAAGTAGCCAAGCATGATGATTGGGAAGAGGCCAAGATGGCAGGTACGTACGCGCCTGCCACGCTGGAGTCGGAGGGATTCATTCACTGCTCACCGGTGGAGGAGGCCGTCGGCGTGGCCAACTATCACTACGCCGGCCACACCGACCTCGTGCTCCTCTATATAGACACGGACCGGCTGACGTCTGAGCTCCGGTTTCACCTTGACCACGAAGACGTCTCGTGGCCAAGGATCTTTGGTCGACTTAACGTCGACGCAGTATTCCACGAGATCGATCTAACGACCGATGCCGATGGAGTTTTCTCCCTACCGTCAACCTAGACCGACGTCACTCGCCCAGAGATTCCGAGGAACGTCCAGACTCCGGTCCGGGATGTTTTTCTTCTGAGCCGACAGGTGAAGAATCTGGTGGCGGGGGATTGGATCCAGCTACGATCCAAACCGCTGAGGCAAGAGGGAGTACGCGACGAAAGATTTAGGGGCGCTCTCTGTGCGCCCCCTCCGCGACTGGACCGATGCTAGCTTATCCTGTCCCGTGGGGACGTGTCCCCAGGCTCACCTCGACCTGATCGCTCTCGCCTCCAATGCGGACAACGTCCAGCGAGACCCTGTCGCCGGGCTGGGTACTTCGATTCAGGTAGATGATCAGGTCGCTCATGTCCCGCACCGCGACGCCGTCGATCGCCACGATCACGTCTCCGTCCAAGGGGACCTCGATGCCCTCAACCTCACGGGTGTCGCTCACGGCCACGAGGCCGGCCTCATCAGCCGGGCCTCCCTCAGCCAAGCCGATGACGAGCGCGCCGCGGGTACCCTCGGGCAGCTCCATGGCCTTCGCCAGGTTGCGGTCCAGCGATGCGCCGGTCATCCCCAGGAAGGAGTAGTCGTACCGGCCCCGGTCGATCAGCACCGGGACCACTCGCTTGGCGAAGTTTATCGGCAGCGCGAATCCGACTCCGGAGCTGGCGCCACTGCGGCTGACAATCTGCGAGTTGATGGCGACCACGCGGCCCAAACGGTCCAGCAGCGGCCCACCGGAGTTGCCCGGGTTGATCGCGGCGTCCGTCTGGATCACCTGGGGTATGGAGAAGCGGCTGTTCCCCTGAATCGTGCGCCCCAATGCACTCACGATGCCGGTCGTGAGCGTGAACTCCTGGCCGAAGGGGTTGCCGATGGCCGCGACGAGCTGGCCTACCCTCACCTTGTCGCTATCGCCGAGCTCGACCGCCGTGAGCCCGCTCGCGGGGACGTCGACCTTGAGGACAGCCAGGTCGGAGTCGGCGTCGCTGCCGAGGACCGTTGCGTCCAGCTCCAGGCCGTTGGCGAATGTGACCGTCACGCGGTCCGCGTTCTCGATCACGTGCTGGTTCGTCACGATATACCCGTCGGTACTCCATACGAATCCGGAACCTTCGCCCTGGCTGAACGGCTCCGACGGCAGTCCTGGGAACGGCTGGTCGAATCCGGGAGGCAAGCCGAAATCCCGGCCGGATGTCGGGCCCTGGACCCGCTGCCTTACGCGGATGTGGACCACTCCCGGGACGACCCGCTCGTAGATGCCGCTGAGCACCTCTTCATTCGCGGCAACGATAGCGTTTGCATCAAGCTGCACGAGCGCAGGGGAGCTGACTTCAGCATCCTTGAGACCCTGAACGTCCTCCGACTTTGTACTGGCTACCTTGCCGGCAGGAGCGCTAGAGTTCTCGGCCGGGAGCGCGCCGATTGCTGCGACCGCCGGAGTCCCGGCAACCTTGACACTCGTTGCTTCGGCTGTGTCGCCGGCGAGCGTTTCCGATTGCGCGATGACAGGTGCGCCGACCGCGGCGACGGGCTCCCGGACATCCTGAGTCGCCGTAGAGGCGGCGGGTGTATCGGATGCGGCTCCATTACCGCATGCGGCCAGAACGACGAGCAACTTGATGACTCCGACAGCGCCGAGCCATCTACGACCTGCGAACGCGAATCCCATGTTTATGCCTCCACGATATCAAGTATGCGCCCAGTAAAGACGCGTAGCAGTCCGGATGCGGCGACCCAATTGGTCTGTTCAAATAGTTACAACGATGCAGGGAGGCCCGAAGATAGCAGCTTCGCGACGGCCGTCAGAAACATAACCCGCATTTCATGCATATTTTCTCTTGACTTGACCGACTTCCAAGAGTACACTCGCCGACAGTGCAGGTATCACAGTGGGAGAGGTGTTGCTATGCCTAAAGTGGTCCACCATGTCGTAAAGCGTCCTGGACGCAAACTCGGCGACCCCGACATCGAGATTCCGGTCCCGGAGGACTTCACCACGGTGCCCGGCATCCCGCTCCGTGAGAAGGACGTCGCCTTCTACAACAGGGAGTACCCGATAGAGAGCCAGACCATCGAAAAGACGGCTGATCGGGAATGGGTGATGACGGTCTACGGACCAGAAGAAAAGGCCTTCCGCCAACAGCACATGGCGACGATGAAGCCCCTTGTGGATTCGGCCTTCACCTCCGGCGATGTCGAGCCGACGGGCACTCCCGATCCCGGCAAGGATCTGACCGAGGAGATCCGTAGCAAGGCGCGAGAGCTCGGCTGGGGCGAGGTCGGCTTTACCAAGTTCGACCGCAAGTACGCCTACGTCAGCAAGAAACACTGGGTAAAGTACGAGCACGCCATCTGCCTTGCCCTGGAGCAGGACTACCACCAGACCCAGCAGATTCCAGGCATGGAGTCCGAGTACGCCCACTTCGGGACCTACGAGTATCAGGGTGCGATGGCCCTGGAGTTGTGCGACACCATCCGGGCATCCGGATACCACGCCCAGATCCACAGCGCCAACGACAACAGCTCCCCGTACATCCCGATGTTCGTGGCGGCCGGCCTGGGACAGCTGGGAGCCAACGGCCAGCTCCTATCGCCCCACTTCGGGTCGCGGTCTCGGCTGGCGATCATCACCACCGATGCCCCCGTCACGTACGACGAGCCGGTGGACTACGGTATTCACTCCTTCTGCCAGACCTGCCAGGTCTGCGTCAACCGTTGCCCGGGACGGGCCCTCACCAAAGAGAAGGTTTGGTGGCGTGGCGCGGAGAAGAACAAG
>Ga0310124_10003826_pt1 | contig 10047 bp, 8 predicted proteins | sample CB11b_AW_Bot5_MG_FD_203507 | JGI IMG/M metagenome (GOLD analysis project Ga0310124, IMG submission 203507) | Marine microbial communities from Western Arctic Ocean, Canada - CB11b_AW_Bot5 | ecosystem: Environmental > Aquatic > Marine > Oceanic | place: Canada: Western Arctic Ocean | collected...
TGGTTTTAAGGTTTTTGAAAAGGTGATGCGTGTATGCATTGCCTTTATGTTTGTGACGGTGCTGGCGACTGCATGTCTTGTTCAGCCTGACTGGTTGGCGGTCTTGAAAGGGTTGGTGTATCCGAAGATTCCAGATGTAACGGGGCAGGGGCTGGGGTGGACGGTGGCGTTGATGGGTGGGGTTGGTGGTACGCTGACGGTGCTTTGTTATGGGTATTGGATTCGCGAAAAGAATCGTAGTGGGGAGGCACATCTTCGGATATGCCGTATTGACCTGGCCGTTGCATATGCGGCAACGGCGGTCTTTGGGATGGCCATGGTTATTATTGGTAGCAAGGTGGATTTACTCGATGGCAAGGGCGCAAATTTGGTTGTGGTACTTGCCGATCGGCTTAGTGAGACCCTGGGGCCAGTGGGAAGGTGGATTTTCCTGGTAGGTGCATGGGGTGCTTTGTTCAGTAGTTTGCTCGGTGTCTGGCAGGCTGTTCCCTATATCTTTGCTGATTTCATTTCGATGATTGGCAGGCAAAGTCGTGGTGAAGGTCCTCCGGCACAACCGGTTGCGATTGATACCCGACGCGGTATGTATCGGCTTTACCTGATTCTTATTGCGGTTGTGCCAATGGCCGGTGTGATTCGGGCCATTGATTTTTCTCAGATTCAGAAAATTTATGCGATCATCGGTGCGTTTTTCATGCCGTTACTGGCTGTAGCGCTGTTGATCCTTAATGGTCGCGCTGATTGGGTGGGGCGGGGTCAGCGTAATCGCGTAATGACAGTGCTGGTACTTCTGGCAACGCTTGTTTTTTTCGCTTGGGTTGCGGCAGACAAGGTCTATCGTTCAATTCAAGCCATGGTGTCCGGCTAGGCAGTGGCAGGTTGAATTTCGTCTAGTCGTTCTGCATTACCGGCATTGATTATTTAGTTATGTGGTCCATTTATCGTCGACCAATCGCATGATCCCCATTTCATTATCATCCCTAAGTTGTACAGGTAACGCTGCCTGGGGGAATTGTTGATAGCAGACTGGGCGGGCAAATCTTTGGATGGCTGCGGTGCCGACGGAGGTGGTTCTTGCATCAGTTGTGGCTGGATAGGGACCGCCGTGGTGCATTGAGGGGCAGACCTCGACACCAGTGGGGAAACCATTAAATACCAATCGGCCTGCCTTACGTTGCAGGATGGCGATCAGCGAGTCAAATTCCTCAAGATCCTGCTCGGTGCCGTGAATGGTGATGGTCAGTTGGCCAGGCAGATGATGTGCGGATTCATAAAGTTGCTCAATGTCATTGCAGGCGATGGCAATAGTTGATGGTCCGAAGATCTCTCCGCTCAAATCTGAATTGGACAAGAAGGTTGTTGCGTCACTAACAAATAACCCTGCAGGTCCGCAGGTGGTGGTTGGCGATTGTTTTTCCGGGGATTGCGCACGAAGATCAACGCCACTTGTATCTTTCATCTTGTTCATGCAGGACTGGTAGTTCCTGCCAATGTCTGGATGCAACATGGTGCCCGTGGCGGCCGATGCAAAGTGTTGGGAACAGTGATCAATGAATTGATCAAATGGTTTGTCGCGCAGGCCAAACACCAGGCCAGGATTGGTGCAGAACTGGCCAACACCAAGTGTCACCGATTGGCACAAGGCCTCAGCAATCTGGTTTCCTCGATCCGTGACCGCTGAAGGTAGAACAAAGATTGGGTTGACACTGCCCATTTCAGCGTAGACCGGGATCGGTTCTGGCCGGGCTGCCGCAGCGTTGTAGATGGCTCGGCCGGCGCCAAGCGAACCGGTGAACCCAATGGCTTTGGTGAGTGGGTGTTTGACCATGGCCATGCCCACCTCGGGACCCTGTCCATGGACCATCGAGAATATTGCCGGAGGAACATTTATCCGTTCGATTGCACGCTCGATGGCCATTGCGATCAGTTCACAGGTGCCCGGGTGGGCTGGATGGGCCTTGATGATCACGGGACAGCCGGCAGCCAGTGCAGAGGCGGTGTCACCGCCTGCGACGGAAAATGCCAGCGGAAAATTACTGGCGCCAAATACCACCACCGGTCCGATCGGCACAAGCATACGTCGCACATCGACTTTGGGAAGCGGTTGGCGGTCGGGTATTGCATGGTCAATTCGTGCTTCGACCCAAGACCCCTCGCGCACGAGTTGGGCAAACTGGTTTAACTGGTTCATCGTCCGCCCACGTTCGCCGGTCAACCGTGCAGAGGGCAGGGCAGTTTCTGCAGATGCCCGGTCAATGAGGTCATCACCCAGCGCCTCGATCTGTATGGCAATGGCATCCAGGAAGTCTGCTCGTTCTGTGGGAGTTAGACCAGTGATTTGATCATATGCTGCATCGGCCTGTGACAAAGCGGTGTCGACTTCCTGCTTCGTCGCCTCCACAAAAACCGGATCAAGTGTCTTGTCGATCGCCGGATTGATCGCATTGAAGTTCCGGTTCCCGTCTCCGGAATGCTGTCCAGCAATAAAATTGTTGCCGTGTAATGCCATGATCTGTTTTCTTTCTTCTGATCGTGAACTGTGAAAATCAGGGTATGTCTGGGTTGCGTTTCTTCTTGGGGTGATTACGCCACGGGGTTGATTAATGTACCGATCGATTCAATGGCTATGTGGATCTCGTCGCCTGACTGCAGCGTGAATGTATCGGGTGGCACAATGCCGGTGCCGGTTAACAGGAAACAACCATTTGGAAAACTGTTGTCCCGAAACAGGAAATCGACCAATGATGGCGGTTCACGCTTTAATTGTGAAAGTGTAATTTGGCCGAAAAACTCCGTCTGGCCACCACGTTGGATCTTCAACTCGATCTCTGTGTGACCTGAAAGTGGTGAGTCGGTGACGACAATACCGGGTCCCAGTGCACAGCATCCGTCGTAGACCTTTGCCTGCGGCAGGTACAAGGGGTTCTCCCCTTCAATGTCCCGGCTGCTCATGTCATTGCCAACTGTGTAGCCGGTGATCTTGCCATTTGGGGTAACCAGGAGTGCCAATTCAGGCTCCGGTACGTTCCAAGTTGCATCGCTACGGATGCGGACAGGTTGGCGGTGCCCGGATGTTCGATGGGCAGTGGCTTTAAAAAAGATCTCTGGGCGGTGGGCGGTATATACACGATCGTAAAAGTCACCTCCCCCAGCTTGTTTCGACTCGGCCATCCTGGCATCGCGACTACGGTAGTAGGTCACCCCGCAGCCCCATACCTCTTGAGAAACAATGGGTGCCACGACATCGATTGGAACGCCGTTGTCATCCACCGGTGCAGTGCACGGGTCCGAACTGTTTGCGATGGAGGCCAGCTGCGCATAAAGATCATCATGGACAAGAAGTTGGTCCCACGCCTTGTCTGGAATCATCCGCCATGATCCATCACTGTGGTTGAACATGGCGCCCTGCGTGGTGCGGTATAGAATCATGGTTTGGTTTAATCAATGGTACTCAGCGGAGCAAATCAATGAAACACTTGTGTCAGGATTTATGGTTCAATACATCCTGGCGTCGGGATTACATTAATATTACCCAGGAGATAGAACAACTTGGTTCAAGACAGCGACGTTGAACAAGGTATCTGCCTAGTCAACGCAATGCATATTCCGGCCAGTGTAGATATCAATGATGATGAAACCGGCCTCATCCAGGATTACGATGACAGGCTCGAACAGCTGACGCCACATGAACCGACATCCCACTACCGTCATAATAACACCGGTGAAGACAATGCTGATGTGCATCTCAAGCGGCAGATCATGGGACGTGAGGTTGTGGTCGCGATTACGGATGGCCAGTTGGATTTTGGGCCGTGGGAGAAGATCTACTACGCCGAGTTCGACGGTGGTCGTCGCAAGCGCGTTCTGGTCAAGATTATTGGGCAATAGATGATTACGCCTGAATAGACGTGATCTGAACTTTAAGATAGGGCTGGCGGTGACCGCTTTTGCGTTTATAGGTTTTGCGGCGTTTGAATTTAATGATGGTCACTTTGTCCCCTTTTTCCTCGGCCAGGACGTCGGCAGTGACCTTTGCATCTTTGATGAATGGTTGGCCGATCTGCGGCTTATCTTTTTCGCCTTCCTTGCCTGAGACCATCAGGATCTTGTCAAACGTGATTGTCGCAGTATCGGTTGGCAGATCACGTGTTGCGACACGGATCACATCGCCTTCGCAGACTTTGATCTGGCTGCCACTATCTTCAATGACGGCATACATAAGCGGGGATCCGGGGCTGTCCAAGGACTTACGGACTGTTATTGGGCCGGAAATCTATCATAAAGACACGGTTTTGCCAAATGGGAGGGCTGAAGCTGGCTGCCCATCAATATGTTCTCACCACCCCGATCACGACCCCCTGGATGACACAATGGTCGACGAAGATGGGTTCATACGCCTCGTTGGCCGGTTGAAGCCGGATCCGACCGCGGTCACGGTAGAACTTCTTGAGGGTTGCTTCGCCTTCTTCCAGCAGGGCCACAACGGTTTCACCGCTTCGGGCAGTGTTACGCTTTTGTACGATAACATAATCACCATCTCGGATTTGCTCGTCGATCATGGAATCACCGCTGACTCGCAGGACAAATGTATTTCCATCGGCGTTGGAACCGGAAGAGAATAACGCTTCAAGATCTAGGTGTTGACGGTCTTCGACGGCTTCAATGGGCAGACCCGCAGCAATGGTGCCAACCAGTGGCAACCGAGTTAGACGATCAGCGTCTGGCAACTCGACCTCCGGGCTAACCACCAAAGAGCGTGCCTTGTTGGGCTGTCGCAACAAAGTTCCTTTTTTGATGAGGGCTTCTACGTGTTCGAATACCGTGACTTTGCTGACGTTCAGTTCGTCGGCCAGTTCCTGCATCGTCGGTGAACAGCCACGTGCGATTCGAAGATCGCGAATCCGTGTAAGAATGTGCAGTTGTTTGGGCGTCAGATTCATGGTCAGGTTCCTTGAAACACGCGTCGCTGGATCTGACCAGCGACCGGCTTGAGTTGGATATGGTTAAGCCTTGTGGCGACAGGGTCCGGCAGTCGGCGACCAACTGCCGGAGGATACGCCCCTGTGTTGTCAGCCATGTGGCCAGATAGACCGCGCAAGCCATCGTGGCGGGACGGTCGCGAACTGTTAAGCCGCCCGCAGGCCGATAAGTGGCGGCCAAGGCGGGCGGTACGATGTGTTGGAACGCATCCCGTGGGCCGCGCCAGTGGGGCGTAGTGACGCCTTTGGTTAATGCCGACTGTCCATCGACCTGCTGTGGTGTCGATCGAGTCGACCGTCTCGGTCGTGATCCACCTGTGTGTTCTCCAGCGGACTCGCCCTGTGGGTCGTGGCCTTGCGCCGATTCGGTTCCCTTTACCAAGCGACCACCATTGTCGTAATAGCGGCTGACATAACTTCCCCCCGATCCAAGCATGACAATTGGGACCGTCACGATCGACTCCCTTCTGTAGTATTAATTCCACCAGATAGCCCCTAGATCTTGGGGCTCGGACTTCTCCTGCGGTGTCTTTGTCGGTCATTGTCATGAATAGGCTTGAAAGATTTCCAGTACGGAAGTTCGGTATACGTTAATATAATATTTACCGAACGTCAAACCCTTGTCAGGGCCTAGAGTTCTGACAAGGAAAATCAGATTTTGGGTCTTGGAAAGAAATGAAGTGGACCTAAATCAACTGGTCCAATAATCGAAATATGGCTACAAGGCGTACTGCATGCCAGTGTGTACATTTCGCCGTATTTTGTAAATGTAGCGTGTGTAGTCTTCCGTGCATGGGCACGGGCTGGATCTCAAAATAGACCCACGACCTCACCGGCATCATCGATATCGATTTGTTCTGCTGAGGGGATACGGGGTAACCCCGGCATCGTGAGGATGTCTCCGGTTAAGACCACCACAAACCCCGCCCCGGCTGAAAGCTTAATATCGCGCAATGGCACATCAAAATTTCTGGGGCGACCGACGAGTCCCGGGTCCGTTGATAGTGAGTACTGCGTTTTAGCCATGCAGATCGGCAGGTCGCCGTATCCGTCAGCCTGGAGTTGCTTGAATTTAGCTCGCAGCCTTTTATCCGCCAGGACTTCCGTCGCGCCATAGATGTCCTGGGCGATTGTTTTTACTTTTTGCCACAGTGTTGCATTGTCCTCGTAGAGAACTTTGAAGTCAGTCTGATGATGTTCAGCCACCTCAACCACTGCATGAGCCAGTTCCTCGGCTCCGGCACCACCCCGGGCCCAGTGATCGCAGCGGATAATTTTAACGCCCAGGTAATCACATTTGTCTTGAATGACCTGGATTTCATCTTCAGTATCAGAAGTGAAAACATTAATCGCCACAATGGCGGGTAAACGGAACTGATGGATGTTTTCAATGTGTTTTTCGAGATTGGTGACGCCACGCGCCACGGCGTCTGGATTCGGTTCTGATAGATCACCAAGGGCAACACCACCATGGATTTTGAGGGCGCGAATCGTGGCGATGATGACCACGGCATTGGGCTGCAGATCGGCTTTACGGCATTTGATATTCAAGAACTTCTCGGCGCCCAAGTCGGCACCAAATCCAGCTTCAGTCACAGTGTATTCACTCAGTTGCATGGCCAACTTTGTTGCGATGACACTGTTGCAGCCGTGGGCGATATTGGCAAATGGGCCACCATGCACGATTGCTGGGTTGTTTTCCAGGGTTTGGACTAGGTTGGGCTTGAAGGCGTTTTTAAGGAGAACGGCCATGGCCCCATGGACTTTGAGTTTAGCTGCGGGGATCGGCTTACGGTCATAGGTTTGGCCTATGATAATGTCACCCAGTCGCTGGCGAAGTTCGGACAATGACTGGGATAAACAGAAGATGGCCATCACCTCTGATGCGACCGTAATATCAAATCCTGTTTCACGTGGGATCGAGTTGCCCACACCGCCAAGGCCGATGTTCACGTGACGTAAGGCCCGGTCATTCATGTCCACCACCCTTCGCCAGGTGATCCGTCGTGGGTCGATGTTCAGTTGGTTGCCATGGTGGAGATGATTGTCGATTGCTGCGGCCAGCAGATTATTGGCCAATTCAATGGCATGAAAGTCGCCTGTGAAGTGCAGGTTGATGTCTTCCATAGGGACAACCTGCGATCGACCACCGCCGGCAGCGCCACCCTTCATCCCGAAGCAAGGACCGAGTGAAGGTTCACGGATACATACCGTGGCACGTTTACCAATCCGGTTTAAAGCATCGCCCAAACCAATGGTGGTGGTTGTTTTGCCTTCGCCGGCCGGTGTGGGGTTGATCGCGGTGACCAGTACCAGTTTGCGAGAATCGGCGCTGGTTTTTTTAGCAATTAGACGCTGAGCCAGATTAAGGCTGATCTTGGCCTTATACCGGCCATAGTGCTCCAGATCGTGGTCTTCGATGCCTATCTTTTCGCCAATCTGTTCGATGGGCAGCATCTGGGCCTCACGGGCGATCTGTAGATCACTGGTTGATTGTGCTGCTGACATCATGGTCCTTTCGCCGGCATATGGAATCTGTTCCAAGGCGGCGTATGATAGCTAATTGGTGGTATCGGTGAGTGAGTTTGGAAAGTTTACTCCGTTGACTTTGGGTCAGCATTCGCGGTCTACAATTAGGGCGTTTGAGGCTTACAAGTGACAAACAGTTATCGCCTGGGGCGGGGAAACGCCAATCGTCTATCGGGGTTGACAGCAGCCTTGATTGGGTTTCAATGGCTTGCTGCAGGGTGACGGGGCCAGACACTGGGGGTGATCGAACGTGCGTGGATTGAGAATCGTAGAATGATTATGCCACCTTTACTTGAATTCTTGGAGCCGCGTGTTCTGCTGAGCAGTTGTGGGTTTGATGTGGATGTACCTGCCGCGGGATGTCCACCACTTCATGCCAGGATTGATTATCGCTTCGATGTCAACAACTTTTTTGATACGTCGGCTAAGCGGGACATTCTGGAGATTGCATTTGACAATGTTCTAAGACGTCTCGACGACGAACTGGCTGCCATCAATCCCCGTCGAGGCAGTTCCTGGCATGCGCAGTTTACCCATCCAGGTTTGGGGACCGACGCGGCCTTGATGGATCTTTCAATTGCTGAAAATGAGCTTCTTGTGTTTGTTGGCGGCCAGCCACTAGGGGAGGCGGCGGGCACGGGAGGTCCCGGGGGGTTTGAGGTGGTCGGGGCTAACAAGTTCGTGAACACGGTATCAACCCGCGGTCAGCTTAGAACACAGGGAAAACGTGCAACTGATTTTGGCCCTTGGGGTGGGTCAATTACCTTTGATAGTGAAATTCGGTGGCATTTCGGCCAGACAACCAGCGGGCTGGCTAATAATGAACTTGATTTCCTTTCGGTGGCAACCCATGAGATCTTTCATCTGCTGGGTTTCGGTTCAAGCCGATCCTGGAGCCATTATGTTGATGCACAGAACGCGGTGTTCACCGGTCCAGCATCATTGGCGCAATTCGATCAGTTGGAAGAGATACCACTGCATGTTGGTACCAACGGGGAATCTGATCTGAGTCATTGGGCCGAGAGTGTCCAAGACGACAACAATTCAGTTTCCATGGCTCCCAAGCTAAGAAAAGGCCGTCGTGTACTGCCGAAAGAACTGGACCTCGCAGGCCTGGCCGATGTCGGTTGGCAAGTGCGCCAGGACAGTCGGATTCATGGGACGGTTTGGGTTGATGTGGATGGTAATGGTCAGCGCAGCAATCAAGATATGGGTATTGAGTACTGGACCATATTTCTCGATTCCAACGGCAACGGTGTGCTAGATGATGATGAGCCTTCAACACGTACGGACAAGGATGGGTTGTATTCCTTTACAGGTTTAATGCCAGGCACCTACCGCATTCGGCAGGTGGTGCGGCAGGGATTTGCCCCAACATTTGCCCACGGCGGTATCATGGGACCCGCCCATCAAATCATACTCGATGTGGGACAGGTCGAAGCAGGGCTTGATTTCGGAAACTTTCAGTTTCCGTTGCAGCCTGATCTTGTGGGTAACATCGTACAGATGAAATTTCCTGAGACCCTTGTGCCACAGGATCGCGGATCGGTAATAGTCCTGGTCTCCAACGTGGACACATTACCGGTGAATGAATCGGTTGGTGTGCAAGTCGTTGCCTCTGTGAACGATCAGGTTGGTGATGTCGATGATTTCATTCTCGGTCACGTAACCAAACGATTGAAACTGAATGCAATGCAGGACACACCCGGAATTGGCAAGTCGGTACGTGTTGCGTTGAAGGTGCCTGATGACGTGGTTCCCGGCGACTACAAGATATTCGTGGTCGTGGATGCGGACGGGCAGATTGAGGAACGCAATGAGTTGAATAACATCGTATTAGGTGATGAAAAGGTGCGAACGGTTAAATTGGCCTTTGGCCAAATCGACCATCGGTTCGTCAAGTCTGTTACGGTCAACGGGGTTCACTATCGGTTCAAGGGTGTCGGCACTGGGAATATTCATGTCGGTGCCGATGGTCAAGCCGATAGCATCACGCTCAATGGAACCAGTAACGCATCATCACTAAGAGTTCGGGCTGGTAGGGGTGTGCTGCCACGGCTTAAGGATCTGACAATCAATGGTTCGGCTAGGGTGATTGATGCCCGCAGGTTTCACGTGGAAGGTGATGTGTTTGTGTCCGGCACCCTGACGCAGCTGAGTGTGGGTGATATGGGTGACCAGCAGTTGCTGACCATTCAGGGAACTGATCCAAATGGAAAGGTGAAGTTTTCTCTGCGTGCTGATCATGTTCGGGATCTGAGCATCTATACGCCGCAGCTGCCAATTACATCGATCAAGGTCAAAGACTGGGCAAATACTGATGGCCAGGAAGATGTGATCACGGCACCGCATATCGGCTTGATCAGAAGCAATCAAGATTTTTCGGCGAGCCTGATACTGACTGATGACCTGGCAAGGTTTTCCCTGAGAAGAATGATCGTTAGGAAAGATCTCCTGGGATCGGAGGTTCGGGCGCGTGCATCACTCGGTACTATTACGGCAGGGCGGATCATCGACAGTTCGATATTAGCCGGAGTGG
>Ga0310124_10003827_pt1 | contig 10045 bp, 9 predicted proteins | sample CB11b_AW_Bot5_MG_FD_203507 | JGI IMG/M metagenome (GOLD analysis project Ga0310124, IMG submission 203507) | Marine microbial communities from Western Arctic Ocean, Canada - CB11b_AW_Bot5 | ecosystem: Environmental > Aquatic > Marine > Oceanic | place: Canada: Western Arctic Ocean | collected...
TCGGGGACCTACGGGTGGCGGCATCTTCGGTCTCGTCGGTGTCGGCGCACGCATACTCGGTCGCGCCATCCGCCACTCAGCGCCTGGGCCCGCCTATCCGGACTGGTTCGATGACGTCGAGTTGCGCCTGCAGGCCATGCTCGACCACTTCGGTAACCGCCCGGACCTGCTGCACAGTCTCGCCAGCCTCGCTCTCGTCAAAGGCGACAGTGCGACAGCGATCGATCGCTACCAGGTAATTCTCGCCTTCAACCCCAACGACGAGGTCGCCCGCTTTCAGCTCGAATACCTGGCGGCAGCCCACGATTGACACCAGCCACTGCGCCCCCGTTGCTTGTTGGCCATGAATGACATCGACCCGCAGTTGTTGCCAGACGCAGACGCTGTCGCCAGATATCATGAACTGGGCTGGTACGTCTCGCCGCCTCTATTCGATGACGAGGAGTTGGATCGCGCCATCGACGCCAGCGAGCGCTACTACGCCGGTCTCGACGAGCAGCAGATCGACCTCCCCAATGGACGCAGCTACCGTCTGGCCTGGTATCAGGGCACGGGAGCCGACAAGCTGCGCAAGAACGACTACACGACACCCATCGTGCCCGAGCTCGATGCACTGCTGCGCAAACCGGCATTGGGCTTAACGGGGGCCCTGCTTGCCGGCGAGGACGTGCGTTTGTGGCACGATCAGCTGCTCTACAAACCACCCTCCCCGCCCGAGGCGCCGCAAGCGGTAGGTTGGCATACGGATTTCGGCTACTGGCGCACTTGTTCCTCCGCGCAGATGCTCACCGCCTGGGTAGCCTTCACCGACATGGTCGAAAAAATCGGTACCATCAGCTTCGTCGATGGCTCTAATCACTGGCCGGAAAATGATCATCTCAACTTCTTCTCCAGCGATCTCGACGGCCTCGAGAAGCAATTCCAGACGGGGGGTGCCCCGGTGGTCAAGTCACCAGCCGTCATGAAGCGTGGCCAGGTCACATTTCACCACTGCAAGACGATCCACGGCAGTGCACCGAATGTCACCGCAGAGCCGCGCCGTTCCATCGCCCTGCACCTGCAACCAGTATCCAATCAGTACACCGAACGCCAGCGACCGGACGGCACTCTCTACGCCCATCCCAACGACGAATTGACCCGCGGCGCAGACGGCCAACCACACTACGACGATCCCGTGTTCTGCCCCGTCGTCGGACGACTCACAGACACCGAAAGGACACCGTGACCGCCATCCGCCAGTCCCTCTGCTTTGGCGCCTTTGCCCGCAGCAAGTCCCCGGAAGAGATTATCGCCGCCGCCGCCGAGATCGGTTACGCCTCGATCGAGATGTTACCACAAGAGCATTGGCAGGCGGTACGGGACGCCGACATGGACATCGCCATCGTCGTGGGCCACGCCTCCCTGCCCGATGGGCTCAACAATAGGAAGAACCACGACCGTATCGAGGCGGAACTACGGCAGAACATCGACCTCGCCGTGGACCATGGCATCCCATCGCTGATCACCTTCTCCGGCAATCGGGAGGGCAGGTCGGAAGAGGAGGGACTCGACAATTGTGTCGAGGGTTTGCTGCGCGTGAAGGGGTATGCCGAGCAGCAAGGCATCAACCTGTGTATGGAGTTGCTCAACAGCAAGGTCAATCACCCGGACTATCAGTGCGATCGCACGCCATGGGGTGTCGAGTTGTGCAAAGCCGTCGACTCACCGCGGGTGAAGCTGCTCTACGATATCTACCACATGCAGATCATGGAGGGCGACCTGATCCGCACGATCGAAGAGCATCACCAGTGGATCGCTCACTATCACACGGCGGGCAATCCGGGTCGCAAGGATCTCGATGAGGAACAGGAGATCTTCTATCCGCCCGTCATGCGCGCCATCGCTCGCTGCGGCTACTGCGGCTTTGTAGGCCACGAATACTCACCCAAGGCAGATGCCATCGAATCGATGCGCGCCTCCTTTGACACGTGCAACGTACAGGCCTGACGCCGTGATTCAGGATACGATCCAGGTCGTTCCTGCCGACGCTTCTTTGGGCGCTGAGGTCGGGGGCTGCGACCTGTCGCAGCCGTTGACTGCCGGGCAGGTTGCTGACGTGCAGCAGGCCTTGCTCGACCATTGTGTGCTCGTGTTTCGTGCACAGCGGCTCACGGACGACGATCAGGTCCGTTTCACACGCTGCTTTGGCGAGCCCGTTGAACACGTGCGCAAACAACGCGAACGTCGGGTCAAGGAGATTTTCATCATCTCCAACGTCAAGGAGAATGGCGAACCCATCGGCGCCCTCGGCAGCGACTTGATCGACTTTCATTCCGATCTGTCCTACCTGCCAAAACCGGGCACGATCTCCCTGCTCTATGCCATAGAGATTCCCACACAAGGGGGTCAGACACAGTGGTGCGACTGTCGCGCTGCCTACGACGCCCTGCCGGCGCAGCAACAGGCCTACCTGCGCACGTTGCGTGCTGTACACCGGCACTATGTTGATGAGCAGAACCTACCGGAGCCGACATTGCATCCTGTGGTACGCCAACATCCGCAGACGGGCCGATTGTCTCTCTATGTGAATCCTCATCTGACGAGCCACATTGATGGCATGGGACGTCAGGACGGGGATGCCCTGCTGAACGAGTTGTATGAACACATGGATCAGCCGCAGTTCATCTTCACCCACGAGTGGCAGGTCGACGATCTCGTCATCTGGGACAATCGTCCCACCATGCACCGACGCCTGGCATTCCCCGACGAACAGCGGCGCATCATGAACCGAACGCAGATCTTTGGAGAGGAAGTGGTGGAATGAAGCTGCAGGATCAGATCGTCATCGTCACCGGCGGTGGCTCCGGTGCAGGAGCAGCCATCGTCGCCACCTGTGTCGCAGAAGGGGCACAGGTTGTGGCCATGGGACGCGACGTGGCCAAACTCGAAGCGGCGTGTGCTGCCGCAGGAGAGGGCGCCCACGCCGAGGCAGGGGACGTCAGGGACCGCGCCCGGATCAAAGAGATCGTTGCCGGCACCATCGACCGCTTCGGTCGCATCGACATCCTCGTCAACAACGCCGGCGTCAACATCGCTGATCGCTCATTGGAAAAGTTGACCCCCCAAGACTGGGACCTGGTGATGGATGTGAATGCCACCGGTGCCTACAACACGGTGCACGAAGTGCTACCGCAGATGCGCAAGCAGGGCAGTGGACTGGTCCTTGCCGTCTCCTCCATGGCAGGCATGGGTCCCAGTGTTCTCGGTGGTGTCGTTTATTCGGCCGCCAAACACGCCATGTCCGTGCTGACGAAGATGGTCGATCTGGAGGAGGCCAAACACGGCATCCGCTCCTGCGTGATCTCTCCGGGGGAGATCAACACCCCCATCCTCGATCAACGCCCCGTGAAGGTGAGCGACGAACACAAGGCACGCATGCTGCAGCCCGAAGACATCGCTGCTGCGGTACTGTTTGTGGCGACACTACCGCAGCGGGTAGTGATCCCGGAGATGGTGATCAAGCCTTTGGGTCAGGGGTCTGTGTCGTGAGCGCCACACTTCGCCAGTGGCGGCTGGCATCTTCGGCCCCGAAGACCACATCAAACTCCTCGACGGCGAGATCGTTCGAGATGACCGGCGATCACGTTACGCCTCTCCACGCTCCGGGAAACAGCATCGCCGTTGCCGATCTGCTGCCCTAAGTGGCGAAGGTCCCAGACCCGGGAGCCCCACCTCGTCAACTGCGCGGCAAGCCCCTCACCGATTTCCTACGCCGAGTGCGACGCCCTGCGGTGGACTTGGTCTTCGTCCTGCAGGACATGCAGGATCCGGTCAACGTGGGTTCCGCCTTCCGTATCGCCGATGCCTGTGGTGTCCGTCGCCTGATTCTCACAGGCATCACCACCTGTCCCCCCCACCCGCTGATCAAGAAGGTGGGTCGTGGTCGGGAACGGCGCGTGCCGTGGGAATACGCTGAAGATGCTGCTACCGCGGTTGATGGACTGCGGGGCGAAGGCTACCGCGTTACCGCCGTAGAGATCACCGCTGCTGCCAAGCCCTACGACCAAACCGACTATGGCGACCGCGTAGCCCTCGTCGTCGGCCACGAAGACCATGGCGTCACCAACCGCACCCTGGTTTCCTGCGACCAGACCGTGTTCCTGCCCATGCACGGCAAGGGGGCATCGTTGAACGTGCACGTAAGCCTGGGAATCGTCGCCTACCACGTACTGAGTCAGGCGGGCGGAGCAGATTCGGGCTGATCGCGCCGCCGGACCGCCTCCCGCAAACGATGTCCCAGGAGACAGCCGCTGGCGGCTGCCAGCGCCCCAACCGCCCCTCCCAGCAGAACGGTCACCGCGAACACGGCCGCCGCGCCCCCTGGCAGTAGCAGGATATCGGCCATGGCGCCGGTCAGGATGCCGCCACTGCTCCAGTGGGAGTACAACGAACTGGCAAGCCAGACGGACGCTACCCCTGCGAATCCTGCCCTGGCACTACGCCAGGCTGACGTGCCCAGCAGTGCGCCGGCCAACAGGGCTGCCGGTGCCAGACCCCACCATGGCCAGATCGATTCAGCGATCCAGACAAGTACGAACACGCTGAGAATCAACATTATCTGCTCTCCATGATGAGTGTGGGATATGCGGTCTGTGCCTCATGGTCGACGATGAACATCAGTTCGTTCAGCTCTCCCGCCTCCCAATTCTGCACACCATCGTCATAGAACCGGCTGCCCGGGTTTCCCGATTGCCCCCCGGGGTGCACACCCCAACCGACGGCGCCCTCCGGTTCCAGCGACACGACCATACGCCACGAGGGTCCCTGAAATTGTTTGGACCGGGACACGGGATATACCGCATTCAGGGTGGCCGCGCCACCGCCTGTCTGCAGACCTGCGCGCGAGAAAGCGCCGATCCCCAGAAGGTGCATGATCCGTTCCTCCCGGGCCGAACTCCATGCCCAGGGGGGCCCCATGGGACCAAAAGCAGCGCGCAGAGAATCGGCTGTTGCGGCAAAACTCGACTGTGCCAGATCGGCGAAGGTCTCTTTCTGCGGCGTGCGAATGTCGTCGAACCAATCATCGGTGCCACCCGCGGCGGCCATCTCGACAACCCGCGCCCGGGTTGGGTAACATTTCTCCTGCAGCCTGCAGGCCCAGCCCTGGCCAAGCTCGTCATGCCAGATGCTGTGGTTGAGCCGTTTCCACCAGCCACTAAAAATCGTGGGTGCCACAGCGTCGCTCCGATTCTCGTAGTTCCAGGCTTTCAGAAGCTCGAGCACGGGTCGATCGATGGGACGCAGTCGGTCGGGATCGAGTGTTTCCAGCAACCTGGGCAGGAGGGACTCGGCATGCAGGCTGTGTTTGTCGAACTGCAGCGCCCGCATGGAGTCCGGCGTGGCGTCGTGCATCATCGCCAGCCGGTCTTGGAGTCGTCTGGCACGGTAGTATGAGAAGTTGAAACCCAGGTAATTGCCGTAGGATTCGTCCACCGGATGCTGGTTGGCGGAGAACACGTAGCTACGCGCCGGATCGAATTCCCCGGGGTTCTGTTCCGGTGACAACCAGTCTTCTCCCGCGGTTTCAGACTTCGAGCCATCACGAACATAACGCCCTTCGCCAGGCCGTTTGTGGGGCAATCGACCGGCAACCTGCATACCGATGTCACCTTGCGTCGTCGCGTATACAAAGTTCTGCGCGGGGCGCACAAAATGCTGCAGGGCCGCCTTTACGTCCTGTGCGCTGGACGCACGATTCAGCAGGTAGAAAGTGCGCACTTCATTGCCGCCCACATGGGCCAGCCAGCGCATGGCGCAGTCGGGCGGTACCATATCGTACAGCGAAGGCCAACCCTCTTCGTCAGGAGCTTTTTCTGCGCTGCGGCGCACGACGGGACCATGCTCTGTCCAGAGCAGAGTGTCTTGCACAACACCGACGTCGCGCACGACGATCTCTTCGACGCTGATGCGAGCCGGGCGCCAGGCGCCATCCCACTCGTATTCCGGCGAGCCGTCCCGCAGTTTGAGTTGGAACCAGTCCAGTACATCGGCATTCGAATTCGTAATGCCCCAGGCGACCTGCCTCGTGAAGCCGATGATGACACCCGGCAGTCCGGGGATCGACACACCATAGGTGTCCAGATCGGGCGCCGTAAGCTGCACCTCGTACCAAATCGACGGCAGGGTCAACGACAGATGGGGGTCCGAGCTCAGTAGCGGTGATCCCGTGCTCGTGCGCCCGCCAGCAATCGCCCAGTTGTTACTGGCACCGTGCGACCTTCCTGCACTCGGGAAGGTGGGTCCCGGCACCAGGCTAAAGGGGCTTCGGGGAGCCGGCAGCGTGCTCGTCGATTTCTTACCCCGCGTGTGGGGCACGATGGGCGCCGCACCTGCAAGCGTTGGCGGGAAGGCCGACTCGACCGCGGACTCGCCGAGACGCTCTCGCACGTGCGTGAGTAGCCGGTCGAGGCTCAGGCCGCTGAGATCCGATACCATGTACTGCTGTACCATCAGCGATCGCAGCGGCGACCATGGCTCTGGCCAGCTCGCCAGCAGCTTGTATTCGAGGGGCAGTTCGGCAGCCGTCAGAGAGGCGATGTAGGCGTTCACTCCCGCGGAGTAGTCGCTGAGCACCGCTGCCGTCACCGAGTCCCGACCGATCAGCGCCAGACTTGTCTCGGCCCCAGCGCGCAAACCGAGCCGCCGGTGGAAACGGTCAACCTGGAGGGCCCCCGCTCCCAGGATCTCGGCCAGCCGACCGGCGGGCACGCGCGAAAGTATGTCGATCTGGAAGAGTCGATCCCGTGCCACCAGGTAGCCCTGAGCGAAATAGAGATCGTGGTCGTTGTCCGCCAGAACATGCGGGACCCGACGGTCGTCGTACACAACGCGGACCTGCCCCTGCAACCCCGCGATCTCGAGTCTGTCCGGAGTGCTGGAATCAACGTCCTCAGCATTCTGCCAGAAGCCCACAAAGGGATCGAGCAAGCGTCCAAAAGGGGGTAAGCCCATGATACGGCTGCTACCTGCTGCGACCAGTCCCACCGTAGCGCCCAAAAGCAGCGCCGTCTTCAACCACTGCATACACCCCCCTGTTGCTGTTGTCGTAATCAGTGCTGACAGACGGGCATTCGTCAAGAGATTGGCATCCCTCCACCCAAACACTCACACTTGCCTCGGTTCCACCACCCACCTTTCGTACTCCTTATATGAAAGAGGGAGCACACCGATGACCGACACCCCGACGCCGACACACTACAGCGCCATAAACGACGATGTCCTCGACGAGGAGCAGCGCGATCTCTCCTTTCGCCCCTGTGGCGTCGATGCACCTGTCCGCCTGACTCGTGAGCAGATCGACCACTTCAACGAGCGCGGTTACATCCTTCCAGTCGATGTTTTCGCCACCACCGAGATGGCCGAAATTCGCACTTATTTTGACGCGCTGCTGGCGCGGGTGCTCGCCGAAGGCAAGGACCAGTACTCTATCAGCACCGCCCACATGAAGTACCGCCGGGTCTACGATCTGCTGGCCGAACCGCGCATCGTCGACTGCGTCGCAGACCTGCTCGGCGAGCACGTCGTCGGCTGGGGTTCGCACTTCTTCTGCAAGATGCCACATGACGGCAAGACCGTCGCCTGGCATCAGGACGCCAGCTACTGGCCCATGACACCGTCAAAAACTGTCACCGTGTGGCTCGCCGTCGACGATGCCGATACCGACAACGCCTGCATGCGCTTCCTCCCCGCATCGCACACCCACGGCCACCTGCCCTACCGCGAGAGCGACGCCACCGAAAACAATGTCCTCAATCAAACGGTGGAAGAGGCGGAGGATCGATTTGGTGAACCGGTAAATGTCGAACTGAAGGCAGGCCAGATGTCGATGCACACCGACCTGCTGCTGCATGGATCCAAGGCCAACGGATCCGACCGGCGACGCTGTGGCCTGACGCTGCGCTACTGCACGACCGACGTGCGCGCCTACCGGGGCTGGTCCGGGAAGGGTGTCATTATTCGCGGCACCGATCCGAGCCGTCACTGGGGCAATCCACCGCCTCCTGAACAGGACTGATCTCACCATGAGCCTGGTTATGTTCAATCCCCTTGCCATTCTCGTTTCCACCCTCGTTGCTTTCGGTTTCGGCGCACTCTGGTATGGCGTCTTGTTCAACAACGCCTGGATCCGCCTCAACGGCTACAGGGGCAAATCAGCCGAACTTGAGCAGATGAAAGCCGGCGCCCCGAAGGCTTATGTCGTCTCCTTCCTCTGCAATGGAGTCATGGCCGCATCGTTGGTGGTACTGGCTGACTATATCGTCCTCGACACCATTCCCCAGGCGCTCAAACTGGGACTACTCGTCTTCGGTGGTTTTGTCGGCCCCATTGGGCTGATCGCCAATTTCTACTCCGACCGTCCCATCGGCGCCTAGCTCCTCGACGGCGCCTACCAGTTGCTTTGCATCATGCTCATGAGTGTCATCGTCGTCCTCTGGTTGTGATGTGACCGTCGCTTCCCCTCCTGAGTCCGCTGCCGCCCTCGAGCTCTTCCACCCGCTTGTGCGCCAGTGGTTCAGCGAACAGGTCGGCACACCGACCGACGTGCAGGCCGCCGCCTGGCCTCGTATTGCCGCCGGTGATGACGTCCTGGTTACGGCACCCACGGGGTCGGGCAAGACACTCACCGCCTTCTTGTGGGCTCTCGACCGACTGGTCTCCAGCGACTGGCCCGAAAATTCAACGAGCGTGCTTTATGTCTCGCCGCTGAAGGCGCTCAACAACGACATTCGTCGCAACCTGCTGACACCGCTGGAAGAACTGCGGCAACTCTTCGAGAAGACAGGAGCACCCTTCCCGAACATCCGTGCCCTGACCCGCTCCGGTGATACACCACAACAGGATCGGCGTCGCATGCTGCGGCAGCCTCCCGAAATCCTCATCACCACACCAGAGTCGCTCAATCTGCTGCTCTCTTCCCAGGGGGGGCGTGGTCTATTGTCGGGTCTACAGACCGTCATCCTCGACGAGATTCATGGCGTTGTCGGCAGCAAGCGGGGTGTTCATCTCATGACTGCCGTCGACCGGCTGGTGCGACTATCGGGAGAATTCCAGCGCATCGCCTTGTCGGCGACGGTGCGCCCCCTGGAACGCATCGCCGAATTCGTTGGCGGTTATCGACTCGTCGGTGGCTCCACGGGGGCCGCCGAATACGAACCACGTCCGGTGGCGATCCTGCAGTCGGCGACCAAAAAGCGATACGACGTAACCGTCCGCTTTCCCGAAGAGGCCGCCAGTAGCTCCGAGGAGACGGACAAGGACTCGATCTGGCCGGCATTGATCACCGACTTCGAAGCGATCATCGAGCGCAATCGTTCGACCCTCGTCTTCTCCAACTCCAGGCGTCAGTGCGAAAAGATCACCCGTTTTCTCAACGAGGAGCGCGAACGACCACTGGCTTACGCCCACCACGGCTCGTTGTCGCGAGAGATCCGCGAGGTCGTCGAAACCCGGCTCAAGGCGGGTGATCTCAAGGCCATCGTCGCCACCAACTCGCTGGAGATGGGCATCGACATCGGCGCCCTCGACGAGGTCGTGCTCGTGCAGTCACCCCCCACCATCTCCTCCGCCATCCAGCGTGTTGGTCGCGCCGGCCATCAGGTGGGGGAGGTCAGTCGCGCCACACTCTATCCCACACACTCCCATGACTTTCTCGAAGCGGCTGTGCTGGCAGCACGCATCGATCAACATGACATCGAGGAAATTCTACCGATTACGGGTGCCCTCGATGTGTTGGCGCAGGTGCTCGTGTCGATGACGGGTGTGGAGAGCTGGGATCTCGACGAACTGTTTGACGTCATCCGCACCAGCTATCCCTACCACACTCTCAGTCGACGACAATTCGACCTCGTCATCGACATGCTCGCTGGTCGGTATGCGGGCAGTCGAATCCGCGACTTGCGTCCCCGCATCACCGTCGATCGTCTCGATAACACCGCCGAAGCCCGCAAGGGCGCCATGTACCAACTGTATATGTCGGGGGGCACCATCGCCGACCGTGGTCTGTTCA
>Ga0310124_10003829_pt1 | contig 10042 bp, 8 predicted proteins | sample CB11b_AW_Bot5_MG_FD_203507 | JGI IMG/M metagenome (GOLD analysis project Ga0310124, IMG submission 203507) | Marine microbial communities from Western Arctic Ocean, Canada - CB11b_AW_Bot5 | ecosystem: Environmental > Aquatic > Marine > Oceanic | place: Canada: Western Arctic Ocean | collected...
CAAGTACTCCTACGTTTCCAATAGTCCGTTATGTGAAACCAAGGTTGTGGTTTAGACATGGTTTTTCCGCCAAGGGCCTGTACGGTGTCCTGGCCACGCCATCTTTTCCCCATCATACCTCAGACTCGCCTTGGTCTTTCTGCCTGATCTCACGATGCATAAATATAGAAGGGTAAACAATGCTTTAACTGGTGGACAAGGCAGTTTCTTTGCCATATTCATGGCCGCCTGAAGGTGTCTTCTTGAGAATTGGTAAAGTAGGTGGGTCTGGACCAACTCGTCATAACCGTGCCAAGATATAGATGCGGCTGATTTCTGGAAAATAATTTGGAAATGCATCTTTTATGAAGAACCGGCCGGAGATCAGTTTTACAATATAGGTGATGTGGTGGTCATTCGGTGCCAGGTGGGGTTTATCGATGCTACAGAACCAAAGGGGCTCAGCCGCCCCCAGATCTAGTAACGGTGGAGTGTTTAGATGGTTCTTGCGTTAAAATGGGGCAAAAGGACTTTTTGAGAAAGGGTGTTGCCATGAAATCGAGCAATTGCAAGCTTTATAGTCTTCCAATGGGTTGGCTATTATCGGTTCTGTTCCTGATTGTCGCATTTGTACTAACAGAAGTACACGCAACCGACTATGCGATTGTCACGACCTCAGATATTCGCGCTTCGTCTTCACAATTGTCATCTTTCGAAGCACACAAGGCCTTACGCGGTCATACCGTTCATACTTTTGATGAGACAGATTGGAGCGGTTCGGGACTTACGGGAGACCCTGCAGCCGAGGCGATGCGTTCATTTCTGCAGACTGCCGAATCAACATATGACCTGGATTACCTCCTGATCATCGGAGATCCAAGGTCAAATGTGGGTCCGGTACCAATGAAAACACTCCATCCTCGCAATCCTGCGCCAAACTGTAACTTTTCACAGGATGCGGTTCTTTCTGATTATTACTACGCAGATGTAAACGGTAATTGGGATCTTGATGGAGATGGGCTTTATGGGGAATTCGGTGATGTGAATCAAGTGGGATCTGCAACTGGGGATTTTGGCGTGGGCGGTATTGATCGCGAGCACGATATGATTGTTGGTCGTATACCGGTATATGGTGATGTGAGCCAAACAAATATTTTCAACCAAAGTATTCAGGATCTCGACCATATCCTTCAGAAAACAATGAATTATCAAAATGCACAGGACGAGGCTGATATTGCCTGGAGGAAGTCAGCACTGATCGCCATTGAGGGGGCCAATCGTTTATTTTATGGCGAACAGCTAAAAGATAATTTGCTTGCACCGAATGGGTTTTCTGACTATCGAGTCTACGATTATCAAGGTGTCACGCTTCCGGATCCACCTGATGCTACAACCACGTCGGTTCCCAATGTCCTTGCCGGGTGGGATATCTCAACGCCCGGGATAGCGACATGGTTTACTCATGGTGCAGGGACTGGAGCTGTCTCGGTAATGACGACTACAGCAGCAGCTACGCTTGATGATGATTCGCCGGCAATCACCTGGCAGGCATCGTGTTTTAATTCCCAACCAGCTAATAGGAATAATCTTAGTTACAGGTTGCTCGTTAATGGCGCAATTGCAACAGTAGGATTCACCGAGATCAGTCATGGTCCTGGGTCCGAAGTGGATCTAACAACCGATTCCCATTTGTCCGGTATTCCTGGCATGGGCTATGGATTCATATCACGGGTAGGGGTGGACGAACTGACGGTGGGCGAGGCTCTTATGGAACTCAAGAGAGACAGCACGCTTTATAATCGTTGCTGGTATTGGCAGAATCATGTGGGAGCCAATCTTTATGGGGACCCCGACATAAGTCTCTTTGATACGCACATGGTGATACCAGAGCCTGCAACTTTGCCGCTACTGTCTTTCAGTGTGCTGATGGCTCACCGGAGACGGCGTTCCTGACGTCCATGTGCCATTGCATTGATGTGTGCAGTCATATTTTCACCGCGTGGTGTTAAGAGAAAGAACTCTTTAATGGTGTGTCATTCCATTGGGGGTGACCATTGGGGTTGAGGGAGATCGTAAGGCCTGTTCAAGTACAATCTTGGGTAGGCGATAAATTATCGGGGATTGACAAATGCCGATAGGTAGTGGGGCTCGGTGCGGATCCGACTCCAGATCAGGTGGAGGAACTGGCAGTTTCCCTTGACTCTGTCCTAATCCATTTTATAAACCACAAACGGTGTCTTAGCATGATTGCCGGCTGCCACGCGGATCTGCCGTTGGGAGGGTTCGGCAATGATTGAGGCGACGGTCATGCCCGCGGTGACCCAGTCTGCAGCCGGGTCGGTGGTCTGGGCGTAACGGCAGATGCCGGACGGGTCACCATGGCGGTCACGCAGGAACAATTCGAAATCATCGGTACCGAGTTGGCCGAATCCGGATTGAATAAGTTGGGTCATACGATCGAGGCGTTCAAATGAATCGGTGGTTGACTGCCTGAGGTTTTCATTGGTGGCGTGGGGTGAACAGAGAAAGTGGTTTGAATGAACGATGAAACCAGAGCCCTCATCGGTCATCAGGTGTGGACCCTCGGTCGTCGCTTCAATATCCAGAATATGTCCCCGGCCATCGCATAATACGTAATTACCATTGGCCCACAACGGAACGTTTTTAAATAGTTGAACAATGTCCTCCAGCGTCTCGTGTTCAAATATCAATCGTTTCAATGGATAGTGCGGCATGCCAAAGCAAGGTGGCGGGCCGCCACTGAGGTCATTGGCAAAATGACACACACCGCGGTCGTTGATGCCGGAGTAACCTACCATGCCACCAAACGTCCACATCAATACTTGTGGCTTATCGTTGGGCTTCAGATGTAGTACGTATCCAAAGTCAATCATTGCAGGGAGCATGTCACTGTTCTGGCCAATGAGTATCTCACGGTTTTGCGTGCCTCGTGTGGAAACGACGAAAGCCGTGCAGCCACCCTGTGATTTCTGATTGAGGGCGGTGCGAATATTTGTGGCCAACGCATCTGCAAACGTGATGTCTGCCCCCTCGGCAAGTCCTTGGATCTCCTCAAGTAAGTAGGGGCAGTACTTTTTGAAGAGAGGATGAAACTGCAAGGCGCGGTATTGCAGGTCACTGCGCGAACTCTTTATGGAAGTACACATAAAGTCAAGATGACGGAGGATGCGCTCCTTTGCCTGTTCGCCATGCTGCCGGCCTAATTCACGAGGTGACCCGACGGCGCGATAGAATGGGTAAGGCGGTACGTGCATTGGATTCCTGTTGGCTGTGATATTTCCCACATGGGGCGACGCGGTGGTGCAGGCGAAATACCCTTAAACGGGATTTTACCAATTGGTCTCAAGGCTGGAGACCATTTTGATGCAAACATAGGCAGAAATATAAAGGTCAAAACTCTTCAGTAAATATCACGATCTCCACTTGACACGCAGGGACTTCTACGTGGTTCGCCATCCGTTATTTTGGTATCAACCAAGGATCAATGGTTAACGGTGGTTCTTCCCGTGCCTGGGAATAATCCCGATTAACAATCATGGGATGTCCACCAGGACCATAAGAATTGAAATCTTCACATTGATCGTTACCTGGGATAAAGGATACATCAATGCCCTGTTCTGTGACGCAGCAGAGATGAAATCCATGTCGTGTTTCGATCCGATCCCATCGCTCCTTAAGCTGGGGGCTATTTCCCGCTGCTGAGGTTTTGTAAATTCGAATATCATCAATAACTTCAACGGGACGCCCCGTGTGCACATGACCACAGAACAGTATGTTTACGTTGGAAGCTTTCAGGAGTTTAAATATCCGACTGCGATGCGGTTCATCAATGCTGAAGTACCAAGGGAGATACTGGTCATTGCGGGTGACATCCCAAGTGGGCTCATCCAGTGAATCCATGTAGAGCCAGTAGTGCATCATGGCCACGTGATATCGCGCCATAGGTAATTCAGGCAGCCGTTTTATGAAGTGCCAGAAACGCTCTTCTTCGCGCAGGCCCGATCCTGAAACCGCCCCATAGAATCCGGTGAAACGTACTTCCTTGTGGATAAATGACCAGTTGATGGGACCGAAATAAGAGGCGAACAATTGCAGGCGATCCGAGGTCATGTTCAACGCCACATCGTCTCGTCGATTGTCCAGACCATTCCGATCAGTGTATTTGTTGCCTACATCCATGTTTCCTGGAATGACAGAGAAGGGAAACGGTAGCATTTCGAGGTCTTCACGGGCTAGCTGGTATTCGAATTCGTGGGTATTACCATCGCGGGTTAAATCACCACCGACCAGTAGCAGGTCGGCGTCGATTTCTGAGATCTGGCGCTTGATGGCTTTCCAGCGACGGTTGATGGCCGGCCGGAAGCGGTAAGAACGCGGTGTCCCAATATGGTGGTCGTTCATGTGGAGAAAAGTAAATGGACTGAATTTGCTCATATCAAGACCTTATGGGTTTCCCCATGGATTGAATTTTTGCAGGATATCTTTAATCGTAGCCAATCATTATTTTATTTGCACCGGTGATCCTGCTCGATGTATCCATACGCCAGATCATAATATTCGACGGTCAGCAGGCAGAAATAGTTTGTTCCGAACACGAGTAGGGCGATGTCTGACGACTTGAAGTGGTTCTCGAACCATCCGTGAAGTCAGAGTGAGCGTTGACGTCACCTTGTCCCTGGCAGACTTGGAGATTGCATGCGTTCCCACTTAGGCTTTCGGATTCATGTGCTCCAGATCGCTTGTTGTCCCGTACTCACGGGGAACGGGCCACGGGTTTTCATCAGGCAAATCAGCGGCGAATAGTGATGCTTGTTTTAGATAGATACGCACACGGACATGTGGAGGTCGAGTTGCGGCCAAACCAGTGGCTTGTGCGATCGTACGATCACCCCATCGAACGGAAATATCCAAGCCATTGTTGTCCTCAATGGCAGTGCAATCGGTTCGTGAAAATCCTTCAATGGTGGCGCCGTCATAGTCAACCAACTCCACTTCAACCTGACCGTGGGTGGCGTCGACATTGAGTTTAAGGTCGCTGTCTTCCACAACATCCAGCGGTTTAGTCTCGATAATACCATCAAGATGGAGTTTTCGCGGGCGTAACGCTTGAAATCGATCACGGGGGAGCTGTGCGACGCCGATGCGAAAATTTGACGTTCTGGGTGATTTCTTGTTCCACGCAGGCATGTTACCCCGACCTTTGTTGGTCGCATCGTAGAAAAATAGCATTTGGTCACCGTTGTAAACGATGCTGTGCTGTGTCACGAGCCAGGCGCTATCCCATTGGTTCGGAGCGCCAAGTGGTAGAAATGTCTGACGATTGGCCACGCGGTCCCAATGAAAGCCGTCACGGCTGACGATCAGTTGGGTATCGGTAGCCGCTTCTTCCATCAGTAAATTGTGTTCTTCTATCCAATGGTACTCCAGCACGTTCATGAGGCTGAGAAGTCCAATGAACTGGCCGCCACGCCGGGTGACGGCCATCTGCTGAATCTGTCCAAATGGATCATTATCGCCTTCATCGCATCGCAATATCTCAATTGGGTCTGACCAATGCTTGAAGTCCCTCGACACAGAGGCCCGCACGTAACGGACATGTGCCGATTCAGCGTTCGGTTCCCATTGATTGGGATCAAATGGTTGGGGTTTACGGTTGCCACGTAAGTATGCGATGTACCGCCGATTGACCTCGTCCCACACAATCGAGATTGGACAATCCGCCTTACCCGGTATTGCCAGCCGTCCCTTGGGAGGTGACCAAGCGATCCCGTTCGGGCTTGTCGCCACAAAGCACCAGCGTTTGGCTCCCTGCATGACATCGGTCAGTTCGGGATAGTCACGAACGTAGGAGTTAAACATCAGCAATAAACTCTCATTTGGATCATCACTATGGTGATTTTTAATCACACAGGGCACGGCAACGGTCGGCTTTGGTCCAAGTACAATGTTCGTAGGCGATACACCACCATAGGGTTGATCGCTGACCATCATTCTTTTCCAGTTAAAGCCATCATCACTCTCTGCATAGCACAGCATTTTGTCAGATTGATGCCCCTTAGCACCAGCGTGATACCAAATGCGAAACCCGCCACCTTCACGGGGTAAAACATTGCCGTAGACGGCCACAAAGCTCGCCTCCCAAGAATGCTCACCTTCGAGAATTGGGTTGCCTTCAAATTTGCGAGGCGGATTCAGTTGGCGATCAATGTTGTGCTCCCAACTGATGCGATGGCGATCAAGAAACAACTCAACGTTGGACATAACCCGTATTTTATCCAAGATCTACTTTGTTTGGTTAAATTGATAATAGGGTACCCGAAAAATGTCCCACACTTGATAATTTATTGAATCAGTTGCAGCTATGTATTAAGCGAAAACCCAAGGACTATTGCGAATGTGTCTTCAGTTGGATTATCTGGATTATTGAACGTGTTATATGCAGCTGTGCGTAGGAGGCCATGGCCGCGGTTGGTCACGCTGCTCCAAGAAGAGGTGTTGGCCCTATGTCAGGCTCGCCGCCTGCGTCCAACCATTACACACTCATTGCCAGAAGCGATAGCGTTGCAGGTTCAGGGACCGAAGCGGACACATTGCCTGTTGCCTGGCCTGCGGTCCAGTTGGCGCCGAGGAGATGCCAAGGTGCGGGGGGGGACAGCGTGCAGCTAGGGCTTTAACGGACGACCATGTTTGTCTTTGAAATTGCCAGTGACAATCATAACGAAATCAATAAGGTTCCAGATGCCCAGGCCGCCTAGGGTAAACAACATGAGGATTCCAGTACCGATTTTGCCAACATAAAATCGGTGAATTCCAAAGGCTCCCAACAAGACACATAGCAAAACCACTGGGACAAATCCCTTATCGCTTTTTTCTGCGCCATTATCCATTGTTAGTCTCTTTTTACAGTCAAAGGTTTCATTCAGCTACGGCTGTCCTGGATACTTGATTATTAATCCATTTCCATCCTTTTGCAACCCAACCAAGAGTCGATAAGTTACATAAATGGTATGGGCCACATCAATAAGACAGCATAGCATACCAATGCCGATAAAGAACGGATTTCCCGAGAAGCTCAAGAGCACTATGGCCATAATAAACAGACCAAGGTCGAAGCACCCATGGAGAAAATTTGCAATATAAAAATGGTGGATACCGACAACCCCAAAGATTGCCGATAAAGCAACCGCTACTGCATATGATTTAGGCGATGTCCGTTCGGTATCTAAATTTTGCATTTGAAGTAGCTTTCAGGAATCCAGTGCAAGAGGCTGATCGGTTATCGCTATTTTATATGATCAGGATCTCGGAGTTATTTGACAACACTTCCATGTTAAGATCTATGGATACGAAAGTTACACCCACCAGCACTCCCCACCACCCAGAAACCACCTCGCAGAGGGTCCATGGGACATGGGCTGTCTCCACCCTAGGGGGTGGGGGTTAGCAGATCAGCCTGCACACAAAATTCCAGATAGTTTTTCCTGGAGGAACGAGACGGATCCTCACGCTGTCCAAAGAAGAGGTGTAATTGCCCCTGCGTCAGGCTTGCCGCCTGTGTCCAACCAACAGCACACCCATTACCAGAAACGATAGCGTTGCTGGTTCAGGAACTAATGCGGACGCGTTACCTGTTGATTGCGAAGCGGTCCAGTTGGCACCAAGAATGCCAAGGTCTGCCACATCAACAATGCAGTCATCGTTGAAGTTGCGGTCAGCAAAGACCATGTTCGACTGATTGAAATTGGCACCCAAAACCCCAAGGTCCGCCACGTCCACGACACCATCGCCATTCGCATCACCGCCCAATAGCATTTCCAGTACCCGCAATTGACCAGCCGTTAGAAGATCAGAGTTATCCCAAGTCAACCCAGATGCCAGCGCAGGAAGGTTCACTGTACTGAACGCACCGCTCAGGTTCTTTGGTGAAAAATCAAGAATGTCGAACATGTCACCAGCTTGGGGTTCAAAGCCACTAATTACCAATACGTCAAGGTTGCCGTCAAGGGTCAAGTTCCCATCAACAACCAGCATTTCATGCCCATTACCCCGAATGGTTCCGCCCAGTTCTATTTCTAATGCGGCATTCGATCGCTGTACATAGTTTCCAGAAATTGACGTCATGCTGGAACTATTACCGGGTGCCACAACACCCCCCTGGACGTCTAGATCGCCAATGATACTATCGGCGTGCAGACGCCCGTCGAGCATGTCAAATATGCCTTCCGTTAGATCCAGCGTGCCGGCATCCAGTATTCCACCATTCAGATTCACGGTTCCCGTAGACCATAGTTTGGTTGAATTCGAAACGATTACCCGGGCACTGTCTTTAATGTTCAATACGCCATGGCCCCCAGCCGCCGATGTGCCTCCGCCGATGTATAAGGAGTTTGAGTTGTGCCATTGTGAATCCACACCGGTTACTGTCACCACGCCCGTTGACTCCGCATAGCGTCCAATGAAACCAGAAGCGTTGGAAACCACGCTACCCTCCTCAAGTTCCAAGGCGCCATCTCCGTACCAACCCACATACAGAGCAGATGAATTGTTCCATTGTGAGTTCGTGCCGGTCACGGTCACCGCACCTGTAGAACTGGAATAACGTCCGATGAAACCCAAGCCATTAGAGACAACACCCGACGCCTCCACGATTAATACGCCATCACCAGAGCGGCCCACAACCATCCTTCCCAAGTTATTCCACCACGAACCGGCACCGGAGACCGTCGCTGGATCCGTAGAGCTAGACTGATACCCAATGCGACCGTTGCTATTAGATACCAGAGCCCCCTCCTTAATATTCATCACCCCGTCACCCGCAACACCCACCTAAAGATTGGCTGAGTTATACCACTGTGAATCTGTACCGGAGACCGTTGCTTCGCTGGATGAACCCGATTTATAACCAATATAACCCTTTGTATTAGAGACCACGCCACCTGCTGTAATGTTGAGTGTGCCGTCGTTAGCCTTGCCAACATACAACGCTTCATCCAACGTCCAAGTATCCGGCTGCGTACCACTGACGCCCGGATCCACATTGCCAATCGTGGTGACCGTAGCATGCACAGGCATGACGATCGCCGTCAGCAATACCAGGGTTGTGATAGAAGATCTCAATACAGAAAATCGGAGCATTCCTTGCCTCTACTACGTTGCAAGCAGATCAATGATTAATGCTTTAGATGCGGAATAGTATAGCAGAAAGGGCAGGATAATTTAAGATTTCCAGCCGGATTAATAGGCCTTAACGCCGCCTACAACCAACCATCAGCACACTCATTGCAATAAGGGATAGGGTTGCCGGTTCAGGCACCTGCGCGTTCAGACCGGCACCATTTAGACTTTGCGCCACGGATTGCAGTTGAGCTGCGGACCAGTTGGCACCCACGACACCCAGATCCGCCACATCCACGCCACCATCCAAATTGGCATCACCATCAACGTAGGTCACCTCGGCCCCGTTGAAGTTTGCGCCTATGATCCCCAGATCTGCCACATCGACCAGACCATCACAGTTGAAATCGCCAGGCACGTTGGCACCCGGTCCACCTGGGCCACATGCATCCGTGTTGGCCACCACACCAATCATCACATTGTCAAATGATTGAGTAATCACAGCGCTGGGGCTAGCACTACCAATCTGAATCCACGCCAGGTCAGCAACGCCCCCTTCAGAAACTCCATCGCCGGCAAAAAAGTCTTCAACCATCAGTGTTTCATCGATCCAGAAGTCAAACAGACGCGTATCTGATTTGTAATGAATGCTTATCTTCCTTGGTTGCTCAAACAGATCGAGTATCTCTTGGCCAAAATCCGCCACGGTACGGTTCGTCGTGTTATCCGCGTTGAGTGCCTTGAGCTGCATGAGGCCAGGAATCGTGGGCCGTTCGACCAGATCGATGAAATTTCTTGAATCGGAAAGTTCACTGTTAATATGCAACTGAAAGACATCTGCAGCACCCAGTGAACTGGCTGAATCAAGATTCCTGGAAAAGTCAGTTGAAAATACCCAATCGCGGTCAGGGCTCATCCCTACCTTGAC